>Ga0335074_10005268_pt1 | contig 17895 bp, 16 predicted proteins | sample Lox_Sample_23_FD_206715 | JGI IMG/M metagenome (GOLD analysis project Ga0335074, IMG submission 206715) | Soil microbial communities from Loxahatchee National Wildlife Refuge, Florida, United States - Lox_Sample_2.3 | ecosystem: Environmental > Terrestrial > Soil > Wetlands | place: USA... | reverse complement strand
AGATCATGGCGGCCGAGGGCGTCGCGGTCGCGGCGGCGCGGCGCGATGCGATCGACCAGCTCGACCGCGTCTGCCGCGAGGCCGAGGGCGCCTTTCCGCGCGCTCGCCTCCGGCTTCTCGGCACGGTCGAGGATTGGCTGCGGACGATGCCCGCGCTCGCCGCCGAGGAGCGGCTGCACGCCGCACTCCTCCACTGCCGCGCCGCCGACGCGTTGACCGGTGGCGCCGCGGTCGGGCCGCACCGCTCCGACCTCTCGGTCGTCCACGCCGACAAGGGCATCGCCGCCGATACTGCCTCGACCGGCGAGCAGAAGGCGCTGCTGGTGGCAATCCTGCTGGCGCAGGCGCGGCTGCAGCGCGCCGTTCGCGGCGAGCCGCCGCTGCTGCTGCTCGACGAGGTTGCCGCCCATCTCGACGCTGCCCGCCGCGCTGCGCTGTTCGCGATCCTCGCCGGCCTCGACGGCCAGGCTTGGATCACCGGCACCGACGCGGCGCTGTTCGCGCCGCTCGCCGGCGCCGCCCGCTTCCTCGCAGTGCGCGACGGCGCTCTGTCCGACACCGATTTGTAAGAACCAGAACCGAGACCCGATGGCACAATCAACCGCACCTCGCCTCCCCGACGCCGAACCGCCCGCGACCGCCGCCCGCGCCTATGACGAGCATTCAATCAAGGTGCTGCACGGTCTCGATCCGGTGCGCAAGCGCCCGGGCATGTATATCGGCGACACCGACGACGGCTCGGGCCTGCACCACATGATCTACGAGGTCGTCGACAACGCGATCGACGAGGCGCTCGAAGGCCATTGCGACACGGTGACGGTGAACCTCAACGCCGACGGTTCGTGCACCGTCACCGACAACGGCCGCGGCATCCCCGTCGGCATCCACGAGGAGGAAGGCGTCTCGGCCGCCGAAGTCATCATGACCCAGCTGCATGCCGGCGGCAAATTCGACCAGAACTCCTACAAGGTTTCGGGCGGGCTGCACGGCGTCGGCGTATCGGTCGTCAACGCCCTGTCGGCTCGGCTGGAGCTGCGCATCTTTCGCGACGGCGCCGAATGGTTCATGTGCTTTCACGACGGCGTACCGGAGGCGCCGCTCGCCCGGCTCCGTCCCGCTCCGGTGCTGCCGGATGGCAGCATGCAGACCGGCACGGAAGTGACGTTTCTGCCGAGCCCGGCGACGTTCACGAAGACGGAATTCGATTTTACGACGCTGGAGCACCGGCTGCGCGAATTGGCGTTTCTCAACAGCGGCGTGACGCTGGTGCTGCAGGATTTGCGCGAGGCCGAGCCGCGCACCGCGACGTTCCACTACGATGGCGGCCTCGAAGCCTTTGTGCACTATCTCGACCGCTCGAAACAGGCGCTGCACGCGTCGCCGGTCGCGATCCGCGGCGAGCGCGACGGCATCATCCTCGAAATCGCGATGGAGTGGACCGACTCCTATCACGAGACGATGCTGTGCTTTACGAACAACATCCCGCAGCGCGACGGCGGCACGCATCTCGCCGGCTTTCGCGCGGCGCTGACCCGCACCGTCAACGCTTACGCCAACGACAGCGGTCTCGCCAAAAAGGAGAAGGTCACGTTGGCCGGCGAAGACATGCGCGAAGGACTGACCTGCATCCTGTCGGTGAAGCTGCCGGACCCGAAATTTTCGTCGCAAACGAAGGACAAGCTCGTCTCCTCCGAAGTCAGCCCGCTCGTCTCCGGCATCGTCTCCGACCGTCTGCAGCAATGGTTCGAAGAGCACCCGTCGGATGCCCGCAAGATCGTCGCTAAGGTTGTCGAGGCCGCCGCGGCCCGCGAAGCGGCGCGCAAGGCACGCGACCTGACGCGCCGCAAGACCGCCCTCGATGTTGCCAACCTGCCGGGCAAGCTCGCCGACTGCCAGGAACGCGACCCGGCCAAGAGCGAACTCTTCATCGTCGAGGGCGACAGCGCCGGCGGCTCTGCGAAGCAGGGGCGTGACCGCCGCTTTCAGGCGATCCTGCCGCTCAAAGGCAAGATCCTCAACGTCGAGCGCGCCCGCTTTGACAAGATGCTGTCCTCGGCCGAGATCGGCACGCTGATCCAGGCGCTTGGCACCGGCATCGGCAGCGAGGATTTCGAGCCGGACAAGGCGCGCTATCACCGCATCATCATCATGACCGACGCCGACGTCGATGGCAGCCACATCCGCACGCTGCTGTTGACGTTTTTCTTCCGCCAGATGCGGTCACTGATCGAAAAGGGATTTCTCTACATCGCGCAGCCGCCGCTCTATCGGTTGCAGCGCGGCAACCAGAAGCCGGTTTATCTGAAGGACGATGGGGCGCTCGAAGCCTATTGCTTCGACGCGGCGCTGCGCGATGCGGTCTTTCATCAGCACGACGGCGGCCAGCGCGCCTTGGCCGACCTGCGCGACCTGTTGGAGCAGGCGCGCGTGCAGCGGCGCTGGCTCATGCCGCTCGCGGCCAAGGTCGGCAGCGCCGATGTCGTCGAGCAGGCGGCGGTCGCCGGCGCGCTTGCCGCCGGCATCCCGGCCGATCCGAACCGCGCGATCGCGGCGGCGCACGACACCGCCGAGCGCCTCAACCGGCTCGTCGACGGGCCGGACGGACGCTGGCAGGGCATGTTTGACGGCCGGGATGGCGGCCGGCTCGTCTTCAGCCGCTCGTCGCAGGGCGTCGAGGAACGCCGGCTGATCGACGCCGCCTTGCTCAGGTCGAGCGAGGCGCGGCGGCTCGACGGCGACGCGGCGCGGCTGCGCGAGATCTATGACCGGCCAGGACGGCTCGTCGCGCGCGACAAGGAATACCGCGTTCCCGGCCCGATCGCGCTCGTCGATGCCGTTGTGGAACTCGGCCGCCGCGGCATCGAGGTCAACCGCTACAAAGGGCTGGGCGAAATGAACCCCGAGCAGTTGTGGGAAACGACGCTCGACCCTGAGGCGCGCTCGCTCCTGCAGGTGCGCGTCAGCCACGAGGACGAAGCCGAAGAGACCTTTTCGACGCTGATGGGCGACCTCGTCGAGCCGCGCCGCGACTTCATCCAGTCGAACGCCCTCTCGGTCGCCAATCTGGACGTGTGAGAAGCCGCCTTGACCGGGTCATCGGAATGCCTGCGACCGATCAGGCGCGCGCCGCGATGTTGTCGTGCCGCCGGGCGGCGGCTGCCGCCTTTGCGAAATCCGCGTCGCCGAAGCCGTAGAGCCGGGCGCCGCCCGACAGGATCTTGCCGGCGATTTCTTTCGCGATGCTCGGGTTGTTCAAGACCCGGTTTGACACCTCGGGAAAGCTCGAGTCGAAATGCGGGAAATCGCTCGACACGCAGATGTTGTCGGCGCCGCCCAGGAGTTCGACGACCGATCCCACCTCTTTCTCGCCGCTTTCGATCGCCGAGAAACAGTTGCGCCGCCAGTATTCCCAGGGGCTCAGCTTCAGATAGGGCGCGTCGCTCTCGTGGTGCTGGCGCAGATCCCATTCGATGCGGCCGAGGAGGCCCGGCACCCACCAGCTCTGCGCTTCGAGAAACGCGACCTTGAGCTTCGGGTAGAACTCGAAGATGCCGCCGAGCAGCAAGGCGATCAGCGCCAATTGCATCTCGGTCGAGTGGCTGGCGACATGCCGCATAAAGCGGTTCTCGCCGAAGCGCGGCTCGATCGTCGAATAGTACGATCCCGTGCCTTCGTGAAAGCACAATGGCACGTTCAGTTCCTGCAGCAGCGAATAGAGCGGGTCCCAGTAGTTGGAATGCCAGTAGCGGCCGTTGACGTAATTCGGCCGTACGAACGCGCCAACCGCGCCGTAATCGTTGATGCAGCGCAACAATTCGGCGCAGGCCAGGTTGACGTCATGCACCGGCAGCATCGCCGCCATTTTCAGCTGATCGGGGCTGTGCCGGCAGAAGCCGGCAAGCCAGTCGTTGTAGGCGCGGCAGATCGCCGCCGAAAATTGCGGGTCCATGTTGTCGCGCGCGAGAAACGACAGCCCGGCGGTCGGGAACAGCACGGCAATGTCGATCCCTTCCATTGCCATGCCGATGACCTGCGCCTCGGCGTCATAGCCGCGCTCAACCGCAAACAAGACGTTGGTGTTGGCGCGTTTGGAGACGAGCGGGCCGCGAACGCGGTTGTATTGCGAGAGGTTGCCGTCGTTGCTCGTCGGCGTGCCGTCGAAATACCAGATCGGGCGGCCGCGCATGCCGGTCGGGCCGCCGGCGCTGCGCCGCACCGACGAGGTGACGCGCGGCCTGAATTCGGGGTCGAGATATTTGTCGAACAGTTCGGGCGGCTCCATGATGTGCATGTCGCAATCGACAAACCGGTGGCCGTCCTTCATCGTCCAGCTCCCTTTGCTGCACGGCGCCCGCTGCGAGCCCGATCGCGCCAACCGTGCGCCCGTCCTCGCTCCGACGCAACCCGCGCAAACGACCGGGGCGGCATCCGTTGGTGCGCCACCGCACAGCGGCGATGCTGGGGCGTGGCGATAATCGGCTACCGCCGAGCCGCCGCCGCGATAATATCGGCTGCACGGCGGCGGTCGCGCCGTCTTTGAACTGCGCGCCGCACGCCGCGGTGAGCCGGGGGGCGTAATGAGAAAAGGCACGGCGATCGTCGCAGTTGTCGCGGCACTGGCGGCGGCGCAGGCGGCGCAGGCGGCCGACAAAATCGTGCTGCAGCTGGCGGGGCCGGCGCAGTTCGAGTTCGCCGGCTATTACGCGGCGCTGTGGCAGGGGTTCTACCGCTCCGACGGGCTCGATGTGACGATCAAGCCGGGCAATGCGCCGGCCGATCCGATCCGCGCGGTCGCCGACGATCGCGCACAGTTCGGCGTCGCACCGGCCGGCGCGCTCGTGATCCGCGCGGCGCAAGGCCAGCCGCTGCTGCTGCTCGCGCCGATCTTTCAGCGCAGCGGCGCCGAAATCTATTACCGCGCCGATGACGATTATGCCTCGCCCGGCGCGCTCGCCCAGGCAAGGGTCGGGCGGCTGCCGGCCAGCAATATTCTCGACATCGAGATGGCCACCGCTCTGAAGGCGGAGGGGATCGACCCGGACAAGATCAATTCGGTCCCGCTGCAGCCCAGCGCGGCGGTCGCCGCGCTCGCCGATCGCAGCGTCGATGCCGTGCCCGGCTCCGCCTGGACATTTCCCTGGTTAGCGCACGAGAAAGGGTTTGCGGTAAAATCGATCAACCCGGCGGATTACCGTGTCGAGTTTTACGGCGACGCGCTGTTCGCGGCGCAACGCTTTGCGGCGGCGCAACCGCGGATCGTCCGCCGGTTTCGCGCCGCCACGCTGCGCGGCTGGGATTATGCGCTCGGCCACCCGGACGAGACCGCCGCGCGAATGTTGCAGGATCTGCCGCACCCGCCCGGGATCGCCGACGCCGCCGGTTTCGAGCACTACCAGGCGGCGCTGGCGCGCGCCCTGGCGCGCTATCCGGCGATCGCGCTCGGCCATTCCAACCCCGACCGGTGGGACCGTATCGAAGCGAGCCTCGCCCAGGCCGGCGCTCTGGTGCGCACCGCCGACGCCGCGGATTTCGTCTACGATCCCGATGCGGCCGCGCGCCACCGCCATGATCTGCGCTCCTTTGCCGAACTCGGCGCCGCGCTCGTTGTCGCGCTCGCGGTCGCGGCCTGGCTCGCCTGGCGCTGGCGCCGTGAAGGTGTCGTCGGCCGGCCCGCCGAAATCGCGCCGCCGATGCCGGAGCCGGAGCCGCCGGTGATGCCGGAGCCGCCGGCTGAACCGAAACCAGCCGCGCCGCGGCCCGCCGCCGCCGATCTCAATGCGATGCTTGGGCGGCTCGAACGGCCGATCCGCCTGTCGCTGCTGCCGCTGCTGTGGCGCAGCCGGGCGGAGCCGCATGAGGTGCGCCGGCTCGTGCTCGATCTCGCTGCCGCCGCGGCGCCCGACCTCAAGGAGGGCGGCGAGTTGGTCGTCGGCACCCGCAATTACGCCTTCGACGAAGCGGGTGTCGCCCTTACCCCCGGCGCCCAGTTCGGCGAATATGTCCGCGTCACGGTGCGCGACGACGGCGCCGGTCTCTCGGAGGCGGCGCTGGCGCGGATTTTCGATCCGATCGCGACGGCGCGGCCGGCCGTTGCCGCCGCCGCCGCGGCGTTGCGGGCGCAGGGCGGCTTTGTCCGGGCCGAGAGCGTCGAAGGGGTCGGCACCGCCGTGCACCTCTACTTCCCGCGCGCCGTCGCCGACGCGAAGACCGGGAAAGCGGCCGAGGCCGCCGAGTAGACCCGCGGCGGCCGGCAGGGTCTGCCCAATGCTGCCTGCCTACGGCACCGGCGCCCGCTTTCCGACGTTGCGCCGGCGCGGCACCGGCGCAACGTCGGAAACGGGAGCGGCGGCGATCAGGTCGGCCGGCGGCGTCTTCGCCTGATACCGGCAGAGATCGGCGACGACGCAGCCGGGGCACTCCGGTTTGCGCGCCTTGCACACATAGCGGCCGTGCAAAATCAGCCAGTGATGGGCGCCGGTCTTGTATACGGCCGGCGTTGCCTTTTCGAGGCCGTCTTCGACCTCGCGCGGCGTCTTGCCGGGTGCCAGGCCGGTGCGGTTGGCGACGCGAAAGATATGGGTATCGACCGCGATCGTCGGTTCGCCGAACGCGACATTCAGGACGACATTGGCGGTCTTGCGCCCGACGCCCGGCAGTTTTTCGAGCGCCTCGCGGTCGCGCGGCACGACGCTGCCGTACTGCTCGACGAGGATTTGCGACAGCTTGATGATGTTCTTCGCCTTCGTGCGAAAAAGGCCGATCGTGCGGATGAACTCGACGAGCCGGTCTTCGCCGAGCGCCAGCATTTGCTGCGGCGTGTCGGCGAGCGCGAACAACGGCGGCGTCGCCCGGTTGACGCCGACATCGGTCGCCTGCGCCGACAGCACGACCGCGACGAGCAGCGTGAACGGATTGATGAATTCGAGTTCGGTTCTCGGGATCGGCCGGCTGGCGGCCAGCCGCCGGTAGAATTCCGCAATCTCGCGTTTTGAGAACCTCCGCGGCATGTTACGCCGCGCTCCGCCGGGCGGCGTCGCGTGTCGCCGCACATGCCCAGCGCGGCCCGGCGATGTCGTCCGGAGAGCGGCCGCGCCCGGTTGGACAGCGCCGGTTCTCGACCCGCCGCATCGGCTGCCCGACGCCGAACCGTGCCATCGCTATCCTCCCCGCCCGCCTCCGCCGCTACGATAGGATGCGCCGGCGCGCCCGTCCATGCGCGCCGAACGGCGCCCAGGGCGACGTGATCAGGCGCCGCGGGCTGCGGCCAACGCGATGATTGAGTTCGCGCTGCCATGCTGCCAAGCTGACATCGCGGGCGCCCTCGGCGCGTCCGCAAACCCTGGCGGAGGAGACGGACATGGCGATGGAAATCGGGCACGTCCACATCAAGACGTATGATCCCAAGAAGACGGCCCAGTTCTACATCGACAATTTCGGCGCGACTGTGAAGAACGAGGCCCCGAACGGCAATATCCAGCTCAACCTGCACGGGCTGCAGCTCAACGTCACGACCATCAGCGCAGCCCAGAACCGCAAGCAGATGATGGGGATCGAGCATATCGCGGTGCAGACCGACGACTATGCCGGCGCGATCGCCAGATTGCGCAGCAACGGCGCGCACATCATGCTGGAGCAGAACAATAACGGCCGCCATGTCGCCTTCATCGAGGCGCCGGACGGGGCGCAGATGGAATTGATCGAGAAGGTGTAGCCGCCGTTCCGTCATCCCGCGCAAGCGGGATGACGGGTATTAGAGAGGGCAAGCCGCATGGCCCTGAAGGACAAGATTGCGTTCGGCGTGTCGCTGCCGCACCGTTCGCCCGAAGCGATCGACATGGGCGCAGTGCGGCAGGTCGCGACGCGCGCCGAAGCGCTCGGCTTTCGCGACTTGTGGGTCACCGAGAACACGCTTGACCACGTGTTCTGCTTTGATCCGGTCGTCGTCTTGACCTACGCGGCGGCGGTGACCTCGAAGATCCGCCTCGGCGCCTCGGTTGTCGTGCTGGCGATCCACAGCCCGCTGATGGTCGCGCACCAGTGGGCCTGCCTCGATTACGTCAGTAATGGCCGGGCGATCCTCGGCGTCGGCCTCGGCCGCGAGCACCATTATCGCCAGTTCGAGGTGCCGCAAGCGGGCCGCGTCGCGCGCTTCCGCGAGGAGCTCGACATCATCCGCATGCTGTGGGCGGAGGGCCGGGTGACCTATCGCGGTCGCTTTTATCATCTCGAAGACGAGACGATGGCGCCGCGCCCGGTGCAGAAGCGGCTGCCGATCTGGATGGGCGTGGGGCACCCGGACGCGGTGCGCCGTGCCGCCCGGCTGGCCGACGGCTGGATGGGGTCGGGCGGCTCGCGCCTCGCCGATTTCGCAGCCTCGGTGCCGATCCTGAAGGAAGCGCTGGCGAATAATGGCCGCGATCCGTCCGCCTTTCCGATCTCGAAGCGCATCTTCATCGCGATCGACGCGCGGCCCGAACGCGCCCGCGCCGAATTGCTGCGCTGGTTCACCGAGGTCTACCGCAATCCGCCCGGCACGGACCTGTGCGGCATTCACGGCACGCCCGAGCAGGCGCGCGAGCGCCTCGAAGAAGTCGTCGCGATGGGCGCCAATCACCTGTTGCTGAACCCGGTCAGCCGCCATGCCGAACAGGTCGAGGCGCTGGCCGAGATCGTGGGGTTGCCATGAGTGCGATCGAACTCGACCCGGTAAAGGCGCAGGTCACCGCGCATTGGGAGCGGCGGGCGGCGCATTTCGACGAGGATTTCGGACATTCGATCGCGACGCCGGATGAGCGCGCCGCGTGGGACCGCATCCTCGACCTCCTCGTGCCGCCGGGGAGTGTCCTCGATGCGCTCGATGTCGGCTGCGGCACCGGGTTTCTGTCGCTCGAACTGGCGGCGCGTGGCCATCGGGTGACGGGCGTCGATCTGGCGCCGGCGATGCTCGCGCTGGCGCGGCAGAAGGCGGCGGCGCGTGGGCTTTCCGTCCGTTTCGAGGCGGCCGACGCCGAGAACTTGCCGTGTTCGCCCGGCAGCTTCGGTCTCGTGATCAGCCGGCATGTGCTGTGGACGCTGCCGCATCCCGAGGCGGCTATTGACGGCTGGATCGGGGTATTGCGGCCGGGCGGCAGGCTGGCGATCATCGACGGCGCACAATGCGATAGCGACGCCGCGCGCACGCCGCAGCGAGAAAACGCCCGCACCAGCGCTGAGTACGCCGCGATCGGCGACAAACTGCCGTTTTACGGCGGCCGGCCGCGCGATCGGATCGAGGCGATGCTGCGTGCCCGCGGCCTCGCCGGCGTCGGCAGCGATGCGCTCGACGATCTGGTCGAGGCGCAGGCTAGGCGCCTTGTTGCCGACGGCCAGGAGCCGCGCCGCCGCCAGCGCTATGCGGCGTGGGGCGATGTGCCGGGGTGACCCCGTTCGCTCAGCCGCGGGGCTGACCCGCGGATCTCGTCATCGCTGCGAGAGGGGCGGGCTTGGCCCGGCCATGACCTGAGTTGAAGGGAGGGCGGATTGACCTACGAAACGATCCTGACCGAGAGCGAAGACGGCGTCGGTGTCGTCACCTTGAACCGGCCTGACAAGCTCAATGCGATGAACCGCCGGCTGATGGGCGAACTGGGCGAGGCCGTGAAGGCGTTCGAGGCCGATGACGGCATCGGCTGCATCGTGCTGACCGGGGCTGGCCGCGCCTTTTCGGCCGGTGGCGACATCCATGAGCAGCGCGAGGACGACGCCCGTTACAGCGATGAAGAACAGGCCCGGCTGCGCACCGGCCGCACGTTTCTCGACGTCGCGATCTGCAGGAAGCCGACGATCGGCATGATGAACGGCCTCGCGTTCGGCGGCGCAGCAGTCTTGGCGTCATCGCTCGACATGCGCATTGGCTGCGAGGGCACGAAGTTCCGCTTTCTCGCCGCCGCCTATGGCCGCATCAACAGCACCTGGACGTTGCCCAACCAGGTCGGCTGGCCGATTGCCAAGGAGCTGTTGTTTTCGGCCCGCGTCGTCGAGGCCGAGGAAGCCCATCGCATCGGCCTCCTCAACCACCTGGTGCCGCGCGAAGAATTGCGCGCAAAGACGATGGAACTGGCGAAGACGATCGCCGGCAACAACCGCGCCGCGGTCATGGGTGTGAAGACGCTGCTGTTGAAACAGATGACCGAGAGCGTCGAGGAACAATACGCCGAGGAGCGCCACTTCACGACCCATGTCGTCAGGGGCGCGAAGGCCGAGGAAGCCTTTCCCGAATTCATCGCCCGCAAGGGCCGGCCGCTGCCATAGTCGATTGGCCAGCGCGAGGAGAACCCGATGTCCGACCTGCTCGAAACCACCGAAAACGGCATTACGACGCTGACCCTCAACCGGCCGGAGCGCCTCAATGCGCTGTCGGCGGCGATGACCCAGGGCCTCAGGGACGCCTTGGAGCGGCTCGCGACCGACCGCGATTGCGGCTGCATCGTCATTGCCGGGGCCGGGCGCGGCTGGTGTGCCGGCGGCGACGTCAAGACGATGGAATCGCGCGGCCGCGACCAGACCTTCGAGGACCGGGCCGACGGGCTGCGCCGCGCGCATCAGCTGCCGCTGTTGCTCCGCACCGTGCCGAAGGTCGTCATCGCGTCGATCAACGGCCCGGTCGCCGGCGCCGGCCTCGGTCTCGCACTCGCCTGCGACCTGCGCGTCGCCGGCCGCTCGGCGCGCTTTGGCACGGCCTTCGCTCGCATCGGCTTTTCCGGCGATTACGGCGGCTCGTGGAGCCTGACGCGGCTCGTCGGCACCGCCAAGGCGCGGGAACTCTATTTCACCGCCGACCTGATCGACGCCGAGGAAGCAGGACGGCTCGGCATCGTCAACCGCGTCGTGGCGGACGAGGAATTGCAGTCGGCGACGATGGCGCTCGCCCGCAAGATCGCCGACGGACCGCAGATCGCCCTCGGCTACATGAAGCGCAACCTGCTCGCCGCCGAAACCGAGCCGTTCCAGACCGCGCTCGACATGGAAGCGGAACACCAGGCGCGCTGCGCCTTCACCGAGGACCACAGGGAGGCGGTCGCCGCCTTCAACGAAAAGCGCCGGCCCGTCTTCAAGGGGCGGTAAGGCGATGGCCGGCCTCTATTTCGAGGAATTTTCGGAAGGCCAGGTCTTTGAGCACGCGCTGTCGCGTACCGTCACCGAGATGGACAACGTGCTGTTCACGACGCTGACGATGAACCCGCAGCCGCTGCATCTCGACGCCGAGTTCGCGAAAACGACCGAATTCGGCCGCCCGCTCGTCAACTCGATCTTTACGCTGGGGCTCGTCATCGGCATCACGGTCGGCGATACGACCTTGGGCACGACCGTCGCCAACCTCGGCATGAGCGATGTACGCTTCCCGAAGCCGGTGTTCCACGGCGACACGATCCGCGCCCGCTCGACGGTCCTGTCGGTGCGCCGAAGCCGCTCGCGCAGCGACGCCGGCATCGTCGAGTTCGAGCATGTCGGGTTGAACCAGCGCGGCGACACCGTTGCGATCTGCCGCCGCGCCGCCTTGATGAAGACCCGGCCCGCCTGATCCCGCGCCTGCGCCGGCGCGCGGGCGACAGGATCGCGCGGCTATTCCGCCGCTGCGGCGACCCCGGCGTCGTTGAGCCGCATCTTCGCGTCGAATTCCTCGGCGACGCGGGCGTCGTTCTCCAGCATTGCCTGCGCATCGGCCGTCGCGAATTCGATCGCGCCCATCGCCGCGAACGCCTCCTGCACCTTCCGGCTCCACAGCCCGATATCGCGCACCGTCGGCACGATGCGGCTGAAAATGCGGCTGCGAAACATCTGCATCGATTCCGAATGGTCGAGGATGTCGATGCATTCCCGGACCGGCAGCCCGATCCGCTCGAATACCTCGCGCTGGTTGAAGCGGTCGCGCATGTGCCAGCACGCCTGCACGGTGAATTCCTCGCGCTCGGCGCGCTCGGCGTCCGTCAGCTTTGGATAATAGTCGCGCAACGCCAGGCGCCCGAAGGCGACGTGCCGCGCCTCGTCCTGCATGACATAAGCGTTGACCGATGCCGCGAGCGGGTTTTTCGACTGGTCGCGCAATCGCTGGAACGCCGCCAGCGCCAGCCCCTCGATCAGGATCTGCATCGTCAGATAAGTCATGTCCCAGCGGTTGTCGCTGAGGCCGCTTTCAAGCAGCGCCTTCAGCCCCGGGGTGATCGGATAGGCGAGCTCGAATTTCTCGTGCAGCAGGCGGGTATACGCCTCGACATGGCGGGCCTCGTCCATGACCTGCGTCGCAGCGTAGAATTTCGAGTCGAGATCGGGCACGGTCTGCACGATCTTCGACGTGGCGATCAGCGCGCCCTGCTCGCCATGCATGAACTGCGAGATCTGCGATGCCTGCTGGTGGTGCCGGAGGCGGCGGTGCTCGGCCTCGGTCATCCTGTTCCAGATGTCGGAGCCGAAGATCGGGATCGCCCGGTCGTCGATCAGCATCGGGTTTTCCGGGTCGAGATCCTGCGACCAGTCGATGCGCTCGGCGGCGTCCCATTGCTGCTTCTTGCCCTTGTCATAGAGCTGTAAGAGGCTGTCGCGATTCTCGTCGTATTCCCAGGTAAAGCAGACGTCGGTATGGCCGTCAAATTTCCATTCGCTCTGTTCGACCGGCAACGTATAGCGATAGTTCGTCGACATGATCCGAAGCTCCCAGGCGGCGGCGCCGCGGCTGCCGCGGAATGTAGCGCAGCACCGCGGCATTTAACAGCAGCGACGCTGACATTTTTGTCAACTGTGTTTGAATGACCAGACCGACAAACGCGGTGCATGTGATCGGCGGCGGCCTGGCCGGCAGCGAGGCGGCCTGGCAATTGGCGCGGGAAGGCGTGCCGGTCGTACTGCACGAGATGCGGCCCCTACGAATGACCGAGGCGCATCAGGGCGGCGGCCTCGCCGAACTGGTGTGCTCGAACTCGTTCCGCTCCGATGACGCCGCCCGCAATGCCGTCGGCCTGCTGCATGCCGAGATGCGACGCTGCAACTCGCTGATCCTCCGCGCCGCAGACGCCCACCGAGTGCCGGCGGGCGCCGCGCTGGCGGTTGACCGCATCGGGTTTTCCGCCGCGGTCGAGGCGGCTCTCGCAGCGGAACCGCTCGTCGTGATCCGCCGCGAGGAAATCACCGGCCTGCCGCCCGCCGCATGGGACGAGGTCATCGTCGCCACCGGCCCCTTGACCGCGCCGGCATTCGCCGATGCGCTCGCCGCGCTGACCGGCGAGAACGCACTGGCCTTCTTTGATGCGATCGCGCCGATCGTCTACCGCGACACGATCGATTTCGACCGGGTGTGGTTCCAGTCGCGTTACGATAAGGGCGGTCCGGGTGGCAATGGAGCCGATTACATCAACTGCCCGCTCGACCGTGAGCAATACGCGGCATTCATCGCCGCGCTGCTCGCCGGCGAGACGATCGACTTCCGCGACTGGGAAAAATCGACGCCGTATTTCGACGGCTGCCTGCCGATCGAGGTCATGGCCGGGCGCGGCCCGGATACGCTGCGTTGGGGGCCGATGAAGCCGGTCGGCTTGCGCGATCCGAAGACCGGCCGGCGTCCCTACGCCGTCGTGCAGCTGCGCCAGGACAATGCACTGGCGACGCTCTACAACATCGTCGGCTTCCAGACGAAACTGCGGCATAGCGAGCAGCGCACCGTCTTTCGAATGGTTCCGGGCCTCGAAGGCGCCGAATTCGCGCGCCTCGGCGGACTGCATCGCAACACGTTCCTGAACAGCCCGCGCCTGCTCGATGGGCAATTGCGGTTGCGCGCGATGCCGCGGTTGCGCTTTGCCGGCCAGATCACCGGCGTCGAGGGCTATGTCGAGAGCGCCGCGATCGGCCTCTTGGCCGGCCGCTTCGCGGCGGCGGCACGGCTGCGGCAACAGATCGATCTGCCGCCGGCGACGACCGCGCTCGGCGCGCTGCTCGCCCACATCACCGGCGCGGCCGAACCGAGGACCTTTCAGCCGATGAACGTCAATTTCGGCCTGTTCCCGCTGCTGTCGCCCGATCCCGGCCGACACGCCGACCGCAAGCCGCTCTATGCCAGCCGCGCGCTGGCCGATCTCGCCGCGTGGCCCGCCGGCCCGGCGCCTCCGGAAGGTGGGTCGCCGTGACATGAGCCAGACAAACCTCCTTGCGGCGCGCCGCTTCCTGCCGCTGTTCCTGACGCAGACGCTGGGCGCCTTCGAAGACAATTTGTTCAAGAGCGCCTTTGTCATGCTCGTGACCTACGGCAGCGCGATGCACAGTCCGCTCGGGCCGGGCGCCGTCGCGGCGGTCGCCGGCGGCGCGTTGATCATGCCGTATTTCCTGTTTTCGGCGACGGCCGGCGAGTTGGCCGACCGATTCGAACGCTCGCGCCTGCTGCAGGTGCTTAAGGCCGCCGAACTGTTGACCGTCATCGCGGCGATCGCCGCGCTGCTTGCCGACAGCCTGGCACTGTCGCTCGTTGCGCTGTTTGCGCTCGGCGCCCAGGCGACGTTCTCCAGCCCGGTGCGCTATGCGCTGTTGCCGCAGCATCTCGCCGCCGAACAGCTGGTCGGCGGCAACGGCCTGCTCGAAGGCGGCACGTTTCTCGCGATCCTGCTCGGCACGATCGCCGGCGGCATCGCCGTCGCGTTCGATCGCGGCACCGAGGCGGCGAGCGCGCTGCTTGTCGTTTGCGGCGTCGCCGGGTTGGCGGCGAGCTTTTACGTGCCGCTCGCGCCGCCGCCGTCGCCCGGATTGCGCCTCAGCCGCAACCTCCTCGGCGCGACCCGCGACATCCTGCGCCACGCCCGCGAGCGGCGCGAGGTGTGGCTGGCGATTATCGGCAGTTCCTGGTTCTGGCTGGTCGGCGCGGTGTTCCTGTCGCAGATTCCGTCCTTCGCGAAAGCGACGCTCGGCGCCGGCAGCGGCGTCGTCATCCTGTTCCTGGCGGCGTTTTCGGTCGGCGTCGGCCTCGGTTCGCTGCTGTGCGCCCGGATCATGCGCGGCGAGGTCAGCGCACGCTATGCGCCGCTGGCGGCGCTCGGCATGGCGGCGTTCGCGATCGACTTGGCGCTGGCCGGCGCCGCTGCCGCGCCGCCGGCTGCCGGCCCGCTGCTCGGCGTCGCGGCCTTCCTGTCGCATGTCACGGGCCTGCGCATCTTCCTCGATCTGACCGCGCTGGCGGTGTGCGGCGGCATTTTTGTCGTGCCGCTCTATGCGATCATTCAGCGACGCAGCGAGGCGGCCGCGCGCGCCCGCGTCATCGCGGTCGGCAACATCATGAATGCGCTGTTCATGACCGCGGCCGCGCTCGTCACCGCGGCGTTGCTGGCGGCCGGCGTGCGCACGACCGACCTGTTCTTCGCTATCGGCGCCCTGACCGCCGGGGTGGCGTTGTGGAGCTGCCGGCTGCTGCCCGCCGATGCGTGGCCGATCGTGCCGCGCATTCTGCGCCGCTGAGGAGCGGCGCGGTGAGCGGCGAGATCACGATCCGTTTCGCAACCGCGGCCGATGTCGCGCTGCTGCTGCGGCTGATCCGCGAGCTGGCGGTTTTTGAGCGCGCGCCGGGCGCGGTTGTTGCAACCGAGGCGGACCTGCTGCGCCACGGCTTCGGGCCGCGGCCGCAATTTGAGGCAATCCTCGCGTTTTTCGATGCGGAACCGGCCGGCGCCGCGCTGTTTCACCCACGCTTTTCAACCTGGCTCGGACGTCCCGGGCTTTACCTCGAAGACCTTTACGTGACCGAGAAGGCGCGCGGACAGGGCGTCGGCCGCCGGCTGATGGCACGGCTCGCGGCGATCGCAATCGAGCGCGGCTGGGGCCGCATCGACTTTCATGTGCTCGAGTGGAACCCGGCGCGGCGCTTTTATGAGCGGCTCGGCATGAGCCACCATGCCGAATGGCTGCGCTACGGCGCCGACGAGGCGGCGCTGAAGCGTCTGGCGCAGGACGACGATGCGGCCGAGTTTCGCATCAGGGACCCGGAGCGGTAACGAGGATCCCGATGCAGGTGACGTTCAGCCCGTCGCCGTTGACTTTGAGGTGCGCCGCCTGCTTGCCGAAGATACGATGGGCGTTATCCGGGTGAAAGGGCGGATAGAAATCGATCAGACCGTCGAGGAACCCGCTTCCGCTGTCGAAATCGAGGGGTGCAACAATATATCCCTTGCTGCGCAGCGCTTCGGCAAAGGCTACGATGTCGTTCTTCTGATAGAAGACCGATGCCCAGTTGTCGAGGGCGTCCTCGGGATTTTCGCTGAGCATGAATTCGGTGGCGTGAACGGCGACGCCACCGGGGCGCAGCGCGCGCAGCGAGTTCTCGATGAACTGCAGACCCTTGGCGCGGCTGCCGAGATGCTCCAACGCGCAGGTCGACCAGCAGAAGTCGAAGCCGCCGTCAAATTCGCGCGGGATCGCGTTCATATCGGCGAATTGAAATTCGATCCGTTGCAAGGCGGCTGGATCGGGGCAAATCTCCGGATACCACAGCGCCTCGACTTGGCCGTCGGAATGCTGCCCGGTCTGCATCCACCCCTGGGTTCCCGGATGCGAAGGGTCGGCGTCGGTTGCCAGCACCGAGGCGCCGTATTTGGCAAACAGGCTTGGCAATGGCTCGCGACCGCATCCGAAACCGAGGCCCCGCTTGCCGGCCGCCAACATGCCGTTACTCCATAAGGACTGGCAGATATAGCTCAGCTCCCACCATTTCCGATGGTAGTATGGAGGCAGCTTGAGTTCCTGCCGCCAGAATGCCGACCACTCGCTTTCCAAGTCGGCCTGCGTGTAGAGGCAGGTCTTCATGCGGGTCGCCGGCGGTGCCGCCAATGTCAACCCGAAAAGCATGTCGACGACGGAGAGCGCTCGCGCCTGTTCCGGGGGCAATCGGCATTTGCAGGGGAATGACGGAAGAAGAGATCGGCCAAATGCAATCGCCCTGCGGCTGTCCCCGGCCTCGGGTTGCCAGGGGGTGCTTTTGTCGCGCTTAATATGCGCCGTCAACGCGGGTGCAGGCGGAGGATTGCGATGCTGGAAGTATGGAGCTGGCCGACGCCGAACGGCCACAAGGTGCATATCGCGCTCGAAGAATTGGGTCTCGAATACAACGTGATCCCGATCAATATCGGCGCCGGCGACCAGTTCAAGCCGGAATTCCTCGCGATCACACCCAATCACCGCATCCCGGCGATCGTCGATCCTGCGGGTCCCGGCGGCAAACGGTTCACCCTGTTCGAATCGGCGGCGATCCTCGTCTATCTGTCGGAAAAAACCGGCGGCAGGCTGATCCCGAAGGACCCGATCGGGCGCTACAAGTGCCTCGAATGGATGATGTTCCAGATGGGCGGCATCGGCCCGATGTTCGGCCAGTGGAACCATTTCGGCGCCTACGCCCCGGAAAAGATCCCCTACGCGATCGAGCGCTATGCGAGCGAAGTGAAACGGTTGACCCGAGTCTTGAACCACCGCCTGGAAGAGGCGCATTGGCTGGCCGGCGACGAATACAGCATGGCCGACATCATAACGTTCCCCTGGCTGCGCACGGCGGCCCAATCGGGGCCGCGTTTTGCCGAGCGCGGCAGCCTCGATCTCGGCGACTATCCGGCCGTCAAGCGCTGGTACGACGAGATCGCGGCGCGGCCGGCGGTGCAGCGCGGCCTTGCGGTGCTCGCCGACATTCAGCGCGAGCAGCCGATCAGCGAGGCCGAACGCGAGAACATGTTCGGCGCGACGCAGTTTGCACGCCGCTGAACGGCGTCAGGATGGAGGCGAGAGATGGCGAGCGAAAAGATCGGGGTCGTCGGCGCCGGGTTGATGGGGGCGGAGATCGCGCTCGTGTTCGCACTGGCCGGCCACGACGTACTGCTGTCGGACCGCTCGGATGAATTGTTG
>Ga0335074_10005266_pt1 | contig 17896 bp, 16 predicted proteins | sample Lox_Sample_23_FD_206715 | JGI IMG/M metagenome (GOLD analysis project Ga0335074, IMG submission 206715) | Soil microbial communities from Loxahatchee National Wildlife Refuge, Florida, United States - Lox_Sample_2.3 | ecosystem: Environmental > Terrestrial > Soil > Wetlands | place: USA... | reverse complement strand
CCGCGGGAAAAGGAAAGGATCTCATCACCGTAGAGGAGAAAGCCAACCGGCTCGGGAAAAAACAAACTGGTTACGAAAAAAAGAATTACCCTCGACGCGCATCGATCCTCTGTTCCGGCGAGGTCAGCGCTCGCGAGAGGCCATATCGAAAAAATCTTGCCAGAGAGGTTCCTGGTGGGGTAAAACAAGTTGTCCCGGATGCGCGTTCGACTGGCCGGTTTTGAAGTGTCCCCCGAGGCGTGGCATTGGGAAAGTGCAGTTCGGCCTGATTCCAGATCCATTCCGCCCCATCACCCATGACCACTTTCTTCAGGGCCCGGCTCCAGCCCCGCTTCCAGGCTTCCAGATAGATCCGCTTCCCGAACTCGTCGGCGGTTTCAATCGCGCCGACGTAGGTGGTGGAATCCGGATCGCGGATCGCATAACCCTCCTCGTCCCAGGTGTCTGGGTAAACACGCATCCCAACTTGACCTCGCGCGTATGCGCCGGTTCTCCCTCCTTTTTCCCGCTTCGTCCCTCCGTCTCCTTTTTCACCACCGGTATGCCTGTGCCATCCATGAGCACATAGAGATTCGGAATCGGTTCTCCCACCACGATTGGTAAATCCAACTGTACGGAGCGCTGAATCTGTTGCTGCTCTTTGGCGGCGATGTCCGCGCCGATGGCCTCCGCCGTCCGCTCCACTGCCTTGGTGGTCACCTCCAGATCGGCCAGCAGTTTCAGTTGCTGGCGCCCCTGATCGAAAGGAGCCTGTTGACCGACCGTCGCCAGTATGCGACGCACTCCCGGAGAGAACTCCGTGTTTTAGATGTCCAGTTCGACATCAGCCGGAAATTGGCCGTTGTGACAGTTCTGGCACAGGTAGTAAGGGCGCGATACTTCCACCTGGCCCACCGCTGTCAAGATCGACTTGTGGCGCTGTTCGTCGTAGTGCGCTTCATGACCACAACCACAAGGGGGGCCGTTGGTCTACAGTCGGGGCTGCGAATCGCAGCAGTTCGGTCAAAGCGGTCGCCCCGGCATGATGCATGGCCGAGCGAACCACCATCTCGATGGCTTCGAAATCGAAGTGGCCGGTCTGGCGCCGGGCGCTGAAGACCACGCGCAGCAGTTGATCTACTTCGCGCGCGACTTCCCTCCGGATCGCTTCGAGGGTTTTTTTTCCTGGGCCGACGATGGGATCTCTTCCACTGGCCGCAGTTGGCAGATCTGTTCATTGACATCCAATAGTTGATCGCCGAGTTCCCGGAATCGCTGGCATTCGGCGACCTCGCGTTGCGCTTTGACCAAGCTGGCAGGGGAGGAAAACGTCTCGGTGACGGTTTTGCCGTTCACCTTTCGTGTCAACCGATAGTAGGGGCCATGGCCAGGATCATGAATCTGATGGCAATGACAGTTTGGATTTCCACAACGGCCCCCTGTCCCGGTTATGGAACCAGAGCGCATGTCGCCCAACTGGGCGATTTGGGATTGAACGGCGGCGCGACGGCTTTCCAAGTCGGCCAAAGAGTCTGGCATGTGTAGCCTCCAGCAAACCTAGCGTATCACTACGCTAGGTTAGGGACCACAAAAAAAGAAAACCCGAAGATCATCACTTTCGTGTCGCACACCCGGCAGATTGCGGTAAACACAGCGCACGGCCCAATCGTCATAGAATAGAGGTAAACGTATGCTCAACCGCAGACAGAGCCGAGGCTTTTCCCTCATCGAGTTGCTGATCGTGATCGCGATCATTCTGATCATTATCACCATCGCCGTTCCCAAGTATGCGAAAACGCAGATGTTCATGAAGGAAACGGCGGCCATCAAGGCGATCCAGACGATCCACCAGATGGAAGTTCAATATCAATCGCAGTACGGCCGTTACGCCGTCTCTTTAGCCGAACTGGGACCGCCCGCCAGCGGCGCGCCGACACCGGCGGCCGCGGACCTGATCGGCAGCGACCTGTCCGGCGGCACCAAACAAGGCTACAAGTTCACCCTGACCGGCAACCAGGCCGGCTATGTGATCACCGCGATCCCCGAAGCCTACGGGAGCAGTGGCAGCCGGACCTTCTTCTCGGATCAGAGCATGGTGATCCGCCAAAATTATGGTCCCGAACCGGCCACTCTAAACAGTAAACCGCTGCCTTAGACGCTCGCCGGCGCAGGCTGACAGCGTTCGTGCGGAGGCCGCGCTCTCCCTGTCGGAGCGATCCCTGTCGATTTTGCAAAGCCTGTACAAATCAGCGACAAAATCGCAGAACCGCCTCACTACAATGGAAAACGTGCCAGCCTCCGAAGGGACCTCCCGCCGCAATTTCTACGTTGCGGCAATCTATGGGATTTGGGCCGCAATCACGGCCGCGCTGGGCATCCCGGCGTTCGTTTACCTGTTTTTTCCTCCCAAACTTCCCAAGGAGAACGAATGGGTGGAGGCCGGTGACATCACCCAACTGACGCCCGATTCTCCAGTCGAAATGGTCTTCCGGCGCACCCGCGTGGACGGCTGGAAGATCATGAGCGAGAAGAGCACCGCCTGGGTGGTCAAATCGGCGGATAACCAGGTGGTGGCTTTCGGCCCCCAATGCACGCATCTGGGGTGTGCCTACCACTGGGACGAAACCAAGAATGAATTCCTCTGCCCTTGCCACACCTCCCTTTTCGCGATCACCGGTAAGGTCCTGTCGGGCCCGGCGCCCCGTCCGCTGGATCGTTACGACACCAAAATCGAAGGCTCCAAGCTGCTGCTCGGCCGGTTGCGCCAGTCGCCGGAGCAGTCCGCATGAAGCGGCGCTGGGCCAATTTTAACGACTGGCTGGACCACCGTACCGGCATCCACACGGCGGCCCGTAACTTCCTCTACGAGGAGATTCCGGCATCCTCCGGCTGGCGGCAGGTGTTCGGCAGCGTCGCCATTTTCCTGTTCTTCGTCCAGGCGTTCACCGGGGTTCTGCTGGCGGTTAATTACGCACCCACTCCCGGCGATGCTTATAACAGCCTGCGCTATATCCTCACCGAACTCACCGCGGGGCGCATCATCCGGGGACTGCATCACTGGGGCGCCAGCATGATGATCGTCACGGTGGTGCTCCACATGGTTCAGGTTTTTCTCTACGGCGCCTACAAAAAGCCGCGCGAGGCCACCTGGATGGTCGGCGTGGTGCTGCTGTTGATGACCCTGGCTTATGGACTCACGGGCTACCTTCTTCCCTGGGACAACCGCGCTTACTGGGGCACGGTGGTGACGACGCAGATCGCCGGACAGGTTCCGCTGGCCGGGCCCTATCTGACGCGACTCCTGGGCGGAGGAGGCGCAGTCGGCGTGGTGACTTTCGCGCGCTTTTACGGCATGCACGTATTGCTGCTGCCGGTAGCCACGATCCTGACGATCGCGCTACACGTGTACCTGGTGCGCAAGCACGGCGCGGCGCCCGTGCCTGGCGACGAGGCGTTCCCGAAAAAGCAGTTCTACCCGGCTCAGGTTTTCAAAGACACGGTTGCCATCTTCATTGCTTTTGCCCTCCTGTTCACTCTGGCCGTTGCCGCGCGGGTTCCGTTGGAGCAATTGGCCGATCCTACCGATACCACTTACATTCCGCGCCCGGAGTGGTATTTTCTGTTCCTCTTCCAGACGTTGAAGCTGCTCGCCGGGCCGCTTGAGGTGCTCGGCAGCGTGGTGCTGCCGGCTCTCGCCGTGCTGGCGTTGATCTCGATTCCCTTCATCGACCGCGGTCGGATGATCAGGGTCACCCGCCGGACGGTGGCCATCGGGGTGGTCGTACTGGCCGGCATCGGCTGGACGGGACTGACCGCCGCCGCGGTAATCTCCACACCGCCTCCCGCCGGTATGGCCCAAATCGACTACTCCGCACCCACCGACTGGATGCAGCTTTCCGCCGAGGAGATGGCCGGCATCGGCTACTTCCGCCAGGAGAACTGCATCAGTTGCCATGCCATCGGCGGCCAAGGGTCGGCAATCGGCCCGGACCTCACCCAGACCGCCATCCATAAGGATGCCGCCTGGATGATTCAACATTTCAAGCGGCCGTCCGCGATGCGCCCGGGATCCTCCATGCCGCCGGTGCAGCTCAGCGACGCCCAACTAAGTGCCTTGGCGGCGTTTCTGTTGAAGCTCAACTCCCAAAATGCTTCGGCGCTCGACAACGCGCCGGCGTTTGCAACCCAGGGCGCCCTGGTTTTCGAGCAGAACCATTGCAGTACCTGCCACCAGGTGAATGGCATCGGCATGACGGTCGGTCCGCCGCTGAACGGCCTGGCCAAACGGCGCACCGTGAGCTGGGTGGAAGAGCACTTCGCCGACCCGCGCAAGCTGGTTCCCAATTCCGTGATGCCGTCCTATAAGCTGTCCTCCAAGGATTTGAATAACCTGACTACCTATCTGATGTCGCTGCCGGACTGATCTTCAGAGAGCCTCGGCGGAGCGGATTCCAGCGGATTCCAGGACCACCGCCATCTTCTTCAGCGCGGTTTTGTGAATTTGCGACACGCGGCTTTCATTCACTCCCATCAAATCTCCGATCTCCCGCATGGTGAGGTCGTTGGTGTAGTAGAGAAAGACCACACGCTGATAGCGTTCCGGTAGGCACTCGATGGCCTTCGCGATCGTGACTTTCAGTTGGTGGCGCTCGGCCATGCGGTCGGGACGGAAATCGCTTTTGGCGGTCGGCTCCTGCCGATCCGGGTCCTGATCGGTACTTGTCGAAACTGAGACAGGTCCTTGAGTATGCAGTTCCATCAGCATTTGCCGCCAACGGGCCACGCTGACGCCCATCTCTTCCGCCACTTCCTGCTCTCCCGGCATACGGCCGAGCCTGAGGGACAAACTGCGGGTCACCGACTCCAAGCGCTTCTGCTGCCGCCGGGTGTCGCGGGAGGCCCAATCGAGCTGCCGCAGGCTGTCCAGAATGGCGCCCTTGATGCGATGTTTGGCATAAGACTGAAACGCCACGTTCTTGTTGGTATCGTATTTGTCCACGGCGTCGAACAGGCCCAGAACGCCGGCGTGCACCAGGTCGTCCAGGTCCACGTGCAGGGGCAGGCCTTCGTGGACTCGAATAGCTATGGCCTTGACGAGGGGCAGGTGCTCCAGCACCATCTGGTTACGGATGTCGCGCGACATCGTAGCTTGCCCTTTGCTTGTCGACACACTTTGAACGCTCATCATTTCCGCCTTTGTTATGCAGTCTTTAGGACCTGCTTGTCTTAAGCAGGTACACTTAGGAATGCAACCTTAATTCCGCACTGGGAATGGGCTAAGTGACGTATTATCAGTAAGCTATTTGCCTTGCGCCGGTTTCATTCCGGAACGCGTTTCAGTTTGAAACGTGGGGCGTTCCGTTGTGGCGCAATCTGGGCACAGCGTTCCTCGGGAGGGCCTCGGGTGGAACCCGGGTTTCTCCGGAGATCCTTTGCGTCGGAAGCACCTATTTGGTGGTTTTGGCCGAGTTGCAGGAAGCGCGCAGAGCGGCGTTATTCTGACTCTTTGCGAGTTTGGACCTGCATGTGCTTTTGGGGTTCCCGGTGGTGGCATGAGACCGAAGACGGAAGCAGTCGCGCAGGATGGGGGTGCGTAGCAGGGAAAATTGGCAAACTACTGCTTTAACGCCGGCAATGAATGGTGAACGCCCGCTGGGGCGGCAATGCAGGCCCGCGAAACAGGCACAAACATTGGTCGACAGCTACGCGTGGGGACGCTGAAACCCTGTCAAAGGTGGCGGAGTAGTCGAAAGCGACGTGCCAGGCGATGTGGCACGTCTGCGAAAGGGCAACCTGACGGCCTTCATGCTTGACGAAGGACGCGTATCTTGATTCGCGCCGCCTGTGGCAGGCTTCACCAAGATACGCGCGCTCAGTCAACCCATCCGTGGGGGCGTCGCGGAGACCGAGGAGAATGATCGAAGGCGAGCCATCCTCCCTCGCCCACGGTCAGCCGCGGCTGGATGCCTCCGGCGCGGAACCGGCCTCCGGCGCGGCAGGTGTAGACTGGTTCTGATCCAACCGGGTCGTTGGGGCGGACAGTGGATCCGGCGGGTCTGGCTTACTCGCAGGAGGATATCGTGGCGAATTGGACACGAAGGGGATTTCTTGGGTCGCTCCCGGCGGCGGCCGCGATGCCGCTCGCGGCTCAGCAAAGCGAGACGCCAAGGCGCACGGGGCGCGCGGCGGTCAAGATCACCGATCTGCGGTGCGCCATTATCGGCCGCAACCCGACGGTGCGCATCGTGACGGATCAGGGTATCTCCGGTTACGGCCAGGCCGAGTCGGCGAAACCGTATCTCAAGCCGATGGTGCTGTTCTATCGCGACTATCTTCTGGGCGAAGACGCGACGGACGTGAACCGGGTGATGCTGAAGATCCGGCGGATGGGTGCGTTCAAGCCCTGGGGTTCGGCCGTGAGCGCCATTGAGATCGCACTTTGGGACATCGCCGGCCAGGCTGCGGGCGTGCCGGTATATAAGCTGCTCGGCGGCAAGATCCGGGACCGTGTGCGCGCGTACAACGGCGGCGTCCGCTTCCCCATGACCGGTCAAACGCCGCAGGATTACGCCGAGAACATGGCGAAGATGAAGGAGTCCAAAGAGGGGTTCACGCTCATCAAGCAGGCGGTCGGTTTCCACAATCCGGCGATGATGCGCGCCATACCGAACGGCTGGTATGACGAACCGCGGACGGGGCCGCCGCACTCGGACCGCGGCTTGCTGACCGAGCGCGGCATGGAAGAGATTGTGGCGCGAGTGGAAGCCATGAAGAAAGTCCTGGGCGACGAAATCGGGCTTGCCCTGGACTGCGGGCCCGGCTGGACGGTCAAAGACGCCATCACCTTTGCGCGGACGCTCGAACCGCTGCATATCGCCTGGCTCGAAGACATCATCACGGGCGACTATACGCCGTACCCCAACGCCGAAGTTTTTCGGGAAGTCACACAGGCCACTTCGCTTCCGATTCACACGGGGGAAGAGATCTACCTGCGGGAGAATTTCAAGGACCTGATCGAGAAACAGGCCGTGAATGTGATCGGGCCGGATCCGGAAGACGTGGGCGGAATCGCGGAATTGAAGTGGATCGCGGAGTACGCCGATCTCCACGGGATCCTGGTGGCGCCTCACGGGATATTTGATGGGCTGATCGGGCTGGCGGCACACGTGCATCTGGCGGCTGTGCTGCCGCAGAATTACATTGGCTTCGAGTATCCGGTCGGCCAGCCGGAGTGGTGGTACGACATCGTGGACGGGCTGCCGAACCCGATCATGAAGCAGGGGTTCATCGACGTGTGGGACCGGCCCGGGCTTGGGGTAACCTTCCGGGTACAGCCAGCGAAGGCGCGCCTGTCGGCTGAGGATCGCGGCTTCTTCGACTGAGTGCGCTGCAGGGCCGTTAATCGAAGATGCGGATGCGGCGCAGGAGTTGGAGGAGGCGCGTCATCCATCGGGCGTGCAGGGAGGCTTTCATCCAGGGGGGCGTGCCGATAGGGATGAGGTGTTGGACGGCCACGGTCTTTGCCTCGGTGAATTTGAGGATGCCTTCGGCGCCGTGGCGGGCGCGCAGACCGGATTCCTTCCATCCGCCGCAGGGGGCGTCGACCGATCCCCAGGCGGCCGCGTAGGCCTCGTTGATGTTGACGTTGCCCGCTTGGATCTCCTGCGCGAGGCGGACGGCGCGACCGGTGGCGCGGGTCCAGATGCTGGCGTTCAGGCCGTAGCGGCTGGCATTGGCCCGTTCGACAGCCTCGGCCTCAGTGGCGAAGGGATAGACCGAGACCACGGGGCCGAAGGTTTCCTCGGCGTAGACCTGCATGGCAGCGGTGACTCCGGTGAGGATGGTCGGCTCGTAGAAGAGCGGGCCGAGGTCGGGGCGGCGGCGGCCTCCCGCGCGCAAGATGGCGCCCTGAGCCACGGCGTCGCGGACGTGCTCTTCGACGCGCTGAAGCTGGCGCTCGGAGGTGAGCGACCCCATGTCCATGGAAAAATCCAGCGAGGCACCCAGTTGGAGGGCGCGGGTGCGCTCCACGAAGCGGTCGAGGAAGCGGCCCGCGATCGATTGATCGACGTAAATCCGCTCGGTGGAGACGCAGACCTGGCCCGCCGAGGCGAAGCAGCCCTGGATGGCGCCGTAAACCGCGGCTTCCAGATCGGCATCGGCGAGCACGAGCATGGGATTCTTGCCACCGAGTTCGAGAGAGCAGCCGATCAGACGCACGGCGGCCTGGCGGGCTACCAGGCGGCCAGTGGCGGTGCTGCCGGTGAACATGAGGTAATCGGCGCGCTCTCCGAGGGCGGGTCCGAGGAGGGGGCCCTCGCCCGTGACCACGGCTAAGACATCCGGCGGGAGACCGGATTGGCGCAGCAAGTCCACGGCCCAGAGGGCGGTGAAACTGGATTGAACGTCCGGCTTGAGGATCGCGGCATTGCCGGCCATGAGCGCCGGAAGGGCATCGGTGACGGCCAGGTTGAGCGGGTAGTTCCAGGGGACGATGAAGCCGACTACGCCGATGGGGGAGCGGAATTCGAGGGTGCGGGTGAGCAGGGGGAGAGCGCCTTTGCGGCGGCGCGGGCGCAGCAGGCGGTGGGCGCGGCGGGCATAATAGCGGGCCACCACGGCGGTGTCCAGCACCTCTTCGAAGGCATGGCGGCGGGCTTTGCCAGTTTCCCACTGGATGAGGTCGAGGACTTCGTTCTGGCGCTGGAACAGCAGGTCGTGGAAGCGCAGGAAGATGCGCGAGCGGTCGGCGAACGGGCGGCGGCTCCAGGCGGTTTGAGCGGTGCGGGCGCGTTCGAAGGCGAGGTCCAGGTCAGCGAGGGTACCGGCGGGGATGCCGCCGAGGGAAGCGCCGGTGTAGGGGGCCTGCACGGGGATGGCTTGGTGAGGCCCGGGGGAGAGGGTGACTTGGGAACGCAACCGGTCGAGCAACGCGGGCGCCAAGGCGCTCAATCCGAGCGGCCCGGCCTTACTCGTGGAGGTCATCGAAAGGATCAACCCGGTGCAAGGATAGCACGAGGAAGCGGGTGTGGCCGGCGACTTGACGCTATAGAGGAATTAGCTCTACTATAGCGGAGAGGGGCAATGGCGGCGCGGAATCGGGCGGAAACGGGGCAGGATCTGGACCTGGTGGAACTGGGCCGGCGGGTACGCGAGGAACGGGTGCGGCGTGGGGTAACGCTGGATGGGCTGAGTGCGCGCGCGCGGGTGAGCCGGAGCATGATTTCGGAGGTCGAGCGGGGGACCAAGGCGGCCACGATCCTGGTGCTGGACCGGATTGCGACCGGACTGGGGACGAGCCTGGCGCGGCTGGTGAGCCAGGAAGCCCGCGCGCGGGTGATTGTGCTGCGGCACGAGGACCAGGTGGTGGCACGCGATCGATCCGGATGGGAGCGGCGGATCCTCTCGCCGGTGCTGCCGGGCGTGGAGTTTGAATTCATGCGGACTACGCTGGGGCCGGGCGTGGACGCGGGAATGTTTCTGCCGCACGCGACGGGATCGCGCGAGTATGTGGCGGTGGAGCACGGCACGCTGTTGCTGGCGATTGACGGAAACCCTTATACGTTGCTGGCAGGGGACAGCATCTACTACGACGGCGACTGCCGGCATGCCTTCTCGAATCCTGAAGAGACACCGTGCAGTTACTACCTGGCGATGGATGTGTTCGGGGAGGGGCATAGGGGAGACGCGGAAGAGGCGGAGGGAAGACATGGAGGCAGGGCGTGAGCGGTGGGAGTGGCCGGCGGAGAGGATCAGGAGGTTTGGGGAGCGGGTGGTTCAGGTGGTGGCAGAGCATTTGACCTCGCTGCCGGGACGGCCGGTGTTCCGGGTGTTTCCACGGCCCCTGGCGGAGCGGTACCTGGAGTTCGGAGGAGCGCCGGAAACAGGCGAGAGCGAAGATCGGGTGCTGGACGCGTTCCTGGCGGAGATTGAGCCGTATCCGTTCGGCAACGGGCATCCGCGATTTTACGGGTGGGTGAATTCACCACCGGTGGCGATGGGGATTTTTGCGGAGATGCTGGCGGCGGCCATGAACCCGAGTTGCGCGGGAGGCAATCACGCGGCGATCTATGTAGAGCGGCAGGTGGTCAACTGGTTCAAGCACCTGGTGGGTTTTCCGGCGGAAAGCATGGGGTTGCTGGTGAGCGGCGCGTCGATGGCGGCGTTCACAGGGCTGGCGGTGGCGCGCCACGCGAAGTGCGGATTCGATGTGCGGGCGGAGGGGATGCAGGGAGCGCCGGCTCGGCTGGTGGTGTACCGGAGCGGCGAAGGCCACGGCTGCCACCAGAAGGCTGCGGAGCTGCTGGGCATCGGCAACCGGAACGTGCGGGTTGTGCAGCACGATGGGGCGTGGCGGATGCGGCCGGACGCGCTGGACGAGCGCATCCGCGAAGACCTGGCGGCGGTGCACCGGCCAGTGTGCGTAGTGGCCAGCGCGGGGACGGTGAACACGGGGGCTATCGATCCGCTGGACGAGATTGCCGACGTCTGCGCGAAGCACGGGGTGTGGCTGCACGTGGACGCAGCTTACGGAGGGCCGGCGATTCTGTCGAGGAAATACGCGCAGCCGTTGAAGGCGCTCGCGCGGGCCGATAGCGTGGCGCTCGACCCGCACAAGTGGCTGTATATTCCGGTGGAGGCCGGGCTGGTGATGGTGCGCGATGCGGCCCTGATGCGGGCGGCGTTCAGCCTGGTGCCACCCTATTTGCGGACCGACGGAAATCCCGAGGGGGTGGGGGGATTGCCGTGGTTCAGCGAATTTGGATTTCAGCAGACGCGCGGCTTCCGGGCGCTGAAGGTGTGGATGGCCCTGCGGTACCACGGGCTGGCTGGTTACCGCGCTTCGATTGAAAGAGACATCGCTCTGGCGGAGCACCTGGCGGCGCGCCTGGCGAGCGCCGGAGATTTCGAAGTGAGCCAACCGCAGAGCCTGAGCATTGTGTGTTTCCGGTTTGCTCCGGCGCGCCTGCGCGGTGCGGCGGAAGCGCTGGATTCGCTGAACAGGGCGGTGCTGGAAAAGACGCAACTGGGCGGGGAGGCATTTCTTTCGAGCACCGTGCTGGACAACCGCTTCTGGCTGCGGGCCTGCATCGTGAATCCGCGAGCCACCGAGGCGGATATCGACCGCGTGCTGGAGGTGGTGCGGGAGGCCGGGGTGGCGCTTGCAGTTTGAAATACGCCGGGCGGAGACGGCGGACGCGATGGGAATTCTGGCCTGCCTGGCGGCGGCATTTGCTCCTTATCGGGAGCGGTACACGGCGGAGGCATACCGGGACACCGTGCTTACGGCCGATACGGTAGCGGAGCGGCTGCGGGAGATGTGCGTGTGGGTCGCGGTGGCGGAGGAGACGATTGCCGGCACGATCGGCTGCCGGGCGAGCGGCGCGGAGGGGCACTTGCGGGGAATGGCGGTGCTGCCCGAATGGCAAGGGAGAGGCTTGGCAGTGGCGCTACTCCAGATGGCTGAAGGAGAGCTTCGCAGAAGCGGCTGCCGGCGCGTGACGCTGGATACCACCGAACCGCTGGAGCGCGCGGCGCGATTCTACGAAAGACACGGCTACGCGGCCAGCGGGCGGGTGGCGGATTTTTTCGGCATGCGCCTGGTGGAGTATGGGAAGGGGCTGTGAACGCGCGGTGGATTATGAGGCCGGCTCGATGACGGCCGACATGGACCCCAGGGATCGCGGCAGCCGCCAGTCCGGCCCGTAGGCGTGGATCTGGTCGCGGGCGAATTCGGCTTCCGGCAACTCGCAGGTGATCAGCACGGTGCGGCCTACGCGATCGACTTCCTCGGCGTGGCGGTAGGCCTGGTCGAGCGAAAAGATGAAGATCTGCTGGAGCATCTCGATCACGTAGTCGTAAGTGTGGTCGTTATCGTCCAGCAGGACCACGCGATAGAGCGGCACCAACTCCTCGCGTTCCAGGCGCTCGGTTTCCGGCGCAATCGACGGCTTGGGCATGAAGGACCGGCACACGGCCGGTAAGACCAGTATCTAAGATTGCGGCGCGCGGGACAACCGGGATGTGGCGGCGGCTTCAGGAGGACGAGGCGGCAGTGCGGTCCCAGGGCAGGCTGTGATCGCTGGTGACGGCGCGTACCTCGGCGGGGCTGTCGGTGCGGAAGAAGGACCAGGGGCCGGGAATCCAAGGGTAGCGGTCGACCACGGACTCATCGACGGCGACGCCCAGGCCGGGGCTGCGGGGCACCACCAGGTCGCCGTGATCGAGGGGGAGCGGGTCGCGGAGAATTTCGGCCGCCAGCGGGAACGGGTACATACCGGCGCGCGTGGTGGTGGAGTAACAGGGGTATTCGAGCCACTCGACGACCTGCTCAGGCCAGCAGATGCCCAGATGGGCGGCGGCGATCACCTCCAGAGCGGTGCCCCAACTGTGGAAGGCGAAGCGCAGGCCCTGGCGGGAGATTTCGGCGAACAGGCGCCGGCCCATGGCATAGCCGCCCTGGCAGCAGACGTCCATCTGCACGTAGTCCACGGCCTGGCTGAGGATGAGATCGAGGTAGCGCTCTTCGCTGGGTTCGTGTTCGCCGCTGGCGAGCGGGACGATGTCCTTCTCTTTAAGTTCGAGGTAGGCGGCATGCTGATCGGGAGGGATGGGTTCTTCGAGCCAGGCGATGCGGTATTCGGCCATGGAACGGGCGAGGTCCTCGACGGTTTGGAGGGAGTAGCTGCGATCGCCCATGCGCCACCAGGTGTGGGCGTCGACCATGAGGTCGAAATCGGGGCCGACTGCCTGGCGCATCAGGGCGACGGCCTCCACGTCGCGGACAGGCCCGAGGGCCGGGCGCATTTTGTAGGCGCGGAAGCCGAGATCGGCAATGGCGGCGGCTTCGGCGGCGTAGGCCTCGGGGGGCATATACATTCCGGCGCTGCCGTAGAGACGGATGCGTTCGCGCTCGCGGCCGCCGAGCAATTCGGAAACGGGGAGGCCGTGGGCCTTGCCTATGAGATCGTAGAGGGCGATTTCGGCGGAGCAGTAGATTTTGGCGAGGGCCGGGTCGGCGCCGGGACCGGCGAGGAACTGGATGCGCAGGGCGTCAGGATCGACGAGGGTGCGGCCCTGGAGGAAGGGGCCGATGGTGTTGTCGATGGCCTGCTGGGCGAAGACGCTGCCGGGGCCGGGAGCATAACCGACCATCCCGGTGGTAGTGGCCACGCGGATGAACATGGCGTCGCGCTTGACGAGGGTACGCTCGCCACCGAAAAAGGGCAGGCGGATGGGCTCCGCGAAGGGGTAGGAGAGCAGGTAAGCGCGTACGCTATCGATCTTCATGAGGACGCGGAATCAGGATAGCACGCGAAAAGGCAGTGGGGCCGTGGCCCGCCGGGGGCACTTGAGGCTCCTGTGCTGCGCGTCACACGGCGCTATTGGGCCGTCGGCGCGACGATGGTGGTGGGGACAGAAGTGAAGGTTCCGAAGGGACTGAAGCGCAGGCCGAGGCCCGAGAGGCCGCCGTTGCCGGTGAATTGCATAATGCCGAGTTGGCCATTGGTGATGGGGAACTGGGTGGGCAGCGCGAAGGAGGTGTGGCCGTTGGCGGCGATGGAAAGAGTCTGCACGGCCAGTTGAACGCCGTTCGCATCCATGATGGTCACGGTGATGTTCTGGGGCGTGGGCGAAACATTCGCCAGGGCCACGCCCATGATGAAGCCGGCGGTGTTGTCGTAAGGAAGCGAGATGGAATAGGGGAACTGGGTTTGCAGGGGCACGGTTCCCTCGGAGGGTGAGCCGGACTGGGGCGTCTGGCGAAAGATGGCGTAACCGCTCACCGGCCCGGTGCTGTAGATGGCGGCCGACCCTACCTCGGTGGTTCCGGCGGCGCCTCCCATGGAGATTTGCAAAGTGGCGTTGGGATTGAGGTTTTGGGAGATCTGCTGCGCGGTGTAGGTTTGGGTCACGCCCTGGAGCGACGTGGTGACGGTGAGATTCAGAGGGCTGCCGTCATCGGCGGAAAGGTTGACCTGGAGTTCGATCGGAGCGGGGGCAATGTTGACAAGGGTAATGACGGTGGTCCAACCGCCGCCGGCAGCGATGTGGGAAAGAGCGCCCAGACGGCTCATCAGGACGCTGAATGCCGGCTGGGTGGCGACGATGCCGGTGAGCACCTGCCATCCGGAGCCGTAATTGGCCATGGCCCCGTTGAGTCCCAGAACGTTGGTGTACCACAAAACATAAGTATCGGCGGCCATGGGCTGAACGGTGACCCAGTATCCCTGGCCGGTGGACAGAGTCAGATTGAGGCGGTCGTTGAGAACGGTGAGCGCCGGCTGGGAACTGGCGGGCAGGCCGGTGACGGTCCAGCTCTCCAGGGTGTTGCCGGGAGTTCCATTGGAATCCAGGGCCAGCGAGACGATTACGCCGTTGGTGCCGGCGCCGCCGGCGGCAAGGGCAAGGCTGAGGCTCTGCAAGCCATAAGTCAGGGTGGGTTTGAATGGCGCCGCCACTTCGCGGTACTCACTCGGGCCGCAGCCGGTGCTGAGCGCGCCGGTAATGCACCAGTAATTGGTGGAGAAAGCGGAGGGCGGAAAGGTATTGCCGGGATTGGCGCCGAAGCTGGTGTAGAACGTCCCGCCGTAGACTTGGGCGTTGCCCGGGGCGGCCCACAACGCGAGGGCGAGCAGGCAGGCCAGGCGGATGGCCGCTCCGAAAAACGGGAACAAGGGCCGGGGGGATGCATGGTAGCGTTCGATTGTTTCCACTGTGTTCTCCGTTTTGGCTTGCCTGGTTGCCTTGTCTGGCTATTTGGGCAGGAACTTGAAATCGGAAATGGCGATTTCGTCGTTGCCGGGAATCATAAATCCGAACTTGCCCTTGGTGAAATCGCGGCCGGGTTCGGAAAACGTATCGAGAACCTTCCACTGGTTGCCCACCAGGACGCTCTGCACCAGGCGATCGGGCGATACCTCCAGTTGAATGGTGAAGGCCTTGGGATTGCCCAACTCGTGGGCCTCTTTGATGCGCTCGAAGCGCTCGCCCTGCTTGACCACGCCGGTCCAGAAGTTCTTGTGATCCAGCTCGGAGAGCAGGTAATTCTTGGAATCGAGGTACTGGACGCACCAGCGGACCGCACCGCCGCGGAATACGCCGCCGCCTTTGAGCAACTGCACGGTGAAGGTGAAGACGCCCTTGGGGGGCAGCTTATAAGCGACGAATCCGCCGCCCTTATGGACCCAGCTCTGGCCGTCCCTGGTCCAACTGGGCGCGTCGGCGAACTCGGTCATTCCTTTGGGCAAGGGCGGGGGAGGGGGAGTGGGCCGCTCGCGGGCCAGAGTGAATTCGACCTCGCGGTTTTCCCCGGCGGCGATCTGGACGCGCACGGTAGTGGGGGTGAATCCAGGGGCGGCCGCCGAAAATGCGTAACTGCCCGGCGGCAGCTCAATCTGGCCTCCGTGGGCTTCGTGGGATTCCACTTCGTCGGCGCGGCGGTAGGTCACCGCAGCGGAAGCCGGACTGCGAATGAGGCGGATGACGCCAATCGCGGAAGTGAGGACAGTATCGGCGCCGCCTAGTTCCACCTCGCGGCCGGCAATGAAGGACCGCTGGACCCGCTTGGGCAGGAATTGTTCGCGCCGCAATTCGACGGTGTGTTCGCCCGGAGGCACGGATCCGTAACTGAAGGATCCATCCGGGCCCGCGACACCGATGTTGGTCTGGTCCAACCAAATTTCCGTGCCGGGGGTGGCGCTGTGGACTCCCAGGGAACCGAATTGCGGCTGCGGTTTGAGGTCGAACTGCAAGCGCACTTCGGCGCCTTTTTTGACGTCGGCGGTTTGCGGCGGAGTGTCCAGGAAGCCATTCTTAGAGACGCGCACGGTGACCTTGCCGAGGGTTTGGATGCGGACTTGGCCGCGTTCGGTGAGGTGGCGGTACTCTTTCTCGTTCACAAACACGTGGACCCCATCCAGGCCCGCGGAGACGATCAGGGTGCCGGCATTGACGTCGGTTTTGAGAAAGGCGGTGAGGGCCGGAGCGGCGCCGAAGTTTTCACTGAGGGTTCGCTGATCCTTACCCTCTCCCACGGCGATCTCATTCACGCCGGGCTGAAAACTGGTGAGGTCGGTGCCGGCGGGTCCGGCGTCGATTTGCGGCTGGCCGTTGACGGCGAGCTTCCAGGGTCCTGCGCTGGTGACGAGGCGGGCCTGCTTGCCGAGGCTGGAAACGAGCACGGCCACCATGTTCCGGGCGGTGATGGGGCCGGTGATGGTGGGTTGGCGGGCTTCGGCGATCTCGAAGGAAAACGAGGCCGAGGGCTCGCCGCCGGGGCCTTTGACTTTCAGCTCATGGGTGCCGGGAGGCAGCTTATCGAGCACCAGTTGGCCATCCTGCAAAGGGGTGGCAGCCTGGTCGTCCACCTGGACGGTACCGGTGGGGAGGTCGGTGAGGAGGCGAACCGAGGTGGCCTGCGGCTGGAGGTCCAGGCCGACCGTTGCGGGATGCTGGGCCGCCACGGTGACCGATTTCACCGCGAGATCGTAGCCATCGAGCGAGGCGGAGACCTGGTAGTTTCCGGGCGCGAGCGACAGCTTGCAGTTGGACGTGCAGCTTGTGCCGCGGCTGCCGCCGGCGACGCTGACGGCTGCACCGGGCGGGACGGTGGTGATGTTCACCGGGACAGGCGCGTGGAGCGCCGCGACGGTCTCGCGTGTGTGAGCCTGGTGCACGGCGACAAAAATGATCAGCAAGACCACCAGCGTTGCAAGCGCCCCGCCGATCACCTCACGGTTTCGATTGCGCCCAGTGGGTGGCGGGAGCGGAGGGCGGCGTGCAGCGGCACCCGGAGCGGGCGGGCGGAATGGCGGCGGCGGGACCGGCGTCTCAGGCATCGGGGCGTGCCCGGGAGGCAGCGGATCTGCCGGCGGCACGTCGAACAGCGGCGACGACGGCAGAGGAGGGGGCGATGCGGCGGGCGGGAATGCGACGGTGCTCCAAGTCATGGGCGAGTCCGCCGGCGGCGGGGCAAGTGGCGGCGGAGCAAAGGGTTCCGGAGGGGCGGCAGGCGCGGGCGGCGGCGGGGCGGTGGCCACGATGGGGTCGGGCGCGGGGGGCGGCGGCGGGGCCGGAGCGACTTCCCCGTGCTGAATGAGCGTGCCGCGGGCTACCAGCAGTTGCTTCAGGTCGTTGCAGGCGACCCAGACATCGAAATCGCCGGACTGCGCTTGGATGATTTCGGTGATGCGGAAATAGATCGGCTTGAGTTGGTGAAGCTCAGTGGCCGATTTGATCTCCGCTTCGAGCCGCTTCAGTTCTTCGCGAGGATCCAGGTTTTCCACCCCCACGCTGCCTATCGTACACCTTCGGACGGACAGGTTTCCGTACCAGCACCAGGGATAACGCAGGTAGGGATGGGGTGCAAATGTGCGCTATCGAACGTAGGCGGGGAATGGCGGCCATTCGACTATTGGTCGCGCAAGGTGCGCGCGGGGTCGATCCAGAGGATACGCGCGGCGGGAATCAAACTGGCGACGGCGGCGGCAGCCAGCAGGATGGCGGCGGTAATGGCGAAGGTGGCCGGATCTGTGGGGCGCACGCCAAAGAGCATGTGCTCCAGAAAGCGTACCGCCAGCCGCGACAGGAGGTACCCGGCCGCAATTCCCGCCAGAGCCAGCACTAGCCCTGGCTTGACGGCAGTGGCAATGGCTTGGCCGGGAGTGGCACCCAAAGCGAGCCGGATGCCAAGTTCGGGAGTCCGCTGGGTGACCGAATGGGAGATCAGGCCGTAGAGTCCCAGGGCGGAGAGCAGCAGCGCGAGACCGGCGATGGCCGAGAACAGCATGGCGTGGAAACGCTCATCGAGGGTGCTATCGCCGCGCAATTCGGCGATGGTTTGGAAGCGCGCGATGGGAAGCTGCGGATCGGCGCCGGCCACGGCGGACTGCACCTGCGCCTCCAGGCTGCCCAG
>Ga0335074_10005264_pt1 | contig 17897 bp, 11 predicted proteins | sample Lox_Sample_23_FD_206715 | JGI IMG/M metagenome (GOLD analysis project Ga0335074, IMG submission 206715) | Soil microbial communities from Loxahatchee National Wildlife Refuge, Florida, United States - Lox_Sample_2.3 | ecosystem: Environmental > Terrestrial > Soil > Wetlands | place: USA... | reverse complement strand
TACCGGTCGAGTCAGATTCCTTTTCCTGATATTCCGGGACCCGGCGAAAGAAAGGTTCTAAATTATGCAGGTGAAGCGGAGAAAGTTTTTAAAGTCTGCACTGGCGCTTGGCGCAGCCACTGCAATGCGCGATGCCTGGGCTCAGGAGCCCGACTCGGCCTGGACCGGGACGTGGGATGCGGCACTGGCTACGCTGGCCGCCAACATCAAGTCGGTAGCAAACTTCGATGGGCTGGTACTTTTCGAGGGCACTACCGCGTATCGAGGGACGTGGCAGGAGTGCGGCCCACACGAAAGCCTCGCCTATTCGCAACTCGCGGAGTTTGTGAAACCGATTGAAGGCAAGCCTTCGCCGCTGGAAGTGGCAAGGAACACGCATCGCGCCTTCTTCGCTTTGCAACGCGAGGATGGCCAGATACCCGCGAACCTGCGAGCCAGGGGAGCCGAATGGGCAATGATCCAGATGGTGGTGCCCATCGCAGCGACCGCCTGGGATCTCTCGCAGAAATTGAAGGATGAAGCGTTTCTTGCCGAGGCGTACAACGCGTGCGGCCGCTGGGATGCGTGGCTCAGGCGCTATCGTGACACGCGCGGCACGGGACTGGTGGAGGCGTTTTGCACCTGGGATACCGGTCAAGACGACAGCCCGCGCTGGAAAGGAGTTTCCAATTCCTGCCCCGATGGTGACGCGAAAAAGTGCCCGACAGGACAGTCTGTGCCGCGACTCTGCCCGGACCTTTCCGCGACTGTCTTCGGCGCTCGTGTGGCTTTGAGCGCGATGGCGACGGCGCTCGGCAAAAAGGCCGAAGCGCAGAAGTGGACCGACGATGCAGAGCACATCCGCGCGCTGATCCTCTCAAAGCTGTGGTGCGAAGAGGACGCCAGCTTCTACGACGTCGATCCCGATGGCAAATTCCATCGCGTGTTGTCTGTCGCCAATCTTCGCGTGCCCGCCGAGCACGTCATGCGGCCGAACGTGCGACATGAACGCAAGATGTTCGAAGCGCTCTGGGAACGGCACCTGCATAATCCGAAAGCGTATTGGGCGCCGTACCCATTCCCCAGCATTGCGCTTAATGATCCGACATTCGTTCCGGGAATTCAGCATGCTTCCTGGAATGGTGGCTCGCAGGCGCTCACCGCCCTGCGCACACTGCGCTGGATGGATTACTACGGAAAAGGCCGTGAGCAACGGGAACTGATGGAGCGCTGGTGCGAAGCGATCCTGAGCGTCCAGGACTTCCGGGAGCAGATGGAACCCGATACCGGCAAGTTCACGGGTTTCGCGCACGCCGGCTATTCTCCGTGCGCGCTGGTGTTCCTGCACTTTGCAAGAAGGTTAGTCCACGCACCCTCGTCGCACGTTTAACTCCAATTTAAGGTGGAGGATTCTTTGAAACTCGCTTCTCTTCTCTGCCCCCTTTCCGGGCTGGTCATTCTTGCCGTAATTCCCGCATTCGCACAGGCGCCCGCGACGCCGCCTTCAGCGCCGCCCGCTGCCCGGCAGCCAGCCGTGCCGAACAACACACCGGCTGCCGCGCCCCACCGCCGATATGAACCGCTCGTGGAAGACTTCGACTACCACGACGGCTACGTGCAGCTTTTCGATGGCAAGTCCCTGGCCGAGTGGGAGGGCGATCCGAAATTCTGGCGTGTCGAAGACGGCGCCATTGTCGGCGAGTCCACCGCTGAAAATCGTGTGCAGAACACCTACATCTGGCGCAAAGGCATCGTCGCTCACGACTTTGATTTGAAGCTCGAGATCAAGTGCGAGTTCAATGGCGGCACCGGTATCCAGTACCGTTCCCACAGCGGCATTCCCTGGACCCGGCCCCAGCCCCCGGATATGACGACTTCAAACCTCGCGTGGCTATTGACCGGTCCACAGGCCGACTTCTGGTCCTCTACCACTCGCGGTTCCAAGTTGTTCGACGGTCAGGTCTACTCTGAGAACACGCCGCTCGGCATCATCGCTTGGCGTGGCGAAGTCGCGCGCATCAGCCCCGGCGTCGATCCCATGCTCATCGGAAGCGTAGGGAAACGCGACGACCTCGAGTCTTTCATCAAGCCCGGCGACTGGAATCAATACGAGGTCGTGGCCAGGGGCGGCACGCTCATTCACATCATCAACGGTCACGTCATGGCCATCCTCATCGACGATGACGCCTCCGATTCAATGAACAAGCCTGGTTACTTTGGGATCGAACTCGAACAATTCCCCGCCAAAGTCTCGGTGCGCAACATCTGGCTCAAGAAGATCAATTGAGTACCGGGAAGGAAGTCCGACAGATGAACCGATCGGATTTGCCCTATTGAAGAAACGCGATTTCGAAGTTACTCCGTACTCGCAAGGACACCCTTTTTTAGAGCGTTTGCGACCGCCTCTGTCCGATCTGACACTTGAAGCTTTTCCATAATATTGACGACATGGCAGCGAACGGTATTGTCGCTGATCTTTAATGCCTGGCCAATTTGCTTATTGGTTGAGCCTTGAGCAAGCAGTTCGAGCACCTCCAATTCACGGGATGTCAAATCCTCGCGCAGCATCCTGTTTGCCAATCGCGCTGCGATGTCCCGAGGGATATATCGTTTTCCCTCGGCGACCGCGAGGATTGCAGACACCATTTCATCCTCGGATGCGTCTTTCAACAGGTACCCCTGGGCCCCGGCTCGAATTGCGCGATAAATGTCCTCCTCTTTTTCAAAACTGGTCAGGACGATCACGCGCGGAGGATTCCTGATTTCTTTAAGTTTATTCAACACGGCGATACCGTCCATCCCCGGCATTCGCAAATCGAGCAGCATCACGTCAAATTGATCGTGCTGTAGAAGTGCAAGCGCTCTTTCGCCGCCGGAGGCAGACGCAACTACCTGAAGGCCGGCGTGGCAGCCAAGCATGTTTGTCAGCCCTGAACAGACCACAGGATGATCATCCACAATCAGAATCCGAGTTTGACTATGCTTCTCTTGCACCATGAGGTCCAATCTCCGAAATGAATTTCCAAGTCCGCTTAAAGAACGAGGCCAGGGGATATTTGGGCTGCAGTGGACAAAGCACTTGAACCCGCGTCCCCGCTCCTGGGCGGCTAACTATCTCCAACCGGGCCGAGATTGCTGCAGATCTCTTACGCATTCCTCGCAAGCCAAATCCAAGCAGGTCACCTCTTTCTTCAAAACCATTTCCATCGTCGCTCACCATAAGGCGCACGAAATCCCGTTCATACGCGAGAGCAATGTCTATGTGGCGAGGGTCCGCGTGACGTACCGCATTCGCAATTGCTTCCTGGCCAATGTGAAGCAGGGTGTCAACAACCTGTGCTGGAAGTGGGTAGGCCAATTTACCAGAACTCGTTGCGCGTACATCGACCAATCCGCCTCGTACCATCCTTCGCCCGGATGCTTCCAAAGTGGAAAGTAAGTCATCACTCTCCAGCGTGCTGATGTGATCCGGTTCGATGCTGCGCCGCGCCTCGGTGTGGCTGTGCCGCACGAGCGCTCGCGCCAGGTCCACCTGCTTTCGCAACTCAGGTAACTCGTTGGGGATCGCGCGGCGTATCGCCTGCATTTGAAAACCGATCCCCGCAAAGCTTTGGGCGAGCGTGTCGTGGATCTCGTGGGCCAGCCGCTCCCGCTCCTGAAGAACCGCCGCCAGTTTTACATGCTCTATGCGGCTGTATAGCGCGAGAGCGAAAAATATGAACATCATGATCGCCAGCACGGATGCAAGATAAAACATGTGAGCTGCCGTAAACCATGATGGAGGAGTGATTTCCGCCACATCGTCTGGAGAGCGAAGAAAAATGGTGAAATGTATGGTACTGGCCGTTGGCCCCCCAGAGTTCCAGGAACCTTCCACGTCGATAACGCTTATGCCACAGATTCTCACAATGCTGCCGTCGCGGAAACGCGCAAGAGCATTGGCATTCTTGACATCATTCAGGTCGGCTCGGAGAAGCGTCGAACCGTTTTGCAGTAACAATGACTCGCCACTTGGCTCACTGATGTGGTGCAGGAGTTTCCCTTCGATGCTCACAAGGTTGTAGTTCAGAGTGCCCGATGAAAGGTCCGCAACTGATACTGACGTGGGTGTCGCGGGATGCCCTTCGCCGGAGTACCGGAAAATTGCATCCGCCAGGAAAGGTCCGGAAGGGGCAGGAGTGGGAAAGCCAACGGCGTCGACTTGGTCTCCGGGTTTAACATCACTAATCTGCGTCGTCATGACGAGCAGAGCGCGTCCTCTGTCTTCGAGGATGAGACGCTCGCCAGGCCGATAGTAAGTGATTGTTCCGGTGACCCGAACCCGATCGTGGCTGCCGGTTCCCGATCGATAGCGCATCAAGTTGCCGATGGCCGTGGTCGGTGCTGCAAACAAGTCTCGTGGTGGCGGCCGGATAACGGTCACGTTGTGAATGCTGGGGGCATCGACAAGCACTGAGGTGAATTGCCTGTTCAAGTTTTTTGTGCATGTCGCAGCAGCGTCGATGCGAACCACAGCGTCGACAAGCTTTCCCGCGGCGAGGGCGTCATTCTGCGGCAAAGTCGCAAAGATCGTTCCGTCTTCCATGGCGATTTTCAGCCACACTTGTTGAGAAGGGGAGGTGTTCGGGCGAAGTGTGACCGAGCGAACCAAACCCGTGATACTGACGTACTGTGCATCCTCGTTGCCGGTAAGCAATTCCTTGAACGTCACGGCTTTGGCATGCGGCAACGCTGCACGACCGAGCTTTCGGATCGAATCAGCCGAGACGACCGGCGAGAATAGTCCTGGGGCGGTGTGTCCTCTCACATCGACTTCATCGCCGGGCTCAAAACTCCAGTGTGTATCCCTCCCATTCGCAAGTGCCGATTCAACCCAGATCCCAGCGGTCTTATCTTGGACGTACAGTCCATAGTTTGTTGTACATGTAACAATCCCGCGAATCTTAGCCGGTAGGGATTTTCCGGCCTGTTCGGCATTCAGCGCCAATACTGATGCCGCAGTCTGAAGCTGCTCGGGTGCGGCATCCTCTGCGACCGCCGTGTGTGGGACTGCAAAGGCGATGAGCAAGAGCACCACAGCAGACGCCAGCGCCCTCTCCGGCATGCTTCGTTGAGAATCGATGAGCATACTTGAGCGGGATTCCCGCCCAAATGTGCTTCCGTTCTCGCCCCTGAATTCAAACATTTTCGTAGTGTTCCAATTGATTCGTTCCAGAAGAGTATCGTACATCGGAACTAGACCCCCTGCATCACCCAGCCAAGTACTCCGAACGAGGGGCAGGCATATCGTACATTTGTACTACCTTCAGCTAGCCCATCTGGATCAGCCAATGTTTGACGATTGAACTAGTGTCGCTCTGCCCAGACAGACGATTGACACTGGCTTTCTCCAATCCATACGATTCATCCGGTCCATGAACGACATTTACGCGGGAATGATGTTCTGTGCGGCGGATTGGTGTGCATGACAGAGCTCGAAAAGGATCAGGGACTTCACAAGGCCAACAAGCTGTAACATGCGCGGGAAAGAGTTGAGCCTTGAAAACGTCTACAAGGGCGGGTTCGAGACGAGACCGGCAAGAGCGAGTAAAAAATGCGACTTCCTCACGAGAGGCATGAAAGCGCGCTGAAAACATTCACAGCAACAAATCCAACATCTGGAGGCTCTATGATGATTCACGACGGAATCAATTTACACGGCAAGCTCCACTTCTTGAGATACAAAATCAGCAGAAGGATGGCGCTCCCCATTCTGGTTATTCTCTTCACGATGCTTGGCGCTTCGGAGAGCCGCGCCCAGGTTCTCTATGGATCGATTGTCGGCACTGTTACCGATCCCACTGGCGCGGTGGTAGTTGGTGCAGATGTAACGGCGACCCTGACCGCAACAAATGAAGTGCGCACCGGAAAAACAAATGGAAGCGGCACTTATACGTTCCCCAACGTGCCTACGGGGATTTACAAGATTGCAATCAGCAAGTCCGGTTTTGAGGGCTTCCAAACCGGAAATGTGGATGTTGAATTCAACGCGGTTGCCCGCGTTGACGCAAAGCTTGCGGTTGGAGCATCGAGCCAAGTGGTTACGGTCAACGCAAACACTGCACAGTTACAAACCGATCGCGCAGACGTAAATCAGGAAGTTGCATCGCAGCAGTTGCTGGATTTGCCGCAGCCCACGCGTACATACGAAGGCCTCCTGGCAACGGTTCCGGGTGTGGCCGTTCCGGTCGCCGGCACTTTGGGGACAAATAATGTGGACAAGTCCATGGAGATTCAAGCCAACGGTACGAGCTACTCCGCCACAGACGTTCGAATCGAAGGTGTGAGTGCGGCTCAACCGTGGACACCCTTCCGCTCATCCGTGACTCCTTCGATCGAGGCGATTGAAAGTGTCAGCATGGTTACCGGAAGCGCCGACTCCAGCCAGACACTTGCCAATGGATCAACAATCAACGTCCAGCTGAAAAGTGGAACCGATCAACTCCATGGCGAAGCGTACTTGTTCCATAACGACAATTTATGGACGGCGCGAAACTTCTTTCAACCGGCCAGCACTACGCCCATTTTGCCCAAGAATCTTGAAAATGACTTTGGTGGCACAGTGGGCGGGCCCATCCTCAAAAACAGGCTTTTCTACTTCGTGAGCTATGAAAATGACTACACCAGTGCGGACGCCACGCACATCTTAACGGTACCAACGCCGGCTATGCTGACCGGAGATTTCACGGCCACTGGCTCGGGGACATGTGCAACTGTCAACTCGGCCCCCGCGTGTACAACACTTTATGACCCGACCACAGGCAATGCGAATGGAACGGGTAGGGAGAGCTTCGCCTCGGAATATGGAAATGGCAACAAAATTCCATCCGCGATGATCAGTTCTCAGGTTAAGCCGCTCCTGGCACTGCTGGCTAATTTCCCTCCCGCTACAACCTTGCCGCTCGCAGCCAGCACACCGTACTACGAGAACCTGCAGCTGATTTTTGGGGCGCCGACGCGGCTCCAGAAATGGGATACAAAATTCGACTGGGATGCGACCAAGAAACTGCGCGTGACAGGGCGCTATAACTACCATCCCTATGACGTGCTCTTTCCCAGCTCGCCGGCAGCCACCTTATTTAACATCGTGGCCGATCACACCTATGGGCATTCTGAGGCGACGACGCTCGCGGCAACGTACATCGTCACGCCGACCTTTGTCATCGACGGATCGTGGGGCTACACGCGCTCGGACGAATTCGAAGTTCCACCGGACGATAACGTAAAGTATGGCGCAAGCACACTCGGCATCCCCGGGGTAAATCTTTCGAACTTGCCGATTGGCGGCGGCATACCGGAATTCAATTTCACGAACTACACCGATCTGGGTTACAACTACCCGTACCTTAATTACAACGACCCGATCTTCGGGTATGCTGCAAACGCAACATTCACGAAGGGGCCAAACACTATCAAGTTCGGATTCCTCCTGAACCAACAGCATATGAATCACATTGAAAATAACCCGGACTTCTTCACCTTCGCAGGAGGGGCGACATCCCTTAATGGCGGTCCGGCGATCAGTCAGTTTAATTCGTTCGCAGATTTTCTGCTTGGGATGCCCAACGGCACCGAATCAGCAAACTTCACCAGTAACACGGTTGAAAACAGCATCCAGCCGTTTGGCAGCAGCAAGATGGACGCTTTGCAATACAGCATGTATGTAACCAATACTCAGCAGATTGGTCAAAAGCTGACGGTGACGTATGGAACCTCCTGGTCGTATTACCCGGTTCCTACGCACGGCAACTACGGATTGGAGAATCTTGCGGGCAATTATGATCCGTCGCACCTCAGTTTTTACCAGTACGAAGTCTGCGGCTACGGAGGAATTCCCAAGAGCTGCGGAATCAAGACGCAGAAGGATCTTTTCGGTCCGCATGTCGGCGCTGCATATCGCATCCTGCCAAGTCTTGTTATCCGCGCCGGGGGTTCAATCGATACCGAACAGTTCAATATCGGCAGGGACGCGATCTACAACTTCCCGGAACAAGAAAGCTACACCGCATTAACGACGGGTTATACCCCCTACGGTTCGCTGGCGACGGGCGTTCCATCCTTCACCACGCCCAACTATCAGGCGGGCATTATTCCTTTGCCGACCGGGGCATCGTTTTATTCTCTGCCGCAGAATATTCAGCGCGGCTACATCGAGTCATGGAACCTATCTGTACAGAAAGAGCTCGGACCGTGGCTGGCTCAGGCCGCGTATGTGGCAAACGCATCTGTGAAACAGCACATGCGGTACGACATCAACTATGCGCCTGTGTTGGGTGCGGGAACGGCAAGCGGCGCTCTCTACAAGTACAACGGGACAACGGCTGGGGACGAAGCCATTCTGCCTCTCGGGCATACCAACTACAACTCACTGCAAGCTTTGGTGCAGCGCCGCTTCGCGAATGGTTACACGATCAATGCCGCCTACACGTGGTCAAAGTGGCTCGGATTGTGCTGCGATACGAATGGATTTGGAACCTTGGAGAATTCCATTCCGCAGGACATCAGCACGAACTATGTAGTCATGCCTGGCGACAGGCGCTACGATTTCACGATTACGGGCACGGCCGAGTCTCCCTTCGGCAAAGGCAAGCAGTGGGTCAAAAGCGGACCGGCGGCCTACATCCTTGGCGAATGGGAGCTCAACGCATCTGAGCTTATCGTTGCCGGGGTGCCCATCAACGTCCAGGAGATCGCCATCAATCCATCGTTTAACACTCCCGGCTCGGTGCAAACTCCCAACCTGGTCAAATCGCATGTTGCCACGAATCGCGGTGACCTTGCCGAATACTTCGACACTTCGGCCTACCAGCCTATCAATGCGCCGGTTTTGGGCACTGCACCATACGACTCGGTGTATGGCCCGGGCGCGGCCAACCTCGACGCCTCATTGTTCCGTTCCTTCTCGTTCCGGGAGCGCTATAAGCTGCAGCTCAGGATGGAAGACTACAACGTCACCAACACGCCTCATTTCGCCAACCCGAGCCCCTATGCGGGCATCCCAGGCTTCGGTGAAATTACAGGCACAACTGCGCTCGGCAGGCTGCAGGATTCCCGTTACTTCCGATTTGCGGCGAAGGTGATTTTCTGAGAGGGGAGCGCAGATGTGCGAAAGTGAGGGCATCCATGGATGCCCTCATCCATCTGCGGGCGCGCGCCGGCTTCAACGTTAGACGAGTGCGACGGACCGCAGGCCGCAAAGCACCTCTCTGCTGCCCCGGTTGCGCCTAGGTTATCAATCTCTTGACGCGACAAGGCGGAAGGATCTGTTCGAAATATGCAGATGAAGCGGCGAACATTGTTGAAGACAGTCATAGCGGCCGGGGCGGCCACGGTGATACCTGGCGCATGGGCTCAAATATCCGACGATGCGTGGAAGAAAACCTGGGACGCCGCTTTGGTCACGCTGGCCGGCAACGTAAAGCTTGTGCCGCACTTTGATCAGCCGGTGCTTTATGAGGGTTCGGTATACCGTGGCACCTGGATGGAATGTGGTCCGCACGAGAGCCTCGTGTACGCGCAACTCGCGGACTTGGTACCTCCGGTTGAGGGCAAACCTGCACCGCTCGAAGTAGCAAAAAATACCCATCGGGCATTCTTTGTTAACCAGCGCGATGACGGCCAACTGCCCTACGATGTTCACGCAACTGGACTCCACTGGGGGCAGATCCAGATGGTGGTGCCGATTGCCGCCACTGCCTGGGATCTGTCCCAGATGCTCAAGAACGAAGCCTTCCTAGCTGAAGCGTACAACGCGTGCAGCCGCTGGGATGCGTGGCTCAGGCGCTATCGCGACACGCGCGGCACGGGGCTTGTCGAGGCATTCTGCACTTGGGACACGGGCCAGGACAATAGCCCGCGATGGGCAGGAGTCTCCAATGAATGTCCCGATCACGAGGCGAAGAATTGCCCAACGGGCCAAACGGTGCCGCGCCTTTGCCCGGATCTTTCCGCGACAACCTTCGGTGCACGCGTGGCGTTGAGCGCGATGGCGAAGGCGCTCGGCAAGAAGGCGGAGGCGCAAAAGTGGACCGACGACGCGGAGCACATCCGCAAGCTCATACTGCAGAAGTTATGGTGCGACGAAGACGCGAGCTTTTATGATGTTGCACCTGACGGCACTTTTGTACGCGTCCGCTCTGTCGCAAATTGCCGGGTGCCCGCCGAACATGTGATGCGGCTCAGCGTATCGCACGAGCGAAAGATCTTCAACGCTTTGTGGGAGCGGCAGCTGCACAACCCAAGGGCCTTCTGGGCGAAGTACCCCCTTCCCAGCATTGCGTTGGACGACCCGAAGTTCGTGCGGCCCATACCTCGAAACTCCTGGGGCGGCGCCTCGCAGGCGCTCACCGCGCTGCGCGCGCTCCGCTGGATGGAGTACTACGGCAAGACGGCCGACCTGCAAGTAATGATGGACCGCTGGTGCGATGCAATTCTCCGTATCGGAAAGTTTGACCAGCAGTTGAATCCTGATACCGGCGAGTTTACACAATGGGATCCGGGTGGCTATTCGCCGTGTGCGCTGGTATTCCTGCATTTTGCAAAAAAATTAGGGCACGCACGTTCGCTGAATACCTAACTCGTTCAAGGAAGATATGGGGAATCCTTTGTCATGCATAACAAAAGCGCCAGAATATCCCTCGCTGTTTTAGTATTCATTCTCACTGCAGTGCCCTGCCGGGTGGCAGTATTGGCATCATCCTCTGCCAAAGGTGCCGAAAGCGCCAAAGCACGGACCTCGCAGGAAGTGTGGCCATTGCCGCCGGATCAGGCCCGCAAGGTTGATGCGCTCCTCAAACAGATGACAGTGGAAGAAAAAATCGGTCAATTGAATCAGTCGTTTTACTTTTTTAGATCGAGCGCGTTTGACGGCAAAATAATAGCCGGACAGGTCGGCGGTATCGTCCACGAATACGATGTCGCAGAAATCAACCGTCTTCAGAGGCTGGCGGTCGAAAAGTCGCGTCTCCATATTCCACTCGTCTTTCTGGCCGATGTGTTGCATGGATATCGGATCATCTATCCGGTGCCGATCGCCTTGGCGTCATCCTTTGACATGAAGATGATCGAAGATGTCCAGAGCAAAGCGGCCTTCGAAGCGCGCACTGCAGGACAACAGTGGACAGCATCACCAATGCTCGACATCTGCCGCGACCCAAGGTGGGGGCGAATCGTCGAAGGAGCCGGCGAAGATCCCTATCTGGGAGCGCAAGTGGCCGCGGCACAAGTACGAGGATTTCAAGGCCAGCGCCCGCTTGATTCGACTCACATCATGGTCGCCATGAAGCACTTTGCCGGCTATGGAGCTTCGATTGGCGGGCGCGATCACGACGATGTGAATCTTTCCGAGAGCCAGTTGCGGAATGTCTACCTGAAGCCATTCAAGGCGGGCGTCGATGCTGGTGCCGGAACCGTGATGGACGCCTACATCGACCTCAACGACGTGCCGGCGAGCGGAAACCGTTGGCTTCTCACGGATGTGCTCAGAGATGAATGGCGCTTCAACGGCCTTGTCGATAGCGATAACAATGCCGTGGGAGATCTTGTGGGACATGGCTTTGCCGAGAATAAAGAGGATGCATCGAAATTGGCGCTTCACGCCGGCGTTGACGTGGAGATGTCCACATTTGGCACAGACACCGATGGTTTGAACGCGGCCGCAAAAGACGGTTCCCTCAACATGGCCGAACTTGATGCCGCAGTCCGGCGGGTTCTTAGCATGAAATTCGAAATGGGCCTGTTCGATCATCCTTATGCTGATGAGAAAGGCATGGATGCGGCTACCATGGCAGAGCATCGCCAATTGGCCAAAGTAGCGGCAGAACGATCGGCTGTTCTGTTGCGCAATGAGGGCCAGCTTCTTCCGCTTCAACCAGGGAAATTCGCCAAGGCGGCCCTGATCGGCCCACTTGGCGATACACGGCAAAATATCATCGGCCCCTGGTTCGACGGATGGGACATCAATCAGGTGAAGGGCCTCAAGCAAGCTCTTGTCGAGTCCGGGCAATTCACGAGCGTTGCCTACGCGCCCGGCGTCCAGATCAGCCGGCTCTATCCTTCCCCATTTGACCGCAAACTGATTGAGAAGGCCGATGCGCCCTGGTCGCAGGAGAAGTCGGACCAGGAATTTCAGCACGCCCTCGATGTCGCGCGCCAGTCTGATATCGTCATTGCCGCTATGGGCGAACTGCAGAACATGACGGGCGAGTCAGCCTCGCGGTCATCTCTCGATCTTCCCGGTCGCGAAGAAGAACTGTTGAAAGCTCTTTCAGCGTTGGGCAAGCCGATCGTGCTCGTTCTGTTTAATGGACGCCCCCTCACCATTCCATGGGAGGCTGGGCACATTCCTGCAATCCTGGAAATGTGGTACCCAGGCTCCGCTGGCGGAGACGCCGTTGTCGATCTATTGTTTGGCAAGGCAAATCCAGCCGGAAAGCTCCCTATCACCTGGCCGCGTGATGCCGATCAGATTCCGATGTACTACGCGCACAATAATACCCAGGATCCGAGCGGAGAGAAGACCCGCTATTGGGATGCTCCCAGCACTCCGCTTTATCCATTTGGTTATGGGCTGAGCTATACGACCTTCGCGTTCAAGTCTGTTGAGGCATCCAAGGCAAGCATCAAGGTAGGTCAACCGATCACGATCGAAGCCGCAGTAACCAATACGGGCGGTGTCGCCGGAGATGTCGTCGCGCAGCTTTACATTCATCAGCGGTACGGAAGCGCCTCTCGGCCGATTCGTGAGCTGAAGGGCTTTCAGCGCATCGCGCTGCAGCCGCACCAGACAAAGATCGTGCGCTTCGAACTGACCCCGGAGGAGCTGACCTACTGGAGTACGGCAAAGCATGGCTGGACGCAAGATGCGACCACGTTCGACTACGGAGTCGGCGAAGACTCGACGGTGGCTTTATCTGGAACCTTTGCTGTGACGCAGTGATTGCGTCGAGCAAGTTCGCGGACTGGCGCCAAATCATTTTCGGTCTCGTTGATCGCCCGGGGTACGACCTCAGGCGCTATGAGCCGGAACTCCTTTGGGGTTCGTCCTTAACACTTCTTAAGTTGACGGCGGAAGCAAGCGCCACGTATATTGTCTCCGCGTGGCACTGTGTGACACAAACGGCGTTTGGTAGCCAGCTGTCCGCCACGTTTGGGCTGAAAGGATTTCAAGAATGAAAAAGACTGCAGTAATCGCCCTCCTGGCCGGCGCATTTGCATTGGCCCAGGCTCAAGACAACAGCTCATCGGTGACGGGCAAGTGGAAGATTCATAGTTCGATCGCGGGGAATGACAGCGACGCGACCTGTATGTTCACGCAATCGGGCAATGATCTCACTGGAACCTGCCCGGGACCGCAAGGTGAAGTGAAGTTCTCCGGAAAGGTTGACGGAAAGAAAGTCGCCTGGACCTATCAGATCGATTACAACGGCAGCCCGTTGACGATGAAGTACGAGGGGACTTTGGACGCAGGCAAGATCGCCGGCACAGTGACTGTCGATCCATACGGTGTAAGTGGCGATATGACAGCGGTCCCCGACACGGGCTCGGCGTCTGCCGCCGGGCCTGCTGCCACTCCAGGCGCCGGCGCCGCACCAGCAGTTGGGGCAGCGCCGGCGGGGCCTCCGGCATCGGTCGGTGGCAAATGGAAGGTGCTGGGCTCGATTGCCGGCAACGACGTAAATTCGGAGTGCACCTTTACGCAGACCGATGCCGACCTGACGGGAACCTGTATCAGATCAGAAGGCCCCGTCAAGATCACCGGGAAAGTGAATGGCAAAAGCGTCACTTGGCAGTATGACATCGAGTACAACGGCAGTCCGCTCACGCTGAAATACGATGGGGCCTTTGACTCAGGAAAGATCACGGGCTCGATCACAGTGGTGCAGATGGGCGCGGGCGGTGATTTCACCGCGACTTTTGAGAATTAGCTCGAAGCCGGATGTTCCGGATTCAGCTGGTCCGGGATGCAGCAGCGCCGTGGGATGAGCAGTCTGACTCTAATGGTTAATTGATCGATTGCGTGATAGCCAATCCCGAGGATCGCGCCTGAGCGGTTCTGGCAGACCGATCCGGTTCTGAAAGGACGTCCTCATGAGAACTCGTTGCACGCGAGTCGTATTGGCCGGCGCGATGGCCGTCAGCTGGTTTATCGGCACGGTTGCAACATCCGTTTTGTCGCAGAATCCAACGAATTCAGCGCCGGTTCATAAACCCTCCAAGCCGAGTGGCGTCCTTCCCAAAATGCGCGAGAATCCGCCTGCGCCCAGGCCGGAACCTGTCGAGATTTCCGAGTTGCCGCTTCCCCCGACGGCGCCATCTTCCGACGAAGGGTCGTGCACCGCCGCAATCAATCCGCACGATACGGGCTGCATGGCGGCCTACGATGGCGGCATCTTCGAAGGGCCATCCTATATGTGGGACGGCAAACACGTGCTCATGCCTGTCGAGTATGCAGGTGCGCCCGCCGGTAGCATTTACACGGGCCATCAGGTGATCGCAATCAAGACCGATGGCACGAAGTTTCCCAACGGCGATGCTTGGAAGTGCCTCACCTGCGGCGTTCCGGACGAGAATCAAAAAGGCGCGAACAGGGCGCCGGGGCCTGGTGCGGGCTATATCAACGCGGGGAGCGGCTTCAACTGGCTGAGCCGGCCAGATCCTAAGGCGCCTACATTTCTCCTTGTCGATCATCCGCAAGCGTTTCACGATGGCAGGCGCATGATCGCCGGCTCGAACGTGGTGGACTGTGGAGAGTTCAAGCTCACCGACGCGGCCTGCACGCCCGACAAAGTTCATATCTACCCCATGTACTGGGGTATCAAGGCTGATGGCTCCGGCCCCGGTGCGCCGTTGCGAGAACTCAGGCTCAATCCCGACGACATGCATATCGGCATTAACAGCTTCGCCATGTTGGGTGAGGCTACGGGCATTGCAACATTGGTCTTTAATCCCGCCCCGAAAACCGGAACGCTGGTTCCCCGGTATGACCTGGAAAAAGTGACGCTGTTCTTTAACAGCAGTCCTGAGTTTGCCATGTTTGAACCGGATCCCAATCGACCGGGCTATCTGCTGCACAACACGCAACACGCAGCAGGAGAGTGGCGCGGATGGAGCAGTGACGGAAAGTCGTACTTTGTCGTCTCCTATGTTGCATCAGGGAACTACGATCTGTTCAGGGTCGATCTCGCGACCGGGAGGGCGACCCGGATCACAACTGATCCTGGCTACACCGATCCGATGAAGTCCTCGCCGGACGATAAGTGGTTCGTCTGCATGGACACTCGTACCGTTCCGGGACGTACGATGTGGTACGACGGCATGCAGGGTATTCCACCGCTGACGGATTTGGTAGACGGCCTGATGGGTGCTTTCGCTTGGCGAAACGCAAACTTCAGATACTTCGAGCCGATCCTCATCGACCGCGATGGCGACCGCGGCAACTATCGCGGCCAGCAACTGAACGCAGGCTCCGGCGAGCCGGGAAGTCCGAGCGACCCCAACTGGAATGGCCGCGCCGATCCGGCTTGGTCTCCAGATGGAACTCATGTGGTGTACTGGCAGGCACTGCTGACTTCACCCGCTTGTGGAGGTGCTAACCAGGCTTCATGCCCGGTGTCGACTGAGCCGGGCGGCAGGCGTACACGGCTCATGATTGCACACCTGACGAGCCGCAAGCCGCTGCACATTCCGCCGCCCAAGCCGGTTTCGGATGTGATTCCCTGGGCGTGGGCCTACACGCCCGGCGCCAAGGCTCCTATGATGCAGGCCGTCATCCCGCCGGGGAAGTATATCCTCCAGGGCAAAGCTTCCGGGCACGCCGATGTGGAACTGCGCGGTGGCGCGAGTCAATTTGGCTTGAGCGGTGTCTTCGTTACCTACACTGACTTTTCCGATGATGGCCTTCACATCATTAACGGGACTGAAAGCGCGGAGCGGGTTGCGGGTGCCGGCGGAGGAATGATGGCGATGATGGGAAAAATGGTTGTGCACAGCAACCTTAAGTTGAGCGGAATCGAAACTGGAACCAAAGTCACGGGCGAAGACGGGTTCACGCCGGGCCTCTTCGGCCTGAAGCAGCAGGGAACCATGACAACGACCATCGATGGCACGGTGTATGCCTCGCCCGCGCCCTGAACCAGAAACGATTCGTCGCGATTTGACCACTTGAGTGATCGGCTTTTGGTATCCGGGTTTCGAACGAACCAGTAATTGAAGCATGGATTCAATCAACGTAGCAAAGCATCTGGTTCGAATCGGCGCGTCGATCAGCCGTCGAGATGCAACTTAACACTTCTTAATTTGACGATGACATCAGATGCCACGTATATTGTGGCGGATGGCACCAAGTGCCAGTGAGGGCGGACGATGTCTGTCTTCTGTCACAGTATTGATGAAAGGAACCTGAAGATGAAGAAGATTCTGATCCCAGCCCTCTTGGCAACCGCATTTGCCTTTGCACAGGCTCCTGACAACTCCACGGTCACCGGGACGTGGAAGGTTCATGCGTCGGTTGCAGGCAACGAAAGCGATTCAATATGTGCTTTCACGCAGACGGGCAGCGACCTGACAGGTACCTGCGATGGAGGAATGGGACAAATAAAGGTCACAGGAAAAATCGATGGAAAGAAAATCACCTGGACATTCAGCACTGAAATGAATGGCGCCGCGCTCACGGTCAAGTACGATGGCACGCTGGATGCGGGAAAAATCACCGGTACCATGAACGTGGATCCATATGGCGTCAGCGGCGATTTCACGGCTGTGTCGTCTCCCGGTGCGACACTGCCCGCACCCCCGCCCGTTCAGGCGAGAGACGCAAACTCTCCAATGGCCGGCAAGTGGAAGGTCCACATGTCGATCGCGGGCAACGAGAACGAATCGGCTTGCAACTTTACGCAGAATGGCGCCGACCTGGGCGGGCAATGCGGCGGCGGAATGGGCGGCACGAAGATCACTGGAAAGGTCGACGGCAAGAAGGTGACCTGGTCGTCAACCATGCAGTACCAGGGCAATGATCTCACCATGAAATACGAAGGCACGCTGGACGCGGGAAAGGTGATCGGCACCTTGACCATCGATCCAATGGGCGTCAGCGGTGATTTTACTGCGACGGCAGAGTAACCACTCAGGAGCAGCGTATTGATTTCCTGGCGATCTTGTAGTTCGCGCAACGAATTGCCAAGCTCTCGACCGGATTGAGATCAGCGCGCGGGGTTTGTCTTGGATAGACGAGAATTTTTGCAATCGGCGACGATGGCTGGTGCATGGGCACTCGGGCCAAAGATTTCCGGCGCTACGGGCCAGGGTGCCGTGTCGCAGGAGTCTCGAATCATAAAGATTCAGGCGGACTTGGTCCAAGGAAAACTTCCGCACGTCTGGGAAGAATGCGTCGGCTCGGATAGGGCGGTTGTGGGGTTGCGCGAGCAGTGGCTCTCAGATCTCGAGCACGTGAGCAACACACTTGGGATAAAGTCGGTCCGCTTTCACGGGCTCTTCAATGACGAAATGGGTGTATGGCCGGTTGGCGCCAGAGAGCCAAACTTTCTCTACGTCGACATGGTGTTCGATGCCATGATGGAGCGCGGGGTGAAGCCGTTTGTGGAATTGAGCTTCATGCCCGCCGCGCTTGCCAAGGGTTCCAGCACTATTTTCTTCTATCGCGGCAATACGAGCCCTCCGAAGGAGATGGCGAAATGGAGAGATCTCGTAGGTGCGCTGGGCAAGCACTGCGTAGAACGATACGGCATTCAGGAAGTCAGCACGTGGAATTTCGAGGTGTGGAACGAGCCGAACCTGGTCTACTTCTGGACGGGCTCCCAGGCGGACTACTTCGAGCTTTACCGGCAATCGGCGCTCGCCTTGAAGGGCGTAGACAAGCAGCT
>Ga0335074_10005263_pt1 | contig 17898 bp, 14 predicted proteins | sample Lox_Sample_23_FD_206715 | JGI IMG/M metagenome (GOLD analysis project Ga0335074, IMG submission 206715) | Soil microbial communities from Loxahatchee National Wildlife Refuge, Florida, United States - Lox_Sample_2.3 | ecosystem: Environmental > Terrestrial > Soil > Wetlands | place: USA... | reverse complement strand
TCATGCTCGGCTACTACGGCAACGAGCAGGCGACCACGCAGACGATCGAGCCCGACGGCTGGATGCACACCGGTGACATCGCCACCCGGGACGACGAGGGTCACTACTTCATTGTCGACCGCAAGAAGGACCTGATCATCACGGGCGGGTTCAACGTCTACCCGGCTGAGATCGAACGGGTCGTTGCCTCCCATCCCGCGGTGGCCATGGTCGCCGTGGGCTCGGTGCCCGATGACACGCGTGGTGAGCTGGCCCGCGCCTACGTGGTGCTCCGTCCGGGCGCCACGGCCGCCGAGGCTGACATCATCGACCACTGCCGGCCGCACCTGGCCGCTTACAAGCTGCCCCGCTCCGTCCGGTTCGTGCCGGATCTGCCGAAGACGTCGACCGGCAAGGTGATGCGCCGGCGGCTGAAGACACTCGACACCTGATGGCGTCCGCGCGGCAGCCGCATTTGTGTCCCAGACCCGCCGGCCGGCCGGCGCCATCGGCCCGGTTGTCGGCGGACCGCAGTAGGGTGCGGTGCCATGAAGAGCGTGCAGCCTGAGGTATTCCTCGTCGCCCGTCCGGAGATCGACTACGGCCAGCTCGCCGCGTACCTGCATGAGGTCGGCGGGGACAAGTGGCTGGAGAAGCTCGACCGTGGCGACCTTGACGACGCGCAGAACCTGGTCGAGTTCGCGGGCAAGCTCTGCTACCGGGCCTGGGAGCCGGGGCTGAACCCGAACATCGTCCGGGTCCGCACCGACCAGGAGAAGTACCTGCAGAACATCCTGACCCAGGCGCATGGCTCGGTGCTCGAGCATGTCAGCTTCAGCTTCGTGCTGCATAACATCTCACGGGTGGCCACGCACGAGCTCGTGCGCCACCGGCCGGGAGTGGCGATCTCGCAGGAGTCGCTGCGGTTCGTGCGGCTGGCCGACATCCCGTTCTGGTTCCCGGACTGGGCGCTGGCCGACCCCGAGCTGATGAAGCGGGCCACCACGCTGCTGGAGCAGATGGAGGAGTTCCAGGGCTGGATGGCCGAACACTTCGGGCTGGATGTCGAGGGCGTGCCGTTCCACGAGAAGAAGCACAAGACCTCGTTCATGCGCCGGTTCGCGCCGGACGGCGTGGCCACCGGCCTGCTGTGGACGGCCAACATCCGGACGCTGCGGCACACGATCGAGGCCCGCACCGATCCCGGCGCCGAGGAGGAGATCCGGCTGGTGTTCGGCAAGATCGCAGAGCTGATGCGGGCCGAGGCGCCGGCCTTGTTCGGCGACTACACGGTCGCCGACGGCGCATGGACTCCGAAGTGGCGCAAGGTGTGACGGTGTCGTGACCGCCTCAGCAATGCGGCCCTCGGCTGGCAGGCCGGCCGCGGGCAACCCGTAGGCGCCGAATACGTGGCAGGCGGCCAGGGGCGGGATAGGTTTGCCGCATGCCAGGCATTTCGTATCAGGTAGCTGACCGCACGACGCAGGGATACCTCGCGATCCCGCCGGCCGGCTCTGCCGCGGGTCGCCCGGGCCCGTGGCACGGCGTGGTCGTCATCCACGAGGCGTTCGGACTGAACGACGACATCAGGCAGAAGGCAGACCAGTTCGCGGCGCGCGGATACCTGGCCCTCGCCCCCGATCTCTACGACGGCAGGTCCTGGGTGCGGTGCGTGCTTGGCGCGTTCCGTCAGGTCCGAGCCGGATCCGGGCCGGCCTTCGACGCCCTGGAGGCGGCGCGCAGGTACCTGGCCGCCCGAGACGACTGCACCGGGCGGACGGGCGTCATCGGGTTCTGTATGGGCGGAGGGTTCGCGCTGCTGTGCGCGCCCCGGGATGGCTTCGCCGTGGCCTCGGTGAACTACGGCGAGGTGCCGCAGGACGCGGAGAGCGTGCTGCGCGGGGCGTGCCCGATCGTGGGAAGCTACGGTGCGCGGGACCAGATGGGCACCAAGCACCCGGAACGGCTGCAGCGTGCCCTGACCGTCCTGGAGATCCCGCACGACATCAAGGTGTACCCCGGAGTCGGCCACCGGTTCCTGACCAAGCCGTCGGGCGCGGGCGCCGTGCTGGCCAGGTTCGCGCGGATGACCTACGTGGAGTCGGACGCCGCTGACGCCTGGCAGCGCATTTTCGGGTTCTTCGGCGAGCATCTCGGTTCATGAGGCCGCTGTCAGCAACATGCAGAACGAGATTGCACGACGTGCAATTGCATGAACGATCGCGTGCGCGGGATTGCACGACGAGAAAGTACGCTGTGAGATTGCGCGGCCTGCAATATCACTCGCTGGACGGGCCCGTGGGATTGCACGGCGTCCATGTGCGCCGCGGGCGGCCGGCTACCCGGCTGCGTCAGGTGGGTCGTACCGGATCTGCGCGCCCTGGGCGCGGCCCTCGAGAAGTGCGGCCGCCTGGCGCACCATGGCGTCCGGGCCGCTCACGAAGATTTCGCTTTCCTCACAGCTGGCGCATTGCGACGCAACATAAGGCAGCATTCCCTTTACGCCCTCGAAGTCAGCCTGATGCGACACCACGGGAATCACCGTCAGCGGTGAATAGATCCATTCAAGGACCCGCAGATCAGGGAGATCGTAGAGGTCTTCCTCGGTTCGTGCGCCGAAGTAGAGAACGATCTTCCTGCGCCTGCCGGGCTGGCTGGCGCTGATCACTCCCTCGATGATCGCCTTGATGGGGGCCAGGCCGGTGCCGCCGGCGATGCACAGCAGATCCCGGTCCTGGCCGGCGGATGCGGTCATCTCACCGCATGCCTGGCCGAGCAGCAGCGTGTCACCAGGCCGTGTGTTGTGCACCAGCGATCCGCTCACCATGCCGCCACGCACACCGCGAACATGCAGGTCAATCAGGCCGTTCTCGCGTGGGGCGTTAGCGATGGAGAAGTTCCGCCAGACCCGGGGCCACCGGGGAACCTGAACGGCGAGGTACTGGCCCGGCGTGTAGCGCAGCGGCTGGTCGGGCCGGATCGTCAGCACCGCGAGATCCGGGCGGCGCCGGTCATGCTGGACAACCTCACCGACCCACCACGACGGCTGCTGCGCGGCGTCCCGCTCAGCGGCGGCCAGCATGACCGATGCGGCGCGGCCGAGCGCCGCCTGGAAGGCAGCCTGGGTCTGGGCGGTCCAGCCGGGCCCGCTGAAATGGCGGACCGTTTCGGCCAGCACGGTGATGAAGGGCTCGTAATGCCTTTCCTTCACCCCGAACTTGCGGTGAGCCAGGCCCAGCTGGCTGAGGTATGCGGTGAGCGAATCCGGATTATCGATGGCCCACACAATCCGGGTTAAGGCGGCGAATACTCGCTCCATATGATCATGCATAGCATGCGGAAACATCGAGCGAATCTCCGGATAACGCACGAAAAGGCGTGCGTAGAAGTGCTCCATCGCCGCCTCGGCATTCTCCGTGAGGCTGGAGAAGGCCTCCTCGACTAGGTGGCCATTAAATTCACTGGCGCCGGCCCGATGCGGCGGACGATCTCCATCATGGGGTGCGGTTTCCGGTCGCTCAAGTTTGCCTGAGTCTTCATAATTCGCAGTTTCTGCAGAAAGATACGGATGAGCCTGAGTTAACGAAAAGAGTGGCCCACCGCGGGGCGCGCGACGCCGCCCGAAGGGCAAGCGGGACTGCTGACCTGCGGAGCTGCCCAGGGGAGTGTCATCCGGGTAGCCGCCGTCCAGCGCGATCGCCATGTTCTGAGTCTCGCATCTTGACCTGATGCATACAACCTTTTTCCGGCTCTTGCGGGAGGGAATACGCAGAGTAGTGGAATGCCGTTCGGCGCCTTCCGCGATCATACCTAGTAGCGCAAGCTGGTTAATCGGCAGCTACGCCACTTCATGTTAAGGACGGCTCAGTCCTTGCCTGAGTTAATTATTTACGAGTGTCACGGGCTGTGTCCGCTTGTTTCCGGTTGTGGCCACCGGGGCGTTAGTGGCAAACGGGGCGACTGGGCAGCCAGTGACGACGGTGAGCACCAGACGGCACAGCGCGGACCGCAAGATCCTGCCCGCAACATGCGCGATCCGGTGTGACCAGATGTGATCCGGCGTGACCCGGGCGATCCGGGTGAACGGGTGCGATCCGTACGGTTAGTACGCCGAGCGGGAGCCGAACATCTCAGGCATCCGGTTCGCCAGCGCCAGGTCACCCTCCATCGTCATCCGGCCGTCCAGGATCAGCGGGTAGAAGCTGCTGGACGTGGTCAGCACCCTGATGAAGTCGGTCAGCGGGACCTTGATCGTGAGGGCCGCGTCGGGGCTGCCGCCCCGGTGGACCCGGGCCTGCCCGCCGTGCACCTCGATCGACCAGGGCCGGCGGGTTCCGTCGGCCAGGCCGAGGTCATAGACGATCGCGCCGTTGAAGTCGGCCGCCCGGACCGGATCGAACTGGCGCGTCATCATGCCGAAGACGGCGCGCTGGGCCTTGCTGCTGCCGAAAACCTGCTCGAGCCTGGCGTCCGGCATCCGGTCCACAACTCGCCGCAGGCCGGCCTGGCCGCGCCCGCGCAGTGACTCCCGCGCCGCGTGGCGGGCCTGCCCGGCCAGGTCACGCAGTGGCGCGCGGGCCGGCCGCCCCGCCGCGATCTCAGCGTCCTCGTCGATCTGGTACGGGGCCGGCATCAACCGCGGGCCGTCCCGGCGGGCCAGCGCCTTCTCGACCGCGGCGGCCAGCCGGTCCGCCCTGGCCAGTTCCTTCTCTTCACGGCCGTCGGCAAACCGGGGCAGGACCTCCCGGGCGAACAGCTCGATGCTCTCGCAGATGTGCTCGTGCCGGTTGTTCCCGGCCTGCATGACGAACATCACCTGATCCACCCCGGCCGCCTCATACCGGGAGATCAGCTCGGCGACCTGCGCGGGGGTGCCGATCGCGCCGCGCAGCGAACCCGTCCCGGCCTGCAGCAGCCGCACCGCGAGCGGCTGCGCGCTGGCGGACACGATTTCCCGGGCGAAGCCGTGCTCGGCGCGGTCGGTGCCGAAACTCTGCCACAGGTTGCTGTCGCCGACCCGGTGCGTGCCGGCGCCGTAGAAGTGGCCGAGCGAGTAGCCGAAGAAATGCGCGCCGTCGATGCCGCGGTCGATCGCGGTCGCCTCGTCCGGGTGCACCATCATCGGCAGCACCACGGCGACGTTCGGGTTGACCGCGAAGCCGCGTGGCACGCACTCCTCCGAGGCGATCAGGTCGTAGTACTCGGCCACCCAGTGCGCCGCGTCCTCGGGCTCGGCGAACGAGAACGACAGCGCGCCGATGCCGCTGCGCGCCGCCAGATGGATGGTCTCCCGCCGACTGCACGCCACCCACAGCGGCGGGTGAGGCTTCTGCAGGGGCTGGGGCAGAACGTGGCGCGGCGGCATCGAGAAGAACTCTCCCTCGTAGCCAGCGAAGGGCTGCTCGGCGAACATCCGCGTCACCGCGTCCAGGCTCTCCGCCCACATCGCGCGCTTGGCCTCGCGGGGGACACCGAACCCGCCCAGCTCAGCCGCTGAGCTGGCCTCCCCGGTCCCGAAGTCGACCCGCCCGTCCGACACCAGGTCGAGAGTGGCTACCCGTTCCGCGATCCGGGCTGGGTGGTTGACCGGCGAGGGGGCCTGGACGATGCCGTGGCCCAGCCGGATGCGCCGGGTGCGCTGGCTCGCGGCGGCCAGGAACACCTCGGGCGCCGACGAGTGCGAGTACTCCTCGAGGAAGTGGTGCTCGACCTCCCAGACGTAGTCGATCCCTGACCGGTCGGCGAGCTCGATCTGCTCGAGCGCGTCGCAGAGCAGCCGGTGCTCGGAGTCGGGGCCCCACGGCCTGGGCAGCTGGTGCTCATAGAAGATGCCGAACCGCATGTGGTCCTCCTTGACCAGGGCATTGCGGCGGCCTGCTCCATGAGCCGACGGCTGCCGCTATCCGGTTTCCCTGCCCTAGATGGGGAGCTTGTATCCGTTGAACCAGTGGATCTGCAACCAGGTGATGGCCGTCATCCAGGCGCCGGTCACCTCGAGCACTCCGACCAAGACCAGCAAGCCACCGCCGATGCCGGCGATCAGCGGCGCGTGCCTGCGGGCGAACCCGAGCGCGCGCATGCCGCGCTGGAACGCCATGGCCACGATCAGAAACGGGACGCCGAGGCCGAGGCAGTAGACAAAGGCCAGGAACGCACCGCGGCCCGCGGTGCCCGAGGTCTCCGCCAGCACCAGCACGGCGGTCAGGGTCGGCCCGATGCAGGGAGACCAGCCCAGCCCGAACAGCACGCCCAGCAGCGGCGCGCCCGCCAGCCCGGCCCGGGGCCGCAAGGACGGCTTCAGGATCCGGCCCGCGAACGTGAACCGGTCCAGCACCCCGGCGAACAGCAGGCCGAGCACGATCGTGAGCGCGCCGAGCACCTGGGTCATGATCTGCTGGTGCAGCCTCAGCGTCGTGCCGAGCCCGCCGAACGCCAGCCCGTAGGAGGTGTAAAGGGCCGAGAACCCGAGCACGAACAGCGCGGTGCCGGCGACCACCCGGCTGCGTGGCGGCGCGGCCAGCCCGGCCGGTGACGGCTGGACCGCGCTGGCCGGCCCGGCGCTGGCCGCCTGGGCGGCGGCTGGCACGGCCGCGACGCGCTGGGCGGTGGCCAGCCGGGCACCGGCCGGCCGGGCATCCGCGGCCTCGGTGGCGGTCGGCTGGGCACCGGAACTCTCGCCATCGGCGGAGTCGGTGCCGACTCCGGACATTCCCGTCACGTAGGAGAGGTAACCGGGCACCAGCGGCAGGCAGCACGGGGACAGGAACGTGACCGCCCCGGCCGCCGCCGCAACCGGCACGGCCAGGATGAGCGGCCCGGAACTGACCAGGCTGCCGATGCTCACGATCCTCCCATCCTGCAAGATCTGCTGCACCATCGTATAAGGGGTGTGCCGCGTGATGCCTCGCAGGCAGGTTTCGTCCGCCGGGCTGGGCGTAGCGGAGCCTGGTCATGTTTTGCGGCGGCTCGGCTTCTTGGCGGGACCGCAGGTCTTCCGGCATGCTGGCCGCAGCCGTCGACGGGAGATCGGCTGTGACTGACGAGAGCATCCTCACGACCTGCCCGCGGGATTGCTACGACGCCTGCGGCATTGAGGTGTCGAAGCGCGACGGCGCGATCCACCGGGTGCGCGGCGACCGTAATCATCCCGTCAGCCGCGGGCGGCTGTGCCGCAAGTGCGCCACCGCCTACAACGGCGTCCTGCTGGATCCCCAGGCCCGGCTGCTCACGCCGCTTCGGCGCGACGGGCCCAAGGGCAGCGGCCGCTTCCGGGCGGTGTCCTGGGACGACGCGCTGGCGGAGATCGCCGGGCGGCTGGCTGAGGTCGTCGCGGACCCGGGCCCGGAAACGATTCTGGGTGCTCACTACACCGGCACGTTCGCGCTGCTGGGCTACCACTTCCCGAATCGGTTCCTGCGCCGGCTGGGCGCCCGCGAGGTCGATCCCGACACGATCTGCAACAAGGCCGGGCACGTCGCGCTGGAGTACCTATACGGGACATCACTCGATGGTTTCGACCCGCGAGGCGCCGCGGACGCGGCCTGCATCATGGTCTGGGGTGCGAACCCCTCGGCCTCCGCGCCGCATCAGCACGAGCACTGGCTGCCGGAGGCTCCCGGCAAGGTGATCGTCGTCGACTCGGTCCGGACGGCCACCGCCCGTCAGGCCGATCTGCACCTGCAGCCATTCCCCGGCAGTGACGCCGCGCTGGCGTTCGCGATCGCGCACGTGATCCGCCGTGATGGCTTGCTCGACCGCGAGCTGCTGCGCACGCACGCGATTGGCTGGGAGGAACTCGAGCCGCTGCTGGAGCGCTGCACCCCCGACTGGGGCGAGGACGTCACCGGCGTGCGGGCGGACGCGATCGAGCAGGCCGCCCGCTGGTATGGCAGCGGACCGTCGCTGCTGTGGATCGGCCAGGGCTTCCAGCGCCAGCCGCGCGGCGGCAACGCAGTCCGCGCCGTAGCGCAGCTGGCGGCGCTGAGCGGGAACCTGGGCAAGCCCGGCACCGGCTTTTTGTACCTCAACGGGGCCGGCAACAGGATGCTGGACGAGGACTACATCGCCGGTGCGCACCTGCCTGGCTCACCGCCCGATCCGATCAGCCACATGGACCTGGCCGGCTGCCTCGAGGACCGGCAGCGCTCACGGGCGCTGCTGTGCTGGAACATCAACATCGCCGCCTCAAACCCAGATCAGGCGCGGCTTCGCCAGGCGCTCACCCGCACGGACCTGTTCACCGTCGCGATCGACCTGTTCGCGACCGACACAACCGACCTGGCCGATGTCGTGCTGCCCGCCGCAAGTTTCCTCGAGTCAGACGACCTGGTCGCCTCCTATTTCCACCTCAGCCTGTCCGCGCAGGTGAAAGCGATCGAGCCGCTCGGCCAGTCGCTGCCCAACACCGAGATCTTCCGCAGGCTCGCCACCGCGGCCGGGCTCGGCGACGACGAGCTGCAGGAATCAGACGACCAGATCATCGCCGAGGTGCTCGGCCGCAGCGGGCTCGGGATCGACTTCGCCTCGCTGGCGCGGCAGGGGACGATCTGGACCCATCGCGAACCGCGCGTGCAGTTCGGTGACCTCCGCTTCCCGACACCGAGCGGGAAGATCGAGCTGGCCAGCTCCAGCGCCGAAGCTGACGGGCATCCGCGCCTCCCGCAGCCGCATGCCGACCCCCGCCCGGCAGGCGAGCGGCTGCGGCTGCTCACCCCCGCCTCGCCATGGATGCTCAACCACAGCTTCGCCAACGAGCCCAGGCTCGCCCGCCGCATCGGCGCGCCGACCATCGCCCTGAATCCCGCCGACGCCGCTGCGCACGGGCTGGCCACCGGAGACCGCGTCCGGGTGCGCAGCTCAGCCGGGGAGCTGGAGCTCACCGTGGCGCTCTCCGAGGATCTCCCGCGCGGCGTCGCGTTCTCACCGAAGGGCCGCTGGCCAAAGCTCGACGCCGAGCACGCGAACGTCAACACCCTCAACCCGGGGACGGCCAGCGACATGGGAGCCAGCACGACGGTGCATGGGATCGAGATCACGCTTACGCCTGCCGGGTAAAACGGCGCCGTCCTGCCCTCCGCCGCCGCCTCCACCTGCGGCCATGCTCGGGCCTGGTTGTGGCGTGGCACCACCCGTCCGGTCCGGCATTTGGGCCGGCGGGCATTGACGCACCCGGCCGGGCCGCACCACGATGACCGCTATGCGAAGCACACCGCCCTTCCGGGCCGACCATGTCGGCAGCCTGCTCCGCCCCCCGCAGGTTCACGCCGCTCGCGACGATTTCGCGGCCGGGCGCATCGACGCGGCCCAGCTCAGAGCCATCGAGGACGACGCGATCGCCCAGGTCGTGGCGATGCAGGAAGGGCGCGGCCTGCAGTCGGCCACCGACGGCGAGTTCCGCCGCGCGACCTGGCACATGGACTTCATCTACCAGCTCGGCGGCATCAGCCAGGCCCCCGGCCACCTGGCCGTGCAGTTCCGCAACGCCGCGGGCACGATCGAGTGGACCCCGGCCGCGCTGCACGTGGGCGGCAAGCTCCACCTCGACCACACGATCTTCGAGGAACACTTCCGGTACCTGCAGTCGGTGGTCAAGACCGCGACGCCCAAGCTCACGATCCCGTCGCCGAACATGGTGCACTACCGCGGTGGCCCGGCATCCCTCGATCCCGCCGTGTACCCGGACGTCGAGGAGTTCTGGTCCGACCTGGCCGCGACCTACGCCGACGAGGTGCGGCGGCTGGCCGGGCTGGGCTGCAGCTACCTGCAGCTCGACGACACCAGCCTGGCCTACCTGAACGACCCCGAGCAGCGGGCCCAGATCGCCGGCCGGGGCGAGGACGCCGAGCACCTGCACCTGCGCTACATCAGGCAGGTCAACGCCTCGATCGCGGGCCGGCCGGAGGGCATGGCCGTGACCACGCACCTGTGCCGGGGGAACTTCCGCTCATCGTGGGCGGCCGAGGGCGGCTACGACTTCGTGGCCGAGGCGCTGTTCGGCGAGCTGGCCGTGGACGGGTTCTTCCTGGAGTTCGACGACGAGCGCTCCGGCACCTTCGAGCCGCTCCGGTTCGTCCCCCCGGGCAAGATGGTGGTGCTTGGCCTGGTCACCACCAAGCGCGGCGAGCTGGAGAGCAAGGACGTGCTCAAGCGGCGGATCGACGAGGCGGCCAAGTACGTGCCGCTGGACCAGCTGTGCCTGTCCCCGCAGTGCGGCTTCTCCTCCACGGTCGAGGGCAACGTGCTGACCCAAGACGAGCAGGCCGCCAAACTCCGGCTGGTGGTGGAGACCGCGGCCGAGGTCTGGGGCTGACCGGGCGCGCCGGGCGGCGACGCCCCCAAAAGGGATTGCATCCGCTGATATGGTGACCACGTGTTCACCGATCGGTCGACCACCGCAGGCCTCCGGCGTCTGAGTGCCGGGCTGTACCAGGCCGGGCCGGGGGTCGAGCTCATCGTCCCGGGCCACCGTGGGGTGGCTTGACCGGCGATCGGCAGTAACCAGGCACGCCCGCCGCAGCCCGGCGTGGGCATCTTTCGCTAGCCGTTCGTAACCCGGCTGAGTCTCGCCGTTTATCGCCACTCCTCGGTCTTCGCAGCGCCTTCGCACGCCTGCCACCCCTCGAGGAGACCGAGATGACCGGGAAGATGCGCCGGCTTGGCGCGGATCTCAGGCCGCTGCGCACGTCGCGCGATTTCCGGCTGGTGTTCACCAGCCGCACGGTCACGCTGTTCGGCAGCCAGGCCACCGAGGTCGCGCTGCTGGTGCAGGCCAGGCAGCTGACCGGGTCGGCCGTGGCGGTAGGCCTGCTGGGCGCGGCCGAGCTGGTGCCGCTCGTGGTCTTCGGGCTGTACGGCGGGGCGCTGGCGGACCGCGTTGACCGGAGGCGGCTGATCCGGTGGTGCGAGGCGGGCCTGGGCGGCTGCGCCGCGCTCCTGGTGGCCAACGCGTTGCTGCCGCATCCCGCGGTGTGGCCGCTCTACGTCGTGGCTGCGTCGATGATGGCGCTGGCCGCGCTGCAGCGGCCATCGCTCGACGCGTCCCTGCCCCGGGTGGTCAGCAGCGACCAGCTGACCGCCGCATCGGCGCTGCTCGGGCTGTCGTCGAACGCGAGCTTCATCGCCGGTTCCGCGCTCGGCGGGGTGCTGGCCGCCGCGCCCGGCCCGCAGGCCGTCTACCTGCTTGATGCCGCGAGCTTCGCGGTCTCGCTCGGCTTTCTGGGCTGGCTCGGCCCGCTCCCCGCTCCAGCCTCGCCGGGCGGCGATGGGCCTGCCGCGCCATCGCCGGGCCGCAGCGGGCTGAGAAACCTGCTGGCCGGCGTCAGGTACGCGTGGGGCAGGCCCGAGCTCATCGGCTCCTACCTGGTCGACCTGTCGGCGATGACCCTCGCCTACCCCAATGCGCTGTTCCCGTTCCTGGCGGCCGAGCTGCACGCGCCGTGGGCGGCCGGGCTGATGTTCGCCGCGCCGTCGGCCGGGGCGGCCTGCGCGTCGGCGGTGAGCGGCTGGGCCGGGCGGGTCCGCCACCACGGCCGGGCGATCGCCCTGGCCGCGGCCGCGTGGGGGCTGGCCATCACCGGGCTCGGTTTCGCCCCTGATCTCGCCGCTGCGCTGGCGTTCCTGGTCCTGGCCGGAGGCGCCGACATGCTGAGCGGCGTGTTCCGGGACACGCTGTGGAACCAGACCATCCCAGACCGGCTGCGTGGCCGCCTGGCCGGGGTTGAGGTGCTCAGCTACGGGCTCGGCCCGTCGGCCGGCCAGATCCGGGCGGGCGGGGTGGCCAGCCTCACCACGCCACGTTTCTCGCTGTGGTCCGGCGGGCTGCTCTGCGTGGCCGCGATCGGGGTGACCTGCGCGGCGTTTCCCGCCCTCCTCCGCTATCGCGCCCCTACAGCCAGCCCTGCACCTTGATCATCGCGACTTATCAAGCGACCCAGTCATGATCACGAGGCATTTGCTCAGGTTTGTCCATAACTGAATCCATGATATGTGCGTGAGGACAGAATTCGGATGGGCAGACAGGTTAGAAACGGCTATCCGAAATGGGTACCAGTCCCGGCCGGCTAGTTGCCGGCGCTGGGAGTTGCCGGCTGCGGCCTGCATTCACGACGGCTGGGACGTGCTGTCGAGCTCGCGCAGGGCATCCTCGACGGCCCGGTGAAAGGTCGGGTAGGCGTAGATCATCTCGCGCAGGCGGCTGGTCGGCACGGCGGCGTGGACGGCGAGCGTCAGCATGCTCAGCACCTCCCCGCCCCAGGGCCCGGCCGACGTCGCGCCGACCAGCACCCCGCGCCCGGAATCCTCGACCAGCTTGATGAAGCCGTCGTTGCCCGCCTTGTGGATCCAGCCGCGGGTGGAGGTGGGGACCTGCGTCACGCCGGTCCGGACGTCGAGTCCCTGCTCCCTGGCCTGGGCCTCGGTCAGCCCGGCCGAGCCGATCTCGGGATCGGTGAACGTGACCCGGGGCACCGCGTGGTACTCGGCGGGGTGGTGCTCGTCGCCGAGGATGTCGGCTACCACGATCCGCGCGTGGTACATGGACATGTGCGTGAACGCGCCCTTGCCGACCACATCGCCAAGCGCCCATACCCCGGGCGCGGCCCGCATGTGACCGTCGACCGGCACCGCCCGCTGGTTCTCGTCGATGCCGACGCTGCCGGTGCCGACCGCAGCCAGGTCGGCGCGCCGGCCGGTGGCGACGAGCAGCGCGGATCCGCCGAGCTCGGTGCCGTCCGCGAGCGTCACCGTGAACCGGCCGCGGTCGCCCGGGCCGCGGTCGTGGGTGACCCGCTCCGCCTTCGCGCTGGTCCGCACGCGGATGCCCTCGCGGCCGAACACTTCGGCGAGCAGCGCCCCGGCCTCCGGTTCCTCCGGCGGAAGCAGGCGGCCGAGCGCCTCAACCACCGTGACTTGGGCGCCGAAGCGGGAGAAGACCTGGGCCAGCTCGGCCCCGATCGCGCCACCGCCCAGCACGATCAGTGAGTCCGGCACCTGCTCGGTCTCGATCGCCTGATGGTTGGTCCAGTACGGCGTGCCGGCCAGGCCGGGGATCGGCGGTATCGCGGGCGCGGTGCCGGTATTGATCACGATGGCGCGCCGGGCGCGCAGCACGTCGCCGCCGACCGCGACCCGGCCCGGGGCGATGATCCTTCCCTGCCCGCGGAATAGCAGGCCGCCCAGGCCGGTGAACCGGTCGGCCGCCACCTTGTCATCCCAGTTGTCGGTGGCCTCGTCCCGGATCCGGCCCGCCACCGGCGCCCAGTCCGGCCGCACCGTTGCCGAGCCGGCCAGGCCCGGGATCCGGCGCCCCTCGGCGACCAGGTCGGCCGCGCGGATCATCATCTTGGACGGCACGCATCCCCAGTACGGGCACTCGCCACCGACCAGGCTGTTTTCCACCCCGGCCACCAGCAGCCCGGCCTTGGCGAGCTGGTCGGCGGCATACTCGCCGCCCGGGCCCATGCCGATGACGACGACATCCACCTCATGCTCGCTCACGGGGCCTCCGGTCCGCGACGTGCGCTCGAAGCCCCATCAAAGCGTGAATAGGCCGCCCGCGCGAGTCACCCGCCCGCTCCGGCAGACCGTCCCCGGTCAGTCCTGGTCGGTCACCTTGACCAGCACCACGGGGCAGTGGGCGGTGGCCGCGGCGCCCTGGCTCACCGACCCGAGCAGCAGGCCGGTGAACGGTGACCGCCCGCGGATGCCGAGCACCAGCAGGTCGGCCGACTTGGACGCCTCGACCAGCGACTCGGTCGGGTCGCCCTCGGCCACGATCGTGCGCAGCGGCACGGCCGGGACGGGGACGATCTCGCTGACCGTCTCGACCAGGAAGTCCTTGGCGGTCTTCTCCAGTTCCTCCCGGTCGAACGCGCCGGGGAAGGACAGGAACGGCACCTGCCAGGCGAACAGCGCGGTCACCTCGCCGGAATGATCCTGGGCCTCAGCCAGGGACCACAGCAGCGCCGCGCGGCTGTGCTTCGAGCCGTCCACGCCGGCCACGATCTGGTACGTCATGACGCCGCCTCCAGCTTCAGCGGTTTCCAGGGAGCGTAGGCATCGGCCGAGAGCTGTTCCAGGGTCTTTCCCCTCGGCTCGGGCAGCGCCACGATCGTGAGCAGCAGGCCGGCCGCGGCCACCACGCCGGCGACGATCTCGGCCCCGCGCAGGCCCATCGAGGAGGCGAGCATGTCGGGGAACAGGAACGCGCCGGCGAACGCACCCATCTTGCCCGCCCCGGCCGAGATGCCGTGCCCGGTGGTGCGGACCTCCACCGGGAAGATCTCGGCCGGGTAGATGAACGTGGTGGTGTTGGGCCCGAACTGGGTGAAGAAGTAGCTGATCCCGTAGAGCAGGACAAACTGCCAGGCCACGGTGGTGGCCGTCGGGATGATGCCGATGAGCAGGAACATCAGCGCCATCATGGCGAACCCGAGTATCTGGATGCTGCGGCGCCCGGTCTTGTCGAGCAGCAGGATCGCGACGATGTAGCCGGGCACGGCGAACACCGCGAAGATCCCCAGCTGGACCAGGGTGTTGTGCAGCAGCGACGCGTGCGGGTTGAGCAGCTTGAGGATCTCGGGCGTGGAAATCGTATTGCCGTAGTAGCAGAAGTCGAGCAGCGCCCAGCAGCCGGCCGTGCCGGTCAGCCACAGCAGCATCCGCCGGCTGCGGGCCAGAGTCAGGAAGCCCGACAGCGCGGTCTGCGACTGCCTGGCCCTCGACTCCGCGGCCGACTGCGGCGCCGGCGCCGCGCCAGTCGCGGCGCCGATCGCGGCCTTGGCCTCGTCGGCCGCGCCACCGGCCATCGCGAACCGGGGCGTCTCGTGGATCTGCCGCCGCAGGTAGAACACGGCCAGTCCGGGGATGGCGCCCAGCGCGAGCAGGATCCGCCAGGTGAAGTCGTTGGACAGCCCCGATGCGAGCAGAATCGAGGCCACCAGCGGGCCGACGATCAGCCCGGCTCCCTGCATGGCGAAGACCAGGCCGACCATCCGGCCGCGGGTGTTCTTGCCGGAGTACTCGCTCATGATCGTCGCGGATACCGGATAGTCGCCGCCGATCCCGATCCCCAGGATGACCCGGCAGACCAGCAGGAACGTGTAGTTAGGCGCGAACGCCGAGGCGAGCGCGCCGATGGCCAGGATCAGCACCTCGTACCCGTAGATCCGCTTGCGGCCGAGGATGTCGGCGATCCGGCCGAAGACGATCGCGCCCACCGCCGAGGCCAGCAGGGTGGCCGAGTTGACCCACGAGACCTGGCTCGTCGACAGGTGCCACTCGGTTTCCAGCAGCGCGACCACGATGCCGATCACGAACAGGTCGTAGGCGTCGGTGAAGAACCCCATGCCCGACACGAACATGATCTTCAGCTGGAACCGGCTGATCCTGGCGTCATCGAGAGTGCCGAAACCGCTCGGCGCGGATGCCGGTCCAGTCTGAGCGCCCATGCCGATGTGCTACCCATAGTGATATTTCGAACACATTATGTAAAACACAGTTGAGAGTACTCAGGGTGAACAGACGGTTACGAAGATTGCCTGGCCGGATCCGGCTCCGGGCCCCGGTGCAGCGTCCGGAGCGACACGGCCTTCAGCCGCAGCGAGCGGGTCAGCTCGGAGATCACGGCCTCGCCGTCGATCGCGCCGCAGCTGAACAGGTCGATCGCGATCAGGTCCTCTTCGGGCCAGGTGTGAACGGACAGGTGCGACTCGGCCAGGATGAGCACCAGCGTGATCGCGCCGTTCGGGAAGATCACGTGGCTGGTGTCCAGCACGTGGCCGTTGCCCGCAGTGACCGCGGCGGCGGTAAGCGAGGTCAGCCGCGCGATGTCGGTCACCGGCGAGGAGCGGGTGAGCCGCGCATCGACGGCATACAGGAGCTTGGGCGTGAGCGCTTCCTGCCGGTGCAGCTGCGCCGACCCGCTGGCCGCATGGATGCCGGGCATGATGTGGCAGGATACCGTACACTTCGCTGATCCTGCTGATCAGCGGATGCGCACCGGGATGAGCACTCTGCGGGCCCGCCGCAGCCGAGCAAGATCGCCGATATGACGCACATGGACATGGATTCGGTCATCACCGACGTCGCATCGGCCGTGGGGCTGGCCGAGGGACGGTCCGGCGTGAGCGATGTCCTGCGGGCCATCGCCCGGAGCGAGCCCGTGGCCGTCCGTGACGTGAGCCGGATGGCCGAACTGCCGGTGCCGATCGTCGCGGCGGTCTGCAACGAGCTGCGCCGGCGCGGCGTGGTCGACCGGGCCAGGCCGGTCCGGCTGACCCCGGCCGGCCGGGACCTGCTGGCCGCCCAGCACCCGGATCTGAGCGGGGTGTGCGGGTGCTGCGAGGGCAGCGGGCTGGCCGTACCCGACACGCTGACCGAGCTGGCCGGCCGGCTCGACCGCGCGGCGGCCGGGGCGCCGGGGGCCAAGCCGGAGCTGGACCAGACCCACTGCACGGTTGCGACGAAGCTCCGGCGGGTGCTGCGGATGCACGAGGCGGGAGCGCTGCTCGGCCGCCGGATCCTGCTGCTCGGTGATGACGACCTGATGTCGGTGGCCATCGCGGCCTTCGCCGCGACGGTGGGCCTGGAGGCCGGGATCGAGCGGCTGACCGTCATCGACTCCGATCCCGACGTGCTGGCCTGGGCCGGCGACCAGATCTCGGGCACCGGGGTGGCCGCGGAGCTCATCGAGCACGACCTGCGCCGCCCGCTGCCCAGCGGCCTGGCCGAAGGTTTCGACGTGGCCTGCACCGACCCCCCGTACACCGTGGCCGGGGCCGAGCTGTTCCTGTCCCGTGCGGTCTGCGGGCTGGCGCCCGAGCCGGGCAGGCACGTGTTCTTCTCCTTCGGCGCCCGCAGGCCGGACGAGACCCTGCGGGCCCAGGAGCTGATCGGCTCCATGGGGCTGGCCATCCGTGCGCTGTGGCCGGGCTTCAACGAGTACCTGGGCGCTGGCATCCTGGCCGGCACCAGCCACCTGTACCACCTGCGCAGCACCGCCGCGGCCCGGCCGCTGGTCGAGGGTGATTTCACCGGGCCGCTGTACACCGCCGAAGCCCGGGCCACCCCGCCCAGGCCCTACCGGTGCGCCAGCTGCCGGGCGGTGCATCAGGTCGGCCCGGGGGGCCGGTGGCCGCTGATCGCCGCGCTGCAGGCCGATGGCTGCCCGCAGTGCGGCGGCACGGTGTTCCGGCCGATGCCCCGGCAGCCGCGATCACAGGCAACGGGAGCGACGGCGGGATGAGCGGTGGCGCAGGCAACGAAGGCCCTGACCTGGCCCAGTACCTGGTCCGGGAGGCCACGGCCGACGATCTCGACGCGATCGCCGGGTTCGAGGTAGAGATCGCGAAGGTGTCGTTCGGCGACGAAGCCGTCACCGACGCCGGGCTGCATCGCAGGCGGGCCGGCGGCGCGCTGGGCAAGCCCGGGGAGATTACCCTGGTCGCCGCGGCCGAGAGCGAGCCAGGCACGCCGGTCGGCTGGGCCTGGCTGTCCGGCCGGACAAACTCGCTGACCGGGGCCCGGTACGGGAACTTCAGGTCGCTGGCGGTCGCCGACGTTCCCGGCCGCAGCCAGATCGGCGAGCTGCTGCTGGCCGCGGTGCTGCGGGCGGCCAGTGACGCCGGGCTGCGCCAGCTGACCGGAAAGGTGCACGCGAGGAACCTCGGCATGCGCGCGCTGTACCGGAAGTTCGGGTTCGAGGCGGCGCACGTCACGATGGAGAAGCGGCTGGCCGGCCAGGGCGGCGAGGGCGGGCAGGGCGGCGAGGGCGATCCGGAGGGCGGGCATGGTGGCCAGCGCGGGGGGAAGGAAATCCGGCCATGATGGTGAAATGCGTGATCTGGGACCTCGACAACACGCTGCTGTCCGGCGTGTACCTCGAGTCGGGGTCACAGCTGCCCCCGCCTGACCCGGTCATGC
>Ga0335074_10005262_pt1 | contig 17899 bp, 11 predicted proteins | sample Lox_Sample_23_FD_206715 | JGI IMG/M metagenome (GOLD analysis project Ga0335074, IMG submission 206715) | Soil microbial communities from Loxahatchee National Wildlife Refuge, Florida, United States - Lox_Sample_2.3 | ecosystem: Environmental > Terrestrial > Soil > Wetlands | place: USA... | reverse complement strand
GATTCGCGTTGATTACTCCTGCCTTAGACGCGACACGTTGGCCTGCGGTTGACGCTCGCCAGCGCCCGTTGCTGACTCACCCGCTCAGCCGCGGCGCCGCAGGAAACGGGAGTATCGCGGTGACTTGCTCAGAGTTCCAGCCAGCCACTGCGCACTCGCCAGTGCTGGCCAGCCTGCACGTGACTCACGATGGCGCGCTGCAGTGTCGTGCGTTGCGGTGCGTCGGCGAGATCCTCGGCAGTGCGCTGGAATACGAAATACGCGACGTCCTTGTCTCCTGGCAGCCAGCCAGGGACCAGCGTGAACAGCCGCTGGAAACGAATAGTGTTGGCATCGGCCGGCAGGTACTCGGCGAGCTGATCATCCAGGAGCCACGATTCGCAGATGGCCAGCCGTCGCGTTGGTGACGGGAAGAACTCACCGAAAAACGTGCCCGCCGCGGCAAGTGAATCTGCGCAAGCCTGTGGTGTCAGGGGGCCGGCCTCCGGGATGTGCACCCCGAGTGCGTCGTCACCGTGCCGGAATCCGGTCCCAAGACCGCGAGCTTGCGCATCGTCGTACCAGAGCCGAGGTGACAGGCCGCCAGCGCCAATCCTCAGCAGGTTGTACTGGAGCCGGCCGAACTCGTAGATGAGGCCGCGCAGGTGTATCAGCAGCCACCACGGTTCGTCCACTCCCGTCTCGCCGTGCGCGCGCCGGTAGAGGTCCATCTGCCGGCCCAGATCCTGGAAGACGGCTGACGCTGCACCGGCCGGGATGCCCTGCCGCGCCTGCCACTCGAGGGTGGCCGGCAGCGTTGCGAGGAAGAGGTGCGCTGGGAAGCAGCGGCCCGCTAGGCCAAGGGCCGCCGGCAACTGCGGTAGCCGCAACTCCGGACAGCTGAGATCCCCCATGCTCGCGATGACAAGCCGCCGGCACTGCCGTAGCAGCCAGCGGAAGCCTGGTGACCGGTCGAGATGCCGCTGGCTCGCGAGGACTGCAGCGGCGTCCTCAGCGCTGACGCCCAGGCGCTCCAGCGTGACGGCGTCTCCGCTGCTGGCGAACGGTAGCTCCGGGTCCGCATCGGGCGCCGCATCGAGGCTGGCCAGCCAGCCGGCGTACTCGGCACCGAGGCCAAGTTCGCTCGCCGCTGTCCGGCCCTGTGCTGACAGAGAAGGCACTGACGGGTCCGCCGGGCTCAGCTAAGACCTGCCAGTGCGGTTCTCGAAGACAGTCTCCCGAGCCCGCTCGATCCCCATCGCGACCGCACCGAGGACGACGGCGTCCCGGCCAAGATCGCCGACCGTGAGCCTGGGGCGCATCGGCGTCAGTCGTGCCAGCTCGGTTTTCATCTCGGGCTCAAGCAAGTCGAGATTCTGGCCCACGCCGCCTCCTACGATGATGAGCTCCGGATCGAGGAGCGCGCAGATGCTGGCAACCGCCCTCGCCAGCAGCCTGGCTTCGACCACGACTGCTTCTCTCGCGCAGTAGTCGCCCTCGCGCGCTGCGGCGAATACGTCTTCCGCAGTGAGCGCGGCCGTCATGCCGCACTCCTGGGCGCGCTGCACGACAGCGGCCGCCCCGAATGACTCCTCGAGCATGCCGCGCTGTGGCCGCCGCTTAGGCACAGCCGGCAGCTCGCGCCCGATTGGCAGGTAACCGACCTCGCCCGCCGAGCCGGTGAAGCCGCGATACAAACGGCCGTCAATCATGATGCCGACGCCGACGCCAGTCCCGATGGTCAGGTAGACGGACTGCTGAACCGTTTTACTGACCCCGTACGTGTACTCGCCAAAAGCCGCGAGATTGGCATCGTTGTCGATAGTCACGGCGGTGCCGAACCGCTCGTCCAGCGCTTGCACGACTCTCGAGCGAAGCCAGCCCGGCAGATTCGCCGCATACAGGAGCTGACTGCGGTCGGTGTCGAATACGCCGGGTGAACCGATGACCGTGTGAGTTACCTCTTCAGGTTCAAGACCTGCGTCGGCAGTGCCTTTGGCCACCAGCTGCCCAACCGCTTCGACGAGGCTGTTGCGGTCTGCGGCCACATTGCGTACGTCAATCTTGCTCAATTGAGTACCGGCGAGGTCGGTGACGAGCAGCCTGATCCACTCGCGGCCGATGTCCACGCCGACGACAGCGCCGGCGCTCGGGTTGATCTCGTACAGCATCGGCGCACGGCCCGGCGCTGACGTGGTGCGGCCGCACGGCCGTACCAGGTCCAGGCGCTCGAGGTCGGCCAGTGCGGCATTGACGGTTGGCTGTGACAGCCCGGCCACCTTGCCTAGCTGTGGCCGCGTGGCCGGACCACCGGTGAACAACAAGTCAAGAAGCAGGCGCTGATTCACCTCGCGAAGAATCGACGGGGCAACAGCGGCAGTCCGCTTGCCCAGAATCTGCCGGACATCATTCACGGGCGGATTCCCTCGATTCCGGAGGTTAACAGTGCAATTAAGAAAGCGTACCCAGTAAGGCCGGGGAACGCCGCAGTCCCGCTTGGAGACGATGAATACGGCAGGCGACGACGGCGACGACGGCGGGGATCCTGGCAGCAGAGTAAGGGCAGCGGAAATAGTGCTGGTGATGCGGCAACTGCGGCCCTGGCGGGCGGGACATCTGCACTCGCTGTCGCCGCAGTCATGCGAGGACCCCGAACGTCGTCTGCAACTCGACAGTGCGCCCTTCCCTCGCGGCTGTCTGAGCGGCCAGCATGATTTCCAGCACGTGCCGTGCGCGATCTGCACTGGTGACCGGGGGAGCGCCGGTCGCGAGGCAGTGAGCGAGGTGCTCCACAAGTATCGCCCTGGCTAGCAGTGCGGTCCGGTCCTGCCGCGGAGCGGCATCAAGAGACCGCGGCGAAATCCAGCCCGGCAAACCCGCGACGGTGTCCGTCCTGAATAGCTCCAGTGGCAGCCTGCCCGGCCCGGCGTCGACGCCGGGACGATTCACGATCAGGGTTCCGGCGGACCCGTACAGTTCGAGAGCGGCGCTCTTGCTGGCAACGACATTGAAGGTCGCATCGATGAAGGCAAACGTCGCCTCGCCGAAATCCAGCATCAGCAGCGTGTTGTCATCCACCGTTGCGGCTATCTCGAGCCCGTCGAACGTGCCGCCGCGCGCGTACCTGACTGGCTGGCTTAGCCCGGAGAGCGCGGCAACTCGGCGAGCCGGGCCGAGCAGCCCGGTAATCCGGTCGATGCCGTAGACCCCCATGTCCAGCAGCGGCCCGGCACCGTCCTGGTAGAACCAGGTCGGATCGGCCGGCCAGGCCATCACGGCCGGCCCGCCGTGCGAGGACTGCAGTCGCGCGAAGGCCACCTTGCCGACTGCGCCGGCCCGCAGAAGCCGTCGCGCCTCAGCCCACTCTGGCTTCAGCATGTCGTAGGGCGCGCAGACGACCAGCAGGTGACGGGCGGCAGCAACAGCACAGATCTCACTTGCCTGCGCGAGCGTCGAGGCTAGCGGCTTCTCCGTGACGAGGTGCACTCCGGCTGTCAGGACCGCCATGGAGGTTTCGTAATGGGCGTAGATGGGCGTGAGGTTGAGCACCACGTCCAGGTCCGCGTGCGCCAGCATCTGGGGCAGCGAGTCGTAGACCGCGGGGATCGCCCAGTCCCGGGCGACAGTTTCCGCTCGCGACCTGGTCCGGCTGGTGATCGCGACGACCTCGGCCCTATCCCGGATGTGCTGGAGTCCGGGCAGGAATCCGGGCCTGTCGACGGCGATCATGCCGGCGCCAACGATGCCCACCCGGAGCGGGCGGCGCTCGCCGCCAGGCTTAGTCATAGTTTCATTATTATCCTAATAAACTCCCAAGAGGGAGGCCACGGTAACGAGGAGCCTCCGCCGGCGGCCATCGCGCCGGGACCGCACCCGACCCAGCGAACGTGCCGTGGCGACGCGACCGGCTCGTCCTGTTCTGCTGCGGTCTGGCCGTCGCGGACTCGACCGGCCGGCAACCGGTGACGGCACTCGCTGCTGCCGGCTTCCTGGTCGCAGGTCAGCAGATTCGCTGGTAACGACGTCGCGGCGCGATCCTGGTTAGCGACCTATCCCGGCCCGGCGCACCGCCGTTCCCTCCGGAGGCTGCAGTCTCAGCCTGGGGTCGGCCGCGTTCTGTCACCGTTCATGACGCCGATGTCTGCCTGCGTTCCGCAGCTGGACCGGCTCCCTGCAGCCGCTCCCCGCAACCGCTCCCCGCAGCGGCTCCCTGCAACCGCACCCTGCAACGGCACCCTGCAACCGCTCCTTGTGGACATATTTTTGAAGGTTTATAATGAAACTATGGCTGTCAAGGAGAGGCTCGCTGTTGACGGTGGGCCACAGGTAAGGACCGAGCCCCTCCCAGTCGGCCGGGGGCTCTCGGTGTTCGGCCCGGAGGAACTGGCGGCCGCAGTCGAGGTGCTGGAGAGCCGCTCTCTGTTCCGCTACTACGGCCCGCAGCTCATGCGGAAGGTAGCGGCCTTCGAGCAGGCGGCCTGCGACGCGCTGGGCGTGCGCTACGCGGTGGCCACCTCAAGCGGCACGGCAGCGCTGCGGGCTGGGTTAGCAGCACTCGGCGTTGGCTGCGGCGACGAGGTAATCGTCCCTGCGCTGACCTTCATCGCGAGTGTGAATGCCATCGTCACGCTCGGCGCAGTTCCTATCTTCGCCGAGATCGATGACACGCTTGGCCTCGACCCGGCCGACGTGGCGGCGAAAGTCACCACCCGCACGGCGGCGATCATGCCGGTGCACCTGGACAACGGTGCGTGCGACATGGGTCCGCTCATGGACGTTGCCAGGACTGCCGGCGCGCCGGTGATCGAGGACACCGCGCAGGCCATGGGCATGTGCTACCAGGGGCGTGCGCTCGGCACTATTGGCGAGGTCGGAGCCTTCTCGCTCCAGCTCGACAAGAACGTCACGTCGGGCGAGGGCGGCCTGGTGGTGACCAACGACGAGGCGCTTTACCTCCGCGCGGCTTGTTACCAGGACCAGGGCGGTCAGTTCGTGACAAGCAGCGGAGCGGGGCGCGCGCGCCCGTATCCCGAGCCTTTCGTCGGCGAGAACCTTCGCATGACCGAGATCGCTGGCGCCATCGCCGGGGTGCAGCTCGGCAAGCTGGCTGGCTGGCTGAACGCAATGCGTCTCAATGCCAAGACGATCCGGTCGGGTATCGAGGACCTCGCCGGGATCACGTTCCGGCGCGACCCTGGCGGCGATGGACCGGCGTCCAGCATCGGCATTTTCCTCGAGACTGCGGACCTCGCTAGCCAGTTCAAGAAGGCAATGCGGGCAGAAGGCGTACCGGTCGGTCAGCTCTACGGCGGCCAGCCCGTCTACCTGACTCCCTCGATCGTCGCGAAGCGGACGGCATCCGGCAAAGGCGGCCCGTGGAACTGCGCCGAGCATCCCACGACGGTCGAATATGGTCCTGGCCTGTGTCCCCGCACCGAGGATCTCGCCGTTCGCTCGGTGCTCATCCCGGTGGGCGCAGCGTACTCAGCCGCAGATTGCCGCGACGTAGTCGCGGCGGTGCGAAAGGTGCTCGGCGCACTGAGCTGAGTCATCTGCTCTGCACTCCCCGCCACTCTGATAGCGCAGCCAAGGAGAGTACTCGTGGATACTGGCGTGAGGCTTATCGTTCGCGGCGATGACTTCGGGATGTGCCATTCCGTGAACGAAGGCATAGTGAAGGCATTCACCGAAGGCATCCTGACGCAGGTGTCGACGATGGTGCCGTGCCCATGGTTCACCGAGGCTGCGGCCCTGGCCCGGGCCCACGGGATTCCGGTCGGTATCCACCAGACGCTGACCTGTGAGTGGGACTACCTGCGCTGGCGGCCCATGACAAGCGGGCCATCCCTCACCGGACCGGACGGTACGTTCTACCGGAGCGTGGCCGAGGCACACGACGCCGTCGTGCACGAGGAGGCGGTGGCCGAGCTGCTCGCGCAGGCCGCGCAGTTCACGGCAGAGGGCCTGACGATCGACTACCTGGACATCCACATGGGCCCCGTCGCTGCGAAGGCATACACGCAGGTCGCCGACAAGCTTGGCGAGCTCTACCTGTACTCCGACGTCGCCAGGTCCAGAGGGCTTACCTCAGTTCAGGGGCTCAGCGAGCGAGACACCAGCGGGAAGAGAGAGTGGCTGCTGAACTATCTGGTGGGCTTGGAGCCCGGCCTGCACGTGCTGGTAACCCATCCGGCAGTAGCGGGCCCTGAGATCGCCTCGATGACCGGGCCTGAGTCGGTGCCGTACCGCTGGGCTGAGGAGTACCGTATCGCGGACCTCGAGCTGCTGACGGATCCGGAAGTAGCAGCACTGATCCGGGAGCGCGGCATCGAGCTCACGTCGGTCGGGGAGACGATCTCAAGCCGCGCCGGGTAGCGGCCCCGAGGCCACAACAGGGCCCGCGGCCGCAACGGCCGCGGGCCCTGTTGTGCCCAGAACGCGGGGGAGCGGGCGCCGGATCTCAGTCTTCGTAAAGGGAGCGGACGGCTGCCACGGCAGCCTCGCTGATTGCTCGTTCGGCCTTGGGCTCAAAGTCCGCGCGCCCGACCTCGTAACCCGCCGACGGGAAGGCGCTCTCGGGCGGCACGTAGCCGAGCATCGCGTTGGCATATCCGGCGATGAGCAGGTTCGGTACGCCCGCCGCTGCCCGGATGGCATCACCGGTCTCGACGAAAAACTCCCCCGGCAGCGACACCAGTCCGCATTCGTCGGTCAGCCGCATCGCCTGGATCTCGACTGGCGCGACGGCCGTGCGCGGCGGGCCCTGAGCCGCCCGGCCTGCTACCGCCCACTCCACCCGGAGCTGATTAATGCGGGCCGTCAGCTCGTGTCGTGTGACCAGGTCGGCTGTGCCCGATCGCTCCGCCTCCAGCTGATCCAGCTCCGCTCGCAGGTCCGCCTGCGTGCGCATCGGGCGCCGCGGCAGTTCCAGCGTGACTTGCGTGGCAGCCAGCGGAGCGGTGGCGGACAGCAGTGCGCCGGGCGCCAGCTTCTCGACGTTCTCCGACCAGCTCAGGTTGATGCACCACTGGCCTTCGCCAAGCGGCTCGAGCTCGTGCACCAGACGCGTGGCGGCCGCGCCGAGGATTCCGCCGACGCGCTCGACTTCGGCGAAGTCGTGCCGCATCCAGACCGGGTTGATGTTGCCCGCCGCGCCCTGCAGGTAGATAGCCGTTCCGCCGATCTCCCGTTCAACGAAGCGCACCATGGCACCAGGAAAGTCGGGGGAGTACTCCATGTTGTCGTGCTCGAGGACGGTGCTGTGGCAGGCATAGTTAACGAGCGTGACTGCCGGGCGGCCGCCGCCCTCCGGTGTCGCTGCGAGAACGGTGGCCACTGTCTCGATCGGTCCGGCCGGATCCCGCCGGTTCTGGCTGATCGTGTCCACCGAGACCGTGCCCGCTTTCAGCGATACGGGCTGAAGCGCCGCCGCAGCCTCCCGGATCGAACGCAGCACACCCTGTGCCAGCGCCTCGCCAAAGGGAGTCGGCTCGGCCGGGTTCACGTCGAGCGGGCCTGAGTGCGTATGTGTCGCGGCGACCAGCACATTGGCCGGCGGGATACTCAGCTCGCTCTCCGCTAGCTGACGTATCCGGCCGACGATCTGTGAGCCGATGCCGACCAGGTCGCAGACCGAGATAACCAGGCTGGTGGAGCCGTCCGAGAAAACCGCTGTCCGGGCGAATAGCCGATCGTGGACACCGGTCGCAGTTCCCTGCCGGGCGCTGTAGCCGCCCATGGCGATGCCGATCGCCGGTGTGATATTCGCGGCGGCCGCGCCTGCGAGAAGGCGAGTCATACCCATCCCCTGCTCTGTCTGGAGCCTGTGGCCCGGAGTTTCGTGGCCGGGAGGCTGCGGGCCCGGCGATTCGACCGATCACCGGGCCCGCGGCCACCGCTGTCCGGCTGGCTACGACCGCGGCACGAGGTGGAGGACTACCACCTCACCCGTGGGGGTTCCGGCGGTCGCAGCGTCATAGGGGTCTGACGGCGACGGGAAGCCGGTGACCTTCCGGGTCGAGTAACTTGACCAGTCCGCCGCACCGACCAGCGGGATCACGGGCACGTCGTTGACCATGATCCCCTCCAGGCCGTTCAGCGCCTGCTGGCGTCCGGCTGCCGTCGGGCTGGACTGATACTCGTTCAGGAATGTCTGCGTCTGCGGGTTGACCCACCGCTCGTAGTCGCCGCCCGACGCGCTTGTACCGATCGGGGCAGTCAGCTTGGCGTCGAGCAGGCTGTCGAGGACGGCGTAGCCGTCACCGGTGGCGGAGTTTGACCACATCAGCGTCATCTGGAAGCTGCCAGTGGCGATGTCGCTGAACCATCCGTTGGTCGACAGACCCTGGACGGTGACGCCGATTCCGATCTTCTTCAGTTCGGCGGAGATGATCTGGGCGTCGGTCATGTAGTCGGCGAACCCGGAGGGATCGCCCAGCGTCAGCTTGATCTCCCTGCCGTTGAGTGCCATCAGGCCATTGCTGTCCATCTTGAAGCCCGCCTGCGTGAGCAGGTTCTTCGCCTCGGTCACGTTCGTCGTGAGGTCGGCGTTCTGATACGCAGGATCGAGCTCGCTGGCGTCGCCCGGAAGCAGCAGACCGGTGGCGGACGTCAGGGGCGACTCGTAGCCGCTCTCGCCGACCAGGCCGATTTCCTTGCGGTCAACCGCCAGGCTGATCGCCTTCCGCACCGCGGTGATGTTCAGCGGCCAGACGTGCTCGTTCGGCAGGATGGACACGATGCCGGTCGCGGGATACCAGAAGTGGTTGTACTGCGGTGCCCGGTCGACGTAGAGCTTCTGCCCGTCAGGGATCGGGCCGCCGGCCCAGTCGACGTCGCCGTTCTCCTGGGCCTCGATGGCCGTGGTGTTGTTGCTGTACTGCACGTAGCGCAGGCCGTAGACCTTGGGCAGGCCGGGCTGCCAGTAGTGCGGGTTCCTGGTGAGCAGCATCGCGCTCGGCTGGAACGAGGCCAGCTCGTACGGGCCGGTGCCGACCGGGTGCGGGTTCTGGTAGGTCACCGGGTTGGCCACGTGTGCCCAGATGTGCTCGGGCACGATGTAGGTGGACTCGGCAATGTAGAAGAACTGGGCGTACGACGGTGCGGCGAACTTCATGACGACCGTGAGCGGATTCGGCGCACTAATCGAGGTGAACTTGACTCCGCCGGTGTTCAGCTGCGGGTACTTCTTCAGCATGTTGAAGGTGAAGACGACATCGGCGCTGGTGAACGGCTTCCCGTCGGACCACTTGACGCCGGGGCGCAGGTTGAACGTGAGTTCCTTGTTGTCGTTGGACCAGGTCCACGACTTCGCCAGCCAGGGATAGTTGATCGAGGGCTTGACGGCATCAATCTGGGCGAGCGGCTCGTAGATCATTCCGGCCGCGCCCCAGAGAGCGTTGATACCGCTGGTGGAGAGATACGGGTTGAAGGTCCGCGGCTGAGGCCCGCCCGTGTTGCCGACGACGGTGAGAATGACGTGGTTGGACGCCGAGCCCGACGTTGAGCCGCTGCCACTGCCGACGCTCGTCGAGCATGCACTGATCGCGAGCAGGCCTGCGAGGGCTCCGCCTACTGCGCGGACTATCCGCCTGTTTCTTGACTTGATCACGTAGCTGTCCTTTCAATACTCGTGCTAGAAGCCACGGACGCCTGGTCGTCGCTGTGCAGCCAGCAGCTGGCGGTGTGGTTGGCGGCCACCTGCATGGGTGGCGGCACATTGGTTCTGCAGATGTCCATGGCGAACGGGCACCTGACGTGGAATCGGCAGCCGGCGGGCGGCGTCAGCATGCTCGGCGGTTCGCCGCGCTCGACCACCTCGCCGCGGATCCGGCGGCTTGGCTGCGGCGATGACTCAATCAGCAGCCGGGTGTAGGGATGCGCGGGGCTCTTGATGACGGCCTCGGCCAGGCCTGTCTCCACGATCTGACCCGCGTACATCACCATGACGTTCTCGGCGAACTGCCGGGCGGACGCGATGTCGTGAGTGATGTAGAGCATCGCCAGGTTGCGATCGCGGACAAGCCGTTCGAACAGGTTCAGCAGGCTCAGCCGTATCGACACGTCGAGCATCGACACGGGTTCATCGGCCAGCAGGACGGCAGGCCGGGCGGCCAGGGCCCGCGCTACTGCGATCCGCTGCCGCTGCCCGCCGGACAACTCGTGCGGGAACTTCTGGGTGAAGTGCTGCGGCGGGGTGAGACTCACCTCCGCCATCAGCGCATCGATGGCCTCCCTGACCTCGGTCTTCGACTGGGCGAAACCGTGCAGCTTCAGCGGCCTGGCAAGGTGGTACTCGATGCTGTGCAGCGGGTTCAGAGATGCGAACGGATCCTGGAGCACCAGCTGAACCTCGCGCACGTACCTGCGGAAGGCCGGGCCGTGCCGGGCGCGGACGCGTTCTCCGCGAAGGCGTACGTCACCTTCAGTTTGCGGATACAGCCGGGCCAGCAGCCGTGCCACGGTGGACTTGCCCGAGCCCGACTCCCCGACCAGGGCAGTGATCTGGCCCGGGTAGAGACCGAACGAGACGTTGTCGACCGCACGGACCGGACCGAACGACTTGCTCAGCCCCACAGCCGCGAGGATGGGTTCCGCGCCGCTCTCTTCCCCTGCGGAAAGCGCCGCCCCCGCTGACTCGATGACCTCCTGATCGCCCGGCGGGACCCTCAGCAGCGGCGGAGTTTCCAGCGGCATGCCGTCGTAGAGCAGGCACGACACAAGATGACCCGGCGAGTCCTGGCTGACGCCGGTCCCGGTCAGGGACGGCGGGCTCGTCGCGCACTTCTCCAGGCGGTCCGGGCATCTGGGGTGGAACGCGCACCCGGTCGGCAGCGCCTTGAGATCCGGGGGTGACCCGGGGATGCCAACCAGCCGTAGCCGCGGGCCATCGAGGACCGGGAACGACCTGAGGAGACCACGGCTATAAGGGTGACGCGGCGTGTGGTGGATCTCCGAGGTGTTGCCGACTTCGACGATCCGCCCCGCGTACATCACCATGATCGTGTCGGCCAGCTCGATCAGCAGCGAGAGATCGTGCGTGATGAAGATGACCGAGAAGCCGAGCCGCGACTGCAGCTGCATGATCTCTGCCAGGATCTGCCGTTGCAGGACAACGTCCAGCGCCGTGGTCGGCTCATCCATCACGATGATCTCTGGCTCCAGAGCAAGTGCCAGGGCGATCGTGGCGCGCTGGCGCATTCCGCCAGACAGCTCGTGAGCGTAGGCGTTGGCGCGGTCCGGTGTAATCCCGACCATCTGCAGAAGCTCAGCGGTCCTGTCCCGGATCTGCTCAGGCCTGATGCCGGGCCGGTGGGCCTTCAGAACGTCGGCGAACTGCGCACTGAGCCGGAGCACCGGGTTGAGGGTGTTCATCGCCGACTGGAACACGAGCGAGAGCGCTGACCAGCGGAAGGCGCGGAGCTCTGCGTCGGTCATGGTCAGCAGGTCGACCGAGTCGCCTGTCTTCGGGTGATACAGCACCCGGCCCTCGGTCACCTGTCCGGGCGGTCGCAGCAACCGGGAGATGGCGAAAGCCAGCGTTGTTTTTCCCGACCCTGACTCGCCCACGATGCCAAGGACCTCACCGCGGCGGAGCTGAAGGTTGACGGTGTCGACGGCGCGCAGTCTGCCCTTGCCTGCGCCGTACTCAACCGAGAGCCCCTGGACATCGAGCAGTACGTCTGACCCGCCGGACAGGTGTGGCGGCGCGGAAGCACTCTGGCCGGTCATCGGCTGCTCCATGAACCTCGCCCGCGACCGCGACCGCGCGGCGAGCTGACCGCCTCCTCGCGGATCATGTTCCGCTCGCGGCGGCTATCGCGTAGCAGCTTGCGCGCTGCTGCCTTCGTCCCAATGCCAGCCGCGCGCAGGCGCGGGTTTATCAGCTCGTCAATCCCGAAGTTCATCAGCGCGAGCGCTGTGCCGACGAGGCCGATGGCAATGCCCGGCGGGACGAACCACCACCACGCGCCGAGAAGCAGCGCCTGGTCCGCCTGAGCCCAGTACAGCATCGTGCCCCAGGACCAGGAGGTGACGTCTGACAGGCCGAGAAAGGCAATACCGGCCTGGGTGAGGATCGCGAATACGACAGTGCCGAGGAAGCTGGCGGCGATGATGGCGCCCTCGTGCGGGAGTATCTCCCAGAAGAGAATGCGGAAGAATCCCTCGCCGCTGAGCCGCGCGGCCTCGACGTAGTCCCGCTTGCGCAGAGACAACGTCTGCGCCCGGATGATGCGCGCGCCCCAGGCCCAGCCGGTGATGCTGATCACCAGCGCGACGCTGATGGATCCCTTGTTCGGCAGGTACCCGGCAAGGACGATCACCAGCGGCAGCGCCGGTATCACCAGGAAGACGTTCGACAGCACCGACAGCAGCTCGTCGAGGATACCCCCGGCGTAGCCGCCGGCGACGCCGATGATGATCGACAGCACAGTGGCGATCGCGGCGGCGACGAAGCCCACCAGCATGGAGATTCGCGTGCTGTCTATCAGCTGGGCGAAAACATCCTGCCCTGTCTGAGTGGTTCCGAGCCAGTGCGCGGCGGACGGGCCCTGCAACGTCGCGGACGACAGCGCCGACGGGTTGGTGGTCACCAGATAGGGACCAACGATCGCGATGATGACAAAGATCCCCAGGATCACTGTCCCGGTTATCAGCTTGCCTGACCGCAGCGCTGATCGCAGCGTCGACTTGCCGTCGGCTTCCGTGTCCGGCGCCGACCCCAGTTGCTGAGCCGCCTGGCTGACTTCTGCGGCCATTAGTTGGTTAGCCTGGTTCGCGGATCAAGGGCCACGTATGCAAGATCGGCCAGGAAATTCGCGACAAGCACGGCGACCGTGATCATCAGGAACACTCCCTGCATCAGTGGAAAGTCATCATTGGTCACGGCCTGGAACAGCACATATCCGAGTCCGGGGTACGAGAAGACAATCTCGGTAAGGATGGCGCCGCTGACAACGAACCCCAGTGACATAGCGAAGGTCGCTAGTGTCGGCAGAATGGCGTTCCGCGCTGCGTACGCAACCATGATCCGACGCGGCGACAGGCCCTTAGCCTCGGCCAGCACCACGTAGTCCTCGGCCTGAGTTGTCACCATCATGTTGCGCATGCCGAGCATCCAGCCGCCGATCGACGCAATGATGATCGTGCCGGCGGGCAAGATCGCGTGATAGCTAGCGCTCGTGATGAAGCTCCAGTTCAGGCCAATCGACGTCGTGGTTCCGGTAGCGCCCGACAACGGAAACCAGTGCACTTGGTCAGCCAGCAGGAAGGCAGCTAGCAGCCCGAACCAGAAGTACGGGATAGAGCCGAGAAACGTGGTAATCGGCAGCAGCGAGTCCATCCACGATCCGCGCCACCAGCCGGACATGATGCCCAGCGCCGTGCCTACGACGAAACTCAGGATCGTTGCGACCCCGATCAGCGCCGCAGTCCATGGCAGCGCGGTCATGATCACTTGCAGCGTAGTACTGGGATAATAACTGAAGGATATTCCGAGATTCCCGTGTACCAGCTGCGAAAGATACGTCACATATTGCGAGGCAATGCTGGAGTGATTTAACCCGAATAGCTTGGCGTACGCGACGGTAGCGGACGGTGGTACCTGGCCGCGGAACCGCGCGAACATGGCATCGACCGGGTTGCCTGGCATGAGTCGCGGTATCGCGAAGTTCAGGGTGAGGGCAGCCCAGAGCGTGAAGATATAAAACAAGATGCGGCGGATCAGATAGCGCAAGTACCCTCCTTATACTTTCTCGGAGACGGAAATTACGCCACCACTGAACGTGTTGTCGCCCCGCCGATACCAGTGAGTTTCACTCGTCCGGCCGGCCGTGACTCAGTGCCGCGAGGCTGCGAAGGGACACCGCCGCGTTTCGCCGTGACGTTAAGCAGTCCCACTCTCAATCGAGGCAGCCGACCTTGATCGTTAGCCTCCAATCGGGACACGACGCTAGTTATTTAGGAGTGTTCACTAAGTAACTAGACCATGTCAAGAGGGTGTCGGCTGCCGTCACAGGCTTGTAACGTGAGGCCGAAAGGCTCGTGCTCAGAAGGGTTTTCGGAGGCGCGGCGGCCGTCACGCTCGTCCCGTTGCCGGCCAGCCCGTCCGGCGGCCAGGCCCGGCCAAAAGCGGCCTGGCCAGGAACGTCAGGACGCCCCGACCGACCGGCGGACAGCCCGAGTCGCCCCAGTGTCCGGACGGCTGGGAGGGAGACGGCCACGTTCCGTTCCGGTATGCAGATATCGGGAACCGGCCCGCCTGGGCTAGCGCGCCTCGCCCGCGACTGTGTTACTCCTCGCCGATGTCGGCGAGATTCTGGCGCAGTTCGATAACAAGCGGATCGCCGTCGGGCAGGATGCGCTCGAGACGGTCGACAGTGTCGCGCAACAGCACGCGAGCGTCGCCGTAGCGGCCAAGCCGGCGGTACACCTGGGCCAGCCCTGCGCGACTCCGCAGCGTGTCGGGGTGGCGCGGGCCCAGCACTCGCTCGAGCCCGGCCCAGGCCTGCTCGCACGCCAGCTCCGCGGCCGCGGTTTTGCCCGCCAGCTGGTAGGCGGTGCCCAGGTTATTCCGCGCCGTGAGCGTGTCCAGGTGATCCGCTCCGAGGACGCGCTCCCGGTCGGCCACGACGCGCTTGTAGGTGGCAACAGCCTCTTTCGCCCTGCCGCTGGCGAGGAAGGAGTCGGCCAGGCCCTCACGCGTCGTCATAGTCTGCGGGTGCCGGTCTCCCTGGACGCGCTCTCGGTCGCCGAGGGTTCGCCGGTAGAGGACGATGGCGCTGGAGTACTGGCCCGCAGCCAGGTAGGCGGCGGCCAGCTCGTCTCGTGCGCCGAGTGTGTCGGCATGTTCCGGCCCGCGGACCTGCTCGAACTGGCGGGCGGCGCGTTCAAGGATGGTGATCGCGGCCGGGAACTCGAGCGCGGCCACGAGGGCGTGACCTAGGCGGCGGCGTGCATCGATCACGTCGGGGTGGTCCGGCCCGAGCTGATACGTCAGCCCCTCGAGCACCCATTTAAACCACGGCACGGCGTCGTCCGCATGCCCGGCCGCCACGTAGGCGTCCGCCAGCCGCTGGCCGGCCAGCATCGCGTCTGGGTGCCCTCCGCCAAGCAGCCGGCCGCCAGTCGTCGCGAGGTCGTGCCAGTGGTCCACTGCGGGTTCGGTCAGGCGGGCGCTGTCCATGCTGTCTCCCGCCCGCACCAGCACGGGATGGCAGCCGCCCTCCCAGAGCAGGTCTCCGGTGATCTGCCTGAGGGTCGCCACGCACGATCGCAGACCGGAAGCTGGCCAGCCGGGCAGTTCCTGATCCGGCCACGCCTGCAGCAGCGCATCCGCGGCCGCACTGGTCGCCGTGTCCCGCATGCCATCGGGCATGGTGTCCCGCAGCGCCGCCTGCAGAACCGGGCTGATCCGGATCGTGGCTGGTGCTGTGCCGGGTTCGACCGTCAGCAGGCCGACCTGTTCCAGGGCCATCAGCGTGGCCCTGGTGCGTTCGGTGCTGGCCAGGGCAGTGTTGCCGGCCGCGAGGTGATCGGCTGCTGCGTGGGTGGCCAGCACGGACACCGGGATGGCGTGCCCGTCCAGCAGCGCGAGCATGGCAAGCAGCAACTGAGCCGATCCGCTGGGGGCGAGCTGGTCCGCCCGTCCGAGCGAGAACGTCCACGTCACGTCAGCTGCCGGCGGCAGTGCGCCGGTCGACAGTGCCAGCCGCTCCCGCCAGGGCACGAACTGCGCGCCGTACTCGGCGCACGACATGGGGGAGCTGGCGATCGTCGCGCTGGCCTGTGCCAGCGCGATCGGTTCAAGATCCAGGTCCTGAGCCAGCTCAATCGCGCCGTGGCGCTTATCCGGGTCGGCTGACAGGCGTTCGCTCAGATAGCTCGTGGCCTCGCGCAGGCTGAACGGCGCGACCGGCACGACCCGGATGCCAGCGGGAACGACCGCCTCGTCGGCGCAGGTCACTAGCACGCGCCCGGTCGGCCCGGCCGGCCAGAGACCGTCCAGGATGTCGCTGTCGGTCAGGTCATCGAACACGACCAGCCACGACCGCTTCGTCTCGCTCAGCCAGCTGAGGAACTGGGCGGCCACTGACTCACAGCTAGCCGCCTGGTCCCGGCCTGTCGCGGTGGCCGTCGCCGCGGCGTAGCCGGACAGCACGGAGGCCTGGCTCGTCGCGTCGATCCAGACCAGCAGATCGATAGCGCCTGCCTGCCACAGCGATTCGGCGAAAGCCGCAGCGAGCTGGGTCTTACCTGACACCCTGCGCCAGTCCTGCACAGGGGCAGCAGAAACCATCCGGGGGAAGGCAGCCGGGGCGGCCGGCCGGTCCGGAATGAGCGCGACCGCGGCTCCGGCGGGCAACGCAGCAGCCAGGTTCGCGGCAATCTCGAGTCTGTCCCTGAAGCCGTCGGCCAGAGCAGGCACGCACCCCGACCGAACGGGCCAGGCTGATCGGCCGCCGGTCGCACGCGGCGGGCTAGCCGAACCGGCCGGGCTAGCCGAACCGGCCGGGCTAGCCGAACCGGCCGGGCTAGCCGAACCGGCCGGGCTAGCCGAGCCAGCCGAGCCAGCCGAGCCAGCCGGACCAGCCGAGCGAGCCGGACCGGCCGCCGGCAGCGGCTCAACCCGTCTGATCGCGTGCTGTCCACGGGTCGCCGTCATGGGCGCCTGAAGTTCACCGCGGTCAGGGCTGTCGGCTCCGTCGTCGGCTCGGAGTGCCGCGGCTGCCGCGGCGTCGGCCCGTCTCACAGCTCCTCGCTAAAGACGAGCACAGGAGAGGTTCTGGTGAGTGTTACCTTGCGGAAGTAGGCAGGAGCGGCCACGCGCATGAAGACGAAGCCGAGCAGGCCGGCCACCGCGGCGAGCGCTGCGATGATGAAGACGCCGCCGATCTGCCAGTGCAGGCCCGGCACCGTCCACGTGGTGTAGCTGTTAGCGGCAACCCAGTCGCTCTGCAGGCTGTACACGCCAGCCGCGTACATAATCAGCCCGCCAAGCCCCGGCAGGATGCCGCGCATCCACAGGTCCCTGGCGCTGCTGGTCAGCGTGGCCCGGTAGTACCAGACGCAGGAAAACGCCGTCAGCCCGTAGTAGAACGCGATATACAGGCCGATCGCGGTGACGGCGTCAGCGATCGGGAGCCCCTTGGAGATGTAGTTCAGCGGGATGTACAGCGCGACCGAGATCGCACCCATCACGACAGTCGACACCGTCGGAGTCAGGTGCCTCGGGTGCATCTTGGCGAAGGACTCGGGCAGCGCCCCGTAGGCGGCCATCGACAGCGTCGTGCGGGCTGTCGGCAGGATAGTGGTCTGCGTCGAGGCGGCCGCCGAGCTGAGCACCATGAGGATCAGCAGCCGGGACAACACCGTGCCGAGCCCGGACGAGCCGAAGATCGCGCCGCCGAGGACCGAGAGCACGTCGGTCTGATGGTTAGGGTTCGTAAGGCCCACGCCCTTGGTGCCGATTCCGGCGAACGACTGCACGGAAATGATCACGATCACGTACGTGACCAGCAGCAGGATCGTCGAGATGATCCCCGCCTTGCCTGGCGTTCTGGACTTGTCGGCAGTCTCCTCGTTGACCGACAGGGCGGTGTCCCAGCCCCAGTAGATGAACAGCATGAGGATGATCCCCGACACGAAGGCCGAGAAAGGCAAGTGGGCCGGCGACAGCCAGCTCCAGCTCGGCTGGATCGACTCGGCGGGGTGGTGCCCCGTCTCGACCCGCACCAGAGCCGTGACCGACATGACCAGCAGCATGACGATCTCGACGGACAGCAGCGCCCGCTGGATGCTCGCCGAGACCTCGATGCCGCGGTAGCAGATGTACGTCATGGCGATGATCCACAAGATCCCCACGAGCAGCACCCAGCCGCTCGAGGGGTCGGTGCCGATCGCGCTATTCGGTCCCTGGACG
>Ga0335074_10005260_pt1 | contig 17899 bp, 13 predicted proteins | sample Lox_Sample_23_FD_206715 | JGI IMG/M metagenome (GOLD analysis project Ga0335074, IMG submission 206715) | Soil microbial communities from Loxahatchee National Wildlife Refuge, Florida, United States - Lox_Sample_2.3 | ecosystem: Environmental > Terrestrial > Soil > Wetlands | place: USA... | reverse complement strand
CCGTCGACCGGGATCGGCGGATCCGCTATCTCAACTCCCAGGCCGCGCGGCTGTTGAAGATTGATGCCGATCAGGTCGTCGGACGCTTCTGCGGCGACGTGCTGCGGCCGCGACCGATCGATGGCCGCCGCCCATGCGAGACGCAATGCCCCATCGTTCGCGCGCGGCTGGAGGGCAGCGCGCAGGCGCTCGAGCACATCGAGCCCGTGCGGGGAGAGCCCCGGACCGCCGTCATCACGAGCGCCGGCGCCGCCGATGGCTTCCAGGTCCAGGTAATCCGCGACGAGACCGAGCTCGAGGCGGTGCGCCGGGCGCGCGACTCGGTGCTTGCCAACATCTCGCACGAATTCCGCACACCGCTTGCTGCCCAACTCGCCTCGATCGAGCTGCTGCTCGATAACCTCGAGACTATGCTGCCCGGCGAGCGCCGCGAGCTCTTGGAGTCGCTGCAGCGTGGGGCGCTGCGCCTGACGCGGCTCATCGACAACCTGCTCGAGAGCGTGCGCATCGAATCCGGCCAGCTCGCGATCCGCCGCCAAAGCGTCGATCTCGCCGAAGTGGTGGAGGATGCGCGGGCGCTCGTAGGATCGCTACTCGCCACGCGGCGGCAGAGCCTCGAGCTTGCGCTGCCCGATGATCTGCCGCCGATCGAGGGCGACCGGCATCGGCTCACGCAGGTGTTCGTCAATCTGCTCGCGAACGCCAACAAGTTCGCGCCGGAAGGCAGCACCGTGCGAATCGGCGCCAACGTCGACGGCGGCAGGCTCGTCGCGTGGGTGGAGGACGAGGGGCCAGGCCCGAACGCCTCCGAGGGGATCTTTGCCCCCTTCCGCCGCGGTTCGGATCAGGAGCCCGAGCCCGGGGGGCTCGGGCTCGGGCTTTGGATCGTGCGCTCGATCGTCGAGCGGCACGACGGAGAGGTCACCTTCGAGCGCACCGAGAACAATCGGACGCGGTTCATCCTGACGCTGCCCGTGGAGGTCATGGCTTGAAAGTTCTCGTCGTGGACGATGATCAGGATCTGCGTGATCTCGTCGCCTTCACACTGACCCAGGCGGGCTATCTCGTGCTGAAAGCGCTCGATGGGTCTGCCGCCCTAAGGATAGCGGCGGGGGAGTCTCCCGATCTCGTCATTCTCGACATCAACATGCCGGGTGTGAGCGGATTTCAGGTCTGCGAATCGATTCGGAGCAACTCGCGCGTGCCCATCATGATGCTGACCGTGCGTGGTGAGGAGGAGGACCTCGTTCATGCCCTCGAGCTCGGGGCTGACGACTACCTCACGAAGCCCTTCAGCCCGCGCACCTTGCTCGCGCGCGCCAAGGCCTTGCTGCGCCGCGCGGGCACGGAAGGCCCCTCGCTCCTCTCGGCGGGCAGGGTGAGCCTCGATGCCGCCGAGCACGTGGTGCGCATCGGCGAATCGCCGCCTGTGCGTCTGACGAAACTCGAGCTGCGACTGCTGCAGCTCTTGCTCGCCAACGCCGGGCGCACGGTGGGCTCTGATCGCCTGCTCGTGCACGTTTGGGGGCGCCGCGGCGCGGGCGACCGGCAGCTGCTGAAGCAGTTGGTGCATCGGCTGCGTCAGAAGATCGAGGCGGATCCTGCCACGCCGCAGCTCCTGCTCACCGTCTCCGGGGCCGGTTACAAGCTCATGGCCGACTGAGGTCAGAAGACGATCTGCGCCCGCGCTCCGAAAGTGCTCGGGCTGTCGGAACCGGCGCGGCCGAGATCGGCGGTCCCGTGCTCGTAGTCGAGCGTGAAACGCACTCTGGCGTTGGCGTAGTAGTTGAGCCCAACGGTGACCATGGACACCTCATCGAGTGTCGCCAAGGGCGATTGGGCCCCAGCGAGCGCAAGTCCCGTGAAGACTCCGTTGTCGCCTTCATTGCGCGCGTGATCGTAGCGCAATGCGAGCTCCCACGCGCCGAAGCTGCCCGCCGGGATGACCGCTCCGTAGGTCGCATCACCCGGCTTGTAAGGTCGGCTCTCCCCAGTAAGGGCGTAGGCAGCCGTCAGGGAATATGCGGTCACAGTGTTGTCGGGCTCGCCGGTCTCGTGAAAGGCCGCATCGTCATATTCGGCCTGCAGGTAGATTGGCCCGTACACGCCGGCAAGCTCCGCGCCGAGCGTGTTCGAGTGCGGCCGCACGCCCTTGGAGGACACCGGGTAGTCCGCCAGCGTCAGCTTTTCCTCGCTGTCGAAGTGATTGCCGTAGACATAGCTCGCGAGCAATGCATTCGCGCCGGCGGTCGTGCTGCCCGAATCGGCGTTGGCGTTGATGAAGGACAGGCCGAGATGCAGCCAGCGACGCTGCCCGACGATCGGCGCATAGGCGATGCGACCGTTGAATGCGGTGCCCTGGGTGCTCGAATCCGTGCTGCCGGACTCCTTATGCAGAGACGATGCCGACAGTCCGAGCCACAGGCTATCGGAGTCGGATAGCGCGCGGCCATGCCAGTCGTAGAATAGGCCCTGCGTGTAGGTTGCCGCCGAATTGATGCCGCTCGCCGATGTGATGTTGCGCTCGAGAAAGGGAGTATCGGCGTTGCTCGCGATTTCATCCATGCTTGCCCACGGTTTGTCCTGGCCGATGTAGAGCGTGCCGTGCGGCAGCAGTCCGTGCGAGAGCCAGGCTCTTTGCAAGGCGCCGGACACGAAATCGTAGTCGATGTGATAATCAAAGGAATACACGCTGCCGGTGAGCGTGATCCAGGCCCGGCGGAAGCGAAAGCTGCTCGCCTCATCGGCACCGGCAGCGCCACTGCCGATCGTGCTGCTGCTGTCGTTTTTGTCCACATAGCCGTCGAACTGCAACCGTCCGCCGATGTGGGCGGAGAGATTGCCGTCGGGCGATTCGAGGCTGGAGAGGCCGCCGGTCGCCGCATCGTCCGCGCGGGCGTTGCCAAGCGCCAGCAGCGCTCCGACGCCCGCCAGGGTGATGAGGAAGCTGCTCTTCGTTGATTGATTCATTCTCGATCTTTCGGGCGCTTGCGCCCTCTGCACCGCGCGATCCGTTTATAACAGTCGAGATGTGAGAAGTCGGTGCCGACAGGGTTACAAGTCGGTGATGAGCGCGATGGAGGATTCATCAGGTCGCGCTGCGCAGACGGCTCGCCCCGCTGCGAGCCCGATTGTGCGGTGGACGCCTAATGACCCTGGGCGTAGATCTGATCGAAGATCCCGCCGTCGCCAAAGAATTTCTTCTGTACCGTCGGCCAGCCGCCGAACTCAGCGATCGTCGCCATGTCGATCTTCGGATAGCGTGCGGCGAATTCGGCCGCGACCGTCGGGTCGCGCGGGCGATAGAAGTTCTGCGCGATGATCTGCTGCCCTTGCTGGCTGTAGAGATACTCGAGGTAGGCGGTGGCGAGGGCACGCGTTCCGTGCTGCAGCGCGACCTGTTGTACGACGGCCACGGGTGGCTCGGCGAGGATGCTGACCGAGGGGTATACGATCTGGAAGCTGCCGCCGCCCTTTTCCTTTATGGCGAGTAGCGCCTCGTTCTCCCAGGTGACCAGCACGTCCCCCAGTCCGTGCTGCACGAAGCTCGTGGTGGCGTGGCGGGCGCTCGTATCAAGCACCGGAACGTGCCGGTAGAGCTCGTGCACGAAGCGTTCCGCGCTCGCCTCATCTCCTCCGGGCTGCTTGAGCGCCCACGCCCACGCCGCCAGGAAGTTCCAGCGCGCGCCGCCGGAGGTCTTGGGGTCCGGCGTGATAACTGACACACCGGGCCTGATGAGATCGCTCCAGTCGTGGATCTCTTTGGGATTCCCTTTGCGCACCAGAAAGACGATGGTCGAGGTGTAGGGTGAGCTGTCATCGGGCAGCAGTGTCTGCCAGTTGAGCGGCAAGAGCTTGCCTTGCGTGGCGATCGCATCGATGTCGGCCGCGAGCGCGAGCGTCACCACATCGGCCCCGAGTCCTTCGACCACCGAGCGTGCCTGGGTTTCCGAGCCGCCGTTCGACATCTCGATGTGAACCGTCCGGCCGGTCTTGGCCTTCCAGTACTTCCCGAAGGCGGCGTTATACTGATGGTAGAGCTCGCGTGTCGGCGAGTACGAGACGTTGAGGAGTGTCAGGGCGGCGGGACTGTGCGAGGAGCAGCCCCCGATGAGCCCGCTGACCGTCGCGACCGCTATCACCGCGGTCGCTTTGCGCAGCCGGAGTCCGATCTTCATGCGCATTCCTCTCAGGGTGATCTCTCATGCTAGAGGAGGGGCGGTTACAGCGTCAGTCGCGAGGCGGTGACAGCGCGGTGACGCAGGCGAGACTCGGCAGCCCGGTTGCGCAGGAGACCGCCGCCGTCGTGCTTCTTTTGTCACTCCCTCAGTGCGAGGCCTGGCGCGTGAGATTTGCGATGGAGGCTCGATGCGAGGCGAGTGGCCTGGTGGTGATCTGGCGGCTGCGGACCGAGTTTGACTTGGCCATCGGGCAGGGGAACCGCTAGGGGTGCGACGACGACTTTCGCGACACCGATACGCCTTGTGATTCCGATCTTGTGAGCGGTGGCGGGCGACAAATCGACGATACGACCCCTGATGTAGGGGCCGCGATCCTCGATCTTGATGACGGCGCTCTTACCGGTGGCCACGTCGGTGACTTTCGCCACGGTTCCGAGCGGGAGGGTGCGGCTCGCGGCGTTGTCGCCGCGCGGGTTCATCGGGGCGCCATTCGCCATAGGCTTACCGAAGAATCGGGACGCGTAATACGAAGCGTTGCCGCGCCGCCTTCGTGCCGAGAGATCTGGCTTCGCGGGGCCCGTGACCCGCTGTGGTGCATCTCGATGCGGGGTTTTCGCGGCGCCAAGCGGCGAGAACGCGACCGCCAATCCCGCAATCAGAAGCGGTGGCATTGCTCCGGCCAAGCGCTGCACATACTCTCCAGGTGAGAACCGTTAATAGAGAGAACTGCGGACCGCATTGGGAGTTCCAGAGCCGGTAGCGTCTACGAGTATCCATGGGTGAATGTATTTGCCGCGCGCGTTGGCGGCTCACGAGCTCGACGCGCGAGAATGGGCGGATGGCGGCGAATCCGCCCGGCGGCGCGACAGATGCCACCTATCGCTCCCATAGAATATTTGCATTTCCACCTCTGTTGGATCGGCTCTAGAGTCGATTCGGGCTGCGGAGATGCACATGGCAACCGAAAGCAAGTGTCCCTTCAATCACGCCGCGGGCGGTGGCACCTCGAACCGGCAGTGGTGGCCGAATCAGCTCAATCTCAAGATTCTGCAGCAGAACTGCCGTGAGTCCGATCCTCTCGGCGCGGCGTTCGACTATGCCGCGGCGTTCAACGGCCTGGATCTGCCGGCCGTGAAGCGCGATCTGCGCGTGCTCATGACCGACTCCAAGGACTGGTGGCCGGCCGACTTCGGCCACTACGGCCCGCTTTTCATCCGCATGGCGTGGCACAGCGCCGGCACCTATCGGGTCGGCGACGGCCGCGGCGGGGCGGGCGCCGGCCAGCAGCGCTTCGCGCCGCTCAACAGCTGGCCGGACAACGTGAACCTCGACAAGGCGCGCCGGCTCCTCTGGCCGGTCAAACAGAAGTACGGCAGCAGGATCTCCTGGGCCGATCTCATGATCCTCGCGGGCAACGTCGCCCTCGAGTCGATGGGATTCGAGACTTTCGGCTTCGGCGGCGGCCGCAAGGATACGTGGGAGCCGGACGAGTCGGTTTACTGGGGGGCGGAGACCGCATGGCTCGCCGACCAGCGCTACTCCGGAGAGCGCACCCTGGAGAATCCGCTTGCGGCGGTGCAGATGGGGCTCATCTACGTGAATCCGGAAGGACCGAACGGCAATCCGGATCCGCTCGCCGCGGCGCGCGATATCCGCGAGACTTTCGCCCGCATGGCCATGAATGACGAAGAGACCGTTGCGCTCATCGCCGGTGGCCACACCTTCGGCAAGACTCATGGTGCAGGTCCGGCCTCGTACGTCGGCGTGGAGGTGGAGGCGGCGCAGATCGAGGCGCAGGGCCTCGGCTGGAAGAGCCGCTTCGGCACCGGCAAGGGGCCGGACGCCATCGGCAGCGGACTCGAGGTCACCTGGACCACGACACCGACCCGGTGGAGCAACAGCTTCTTCGATAACCTCTTCGGCTACGAGTGGGAGCTGACCAAGAGTCCCGCCGGCGCGCATCAATGGCGGCCGAAGCGCGGAGCGGGCGAGGGTACGGTGCCCGATGCGCACGATCCCGCGAGGCGGCACGCGCCCGCCATGCTGACGACGGATCTGGCGCTGCGATTCGATCCGGCGTACGCGCAGATCTCGCGACGCTTCCACGAGAATCCGCAGCAGTTCGCCGATGCGTTCGCGCGGGCCTGGTTCAAGCTGACACACCGCGACATGGGACCGCGCGCGCGTTACCTCGGAGCGGAAGTACCGGCCGAAGAGCTCATCTGGCAGGATCCGATCCCGGCGCTGAACCACCCCCTGATCGATGCCGGGGACGTCGCGGGGCTCAAGAAGAAAGTGCTTGCCTCGGGACTGTCCGTCGCCGATCTCGTCAGTGCGGCGTGGGCATCAGCCGCGACGTTCCGTGGCTCGGACAAGCGCGGCGGCGCCAATGGCGCGCGCATCCGCCTCGCGCCGCAGAATGAGTGGGCGGTGAACCGGCCGTCGAAGCTTGCCCAGCTGCTGCGGGCGCTCGAGGAAGTTCAGGCCGAATTCAACCGCGCGCAGACCGGCGGCAAGCGCGTCTCGCTCGCCGACCTCATCGTGCTCGCCGGGTGTGCGGCGGTCGAGCAGGCGGCAAAGAAGGGCGGCCACGATGTCATGGTGCCCTTCACGCCGGGGCGCATGGATGCCTCCCAGGCGCAGACCGACGTTCAATCCTTCGCGCCGCTCGAGCCGCTGGCGGACGGATTCCGGAATTATCTGAAGCCGGCCGTGTCGCTGCCGGCCGAGGCACTGCTCATCGACAAGGCGCAGCTGCTGACGCTCACGGCGCCCGAGATGACGGTGCTCATCGGCGGCCTGAGGGTTCTCAACACGAATGCCGACGGCACGACGCATGGTGTCTTCACCCAGCGCCCGGAGGCCCTGACGAACGACTTCTTCGTCAATCTGCTCGACATGGAGACCGAGTGGCAGCCGGCATCCGGCACGGCGGGCGTGTTCGAGGGGCGTGACCGGGCGACGGGCGCGCTCCGCTGGACCGCCACCCGGGTCGACCTCGTCTTCGGCTCGAACTCGCAGCTGCGGGCGCTGGCCGAGGTATACGGCAGCGCGGATGGCGGCAGAAAGTTTGTCGAGGACTTCGTGGCGGCGTGGGTGAAAGTCATGAACCTCGACCGCTTCGAGCTCGCCTCAGGGCACGCTTGATCGACGAGACCTCAAAGGCGCGGCGCGTGCCCGGAACGTGGCGCTCATGCGCCTCGCCTTCTACCACCGTGTCTCCGTAACTTGCGCTATCCTCTCGCCCGAGGCAGTCCGGAGTCGCACGCGTTGAAAACCCAGATCAAAGGCAGCACGATGCCCGTGCTCGAGATCGGCCTCGAGCCGACCGATCGTATTGTCGCCGAGCCGGGCGAGTTCTCCTGGATGACCGAGGGTGTGCAGATGCGCACCACCGCCTACGCGGCCGGTGCGCGCGGCATCTGGGGCGCGATCGGGCGCGCCTTCTCGGGCGGCGGCCTGTTCATGACCGAGTACTCGGCACCCGCCGGCCGAGGCGTCATCGCCTTCGCCGCGAAGGTCCCGGGCGAGATTCTCCAGGTCGATGTGCCGCCCGGGCATTCGTATCTCATTCACCGCCACGGCTTTCTCTGCGGCACCGAGGGCCTGCAGCTCACGACCGGGTTTCAGCGCTCACTCGGCGCCGGCATCTTCGGCGGCGACGGGTTTCTGCTGCAGCGCCTGGCCGGTCCCTGCACCGCGTGGGTCGAGCTCGGCGGCGAGGTGGTCATCTACGACCTTGCTCCCGGGGAGACACTGCAGGTGCACCCGGGCCACATCGGCATGTTTCAGGACAGCGTGAATTTCGATGTCGCGTTCATGCGCGGCTTTGCCAACGCGCTGTTCGGCGGCGACGGCCTCTTCGTCGCGCGGCTCACCGGACCCGGCAAGGTCTGGCTGCAGAGCCTGACGGTGCCCAATCTCGCGCATGCGATCTCGCCCTATCTCGGCGCCCGCACGGGGCAGAACGTCGAGAGCGGTGTCGCCGGCGGCATCGCCGGCGCGGTCCTGCGCGATATGTTCGGCGGCAACCGCTGAGGCTCGAGACCGGCTAACTCAAGAGTTTCAGCAGCTCGTTGACCGTGCGCCAGTTGCGCGCGGTGGCGGCCACGCCCAAACATCGCTCGATCCTCGAGCGCAGCACGGAATCCGCAAACCCCTCGGGCGTCCAGAGATAAAACACACTGCCTTTGAGCGCGAAGGCTTCCCGGCCGGCATCGAGGCGTGCCAGCGACTCGATGTCGGGGCACTTCGGCCGCGCAGCGAGAAAGTACAGATGGAGCGACTTGTGATTCCGCTGCGCTCCCGGGAACGGATTGGCACGGATCGCCTCGGCGAGCTCGTCTCTGCGCTTGACCAGCACGGTCGGCGCACAGCCGAAGTTCCGCTCGACGAGCTGCTCTATCCGACGTGCGATCACCCGGGCGCTGCCGCTCGAGTTGAATACGACGTTGCCGCTTTGAATGTAGGTTCGAACGGCTTGAAAGCCCGCGCCCTCGAGCGCGCTCGCCAATGCCTTCATCGGCACCTTGTTCTTGCCGAGCACATTGATGCCGCGAAGCAGAGCGAGCCAGCTGCTCATGTCAGACGCGGCTCCCGTCGCGATACGGAGAGGAAATTGGCATGAAGCTTGCTACCCCAGGGTCGCAGATAAATGCGGCTGCAAAGCAGATATTAGGAATCGGGGGGGCGTTGATCCAGCTTACCTTTCATGATCCCTCGGACAAGCCGATGACGGGGCTCGAGGTGCCCGACTTCAGGATCACCGGGGGAGTGCTCTGGGACCATCTCGAGCACGGTCTCATCGCCTGCTTCGCGGGCGGCGCCTGGAAGCATCGCGGCCGCTACTATCCGAGCGTGTCGATGGCCGGGGCATGCTGCCTCGCGTTCGGCATCGCGCGCGAATCCGTCGTTTCCGAGCCGATCTCGCTTTTTTCCCTGACCGGAACGACTTTTCGCGCCAATGGCGTGGCCATCGCGGAGTACGATGAGCAGCTGGACACGTGGCAAGGACTGATACGCCCGATCACCTGGCAAACCATGCGCGTCGTCAGCGCCGGCGCCGCATCGGCCCTGGTGGATGCCAACCGGTCCGTGGTGCTGAATCCCTGGGATTACACGGTCGATCCGGCACCGCCGGCAAGTTCTTCATCGAAATAGACCAGGTAGCGCTCGTGCGCGACGCGATGGAACGGCACCAGCTTCACATCTGCCGGCCGCCCGGCGCCCTGGGTGTGCCAGACGAGCGGCTGTGCCGGATCGGGCTTTACCCACTCATCCACCGGACGCCCGCGGATCTCGAGGGTGGGAATGGTGACCGGGTCGGGCACCTTTGCAAATTCGAACGCATCATCGCCCGCGTAGGGAATGGGCGGCGACATCAGGGCATCGCCCAGCACGGCCGCGAGCACCGTCGGGCCGGCGAGGATCGCGAGCTTCGAGGGGTGATGGGCCATGCGCTCGATCCTGAGCGGCGTGCGCAACTCGATGTCGAGTACATCGCCATCGTGCCAGCGCCGCGTGAGCTCGACATAAGTGCCCGGCTTGCCGGCCTCGAGCGGTTTGCCATTGAGCCTCACGCTCATCGCCGGCGTCGACCAGTAGGGATGGCGCAGCATCAAGGTCGCGCGCACCGCTCGGGCGGCTGCGATCTGCAGGCGCGCGCTGTTGGCTTGCGGGAAGCGCGTGTGTTGGCGGATCGTGAGGCCTTTCTCGTGCCAGCGCAGCTCCGAGCCAAGATACAGGTTCACCCAGAGCGTATCGGCATGCCGATAGTAGATGCCGCGCGCGTACTTGGCATGGTTCTCCATACCCGTGCCGTCGCAGCACCAGCACGAGTCCCAGGGCGTCGAGAACGTCTTGAAGTGTCCCGGGCGCATGGAGATGTAGTAGGTCATCATCCCGGTGGCCGGGTCCTGTGAGCCGAGGATGTGATTGATCAGGGCGCGCTCGTAGAAATCGGCGGCCTCCATGTCCGCGTTCCAGCAGAAATAGTGGTTCGTGAGCTTGAGGATGTTATAGGTCGGGCAGGTCTCGGCCGAGGAGACGGAAAGCTGCTGCCAGGTGTCTCCGATGGGGAAGAAGTCCTCGCGGTTGCTGTTGCCGCCGAAGACATAGCTGCGGTGTCTGACGACGTTGCGCCAGAAAAACTCGGCGCCGGCCCGGTAGTCCTCGCTGCCCGTGAGCTCGTATTCGCGCGCCATGCCGATGACGCGCGGGATGTATTGATTCGAGTGCACGCCATCGAGAATGTCCTCGCCACGCATGAGCGGCGCGAGCTGCGCCGCCTGATTGAACTGCGCCGCGAGAGTCTCGTAAGCGGCATCGCCGGTGATGGCGTAAACGTCCGCCAGCACCTCGTTCATGCCACCCTGCTCGCTCACGAGCATGGTCTGCATCTGTCCGACCGTGAGCCGTCGCGGGAACTGCGCGCTCCAGTCGGTCATGCCGATCAGGATGTCCTTCGCCTGGCCGCGGCCGAGATACAGATACACGTCGCGCAGCCCGGCCATGATCTTGTGCACCGTGTACCAGGGCGACCACATGCCATTCAGGTCGAAGCTGTAGAGCGGGTGGTGCCGCTTGCCGAGGTCGATGTGCCCGGCCAACACCTGCTTGAAGGCCACCTTGCTGGCGGGGATACCGGTGCAGTAGCCGCGGAAATCCGCATCGTCGCGCCCGTTCGCTTGCTGACAGGCGGCAAGACGCGGCAGCAGATAATCGACGTTGCGCGCGAGCTGCCGCTGCCGAGTTTGGGCGTACATCATCGCGGCGGCCGAGAGGTAGTGGCCGCAATAGTGGCTGGCGAGACCCCGGCTCTCCCAACCCCCAAGGCTCGCGGCCCGGGTGGGAAGCCCCGCGACGCTCTGAAAGGGGGCGAGCAGCCGGTCGCAATCGAACTCGAGCAGGTATTTCAGGTCCCGCGCCATGTTGTCGCGGAAGGGACCGGGGAGCAGAGTGACGTCGGCGAGATCGAATTCCCGACAGGCGAGAGGCACGGCCGCACCGAGCCGCACGCCCGCGCGCGGGCCCTGCGGCACGATCGCGCCGGCGCGCCGGGTCATCCACGCGGCGGCACCCGCGGCCGCGGACAGCAACGCCCCGCGGCGAGACATGGTTGCGGTCACGGCGGCGATCGTCGCAATTCTCGGACAAATCCGCAAGCGCGGACCGCACTCGCCGGCCGACACTCAAGTGCCGCGGCTTCGCCGTCAGCGTTGCACCGAATCGAAGCGGTAGCGCAGCGTCAGGTCGAACTCGCGCCCCGGCTGGTTGTAGTAGGCGATCGGTGGGGTGTCGGTCGCGGCGGCGGTGTAGTAGCGGCGTCCGAGCGCGTTCGCAATACGCCCCTCGAGCGACCAGCCCTCACGCAGGCGCGCATCGGCCAGAAAGTCGAGCAGGAAGTAACCGCCGAGCGGCACGGTGTTGGCGAGATCATCGAAGCGGCGTCCCTCCCAGCGGCCGCGGGCCGAGACCGCGAGCCGGCCGATGAACTCGCGGCGCAGATCGAGAAAGGCGCTGCTCTGCGCCCTGCGTGGCAGGAGATTGCCGGCGGTGCCGGGGACGGCGAGCGCGGGCGGGCTGTCATCGCGGGGATCGAGGCCGGTGAGCTGGCCCGAGATCGTCCACGGGTCGCGGCGCCACACGCCGCGCAGCTCGACACCGCGGATGCGGGCCGCGGCGAGGTTGTAGGGAGTGTAGTTGGGAGGCGCGTAGGTGATCAAGTGACTGACGTCGGTCTGATAGACGTGCAGCGAGCCCGCAATCGTGTCCCAGTCGGTCGCGATGCCGAGCTCGGCGGAGCGCGAGGTCTCCGGCAGCAGGTTGGGATTGCTCGACGGCGGGTAACCCGGGTAACTCGGGTAGTACAGATCGTTGAACGTCGGCGCATGAAACGCCGTGCCCCAGGTGCCGGTCACGCGCCAGTGGCGGCTCACGTGCCAACCCGCGCCGGCATCGTAAGTGAGGTGATCCCCGTATTGGGTGTTGTGCTCGTAGCGTACGCCGGCGAGCGCGGTGACCGGGCCGGTGGCGCCGTGCAGCTCGAGGAAGCTGCCCGTGCTCTCGCGCGTCGAGCGCGCGAAGGCGATCGGGGAGATGACGCTGCCGAAGATATCGCTGGCATCGATGCGCTCGCCCTCCCAGTCCGAGCCTGCGATGAGGCTCAGGGGCTGAGCGATCCGACCGTCGATCTGCAGGCTCGCCGTATCGCGGCGGGTTTCGTAGCGGTCGACCGGCGCGGCAGCGAGAAAATCGTTCGCATCATCGACATCGCGTCCGCCGGTGGCATGGAGGCTCCAACCGTCCGCCAGGCGCCCGTCGAGATGCGCCGAGGTCACCCGCTCGAGGAACCCGGTGGAATCGGAGTAGGTGCCGTCATAGTCGGTGGTGCCGCTGGTGAGGAACGAGTCGGCGCTCGCCGTCCAGCCCTGCGCCAGCCGTACCCCGCCCGAGAACGAGCCGGAGCGGTTGAGATAGCCGTCCTTATCCGGCGGGCCGCCGAAGCAGTTCCCGGGGGGCGATCCGGCCGGGGCCGAGCAGGCCTCGAAGCCCGCCGTGTGCAGCGCCTCGCCGCTCGCATCGAGCCAGGCGCGACCAAAGCCCGCGTGCAGGCTCGCCGCCTCATCGAAGGTCGAGTACGTGCCGCCGCTCGCGCTCGTATCGAGGCTGAATCCGGGTTGCGCCTCATCGCGCGTGAACACCTGAATCACACCGCCCATCGCATCCGAGCCGTAGAGGGTCGAGAGCGGGCCGCGCACCACCTCGATGCGCTGGATCTCATCGACCGGGATCAGCTCGATCGGCGGCAGGCCCGTGGTCGCCGAGCCGACGCGCACCCCGTTGATGAGGAGTAAAGTCTGATCGGAATTCATGCCGCGCACGAAAAGCGAGCTTTGCTTGCCGAGCCCACCGGTGTTGTCGATCTGCACGCCCGGCAAGTCCGCCATCAGATCCTCAAGCGACAGCGCCTGACTCGCTTCGATGTCGGCGAGGGTGAGGATATCCGAGGACCAGAGGGCCTGATCGAGGCTCTCGGGCTCGCGGGATGCCGTGATGAGAATGTCAGGCGCTTCCTGGGCCGCCGCCGGCCGCGGCCAGAGGGATGGAACCACCGCCAGCGCCACCGCCGCCGTTGCCTGGAGTACGAAGCCGAAGACCGCGCGCCGGTGTGCGCGTGGCCGCGTGAGATCTGTCATTTGAATTGCCGCTCCTCAACGTGCACCACCCGTGCAAGCCCATTGCAGGCCACCCTCCGAGGGCGCGGCGTGAGGCTGGAACCGTGGGACGAGGCGGCGAGGCCGGCTCGAAAGCGGTCACCAGCGCCGCCCGCCGCGGCACCATCGGCTTTCATGCGAGGCCGGTCTCCGGGCTCTCGAGCTGAAGCGCGTGGGACCGCTTCGGGCTGATCGCCTTCCCGCGCCTCGTGGCACAGTGGCTTCGTTGATCAGCCGGAACTCGATTACCGTTGCGGGGGCAGCGTCGGTCTTGCACCGACTTCCCGTGTTACCCTTGGAGCCTCAAGCTCCAGGGCACCTCGCACGGGCACGAATCCTGCCCGCGCCGAAGCTACGCGTCAAGCGGCGCGGGTATTGCGACCGCTGCGCGCGCCTGTCCGATTACTCGGGCGCACACACCGGAGGGTATGCAAATGAGCGTCGTTCACATGCCGAAGGCGAAGAATTCGCCGGGCCAACCCGTTGAAATGAAGGTGCGATGATGGCCGCCACGGATCCAGCGGTGGCGCCGGCCGCGGCATCGACGGCGCCGACCGTCAAGCCCCCGCTGCTGCTGCGCGGCCAGAAGGCGCTGGTCACCGGCGCCAACTCCGGCATCGGTCAGGCGACGGCGATCGCACTCGGGCAGGCCGGTGCCGATGTCGTGGTGAACTACGTGGTCGGAGACGATCGCGCCGAGGCCGTAGTCGAGGAGATTCGCCGCAGCGGCGTCCGCGCCTACGCGCACCGCGCCGATGTCTCGAACGAGGATCAGGTGAAGGAGATGTTCGCCCGCATGGTGACCGAGCTCGGCACCATCGACATTCTGGTGAACAACGCCGGCTGGCAGAAGGATTCGCCGTTCGTCGACATGACACTGGCGCAGTGGAACGCGGTCATCAGCGTCAATCTCACCGGCCAGTTTCTCTGCGCGCGCGAGGCAGTGCGGGAGTTTCTGCGCCGCGGCATCGTTCCCGCGGTGTCCTGCGCCGCCGGCAAGATCATCTGCATGAGCTCCGTGCACGAGGTGATTCCCTGGGCGGGCCACGCCAATTACGCGGCGTCCAAGGGCGGAGTGATGCTGATGATGAAGAGCCTGGCGCAGGAGATGGCGCCCCACCACATTCGCGTCAACAGCATCGCGCCCGGAGCGATCCGCACGCCGATCAACACCGCCGCCTGGAGCACGCCGGAAGCTTACCGAAGCTTGATGGAGCTGGTGCCCTACAAGCGGATCGGTGAGCCGGAGGACATCGCGCGCACGGCGGTGTGGCTGGCCTCGGATCAGGCCGACTACCTGGTCGGCACCACGGTGTTCGTCGACGGCGGGATGACGCTCTATCCCGGGTTCACCGAGAACGGTTGAGGGGCGGCGCAGCGCTCAGCCATTCGGCCGGGCGGGCGCTTGCCTCGCGCCGGCGTACTTGGTCAGCCAGTCGCCGGTCGGAAGGCCGACGATGGCGGCCCAGCGGCCGCGCTCGTCGCGATAAAGCAGCGTCGGAGTGCCGATGCCGCCGACCGCATCCATGGCGTCGAGATGCGACTGCAATACCCCCTGCAAAGCTTTGCTCTCCGAGGGCGCGGGGGCGATGCCGCCCGACTCGTGCGCGGTGTCGAAGCGGTCCTCGTCCGCGTGTAGCGCGCTGCGCGGATCGCGCGCCGAGAGGATCGCGGTCGCCTTGGCGGCGCTGCTTGACTGCAGGAAGGCCACCATCACCCAGCGAAGCTGCAGCCGCCCGGAGGAAACCAACGGCTCGGCCATGTGGTAGAAGCGGTAGCAGATGCTGCAGTTGGGGTCCGCGAAAACGTAAATCAGGGGCGCGGTCGCGCGGCCTTCGCGGATCAGATGGCCGCCACCATCGAGCCTGTGGATAACGGTCGCGTAGTCGGGTTTGGGTGTGTAACGCTCGCGATAGTTGTCGGTGAGATCGATCCCCTGGGGGGAGATCACATGGCCGACGAAAAGATACCCGTGCTCGCCGTAGACCACCTGCGTGCCGTCGGCATTCTGAACGATGTAGCCCGTGAGTCCGGGCACCTCAGTCGCGAACCGGCTCACCACCTTCAACTTGCCGGCCGCGGCGAGCTTGGCGAGCATGGGTGGCAGCGGGAGCGGGGATGCTCGGGTCGCGCCCATCGCAGGCACGACGACGAGGAGCACGCCGAGCCCGGTGAGGCAGCGGCGCAGGAGGTTGGGCTTCATCCGCCCAGTGTATCCCATGGAGGTCCACGGGGCGGGAAGGCCCTTCCCGCCCCGTGCGCTCGTTCGCAGTCCCTGTCCGCCCGCTCAGGCCGCGTGCGGGTGTCCGGTCGTCTGGTCCACCCGATCGTCATTGGGGCTGTGGGCCTCGCGGCCGAACACGATGACGTCGGAGGCGGAGATGATCGCGGCGATGACCGAGCTGACGAGCCCGAGATAGCCGCTGATCAGCTCGAGCACCCGCGCATCCGTCCAGCCGTAGAGCGCCTTCGCGAGGAAGGTGAGCGAGATCCCGAGGAGGAAGAGCTGCCGCGGCAGCCCGGCTCTGAAGGAGCCCAGCCACAGGTACGCGAAGAACACGGTCCAGACGATCCAGAACCAGCCGCCATAACTCATCGGCGCCGCGGCTCCGCCGGCCGCCATGCCGGCCATGGCCGAATGCGCCGCGGTGAAGAGCACGGCGAACGCGAAGAACGCAATGGAATCGAGGCTCCGCCCGTGAAGATAAGCGAGGATGCCGATGATCGCGAGGAGCAGCGCGAACGGCAGCATCAGGGCCATCCCGGCAAGATAGATATGGTCATACCATCCGGCGGCGGTCATCGACAGCATCCAGCCGGTCAGCGCAAGAGCCATGTAGCCTACCGTGGAGGTGGTGACGCATCGGTTGTTAAGGTCTGTGACACTGATAGCCATCGTAGATACCTCATTCTTCTCGACTCGGCGATCTTACTCCTAACCGTGAAGCCAAACGTCCACCGAAGCGCTGACTCCAGCGCGGCGGGTCAAGTTGCCTGGCGTGACCTTCGGCGTGGCCGTGCTATGCTCGGCTGCGGGCTCGAACATGAACTGCCGAGGACCTGAGCGGCGGTCGCGCGTGGGAGCACTCAACATGGCGGGCGTGCATCGCAAGACCGGTGTCATCTTTTTGCTGTGTGCATGTGCCGTGACGGCGGCGCTCAGCGACTGCGGCGGCAGCGGCAGCGCGCCGCCTGCCGCGTCGCCCTCGGGCTCGACTCCGCCGCCGCAGCCGTCGGTGCATACCGATGTATCGACCTATCGCGACAATCCCGGGCGCACCGGTGCCAACCTGACCGAAACCGTGCTCACGCCCGCGAACGTCAACTCCTCCTCGTTCGGACTGCTGCGCCTGCTTTCGGTCGATGGCAAGGTCGATGCCCAGCCGCTCTATCTGGCGCAAGTTGCCATCGCGGGCGCCACCCGCAACGTGGTTTTTGTCGCCACGGAGAATGATTCCGTCTATGCCTTCGATGCGCAGTCCGGCGCGACGCTCTGGCACGTCTCGCTCCTCGGATCGGGGGAGAGCCCGAGCGATGATCGCGGCTGTGGCCAGATCACGCCGGAGATCGGCGTGACCTCGACCCCCGTCATCGACCGTGCCGCGGGCCCGCACGGGGCGATATTCGTGGTCGCCATGTCCAAGGACAGCTCGTCGAACTACCATCAGCGGCTGCACGCGCTCGATATCACCACGGGCAGCGAGCTCTTCAATGGGCCGGTGATGGTGAACCCCACCTATTCGACTGCCGCCGGCGGCGAGAAGACCTTCGCGCCGGGACAGTATGCGGAGCGGGCGGCGCTGCTTTTGGAGAATCACACCATCTATACGAGCTGGACGTCGCACTGCGATGTCCAACCCTATTCGGGGTGGATCGTCGCCTACAGCGAGAGCACGCTCGCGCAGACCGCGGTTCTCAACGTCGCCGCCGACAGTGACGCCGGCCCCTCGGTCTGGATGAGCGGCGGCGGACCGGCCGCCGACAGCAGCGGCAACATTTACCTCATCACCGCGAACGGCGGATTCGAGACCACGCTGAATTCCAACGGCCTGCCGCAGTACGGCGATTACGGCAACTCGTTCCTGAAGCTCTCGACCGCCGGCGGCGGGCTTGCCGTGGCGGATTACTTCAGCCCCTCCAACGAGATCGCCGAATCGGCGGCCGATGAGGACCTCGGCTCCGGCGGCGCGATGCTCCTGCCCGATGTGACCGACTCGGGCGGAGTCGTGCGTCACCTCATGGTCGGCGCCGGCAAGGACGGCAATCTGTACGTCGTCGATCGCGACGACATGGGTAAATTCAGTCTCTCGAGTGACAACATCTGGCAGGAGCTCGACGGCGTGTTCCCCGGCGGCATCTGGGCCTCGCCCGCCTATTTCAACGGTGAGATCTACTACGCCGATGTCGGCGGCACGCTCAAGGCCTTCACGGTCGCCGACGCCAAGCTCGCGAACGTTCCCGCATCCCAGACCAACATCCAGTTTCCGTATCCCGGAACGACGC
>Ga0335074_10005259_pt1 | contig 17902 bp, 15 predicted proteins | sample Lox_Sample_23_FD_206715 | JGI IMG/M metagenome (GOLD analysis project Ga0335074, IMG submission 206715) | Soil microbial communities from Loxahatchee National Wildlife Refuge, Florida, United States - Lox_Sample_2.3 | ecosystem: Environmental > Terrestrial > Soil > Wetlands | place: USA... | reverse complement strand
CACGTCTTCGCGCTAATGCCAGCCGTCACGGCATTCATCGCCAGCTGGCTGATCCACATCGGCGGACTTTTTACCGACAATTATCAGCTCGTTGTCCGATATCCCAAAGTCCGGGAACATCCGGAGCTAATCGAGGCGCTCAAAAGCGGAAAGTTGACCATCAATGGAATGCGATGGGCGATTCTGGCATGCTTCGCACTGGCCGCGCTCACCGGACCATACCTTCTCCATGTCGCCGGCACCCCGGTCATCGCGATCGGAATCCTAGGCATGGTGGCTAGTGTGATTTATTCGTCCGGACCATTTCCGTTCGGCAAGCACGGCATTTCCGATATCCATTTCTTTGTCATGTTTGGTATCTTTGCACCGGCGGCGGCGTACTACGTGCAGATGGCTTCGTATCACGAGCTAACCTCAGGCTGGCGGCTCTTATTTCACTATTTTCCGTTGCGAGCATTCGTCGTCGGACTGCCGCTTGGCGCATTGGCAGTCAATATTCTCATTATTGACGATATGAGAGACCGCCATTTCGACGCGGAAAAGGGCTGGCTTACCGGACCTGTCCGCTTCGGCATTCGGTGGAGCCGCCTCGAGTACGCTGCGATGGTGGCGCTTGCGTATCTCATTCCATTTTGGCTCTGGCTCTGCTGGGGTTTAGCGCTCTGGGTGTTGTTGCCGCTCGTAACATTCCCTGTCGCCTGGGCAATCGCGCGTCGCGTCTGGGCTGAAGACCGTTTACTGCCGCTAACGCCAATGGCGGCATTGCTCTGTCTCGGCTATTCGATACTCCTCGCCATCGGCATCGCCATCTAGTCCAACTCCTTTCTTTTTTCGGGCGCGATCGCCGAGAGATTGCAGCAGCACTAAATTACAATTTGAGCATCCGAGCAGGGTGCGTTTCTTGACCCAAATCAATGTCCCGACCGGCTGTTTCAAGCAATGAGGCGGTGGCGACAAGTGGTTCGACACCGCTGTCGATCCGGCACCGACCTACCGGGGCCTAGTGGAAGCCAAAATGACGTTGAACGCTGGCTTGGACATGTCTCCAACTGAAAGCCGGGGCAAGGTATTGGCGGTTCCAGCAACGCCAGCCGCAGCTCGCAAGAGTTGGTCGGGCCTGAAGAAATACGGGCTTGCCGGGGCGTTGGTCGCACTGCTGGTCATCGCGGGCGGTATTGCTGCCGGCTTATGGGGTATCGGCACGAAAGGCCACGCTCAATACGTGACCGTGTTGGCGGCGCGGGGGTCAATTACGCGCACCGTAAGCGCTACCGGAACCGTCAATCCTGTATTGACGATCATCGTCGGGAGCTACGTCTCGGGTGTCATCCAAAGCCTGTCCTGCGATTACAATACCGAGGTCAAGGCGGGCCAGGTTTGTGCCAAGATCGATCCACGCCCGTATCAGGCGACACTCGATCAATATTCCGGACAACTTGCTCGCGATCAGGCCGCGCTCGAGAAAGATCGGAAAGATCTGGCGCGTTATCAGCAGCTCGCCGCCGAGAGTTCGATCGCGCGTCAGCAGACCGAAGATCAAAGCTATGTCGTCAGTCAGGACGAAGGCACCGTCGAGCTCGACCAAGGGCTTGTCGAGGGCGCTCAGCTCAATCTCGGATACACCGACATCGTTTCACCCGTCGATGGGACCGTGGTTTCCCGCAACGTAACCCAGGGCCAAACCGTCGCGTCCAGCTTCCAGACCCCGACGCTATTCCTCATCGCTACTGATCTGAAAAGCATGCAGGTCGACACCAACACCAGCGAGAGCGACATCGGCGAAGTTAAGGAGGGAGATAACGCAACCTTTACCGTCGATGCTTTCCCCAAGCGTATCTTCAAAGGAACCATCAGTCAGGTCCGTCAATCTCCGCAAACTGTCCAGAATGTCGTGACCTATGATGCTGTCGTCAGCGTCGACAATAGCGATCTGGCCCTCAAGCCGGGAATGACCGCCTCTACTCAGATCATTGTTGACCAGCGAAACGATGTGCTGCGCGTACCGGATCAAGCACTACGCTACACGCCGAGTGGGCTTGCCCGTGCCGAAATGCAGAGCGCCAGCGTACCGCCAACCGGCTTATCGCGCCTGTGGGTGCTTCGCGATGGCAAACCTGTCGCCATGAACATCGTCACCGGCCTCGACGATGGGAATTTCATCGAGGTGGTCCAAGGCGACCTTAATCCAGGCGATAAAGTCATCACTTCGGAAAACCAAGCGGAAGCGAGCAGCCGATTGGGGACGCCGCAACCGCGCCTTTGAGGTGTCATTGTGCCAACGGTGGGCAATTCTCAGCCGGTCATCAAGGTCGACAATCTGACCCGCACCTTCGTTGTCGGCGACATAAAGGTCGAGGCGCTGCGTGGCGTTAGCCTGACTGTCGAGCCGGGCGAATTCGTTGCAATCATGGGATCGTCGGGCTCGGGCAAATCGACGCTGATGAACGTCCTCGGCTGCCTCGACCGGCCAACCGGCGGTCATTACTGGCTGGAAGGCGTCGACGTCGCCGCATTGAAAGAGCCCGACCTCGCCCGCATCCGCAGCGAGCGGCTTGGCTTCGTCTTTCAGAGCTTCAACCTGCTGGCGCGCACCAGCGCCATCGATAATGTCGGCTTGCCTCTATACTACGCCGCCTCGGGACCAACACAGGGCGCTCTGAGGATCGAGCGCGCGCGCGCCGCGCTGCAATTTCTCGGCCTTGGCGAACGCGAGCGCAATACGCCAGGTCAGCTCTCGGGCGGTCAGCAGCAGCGGGTCGCGATCGCCCGAGCGCTCATCAATTCGCCGAGCCTGCTCCTTGCCGACGAGCCGACCGGCAATCTCGATACGCGCACGTCGCACGAGATTATGGAGACGCTGATCACGCTAAATCGCGAGCATGGCGTCACGATTGTACTTGTTACCCACGAATCAGACATCGCCGCCTTTGCCGACCGCATAATAACGATGCGGGACGGCGAGATCATTTCCGACGAAAAAGTCGACAAGCCCGTTGCTGCAGCGCTCGGTTCTGCGGCCGGGCGATCGGCCGCGTCGGCGGCGCACAGTTCGACAATCATTCCGGCGTCCCATGTGGCGTTTGGGCTCATGGTACTTACGTCAGCCGCTCAAGCGATCGGACGCAATAAGATGCGTTCGGCGCTCACCATGCTGGGCGTTTTCATCGGCGTCGCCGCTCTCATCACAATGGTCGCCATCGGGCAAGGCGCCAACGAAGCGGTTCGCAAACAGATCCAAAGTCTCGGCACCAATGTAGTGGTAATCCTGCCGGGCGCACTGATGACAGGCGGTAGCCGCGCGGGCTTCGGCAGCGCCAGCACGCTCACTATCGCGGATGCCCGCGCAATTCACGATGAGGACACGGCTGTAGCCCAGGTTGGTTATCTGATCCGGCAGCAGGGACAGGTGCAGTTCAGCAATCAGAATTGGATGACCAACATCCAGGGCGTCAGCCTCAGCTATCCGTCGATCACAAACTGGCAAATCGCGGTCGGCCGCGGCTTCATAGCGCAAGACGACAGCAAAGCTGCATTGGTCGTCATCCTCGGACAAACGGTCTACCGCCAGCTTTTTAGCCCGGACGAGAATCCCATCGGTGCTTTCATCCAGGTCAAAAGCGTGCCGCTGCAGGTGATCGGCGTCCTCGCACCCAAGGGACAGTCGGCTTTCGGTACCGATCAGGACGATTTGGTGATGATGCCGTTCACCACGGCGGAACGTAAAGTGCTCGGAGTGGCGGCACCGAGCCAGCAACAGACGCCACTGAATTGGCCTTATTTGCCTCCGCCCAATCCGTACAACCTACAGGCTCGGCTTACGGGCTTCGCCAATCAGATCTACGTGCAGGCGGTGAGCCAGCCGCAGGTGCAGGTAGCAATCAGTCAAGTCACCGCGACGCTCATTCGCCGCCACCGTATCAAACCTGCGGAGGTGAACGACTTTGATGTCCGCAACCTCAGTCAGTTTGTCGAAACCGCGGAAAGCTCCAGCCGCATCATGGCGCTCCTGCTTGCGGCAGTCGCGTCGATCTCGCTGATCGTCGGTGGCATCGGCATCATGAATATTCTCCTCGTATCAGTGACCGAACGAACCAGGGAAATCGGGCTGCGCATGGCGATCGGCGCCCGGCGGCTGCACGTATTGCTGCAATTCCTTGCCGAAGCGGTGTTTCTGAGCGTCAGTGGCGGGCTGGCCGGCATCGTGATGGGCGTGGCCGCTTCCGTCCTCATTTCGACGATCACAGGCTGGCTCGCGCCAATTTCTTTACCAGCTATTGCGGGCGGCTTTCTGTTCTCGGCAGCCGTTGGCGTGTTCTTTGGTTACTATCCCGCACGCAAGGCGGCTCGCCTCGATCCGATTGAAGCGTTACGGTATGAATAGAGCGTAAGTGCGCGCCAACACGCCCGCGTTGCTGCGCTTCCGATTGGCCGTCGGCTTACCGAAGTTCGCTTGCTTTCGCCGGCACCGACGCGTGCGCAACGTTGGCATGGCAGGTGATGCAGGTGACTTTCCCCTGCTCGAGCATGGCGTGCGCCGCTTGGCCGGCTTGGCTAGCCGGACGAATCTGCGCGGCGTCATGACACTTGCGGCAGGTGATGCTGTCTTCGCTCCCCATTTCATCGCGTACGCGCTGCGCCAGCGCGGGTAGGCGCGCCGCCCAGACCGCCGGATCACTGAAGTTACCGGTGTATTCGGCAAAGCCGTCGCGCATGCCGTCGACCGCATGTGAGTAGGTTTCGACGAACCAATTGTTCGCCGGAACGTGACAGTCGGCGCAATTCGCTAGAACGCCGGCAGCATTCGTCCGATGCGCCGATTGCAGGTAATGCGGGTCTGCGGCCACGGTGGCCATGGAATGACACGAGGTGCAGAAGGTTTCCGTCGACGTGTAGCGGTTGGCAAATATGCTGGCGACGATGACGCCCGCGCCGATAACCCCGCCGGCGGACAGCACCCCCAAGAGCGCCAGCCATCGCTTCATCGTATTCCCCTTGCCTGGAGTCCGACCGAGTCGCTGAAATCTTATCCCTGATTAGGCCGATCGGCGACTGCCGGATTGATCTGTGTCAATGCCGCCTCATGGCCAATCCGCAAATTGCCAACGACAGTGGGGGGCAACACGCCACGGTGTTACGGCAGATGGTGTTCATCGCGAGCAAAGCAGGAGATTTTCCATGGCTCTAAAACGGCGAGATCTGTTGCTCGGCGGCAGCGGCATGGCTGCCGCGTTGGCCGTCGGTCAGCTTGCGTCATCTCAAACGGCGTCTGCCCAGGCACCGCGCGCGCCGTCGAAGTGGCAGTATACCGCGGATATCGTCGTCGTCGGCTCTGGCGCGACCGGATTGCCGGCCGCCACCGTAGCCCGCGAGGCAGGTGCCTCGGTCATCCTGGTCGAGGCCGAAAAAGATATCGGCGGTCACGCGATCACCAGCGGCGGCAATGTCCCACTCGGCGGTGGCACCAGCGTGCAGAAAAAATACGGCATCAACGATTCCCCCGACCTGCTATTCCGCGACCTAACCGACTGGTCGGTGGTCGAGCCCAATGGTTTTCCCGATTACCGTTACAACGATCGCGAAATCATTCGTGCCTTTGCGGACAACAGTGCCCCGACTTTTGAGTGGCTCGTGGCGCACGGCGTGATATTCGTTGACAAGGCGCCCGATGATTTCGGCGGCACGTCGGTCGGCAACTCGGTGCCGCGGGAAATGCATAGCGCGGCCATGGACTGGCCGATGGTGCAGACCGGCAAGCCGGCCGATCCGATTATTCAGAAAATGCTGTCGACTGGTAATGGTCTGATGCGCTCGCTTGAGGCGGCTGCCAAGAAAGCTGGCGTGCAGATCATGCTCGAACACAAGATGACGGCTATCTATCGCGAAACGCCGGCATCGGGCCGGGTGCTCGGCATCGCGGTCAGCAACAATGACAAGACGCTCAACATCCGAGCCCACAGAGCCGTCATTATTGCGACGGGCGGTTTTACTGGGAATGTCGGTTTCCGTCGAATGTTCGATCCTCGGCTGACTGAAGAATATTGCGGGTTGGCGGGCATGCCGTGGTCGAACCAGGACGCCAGCGGCGAACTCGCCGGCTTGGCAATTGGCGCATCGCTATGGGGATTGTACAACCAGACCGGCGAATTCGGCTCAAACCTTACCAAACCCGGCACCATCGGCAGCCAATACGGTTACGTTAATCTCCGCTGGATGCCGGGCAGCCCAGTGTTCGATCGCGCTCGTGCGTCGGGCCTGCCGGTCGCCAACTGGCAAGATCTAATCCTCGTCAACATACTCGGTCGGCGCTTCTACGACGAGACCGGCGGTCAATTCACGGCCAACGACTATAACTCCGTCCATCCCTACACCCAGGGCAGTTATCTCAACGCCAAGAACGCCAAATACAATCCCAATAATTTCATCAATGCGGCGCTCGCCGGTATCGGCGACGGCCAAAACGGCGGCGGTCCGATTTGGGCGATCTTTGACGCCGACGCGGTCACCCGCGAAAAATGGGATCCGAATCCGCCAAACGTTGACGTCAAGGCCGGTTTCTTCTTCAGTGCGGATACGCTCAGCGACCTCGCCAAAAAGATCAAAATGCAATATCAGCGCGTCGCCATGCCGCCCGACAACCTCGAGCAAACCGTTGCGCGATACAATTCTTTCGTCGATTCAGGAGTTGATGAGGATTTCGGTAAACCAAAACCGCTGCATAAGATCGCGACGCCGCCGTTCTATGCGGCGTGGGCGACGCCGGTGGTTCACGACACGCGTGCTGGGCTTCGCATTAATGCTAAGTGCCAGGTCATGGACTGGAACGGCAGTATAATCCCCGGCCTGTACTGCGGGGGCGAATCCGCTGGCGGCTTCTCGCAGCATGGTCTCGCTCGCGCCGCCTGCCAGGGCTACATCGCCGGGAAAAATGCCATGACGGCACCGACTAAGCCTACTGCGGGATGATCGCTACCTGGACCTGACGGCCGTGCCCGTGTGAGATCTTCTCCGCGACAACCATGTAACTCACGCTGGTGTCGTTTGACAGCTGAAAGCGACCCACGAATGGATTATAGACGACGCCCGCTGTCTCCCGGCAGTTCAAGCCGTTTCGCTTCAGCGCCGTTTCAAGTTCGTGCGGGGTCACGAACTTGCTCCATTGATGGGTGCCGCGCGGGATCCAGCCTAGAATGTATTCCGCACCGGCGATCGCTACCGCAAAGCTCCTGACTGTACGGTTAAGCGTACCGAGAAACATCAGCCCACCGGGTTTCGCCGTGGCGGCGGCAAGATCAAGGAACAGGCCAACATCGGCGACGTGCTCGACGACCTCCATGGCGAGGACGACGTCGAAGGTTTCCCCCGTTTTCGCCAACTCCTCCACGGTCGTGTCGCGATAGTCGATTGATAAGGCTGCCTCGGCCGCGTGGGTCTTGGCGACCGTTATGTTGCTCGCGGACGGATCGATGCCAACCACGCGCGCGCCCAGCCGCGCGAGCGGCTCCGAGAGAATCCCGCCCCCGCAGCCGATATCGAGCATGCGCAAACCTCGCAGGCCGTCCGGTCGTGTCTGATCGTCACCGAAATAAGCAGCAGCGCGGTCACGGATATAGCCGAGGCGAACCTCGTTGAATTTGTGAAGTTTCGCCCACGGGCCGTGCGGATTCCACCACTGCCCAGACAATCGCGAGAATCGCGCTACGTCGTTCTCGTCAATCGTGTCGCGCACTTTGGCCATTGGCATTTCGCCGGGCGCACACTCGGCGCGGGGTAGCGCGCGCACCGAGATCAATTGTTCTTGGCACCTTCGAAAATCCAGCTCCAAATATTGTTACGCAAGCAACTCGGCAGCGCCTTGTGTCCAAAAGGCATTCTGATCTTTGCCCGACCCTCGACGAGCACAATAAGATTACTCTCGTCCGGACGGCCCGGAATCACCATTGGGCCAAATTTGGTCCCCTTCATTACGCCGTCATAACTCGTTAAATCGAGTTCACTGGCATTGTAACCCTCACCGCCCGGCTGATGGCACGATACACACCATCCCTTGAATATAGGAGCAATGTCCTCGGCAAAACTTATGCGGTTATGCTGAGCGCAGGCTTGATGGATTGGCCAAAGCAGCGTCGCCCCGGAAAGTGAAAGGCTGCCGGCGGCAAAACTGGCGAGTACGACTCCGGATTTCTTCATACTTCTCTCCTTTGCGTCTCCGGCTCACTTGAGCGTGGGTAGCTCATGGCGTCTTCATATCGAAGTTGTGGCACTGCGCGCAGTAAATCTGCGAGGCTTGATGAACGTGATGACAGCTGGTGCAGGGAATCTGACCGAGATGCGAGGCATGTGGGTTTGGCTGATCCTGCGCGGTCTTCGCGGCCACATCCGCGTAGCTGCCGTGGCACTTCATACAGGCCGAATTGTCCGGTGCCTTGCTGGGCGGGCTTTCCGCGTGGCAGGAGGCGCAATTCAGTCCGGCTGCCGTATGCCTATCGATCAAAAAGCCGTGTCCTGAGCCCGGCGCGGGAAGCGATTGAGCAAATGCATGGCCCAGAATGCCGGTAGAAACAGCGGCGAATATCAGGAAAGAAATGATTTGAGCTCTGCGCATCAGTCATCCTAGCTTTTTGCACATGAAGGGGACGGTCTCACCCGCTGTCCAAAGCTACTTTCGCTCGACTTCGAATTGCTCGAGCGCAGCCAGAGCGTCGCAAGCATACATCGCCGAAGGTCCCCCACCCATCATCACGGCCACCCCCAGGGTCTCAAGAATCTCCGGACGCGTGGCGCCCGCTGCAAGCAAGTCGTGGACGTGGTACGCAATGCAAGAATCGCAGCGAATAGCGACGGCAATGCCGAGCGCGATCAGCTCTTTGGTTTTGGTATTGAGCGCGCCATTGGCCGTAGCGGCCTTGTGAAGGCTGGCGAAACTCCCCATTGCTCCCGGAAGCTCACGGCCAAGCCGGATCAGCCCACCATGCAGCTCCTCGCGTCGCTCGGGGTAATTCGTGGTCGGATGGGCTGCATTCATGACTTCGCGTCCTGCGCAAGGATCTTCCCCGGATCTTTCAGTACTCCTTCGAGCGTTGCCAGGAATCGACCCGCGTCCGCGCCGAATACGACACGATGATCACAGGCAAGCGTACAGAACGCACCTCGCGCTGTCGATGTCGCCACCGACAATATTGCCGTCGCGCCGGGCGGAATAACCGAATCGAAGGCATAGACCACCGGGAAAACGCCAAGGTCGCTCAGATAGAAAGTTGCGCCGGAATAGTCTGCAGGAGTGAGGCGCCGGATTCTGGCCTGCTCGCACATTCTAGTCCAGTCTGCAACTAGATCAGCCAAAGGCCGCGCGTTTACATCGCGCAGCACGGGCGTGATGAGCCCGTCGCGATCATCAACGGCGATGCCGATATCGATCCGATCGCGCTTTGCCAAGCCTTCCGGCGTGTAGCCGGCGTTGAACAGCGGATGTGCCGCGATAGTGAGCGCGCAGCTCCGCGCCAACAGCACCGACAGTGGCAAATGTCGATCGTGAGCGGCCTCGATGAGTGGCTCCAGCGTCAGCTGCGCGGTTACACGGAAGGTCGGCGTCGTCGCACCTGCGATCATGGTGCGGGCGACAGCTTCGCGCAGGGCAGAAGCGCGCTCGATCCGGTACGGCGGCCCGGCATCGAGCGGCGCTTTGAAAGATGTTGCCAAAACCGCAAGACGCTCGGCGGACGTGGCACTTGGGCGCGAACGCGCAATGCGCGCGGCCGGTCGTGAGGCCACCATTGACGCCGCCAGCACTGCCGAAACTTGGGCAGCTTGCTTTGTTGCTTCCGAGGTGCGTCGATCGCCAGCAGCGGCTCCGGCAGGTCCAGTCTTGTCTTTGGCTACGGACCTCGCAACTTGGTCGGGCTGGTCGGTAATATAGCCGAGTGTCTCGCCGACCGGGGCCTCAGTGCCTTCCGCCGCCAGCGGCCCGCTCAAATAGCCATCCTGGAAGGCTTCCACTTCCATTACGGCCTTGTCGGTTTCGACTTCGGCGACAACGTCGCCCTTCCTAATCTTATCGCCAAGGTTCTTGGTCCACTTCACCAATCGGCCGGCGCCCATCGTATCAGAAAGCGCCGGCATCGTGACGGCATAGGCCATAATCAAGCCGCCTTGGTTTCCTGTGCAGACCGGCACAATTCTCGCGCTGCCGCCACGATGTCGGCGACTTGGGGAATGGTTGCCGCCTCAAGGACGCCGTTATAGGGCGTGGGAATATCCAGGCCCGCCAACCGCTGGATTGGCGCATCGAGCGAATAGAAGCAGCGCTCGGTCAGCGTCGCTGCGATCTCGGCGCCGGCACCGGCAAAGCGGCAATCTTCCTCTACGACCAGCATGCGATGAGTCTTCTCCAGGGACGCCGCGCAGGTATTCCAGTCGATCGGCTTGAGGCTGCGTAAATCGATAACTTCCGCCTCGATCCCGTCCTTGGCGAGTTCGTTGGCCGCTTCCTGAGCCAGCACGGCATGGCGCGAATAGCTCATGATCGTCAGATCGCGGCCTTCGCGGCGCACGGCGGCGCGATGCATGGGCGGCGCTTCGGCGATAAAATCCACTTGGCCTTTGGTGAAATAGAGCAGCTCGTGCTCGAGCAGGATGATGGGATCGTCGCTGGCGATGGCTTGCCGCAGCTGCCAGTAGGCGTCCTGCGGCGTCGACGGCACAGCGATCCGCAAGCCGGGCACGTTCATCAGCGTGTGCTCAAGCCGCTGCGCATGTTGGGCCGCAAGCTGGCGCGCGATGCCACCGGGCACGCGCACCACCAGCGGCATCTTGAACTGCCCACCCGACATGAACGGGATTTTTGCCGCGCCGTTAATGATCGAATCGAGCGCCAGCAACATGAAATTGATGGTCATGATCTCGACCACCGGGCGCATATCGACCAGCGCAGCGCCGACGCCGAGCCCAGTGAAGCTATTTTCCGAAATCGGCGTGTCACGCACGCGCCACTCGCCGTATTTAGCGTAGAGCCCTTCAGTGACACGGTAGCTGCCGCCGTACAGACCGACGTCCTCGCCAAGCGTGAAGACGGTTTCATCGGCCGCCATTTCATGATCCATGGCGCGGTTGAGTGCCTGCCAGTAGAGCAGTTCCTGCGACATGATCGTCTCCCTACATCAACACTTCGTGGCGACTGTTGCCGTTGAGGTAGCTCCACGCGGCATCCATGGTGGGCTGCGCGCTCTGCGAGGCGAATGCGACGGCATCGTCGACGATTTTTGCGACGTCGCCTTTCATCTCCTCGACCTCGGCTTCGGCGAGATGCTCGCCGTCGATCAGATGATCGGCGAACAGCTTGATGTTGTCCGGCCCCACTTCCGCCAATTCGTCCGGCGTCGGGTAACGGAATTCGAGCTCGCGGGTCGCGGTGGTCAGCGGATCGGCGCTCTGATAGGCCTTGAGCTCGACTGCCGGCCGATAAGTACCCGGATCGGCCATGGAATGGCCGCGGTAACGGTAGGTTTCGCATTCAATAAATTGCGGCCCGCCGCCGCGCCGGATGCGGTCGAGCGCATGCTTGGTCGCGTTGTAGACTTTCAGCACATCCATGCCGTCGATTTTTTCTGCCGGGATATTGTAGGCCGCGACGCGCTTGAAGACTTCGGGCACTGCGGAGTGGCGGTGAATCTCGGTGCCGATGGCGTAGTGGTTGTTTTCGCAAACGAACAGCACCGGCAGCCGCCACAGCGACGCCATGTTGAGCGATTCGTGGAAGGTGCCCTGGTTGACGGCGCCGTCGCCGAGAAACGAGACGACGACTTCCGGCAGTCCGCGCATGGCGATCGCGTAAGCGATGCCGATGGCGATCGGGCAGGTCTGACCGACGATAGCGTAACCGCCCATAAAGCGGCGCTCGCGATCGAACATGTGCATGGATCCGCCCATGCCCTTGCTCATGCCCGTGGTACGACCAAACAGCTCAGCCATGACTTCACGCGCCGGCGTCCCGCGAACCAGCGCGTGAGCGTGCTCGCGGTAATTGCTGACGATGTAATCGGACGGGCTGGCGGCGTTAATCACGCCGGCGGCGACGGCTTCCTCGCCCGGATAAAGATGTAGGAAACCGACGATATTGCCTTTGCTGTATTCTTCAGCTGCGCGCTCCTCGAAGGTCCGGGAGAGCAACATGTCGCGCAGCATGTGATGTAAGGTTTCGCGGTCCATTTTATACCTTCCGGCCAGACGGCTCATTGGCGCTTTGAACGGTCCGGGGCCAAAAGGCCCCGCACTCCACTCAACAGCAGCCCCTGAACCGTCCTTTGCTGACGGCGTAGCGGGCTTCCTGCCGCTCCACGAAGAACTCCTCGTAGGTCATGATCGGCTTCCCGGGATGGTTGGCCTGGCAGTGCCGCACGTAGGTTTCATAATCGGGCACGCCGATCATCGACCGCGCCGCACGCACACTCCAGGTTTTCACGGCTTGGCCACGCTCCTTCCATTCCGCGAACTTGATTGACAGGATATCAGGCACTGCTGCCTCCCACCGCCGCGCCGGCACCGGCGAACTCCACTTCGATGGCGGTCGCCTTCGGCGTCCCAAGCGCTTTACGGATGCTGAGGAAACCATAGACGACCATCGAGATAACGACGGCAGCAAATAGCGCAGCCAGCGCCGCATCGAGATAGTCGTTGAAAACGAGCCGGCTCATCTCACCGAGCGAATGCGCCGGTGCCAGCACCTGACCTGCCGCGATGGCGGTGGAAAGCTTCGAGGCGTGGGCCAGGAAACCCACTGCCGGATCCGAATCGAAGACCTTCTCCAGACCAGCGGTGACCGTGCAGGCCACGAGCCAAGTGGCGGGGATGACGGTCACCCACGCGTACCGCTCGCGCTTCATCTTGAACAGCACGACCGTACACAGCACGAGCGCGATGGCCGCGAGCATCTGGTTCGACGTGCCAAACAGCGGCCACATCGTCCAGATTCCGCCGAGGGGATCGATGACCCCCTGATAGAGGAAGTAACCCCACAGCAGGCACGCCACACCCGAGCCGATGAGGTTATTGGCCCAAGACTTGGTTTCCTTGAACCCTGGTATGGCGTTGCCCACCAGATCTTGGATCATGAAGCGGCACACCCGCGTGCCGGCATCGACCGTGGTGAGGATGAATAGCGCCTCAAACAGAATCGCGAAGTGGTACCAGATGGCGGTCAGTGCCTGACCACCGAACAGGCTGGACAGGATCTGGGCCATACCGACGGCGAGCGTTGGGGCGCCGCCGGTTCGCGACAGGACCGTGATCTCGCCGACGTCATGAGCGACTTGCGTCAGCTGATCAGGCGTCACCACGAAACCCATATTGGATACCGTCTGCGCGGCTTGGGCGGCGGTTGTTCCGATGATCCCGGCCGCGCTGTTCATAGCGAAGTAGACGCCCGGATGCAGCACTGACGCTGCAATCATCGCCATAATGGCGACGAACGACTCCATCAGCATGCCGCCGTATCCGATGAACGGGATTTGACTCTCGTTCTCGATCATCTTCGGCGTGGTGCCGGATGAGATCAACGCATGCCAGCCAGACACCGAACCGCAAGCGATGGTGATGAATAGGAACGGAAACAAGCTGCCGGCCCAGACCGGACCAGTCCCGTCGACAAACTTGGTGAGCGCCGGCATCTGCAGATACGGACGCACGATGATGATGGCGATGGCCAGCAGCGTAACCACGCCGATCTTCATGAACGTCGACAAATAGTCGCGCGGCGCCAGCAGCAGCCACACCGGCAATACCGAGGCAACAAAGCCGTAACCGATGATGACAAGCGCCAGGGTCGGCCCGCTTAGATTGAAGTAGGCGGCGAGCGCCGGCGTCTGCGACACCGTCTGACCGTAGATCAAAGCCGCCATCAGCAGGACAAAGCCGATCGCCGACATCTCAAGGACGCGACCGCGCCGGAAAAACCGTCCGTAGCAGCCCATGATCAGTGCGATCGGCACAGTGCAGAACACTGTGAACGTGCCCCACGGGCTTCCGTTCAAGGCCTGCACGACAACCAGCGCTAACACGGCCAGAATGATGATGCAGATCAGCAGTATGCCGATGCCGGCAATGGCGCCAGCCACCGCTCCCATTTCCGACCGCACCATGTCTCCGAGCGAGCGTCCGTCACGCCGGGTGGACAAGAACAGCACCGTCATGTCCTGCACGGCGCCCGCGATTACGACGCCGGCGAGTATCCACAGCGTTCCAGGAAGGTATCCCATCTGCGCCGCGAGTACTGGACCGACCAATGGGCCGGCTCCGGCAATCGCCGCAAAGTGATGGCCGAACAGCACGTAGCGGTTGGTCGGAACGTAATCGAGGCCGTCATTGTGACGGACCGCGGGCGTAGCCCGGGCAGGATCGACGCCGAGAACCTTGTTGGCGATGAAAAGCGCATAAAAGCGGTAGGCGATAAAATAAATGCATACCGCAGCGATGACCATCCACGCCGCATTGACGGGCTCGCCGCGACTCAAGGCGATGATGCCGAACGACACCGCACCAAGCGCCGCAATCGCCGCCCACAGCAGCTTTGTTTGCAATCCGTTGGCACTTCCGACCAGCCCACTCATTGTTTCCCTCCCTGCGTTGGCATCGAATGAAATCGCGCGTTCGATGCCATCTCTGCTTATTTTTAGTTTCTTATTCGGGGGGCCAGATCGCTTTGACCTGGATCAAGAGCACGGCGTTTTTTTTAACCACCAGTCTCTCGCGGATGCAGCGCAACAAAACGATGGTAAAAATGCGCAATCTATCAATGCGCAACGTTGGCAGCCGGCCCCAACCCTAGATCAATTCCGCCTGCGATCTCAGGACCCGATCCATCGAATTTCCGGGTCTTTTCTAGCGACAGCCGGAGGCGCGGCCTTTGGGCGCCCGACAATGATCGGGGCAACAGGCAGGTACGTGGCAGGAAGCCCCAGCACCGCCTTGCCCTCAGCAGTGCCAAGCCAGCTTTGCGCAAATCCTATCCAGCAGCTGCCGAGCCCGGCAGCGCGCGCCGCCAGCATGAGATTTTCTGCCGCCAGGGCGCTGTCCTCTACGGCCCACGGTATCGCAGAGGTAGTGCAGATCACGATTAGAACAGGCGCGTGATAAAAAATATCGAAATTCGGATCGTTCAAAATCTGATCGAAGTGATGCGAGACCAGCCCAAGCGGCGAGCTTTTCACCATATGCGCCTTTGCCGCTTGGGATATTTTGGCGAGCACGGCTTTGTCGCGAACGACACAGAACGACCATGGCTGTGCATTCACCGCACTCGGCGCCTGAACGGCAGCGTCGATGAGCTCACGAACGGTCTTGTCGTCGACCGAATCGCCCGTGAACTCTCGTGTTGCTCGCCGTGAGTAGATCGCTTCTTTTAAATCCATGGCCCTGACTATGCGCTATGGGTGGACTGCCTTGTCACGACGCTGACTGCGAGGAACGCTTCGGCCCGATCAACAAACTCGCGGTTGATATTCTTGATGGTTGGCGTACCGGCCAGCCTCATCACCATATTGAGCTCGTTCTTGAGATGGGTGTGAACGGACTCGACACCTTGAGCGCCACCAAGGGCTGAACCGTAGAGCGTCGGTCGGCCGATCGCCACAGCGCTTGCCCCAAGAGCCAAGGCGCGGAATACGTCCTGACCGCGGAAGATGCCGCCGTCGATAATGATTGGCACTCGTCCCTTCACGGCTGCGGTGACGGCTGGCAACGTCGTCATCGGCGCCGGCGAGTTATCCAATTGGCGGCCCCCGTGATTCGATAGCCACACCGCAGAAACTCCGTGCTGCAGCGCTTGCTGCGCCTGTTTGGCCGACATGATGCTCTTGATAATGACCGGCAAGCCGGACTCCTGACGGGCAAAGTCGATATCCGCCCACGACATATCGCCCTTCATGTCCATGGCATTGCCGCCACCGCCCGGTGTCTTCGGCACGTTGCCCATGCTCAGATTTGGAAGTGCCGCGCCCTGGAGCCGGATTGAGCGTTCCCGGTTGCTGGTAACGTCAACGTCGGCGGTCACGATAAGCCCCTTGTAGCCGGCTGCCTTAGCGCGCTGCAGCAATTCCCGCGCAAAACCACGATCGCGCGGGATGTAAAGCTGGAACCATTTCGGTCCATCGCTTGCGACGGCAAGGTCCTCCAAACTTTGCTGTGCGACCGAACTGACGCAGTACAGCGTTCCCGCTGCGGCGGCGCCTTTGACATTCGGCAGGTCGCCCTGGGCGTGGACTGAACCTTGGTTGCCCATCGGCGCGGTAATAACCGGATAGGAAATCTTGTTGCCGAGAATCGTGGTGGAAGTGTCGGCGCTGCCAGTGCCGTTCATGAAATCGGCGTTGATCACCCAGCGATCAAACGCCGCCTTGTTCTCGCGCATGGTCCATTCATCGCCGGCGCCCCCTGAGGCGTAAGCGAAGCCGTACGGCGCCATGACCTTCTGCGCCTCGGCTTCGAGGTCGCGCAATGTGACGATATTGATCTTCTTCTCGTTATTCGGCACACCGGCGGAGTCGGCAGGCGTGGCCGCGACCGATTGGACCGCGGAATTCTGGGCAAGCGTCGGGCCTGTAAGAGTCAGCGCGGCCGCGGCACCGGTGCCGCTCAGCAACAAGTTTCTTCGGTTAAAGCTCATGGCGTCCCTCCGTGGGTTCAAAGGCACGCTATACCAAGACCGGAAGCCCAACTTTGACAGAGATCAATTCGCCACCCACGCGCGGCATGTGTCGGTGAAACTTGATTCAGATCAAAGGGTTAGGCTTTGTCGAGGGGAGTTTTTGGCGCCAGATTGTGTTCTAGGCCCCTCTCCTCCACAACACCCCCGAACGTCAAATGATTAAGCCCCGTCCGCTTAAGGCCGGAGCTTTCTTTTGATTGCAAAGCACGCAGGCTCGTTCAAAACGTCATGCCCAGATCATGTTTGCCTACAGGGCTCGTGCCGCTACTCAAGTGACTTCCGGAACCGCAGAATGCTTGTGCCGAGAAGGGCCAGGGCGATGGTCGCCATCGCTGCGAGTTCTGGCCACAGCACGTTCAAGCCAACGCCTTTAAGAAAAGTGCCGCGGATGACAACGAGGTAGTAGCGCAGCGGATTGATATAAGTCAGCCACTGCAACACATGCGGCATGCTCGAAATCGGAAAACTGAAACCGGACAGGATAAAAAACGGATTAAGCACGAAGAAATTCATGGAGAACGCCTGTTGCTGTGTCCTACACAGCGTCGAAATTAATAGACCGAGTGCCAACGTACTCAACAGAAATAACGATGACCCCAGCAGCAGCAGCAATGGATTGCCGACGAACGGCACTTGAAACCACAATACGGCAACCGTGACGATGAGCGCGACTTCGCCCAGCCCAATGACGAAGAACGGCACCGTCTTCCCTAAGATCAACTCCGCCGGCCGCATCGGCGACACCATGAGCTGCTCCAGCGTGCCGACCTCGCGTTCCCGCACGATAGCAAAGGCGGTGAGATTGACGATGATGACGAGGGTTAACGTGCCGATGAGCCCCGGCACAAAGAACCATTGCCCGTTCAGATCCTCATTGAACCAGGGCCGCTGTTCGAGCGTCACGTGAACTTGCCGCATTCCTTGCGCGCCGAGGGTTCGCTCCGCCAAGTCCCTCGCGTATTCTTGCGAAAATCCGGCCGCGATCGTGTTGACATAGCCAAGCGCAATGAGCGCTGTGTTCGAATTGGTGCCATCGACAACGACCTGCAGCGGCGCGCTTTGACCCTTTCGCAAGAGCTCGGCAAAGCCGGCATGGATAACGATCGCCACCGCCGCGTCGCTGTTGTCAATCGCTTTTGTGACCTCACGCTGGGACCGCGCGACTGTGACGTCGAAACGATTGCTGAACGTAAACCGCGACACCAGTTC
>Ga0335074_10005257_pt1 | contig 17905 bp, 12 predicted proteins | sample Lox_Sample_23_FD_206715 | JGI IMG/M metagenome (GOLD analysis project Ga0335074, IMG submission 206715) | Soil microbial communities from Loxahatchee National Wildlife Refuge, Florida, United States - Lox_Sample_2.3 | ecosystem: Environmental > Terrestrial > Soil > Wetlands | place: USA... | reverse complement strand
GCCCGCCTGCCTGGCTGCTGTGGCAGATTGACGCGGACGCGCGGGTAGCTACCAGCGACCGGGGGCACACGGTACGGATAGCCCCGTTCCACGGCGTGACGGGCGTGGCCTGGGACGAGCCAGGCGAGCACTCCACCATCCCGCCCAGGGCCGTCGGCGGCGGCAATATCGACTGCAAGGAACTGGTCGCCGGCTCGATCTTGTATCTGCCGGTGGCGGTGCCTGGTGCCCTGCTGAGCGTCGGCGACGGCCATGCCGCACAAGGCGACGGAGAGGTGGCGGGCACCGCCATCGAATGCGGCATGACGACCGAGCTTCAGCTCGAACTGGTCACGCAGCGGCCGGTCCCAGGAGTGCACGCGGAGACACCGGCGGGCCAGATCACCTTTGGTTTCAGCCCGGATCTCAACGCGGCCATGGGCGATGCCCTTGATGCGATGCTGACCTGGCTGCAGGTCAGCTACGGAGTTGGCAAGGCAGCGGCGCTGGCGCTGGCCAGCCCTGTGCTCGACCTGAGGGTCACCCAAGTGGCGAATGAGTCCTGGGGTGTTCATGCGCTGCTTCCGGCGGGCGCGATCGTGAAGACCCTCCCGCCCAAGTAGCGCCGGGCGGGATGTCCTAGCTTTCCAGGGCCCCGCGCATGGGCCGGAACTTCACCTGGGCCTCGGCCAGCTCGGCGGCCGGATCCGAGCCCGCCACGATGCCGCAGCCCGCGAACAGCCGGGCGGTCCGGCCGGACAGCTGCGCGCAGCGCAGCGCGATGCCCCACTCGCCGTTACCCTCGGCGTCCACCCAGCCGACCGGGCCCGCGTAGCGTTCCCTATCCATGTGCTCGAGCTCACGGATCAGCTCGAACGCGGCCCCGGTGGGCGTGCCGCAGACCGCCGCGGTCGGATGGACCGCCGCCGCCAGGCCAAGCGCCGACCTGGACGCGGAACTCGGCGCGAGCGTGCCGCGGACCCAGGTGCCCAGGTGGTGCAGGTTGGGCAGCTTCAGCAGGGCGGGCCGCGCTTCCACCTCGAGCGCGTCGCACAGCGGTCCGAGCGCATCGCGCATCGAGGCGACCGCGTAAGCGTGTTCCTCGGTGTCCTTGGCGGAGGCCAGCAGGCCCGCACCGAGCGCCTCGTCCTCCACAGGGTCGCCGCCCCGGGGCGCCGTGCCGGCCAGGACCAGGGCGCTGACCTGCCGGCCGGCCTGCCGGATGAGCAACTCCGGGGTCGCGCCGATCATGCCGTCGCAGGCGAACGTGTAGCACTCGGGGTACCGCGCGGCCAGCCGTTGCAGCAGGACACGGGCGTCGATGGGTTCGGTCGCGGTCGCGAACTGGTCCTGGGCAAGGACGACCTTGCGCAGCGCGCCCGCCTTGATGGCCGTGACCGCCTCGGCCACCGCCTGCTCCCATTGCGGGGCGGGCAGGCTGCCGTCGTGCCAGCGCACCTCCGTCGGCGCCACCAGCGGCACGGAGCCGTCCCCCGGCGGCCATCCTGGGATCCCCGCCCCAGGTTCGGTCACCGTAGTCAGCCAGGCCCGGCCCTGGCCGTCCCGGCCTAGTACCGCGCGGGGGACGATCAGCACCGAGCCCTCGGACGACGCGTCGAAGGTGAATGTGCCGAACGCGACGGGTCCCGATCCGGGCGCACGCACCCGGTCGTCGACGTCCAGGGCGTCAAACACCGAGCGGAGCCATTTCTCCCCGGCGGTGAACCTGTCCTCGCCGGCGGGCAGCGTGACTCGTGCCGCCTCGCCCCATCCGGCCAGGCCTGCGCCGCGGTGCACCCAGGCGACCACGTCCGGCTGCGGTAGCTGCGCGAGGAGATCTCCAGGGTCCGGGACGGCCACGGTGCGAGCCTGGAGCCGCCCCGTGTCCTGGCGGCTCAGCACCGCCACGCTGCCGTCTGCGCTACCCGATCACCCGCCACGAAGCCACATTCTAGGTGCCGTCCGTCACTGAGCCGCGTTCCGGGTGCGCCAGCGCGCTCGGCCACCAGATGTGCCGACCGATGTCCAAGGTCAGCGCGGTCACCAGGACCGACCTGACCACGATGGTGTCGAGCAGGACTCCGAGCGCCACCGCGAACCCGATCTCGGTGAACTCCACCAGCGGCAGCGTGCCGAGCACGGCGAACGTCCCGGCCAGCACCAGGCCCGCCGAGGTGATGACGCCGCCGGTGGCGGCCAGCCCAGCCAGGGCGCCGCGGCGGGTTCCTGACCGGGCGGACTCCTCGCGTATTCGGGTCATCAGGAAGATGTTGTAGTCGATCCCGAGGGCTACCAGGAACACGAAGACGAGAAGCGGGACCGACGTGTCCGCACCCGCGAACCCGAACACGTGCTGGAAGAACAGCGCGGATATGCCCAGTGCCGCGCCGAACGACAGGACGACGGTACCGATGAGCACGAGCGGCGCGACGATCGCCCGCAGGAGCAGGCCCAGGATGAGCAGCACCACGCCGAGGATCAGCGGGATGAGCAGGTCCCGGTCACGCGCCGCCGCGCTCTCCACGTCCTTGTTGATGGCCGTACCGCCGCCCACCTTCGCGTCCGCTCCCGCGATGGCGTGGACCTTGGTCCGTATCGTGCCGACCAGCGTGTAGGCAGCGGAGCTGTCCGGCGCAAAGGTCATGGTCGCCTGGAGGAAGGCCAGGCCGTTCTTGGTCACCGGCGGCGTGACGGACGCAATGCCCGGCGTCGCGACGAGCGCGTTCCTGACCTGGCTCGCACTGGCCGCCGTGGATATCACCTGAACAGGCTCGCCGGAGCCGGCCGGGAAGTACTCGGCCAGCACGTTCTCGGCGGTGATCGACGCCGGGGTACCGCGGAACGACTGCGCCGCCGTCAGGGGGCCGAACTTGAAGCCGATCAGGCCGGCCGACGCGGCGGCGAGCAGGAGGGCGGTGACCAGCCATACCCCGCGCGGCTTGCGGCTGATCGCCTGGCCCACCCGTGCCCACAGGCCCCGGCTGGTCGGCTCGGGCGAGCCGAACGCGGGCCTGACCGGCCAGAAGATCCACCGGCCGACCACCACGAGGAGGGCGGGCAGCAGCGTGATCATAGCGATGAGGCCGACACCGATGCCGATGGCGGCCACCGGGCCCAGGCCGGAGATGTCGTTGGACTCGGCGGCCATCAGGCACAGCATGCCGATCACGACGGTCATCCCGCTGGCGATGATGGCCGGGCCGGCCCGGCGCAGCGCGACGGCCATCGCCTGGTGCCGGTCGGCGTGCCTGCGCAGTTCCTCCCGGTACCTGGCCACCAGCAGCAGCGCGTAGTCGGTACTCGCCCCGATGACCAGCACGACCAGGATGCCCCCGCTCTGCCCGTTGACGGTCAGGTTCGCGTGCTGGGTGAGCAGGTAGATGACGGCCTCAGCGATGGTCAGGGCCACGCCAGCCGAGATGATCGGCAGCAACCAGAGCACCGGGCTCCGGTAGGTCAGCAGCAACAGCACGATGACCACGCCCAGGGCCGAGTACAGCAGCGTGGAGTCGATGCCCTTGAAGATCTTGAGTTCGTCGTTCGCGCTGGCGGCCGGGCCGCCCACGTAGACGCTCAGCCCGTTTGCGCCCCTGGTCGCGGTGTTCTGGACCGTGGAGATGAAACCGCTCAGGTCGCTGTTATAGCCGAGGTCCGAGCCGATGTCGGTCACGATCGCCTTGTGATCGGCGGAGACCACCGGCGGGGCCACCCGCCCGTCCACGACGGGCAGCGAGGCGAAGTACCGCGCGTCCGCGTCCGCCTTGGCCAGGTCGGCCGCGGTGACCCCGCTGTCGCGCACGTAGACGACCAGGGCCGGGTTGTAGTTCTTGGACTGGAAGGCGGCCTGCTCGTTCAGTTCCTGGGTCGACTCGGCCGACGCGGGCAGGTACGACGACGCGTCGTTCTTCTCCGCGCCCTGTAGCTTGCCCGCCAGAGACCCGGTGACCGCCACGATGATGAGCCAGAACGCCACGACCAGGTACTTCGATCGCCGGCCGCAGATGATCGTGATGATCCGGTCTGCCCCGCGCGGGCCCGGACCGTTAGGCCGTTGAGGCCCTGGCTCCACCAGCCCGGCCGCCGCGGCATCATGCCTCGTGCGGGCTTGATCGGTCCCGGTGTCCCCGCCCCGTGCGGGGACACCGGGGTCTGGCGTGTTACGGGGCGCCCCCGTGGTCCCGTGCGCCACGTCGTCCTCCTGACGGCGATGAAGGGTCACATTTTGTTTTCAGCAAATACGATGTATCGCGTCTGGCCTCGCTGTCAAGCTATATCTCAAAGTGTCTCACGACATATTTTCGGGCCAAGGCCCGGGCCCCCGCCGAGACTGGCGCCATGGCAGGTCTGATCCTGCGCGGGACCCAGGCGGCCTGACGGCGGAGTGCGTTGCTCGGCCCGGCGCGCTGGCCAAGCTCGGGTACACAGCGGGGATGAGTTGACCGGTGCGTGCAGCCCGCGCGGGCTTAAATCAGGGCGAGCTGCTCGGGCCGGAGCTCTGGCGGGGCTCGGGCTTACAGCAGGGTGAGCTGCTCGGCCGGTGCGCGCGGGCCGGGCTCGGGGGAGAGATCCGTCGGCTCCTCGGTGCGCCGCGGGGCCGGGATGACCCGCGGAGGTCGTCGCCCGTGACCGCGTCCGGGAGTCGGTCGGCCGATCGCGTATTTGTCCGCTAGCTCGCGCACCTGGCCGGCGATCCTGGCCTGGTAGGCCTTCGGGGCGTAGGCGCTCCTGCCGTACAGGTCGAGGTACCGGCCGACCAGGCTGGGGTGCTGGGCCCGCAGCCAGGCGAAATACCACTCGCGCGTCCCCGGGCGCAGGTGGAGCACGATGGGCGTCACCCCAGTGGCACCGGCCGCGGCGATCTGGCTGACGGCCGCTTCAAGCTGGGCGGGGGAGTCGGAAAGGAACGGGATCACCGGCCCCATGAGCACCCCGCAGCGCAGCCCCCGCTCGTTCAGGGCCGCGCACGCCTCGAGCCTGCGGGCCGGGGCGGGCGTGCCGGGCTCGACAGATCGCCATAGCTCCTTGTCGACAGACCCGACCGACACGTTCAGTCCTACGTCCGTGACCTCGGCGGCCTCCGCCAGCAGTTCGATGTCGCGCAGGATCAGCGTGCCCTTGGTCAGGATGGAGAACGGGTTGACCGCGTCCTTAAGCGCGCTGATGATCCCGGGCATGAGCTGGTAGCGCCCCTCGGCCCGCTGGTAGCAGTCCACGTTGGTGCCCATGGCGATGTGCTCGCCCGGCCAGCTCGGCGAGGCCATCTTCTTGCGTACCAGCTCGGGGGCGTTCACCTTGACGACCACCTTGGTGTCAAAGTCCGCCCCCGCGTCCAGATCCAGGTACGTGTGCGAGTTTCGGGCGTAGCAATTGTGGCTCACCACCCCGTTGGCGATGAAGTCTCCCGTCCCGGTCGTGATGTCGTACATCGGTAGCTCCAGTCCGAGCGGCTCGATCGCCGCTACGCGGAGCTTGGCCTCGCTCTTGAGCGCCACCCCGTCGATCGAGCGCTTCCTGGTGATCGCGGGATCCACGGTGTGGAAGAACCTCAGCACTTCCCGCAGCCCCCCACGCAGCCGGACATAGACGATCCCATTAGGCAGGTTTCTCGGCTCGACCACGTAATGGAAGCCAAGCGAGTCCAGCGAGGAGAGGGTCCAGTCGATGATCTGCGGATCGGTGTTCGGAATCCGCAGGCTTCCGCTGTAGCTGCCCTCGGCATCGAAGATCCCAGCCAGGAAGCCCTTACGCCACTCCTGACTCGGTTCCGGCGGCCAGTCGATAAGCCACTGGATCGTCCGGACCTTGTCGCGGCCGCCAGTACTGATTGCCATCACGCGCCGACGTGTGGCCGACTCCTCCGCAAAGACGAACTCCCTGCAGTGGATGCCTACGTCGGCAAGGTACCTTCGCGTCTTGGCCAGTCCCTCCTCGTCGATCAAGGCGAGCCGAAACGTATACCTTTGGCCTGGTTCGCATGGCTCCAGCTGCGGGTACGGCCGGTCCCCTTGGAGACTCCCGTCGCCGCGGATCATGCCGCAGAGGTATCCGCGCCGGTAGGCGAGGGTGTCCTTCGGCGGCTCCGCGAAGCCGCCAATCCCCATCAGCTTGTTGTTGATGGTGAGGAACGGGCGCTGCAATGGTCCGCCCCACTCAGTTCCGATCACGTGCTTCCAGCCACGCTCTGTCAGGAAGCGATGATCGCCGCTGCATGTGAGCTGCGTGCCGTCCTCCAGCACAACGCGGTATGCAGGCTTGACCGTGGACCAGTGCGCCAGAACCGTGGTAAGCGCATAACGGTGGTAGTAGCCACACTTCATCGTGCCGTAGATCTCATCGCCGACGCGCACCTCGGCGAGCGGCTTCGTGCGGCCGTCCGCCATCAGGATCGGCGTCTGACCCTGGAGGCAGTAAATGCAACTATGTTGACAGCCACGGTAGGGATTTATCGTCCACTGGAAGGGCATGCGGGAGGCTTCGGGGACGCGGTTGACGATGGACTTGGCCTGGACCTCGAAGAAGGTCATGCCGCGGAAGCCCGGGGTGTCGAACGTGCGGGCGACCGCTCCGCGCTCGATGAGCGGGAGCGCCACGTCCCGGCGTGCGGCGGGGAAGAGGGTGTCGCCGTCGGAGACATCAGCCTCGTCGGCGACCTGGTCATCCAGCCGGAGGTTGTCCCATCGCATACTCGTCACACTAGAACGATTGTTCGATGACGACAAGCTTGACACGCCGCCTGTCGTCACGAATATTTATCTCGACGGCTTGGTGGTAGGGATCATGCCCGGCGAAAAAACAACAGAAGTACAAAGCCAGAACGATTGGATAAAGACCCGCTCCTGAGAGATAGTGAGAGGGTACTGGCCCGGCTGCGCGAGGCGGAGGTGGCTGATGGCGCTGTCGCAGGATGAGCAGCGCGCCCTGGCGGAAATCGAGCGGCGTCTGGCCGCCGAGGATCCCCGGCTTGCGTCCTCCCTCGCGACGTTCCGGCGGCCGGCTCCGGGCGCACTGCTGCGCTCGCCCCGGGCCCGCGTCATCGGCACGCTGTTCTCGGTAGTGCTGGTAGCGGCGATCTCGCTGATGTTCTATGCGATGAGCCCGTTCCGCGTCCACAGCCCGCGGGCGCCCGTCGTGCCGACCGCATCCTCCCAGGACCGGGCCACCCTCGCGAGCACGGGCAGCGCCGCTCAGCTTCACGCCACGCAGCAGGCTCCCAGCGCTAGCGAGGGGATCGCGGCCCGCACCGCCACGGGCACGCCGAACTCCGCCGCGCCCTCGTCAAGGGCCAGCACCGCCAGGGCGCACAGCACCGCGACGAGTCAGGCTACGGGGCGTTCGACGCCGGTCGTCGGCGCACCGTAACCGCGCGGGTAGTACTCCGGCGGGTCGTAACGCCGCGGCTCAAGACCGCGATCGCGATAACCCTGATAGCCGGGCTTGGCTAAGGATTCGCGCCAGAGCTGGACCAGGTAGCGCTCGAGGCCCTCAAGCGCCCGCTTCTCCTGCTGGAACTCGTCGCTGAGCGGATTGCGGTGCCGGTCGAACAGGGCCGCGTAGCGGCGGGTCACGATGTCGCGATTGCCGGCGTAGACCCGCACCGAGTAATCGCCCACCCCGCCGCCGAGCCTGAGCCCGTGAACCGCGGTTCCGGCTTGGCCCATGTTGACGCTGACCTGGCCGCGCAGGTAGATGGAACCCTTCGCTTCCTCGTCCCAGGCGTCGCCGCACGGCGGCGGAGCCCCGTCCCACTCTTCGAGCACCAGCCGGACGTCGATGTCCTCCTGCAGGCTGCCGATCCACAGCTGTTCGCGGTTCGTGCTGATCAGCGCGCCTACGGGGGGCAGGGGGCCGCCCGGCGCATCTGGGTCGACGGCCGGATCATGGATGCGGAACATCCTCCGTTCAGGCGTCACCGGAATGACCAGCTGCAGAAGCCTGCGGCTCATGGTCCCCCCCTCCAGCGTGTTGATCCCTCGGCTCTCAACCTGCTTTGCTAGCAAATCTAGACCGCAGACTCATTCTGTGAGGCCCGAACGCATTCTGAAATGCCCACAGTAGCCGCTTGACTACTGAATGCATTGGAGTACCGTCATATCTGATATGAACCTTGTGTCCGAACTTGACCTGCCGGCGCTGGACTACATGGCGCCGGATTTCTCGGCTGACCGCTACCATCAGCAGCTGGCCGAGGTCCGTCGGCGTGGCTGGCTGGCCAAGTCGCCGCTGGCCTACGTCGTGCTCGATCACGACTCCGGCGAGTTCTTCCTGCGGTCACGCGCGACGGCGTTTCCCGGCCGCCAGATCGCCGAGTTCTTCGGCATCACCGGCGGCCCGCTCGCCGACCACATCGACGCCAACATCCTGAACCTCACCGGGGAACAGCACCGCCGGCTGCGGGCCCTGGTCGGGCCTGCGCTCACGCCGCGGAAGGCCGACCGCTGGCGACCGGCGATGCGCGGCTTCCTGGAGCAGCTGTGGGAGCCGGTGGCCGCCTCCGGGGCCTGCGACTTCACGGCCGTGCTGGCCAGGCCGTACCCGTCGCTGACGATCGCTACGGTGGTCGGCGCGCCGCGCGAAGACGCCGCGCGGCTGCAGGAATGGTCCAACTGGGTACAGCGGCAGTTCGACATCCAGGCGCTGAGCGGCAACCGCGACGATATCGAGCGGGCGGTGACCGAAGTCCAGGAGTACGTGACCGCCCTGCTGGAGGCCAGGAGCGCCGCGCCGGGAGACGACCTGATCAGCGACCTGCTCGAGGCGCGCGACCAGGGGGACCGGCTGTCCGCGGCGGAGTGCGTGCAGCTCGTGGTCAACGTCCTCGCTGGGGGCATCGACACCACGACCGCCCAGCTCGCGCACGCGATCCGGCTGTTCGCCGGCCATCCCGACCAGTGGGCGCTGCTGGCCGATGATCCGGGCCTGGTTCCGCGCGCCGTCGACGAGGTGGCCCGGTATGAGCCGGTCACGCCGTTCACCGCGCGGATCTGCCTGGAGCAGATCGAGTACCGCGGCATCACCTTCCCGGCCGGCACGATCGTGGCGGTCTGTGCGGAGCGGGCTAACCGCGAGGGTGGCGCCGGGGAGGACTTCGACATCACCGCCGAACGCGACAGCAGGCTGCTCACCTTCGGCGCTGGGCTGCACTACTGCCTGGGCGCCAACCTGGCCCGGGCCGAACTCGAAGAGGCGCTCGCGTTCCTCGCGCCGCGCACCCCAGGTCTCGCCTTGGACGGGCCGCCGCAACTGGACGGAGTCGAGGGCATCTACGGGATCGACAAGCTTCCCATCATCTGGTCGGGCTCGTCACGGATGAGCTCGAACCCCGGCCCCGGGCCGGACGTGACGTAAGCAGCCGGTACCCGTCGGCGACGGGTACCTCCCCGAGGGGTTCGCGCGATGCAGGCACCAGTGCAAGACGCCCGGTTTAGGTCACTAAACGTGCCCGCTCGACTACCAGAAGGGACATTGGTGCCGGTCCGGAGCCAGCCACTGGCCCGCCGCGACGCCCACCTGCCGCTCGGTGCAGACGCCGATACCCCGGTGCGCGGGCGTCGGGCCCTGATGCTCTCGGTCTGCTGCATCAGCCTGTTCATGGTCGGCCTGGATAGCACGATCGTGAACGTCGGGCTGCCCTCCATCGGCCGCGACCTGCACGCCGGGGTCTCCGGGTTGCAGTGGACAGTCGCCGCCTACACCATCGTGCTGGCCGCCCTGCTGATGTTCTCCGGCGCGGTCGCCGACCGGATCGGTAGGCGGACCATCTTCCAGGTCGGCCTTTCGCTGTTCATCCTTGGCTCGTGGCTGTGCAGCCTGGCCCCCAGCCTGGGCTTCCTGATCGGCTTCCGCATCCTGCAGGGCGTGGGCGGCTCGATGCTCAACCCGGCCGCGCTCGGCATCATCACGAATACCTTCACCGGCCGCGCCGAGCGCGCCCGCGCGATCGGCGTCTGGGACGGCGTGTTCGGCTTGTCCATGGCGCTGGGCCCGGTGCTGGGCGGCGTCCTGGTCGGCACGGTCGGCTGGCGCGGGATCTTCTGGGCGAACATCCCCGTCGGCCTGGCCGCCATGGCCCTGACCGCGCTGTTCGTGCCGGACTCGAAGGCCCCCAGGTCCCGCCGCGCCGACCCAGTGGGGCAGTTCCTCATCATCGTGATGTTCGGCTCGCTCGCCTACGCGATCATCGAGGGCCCGACCGACGGCTGGTTCTCGCCGCGGATCTTCGGGTTCTTCGCGCTCTCCATAGCCGCGCTTGCGGTGCTGCTCGCCTACGAGCCGCGGCGCACCGAGCCAATGCTCGACTTCCGGTACTTCCGCAGCGCGCCGTTCGCCGGCGCGAACCTCACCGCGGTGTGTGCCACCGCCGCGATGGCCGGGTTCTTCTTCCTGTCCACGCTCTACCTGCAGGACGTGCGCGGCCTGTCGGCGCTGCAGGCGGGCCTGACCATCCTGCCGATGCCGGCGGTCATGGCCCTGTGCGCCCCGATGGCCGGGCGGATGGTGGCCAAGCGCGGCCCGCGGATCCCGCTGGTCATCGCGGGCGCGGCGTTCACCGTCAGCAGCGCGGCCCTGTCGCGCCTGACCGGGACGACCGAGCACATGTACCTGGTCGTCACCTACGGCCTGTTCGGGGTCGGGGCCGGCATGATGAGCTCGCCGATCACCAACGGCGTCATGTCCGGCGTGCCGAAATCCCAGGCGGGCATGGCCTCGGGGATGAACTCCTCCAGCCGCCAGCTCGGCCAGTCGCTGGGCGTCGCGATCGTAGGCTCGGTCCTGGCGGCCAGCATCCGCGGATCGCTCCATACCGGCTTCGTCCAGGCCAGCCACGCAAGCTGGTGGATCCTCGCCGGCTGCGGCTACGCCGTCCTCCTGCTCGGCCTGCTCACCACCACCCGCTGGGCCAAGTCCACCGCCGCTCGCCTCAGCTAGACCACGCTCCGGTAGGCGAGAAGAATGTGGGTAATCAGGTCCGGTGCCATGCGAGGCTTCCTATAAGCGGTGATGATTACCTGGCACCGACTGTCCCCGATCGGCGGTAATAACCATTCCGGTAACACTGCTTAGCTGTGTCATTGACAGCAGAACTTGCGCCGCCTCGGCGCTGGTTGAAGTACCGCCTAGCGCCGACAGCTTCTCCAGTCGGCTGAAATGGTTCGAATCGGTTCCATGAAGTCCCTCGACATAATCAGTCCGTACTGTACCGAAAGCGACGGCATTGATTCTTATGCCGCGCTTGCCGAGGGGGACCGCTAGGGACTTGGTTAGGCCTGTAAGGCCTGCCTTCGCAGCAGAGTAGGCAGGATAGCCGAAGTCTCCGACACTATTTATGGACGACACCATAGTTATAGACTTATCGACAGCCATTGCCGGATCGGGTGTCGGCACGTTTGCCGATTCAAACAATGGCGCGAAATGCTTGATACAGATGTATTGGCCGCAAAGATTAACGTCCACGGACTCCCGAAATGCCTTCAAATCCAGGTCAAGTGGATCTCCGTCGACTTCTTCAGATTGGGCTCCCCCAGAAATAAGGATAGCATGGGAAGGTGCCGCGAAAGCCTTGAGTTCTCTGTATCCTTCCTGTATCTCGGCGCATGCTTGCCGCATTGAATCCTCATCCGTAATATCAGCTTTAAGATGATAATAATGTGCATCAGGAAGGGGTCCAATATCATTAGACCGAGGGTTCTTGTCTAGGCCTATCACAGTGAATCCAGACTTCAGCAAAAGGCTAGCGGTTTCGGTTCCTATGCCGCCCGAGACTCCGGTCACAATTGCCGTTCGGCCCATCACAAGCGTGCCCCCTCCGTCGGACCACTCGTCATGATCGGACATCCCACGCTCGGAGATCCCCGCAGGTTCTCGGCCAGTCGCCGAGCCGCGACTGGGCAGGTCGTGCACCAACACCGTGAGGCTTGCGCGGCCCCGGTGACCAGCGACCGCCTGCCGGGTGCCAAAGTTCGACCACCCCGTGCCTTCAACTCCGGTCAGGCTATCAGAGCTTTACAAGGCTCCACATCCGTGAGCCAGGAAGTGGGTTAAACGTTACAAAAGTTTACGCAAAGCTACATGATCGCAGCTGGTAAGGCTTAGACGCGCCAATGTCCGTTTTGCAGTTCCATCGCTGGCTCAGGAACGGTCCATGTTAGGCCGTGCCACCGCGCTGCCGTGGCGGTACCGCCGGGCACGAGGATGTTTACCGACGGTGACGAATCTCTCAACCGCGCGGCCTTGCGTGTCACCCCTTGTACGACGTTAGTTGTAGAGACGCAATTAGCCTGACGTCAGTCAATCCGGGTGATATCGCTGCCAGATCCCAGCCGCCGCCGACGCTTGCTCGTGCTCGTCGTCTGCTGCTCGAGCCTGTTCATCGTCGGCCTGGACAGCACGGTCGTCAATGTGGCGCTGCCGGTCATCGGGCGTGACCTGCACGCCTCGGTCTCTGGCCTGCAGTGGACGATCGACGGCTACGTCCTGGTCCTGGCCAGCCTGCTCATGCTGTCCGGCGCGACCGCCGACCGGGTCGGCCGCCGCCGGGTTTTCCAGATCGGCCTGGCCGTGTTCACCGCGGGCTCCGGGTTGTGCAGCCTGGCCCCGGGACTGGGCTGGCTGGTCGCGTTCCGAATGGTGCAAGCGGTCGGCGGGTCCATGCTCAACCCGGTGGCGATGTCGATCATCACCAACACGTTCACCGACCGGGCCGAACGCGCCAAGGCCATCGGGGTCTGGGGCGGTGCGTGGGGCCTATCCCTGGCGCTCGGCCCGGTCCTGGGCGGGTTGCTCGTCGACACCATCGGCTGGCGCGGCGTGTTCTGGGTCAACATCCCGATCGGCCTGGCGGCCATCGCGCTCACCGCGCGGTTCGTGCCCGAATCCAGGGCACCGGTCGCGCGCCGCCCGGACATTGCGGGACAGGCGCTCCTCATCGCGATGCTCGGGTCGCTGACATACGCCATCATCGAGGGACCCGCACTCGGCTGGGGCGCACCGGCCATCTTGGCGCTCTTCGCCCTCGCCGTGGCGTCCTTGGTGGCCTTCGCGGGCTACGAGGCGCGCCGGGCCGAGCCGGTGCTCGACCCGAGGTTCTTCCGCAGCGCGCCGTTCGCGGGCTCCGTCCTGACCGCGATGACCGCCTTCGCCGCCATGGGCGGCATCCTGTTCCTGGCCACCTTGTACCTGCAGGACGCGCGCGGCGAGTCCGCGCTGCGCGCGGGGCTGGAAATCATGCCAATGGCGATCATCATGGCGCTCGGCGCGGTGCTGTCCAGTCGGATCCTGGCCCGGCGCGGCGCCCGGCTACCGATGCTGGCCTCGGGCCTGGGTATGGCCGCAGGCGGCGTGCTGCTGTCCAGGCTGACCATCGCCTCGCCCACGTGGCTGATCGTCGTCGCGTTTTGCGTCTTCGGCGTTGGCGCCGGCCTGGTGAACCCGCCGATCACCTATGCCGCGGTGTCAGGTATGCCGACCGCCCAGGCCGGAGTGGCGTCGAGCATCGCGTCCACCAGCCGACAGGTCGGCCAGTCGCTCGGCGTGGCGATCACCGGCTCGATCCTGGCCGCAAGCCTTCACGGCAGCCTCAGGGCCCGGTTCGTGCCCGCGAGTCACGCCGCTTGGCTCCTGCTGGCCGGTTGCGGTGGCGCCGTCTTCCTACTGGGCCTGGCCACCACGAGCCGGTGGGCCCTGGGCACGGCCGCCCGCACAGCCTCCAGGCACGACGCAGCGGCCGAGCAGAAAACCACGGTCAGGACTAGCTGATCCCGCCGCCTCGTCCCGAAGCTCTGCGACACCCTTAGTAAAGCCGCACTACGGATTAGGAAACGGCGCTAATCGTAGATGATCACGGCGTGCAGGAGGCCAAGCTCGGCTAGCGCCTCGGCCACAGAATCAGCCCGGGGAAGATCGGTCAGGCCGGTCCGCCACGTGGCGAGGCTATCCAGCCACTCTTCCACGAATGAGACGAACTCATCTGGCGACAGCCCGTCACAAAGCTTCTGCGCGGCTCGTATGGATTGCAGGGGAAGCTTCTTAGGCTGGTCGCGATAGATCAGCTCAAGACGCCTGCACAGGTCATCGAGCAGCGCTGCACGCTGCCGCAGGATATCACGCCAGAATATCGGGTTGGTCGCCTCGCGCCAATAACTCCGTTCATCCGTCGACAAATCGCCGTTTTCATGCACCAGCCAGAGAAGCCCCATCCCGAGGATGTCGCCGAATTCTTCCAGCTCCGCGCGGGCCGTTGTGAATGGCTGGTAGTGCAATTGTGACACAGTGCCCTCAATCGCGACTTCACCAAGCCTCAGATGATCCATTATGAAAAGCCAGTCCTCGTGGTATACCGGCGGAAAGAATCCTCTCATACGCTGGGGGTTCACCATCATTGATCCGCCCGAGATGAATGGCTTGCCGCCGCTTCCTGCCTTCCGACGCGCATGTCCCACCACCGAGGCGTCAGGAAACCGGAGCACCTGGAGTCCCACTACCGGGTACTGGCTGAGCAGTGTCGCCGCCGAACTAGCCTTCTCCGCGCTGACCTCACGGATGTCATCGTCGAGGAAGAGCATGCGCGTCCACCTGCAAGAACGGCCCATCAGCAGGCCCAGGTTACGCTTCCTGCTGATGTCAACCGCGCAAATCGACAGACGATCAGGAGGAACAGCCGTTCCCACGTCGAGGAGTCGGGCGACGCCAGAGCGAAGAGCCAGCGCGGTGGCTTGACCGGGCTGAACCTCGGCCAGGACTTGCGACAGCCCGTCGGGGAACTCGTCGGAGTACACCGCGATCAGCTGGCATCTCAACTGACTGGCTAGCCGTACCGCCGAGCGTAGCTGCTTCGCGGAGCGGATGGTCGGGACGACAATCGCATCGATGACGGCGCCGCCGCGGGAGGTGTCATGGGGACGATCGTCACTCTTGGTTGCGGTACCAGCTTCGTCCGGCGCTCTCCTGAGCAGGTGCTCGTATGACTCCAGGTCGAAGGGTTCCCCGTCATCGCCCATACAGAGATTCTGCACTGCCGGGCGCCGCGGGCTTCACCAGCGCGGTCCCGTCCCCTCGGACCACTCGTATAGCCGCAAATCCTCGCGCCGCAGGTTGGACGGCAGAGCCACGTTGTTGCTCACTCTTATCCGCATCGCTATGCAGAATGCATCGGTGTTTCCGAACGCGTCGAGCAGGTATTGCTCATTAGCATCCCTGACCCGTCGATCAGTGAAGCAGAGGGTAGCGCCATGGACACCTCGACTGGTAATGCCAGTCAGCACGGTCACGGTACGTTCCGGTACAAGTGGATGCGGGCACCGGGCTATCACCCCGACGTCTTGTACCAAAGTTCCCTGGTCATCGCGGATAGACGTGAACTCGCGGGTTTCGTCCCCTACCGCGCAAAGGAATCGATGGGTGTCCGTACCTTGAATCTTTTCGGCCACCGGGAGCGGTAGGTCATTAGCGAAATATTGCGTAGCGCTGTGGACCGCCACGCCGCCTATGATGACCAGATGGTTTAGCGCGAAGTCTTGCACAAGTTCATCAGGTGCCAGAATTCGTATCATACTCGCCGGGTTATCAGACCGCAGTTGGCCGAAGACCTCTATCAGTGCGTCAAGGTCGGCGTGCTTTGCGTACCGGGTGTAGTTCAGGTGGCCGGGCCGTGCGTACTCAGGCAGTTCAGGCGCCTCCGAGCAGACGACGCTGACCGCCGCCCCGTCCGGGAAGTGCCAGATCGACCTGCTGTGGCTGGTGAGCGGTTCGGGTGACGCGGCGGCCTGCGTCTCAAGCGCTCGTTCGCGCAGCGCGAGCAACTCGGCGTACAACTCGGCCTGCCGTTCCCGCTCCTGTCCGTTTAGCTCGTCTTCACGAAGCAGACGCGGTGTACCTGAAGCGAACGACCGGCTTGTGCAGAACAGCCGGGCGTACGCCTCGAGTCGCTGTGCCGGCGGAAGCCGACCCGAACCCGGCTTCTCCCACTGGGAGATCGTGGCGATGCTGAGTGGGTCCGCGCCGCCGAGGGCCCTGGCCAGTTGCTTCTGGGTGAACTGACCGTATTCCCGCTCCCGGAGATCCCGCAGGCGCTCGGCCAGCCTTCGGGCCGGGATGGAGGGGTGCTCGTTGTCGGCAACCATCTGACCTCCGATCTGGGGCTCGTGTGGCCTAAGTGACCGATCGGCCGACCGGCGGATACTAGGTTCTACCACCGGCGATCACCCTTATAAGCAGAGTCGGCAGGATCTTGCTAAAACTTTACCAAAGTTTGAGAGATGTTCACAGTTTATACAGGTTTCGCGTCAAACCGGAGCGGGAACCCGTCAAACATGGCCAAAGTTAACGCAAAGGCGCGTATGACCGGTTAGGGGCGCAGGTGACCTAGGGACGTTGGGAGGGCACCCGATGGATCTTCAGCCTTACCAGCTAGCTTGGCGGCGGATCCCGAGCGCACACGCGGGCGGACGGCGGCGAGATCCCTCCTGGCACCGAACGCGGTTGGCCTCAGCCTGGCGAGAGCCGAGGCGATCGACATGAACGAAGTCACCCCAATCCAGCCCCACGGCAGGCATCTGGCCAGCGTGCCCGAAACATACGGTGACATATCGTCGCGGAATGGCAAGGAGGCGCGCTGGGGGCCCACGCTCCCGCGCTACCGGAGCATCCTCGCGCTGGACATCGAGGGTTCCACCCTGCGGACCAACCCCATCAAGGAGGAGCATCGCGAGCTGGTGTACCGGCTCGTGAGAGGGGCTCTGGTTATGGCGGGGATCGACAGCCAGGACTGCGATCCGTTCACCGACCGAGGGGACGGCGTCCTGATCTTGCTGCGCGCGACGGACCACTTCCCCAAGCCGTTCCTGCTGAGCCGGCTGGTCCCCGCGCTAGCCAGCCTGCTCTCGGCGCACAACAACGGCATCTCCCCGGCCGACGAGATGCGCATCCTGCGCCTGCGGGCGGTCGTACATGCCGGCGAGGTGCACCACGACGGCAAGGGGTTCTTCGGCGAGGACTTGGACATCGCGTTCCGGTTGCTGGACGCGCCGCGGTTCAAGGACCACCTGAAGAGCTTGACAGCGCCGCTAGCGCTGGTGGCCTCTGACTCCTTCTACCAGTCGGTCATCCGCCACGGGTACGACGGCATCGACCATGGGGAATACCACCCGCTCGTGACCGTGGAGGTAGCGAAGCAGCGCAAGAAGGGCTGGGTTCACGTCCCGCAGGCGGCCGCACCCGCGCTTCCGGTAGCGGTCCCGGCCCAGGTCCGGTGGGCCCGGCCGTTACCTGGCTGTCGGCGAGCCGGGCGGTTACCCGACCGGTCGAACTGGGCTCTGCTGGCCCGCGGCCCGCTGGAGCGCCAGCTGGTCGAGGATCGTGGTCTGGCGCTGGCCGGTACGGATGAAGCCGCGTCGCCGCCAGCTCCGCAGGGCCCGGGTCACCGTGGTGCGCGACGTGCTGGCCAGGCCGGCCAGCTCTTCTTGTGACAGTGGCAGCGCGATGTGGATCTCACCGTTCGCTCCGTGGCCGTGCCGCCCCGCTAGCTGGAGCAGGAGCGCGGCGAGCCGCTGCGGGCCGGTGGTAACCGAGAGCGTGCTGAGCATCGCGGCGGCTTCCCCCCAGCGCTGGATCATCACGCGCACGTAGACGCGAGCGGCCTTGGGATGAGTTTCAAGGAACGTGCCGAACCGTTCGTAGCTGACGATGAGGGCGTGGACCTCGTCGATGGCCTGGATCGTAGCCGTCCGCTGGCCGGTCGTCTCGCCCGAGATCTCGCCGATGGCGTCTCCGTTGCCGCGCAGGGCCACCACTCGCCGGTCGCCGTCGGCGGTCACAGAGATGATCTTGACCGAACCGGTCACCAGCACGAACAAGTGCGTGGCCAGATCTCCCTCGTTGCACATGATCGAACCGGCCTTGTAGATCCTGATCTGGCCAGCATCCGACAGGTCGG
>Ga0335074_10005256_pt1 | contig 17905 bp, 17 predicted proteins | sample Lox_Sample_23_FD_206715 | JGI IMG/M metagenome (GOLD analysis project Ga0335074, IMG submission 206715) | Soil microbial communities from Loxahatchee National Wildlife Refuge, Florida, United States - Lox_Sample_2.3 | ecosystem: Environmental > Terrestrial > Soil > Wetlands | place: USA... | reverse complement strand
CCACGCGCGTCGTGGCGATCAGCGTGATCTCCGGGACGACCTGACGGACGGCGGCCGCCGGATCGGCGATCGCGTCCAGCTCGACCGGTGGGGGCGGGGCGATCCACGTCGACGCCGCCGGGAAGGCGGAGTGGCCGAGCGCCAGCGAGACGAAGTCGACGAGCCCGGCGCCGTGGAGCTCGCCGGCCACGTCGGCCGCGTCCCTTGGGCCGAGCCCTCCGGGCACGAGCTCATCGGCGGACAGGCGGGCGCCCACCGCGATCCGGCCCTGGGTCGCCTCGCGGATCGCGGTCATCACCTCGACCGCAAACCGCGTCCGCGCGGCGAGGCCGTAGCGGTCGGCGCGGCGGTTGCTCAGCGCCGAGAAGAACTGTGCGGGCAGGTAGCCATGGGCCATCGACACCTCGACGCCGTCGAGCCCTCCGTCGGCGGCGTGACGGGCAGCTGTCGCGTATCCCTCGATCATCTCGGCGATCTCGGCGGCGCTCAGTGCGCGTGGCTCGGACTTGAAGCGCAGGCTGGGGACGGCCGAAGGAGCGACGGCCGGTGGCTTGGGGGAGGAGGCGATCAGCTCCCGCCCGCCGTGGAAGAGCTGCACGAACAGGCGCGCACCCTCGCCGTGCACGACCTCGGCCAGCCGGCTGTAGGCGGGAACGATCTCGGGCAGGTAGCCGCCGAGCGTGTGGGCGGTCAGCAGTCCGGTGGGGTGAACCGCGGTGGCCTCGATGAAGATGGCTCCGACCCCGCCGCGCGCTCGCGCCTGGTGATAGGCCAGCAGATCGTCGGTCGGCAGGTAGTCGTGCACGAGCCCCGTCTGGTGCGAGCTCGAGATCACGCGGTTGCGCACCGTCACCGGGCCGATCGATGCCGGTGAGAGAAGAGTGGCGTATTGACCCCGAGCCCCCACGGCCGGGCAACATACACTGCGACGATGAACGCACGCGAATGGCTGGCCGCGTACGCCGAGAAGCTCGGTACGGAGCCACCGACGACCGAGGAGTTCTCGAAGCTGCTGGACGTCGCCGCCGAGGCGGCTCACTCGTCAGAGCGGGTGGCCGCGCCGGTTGCGTGCTGGCTCGTGGCCATGGCCGGGGTGGAGCCCCACCAGGCGGTGGAGCTGGCCCGCGAGGTGCAAGCCGCAGACTCCGAGTCCTAGATGGGCTCGCGGCCGTACGACGTCGTGGTGTTCGGCGCCACCGGGTTCACCGGCGCCCTGACCGCGGAGTATCTGGCCGCCCATGCGCCGCCCGAGACCCGCTGGGCGCTCGCCGGGCGGAACATGAGCAAGCTCGAGCAGGTGCGTTCGCGCCTGGGTGCCGGATCCGCGGAGCTTCCGCTACTGCAGGCCGATGTGAACGACGTGCCGTCCCTGCAGGCCGTGGCGGAGGCGACCAAGGTTCTCATCACGACGGTCGGGCCGTACATCCGGTACGGCGAGCCGCTGGTGGCCGCGTGTGCTGCGGCGGGGACCGACTACGTTGACCTGACCGGGGAGCCCGAGTTCGTCGATCGGATGTGGCTGGGCTACCACGAGCAGGCCTCGGGCTCCGGGGCGCGGATCGTGCACTCGTGTGGGTTTGACTCGATCCCGTACGACCTGGGGGCGCTGTTCACGGTGGAGCAGCTACCGGACGCCGTCCCGATCGCGCTTGAAGGATTCGTGCGAGTCGGCGGAACCTTCTCCGGTGGCACGTATCAGTCGACGATCGAGATCCTGTCGCGGCTCCGGCAGAGCGCTTCGGTCGCCCGCGATCGCCGCGCGCGCGAGCCCGGGCCGTCCCCGTCCGATCGGCGTGTGCGCGGGGTGTCGGGTGCGCCCCACCACGACGAGTTCGGCGGCGGCTGGGTGGCCCCGATCCCGACCATCGACCCCGTGACCGTACTGCGTTCGGCCCGGGCGCTCGATCGATACGGCCCGGATTTCAGCTACAGCCACTATCTGGCGGTCAAACGCCTGCCGGTGCTGGTCGGGTTGGCCGGCGGGGCGGCCGGCATGATCGCGCTGGCGCAGCTGCCCCCGACCCGCAACGCGCTGCGCAAGCTGAAGAGCTCGGGGGAGGGACCGTCGCCCGAGCAGCGCGCGAAGTCGTGGTTCCGGGTGCGCTTCCGGGCGCGAGCGGACGGGCGGACGGTTCACACCCAGGTCTCGGGCGGCGATCCCGGTTACGGCGAGACGTCCAAGATGCTGGCCGAGTCGGCCCTGTGCCTGGCCTTTGACGAGCTCCCGGAGCGCGCCGGTCAGCTCACCCCGGCGGTGGCGATGGGCGATGCTTTGTTGGACCGGCTCCAGCGGGCCGGGATCAAGTTCGAGCAACTGAACGACGGTTGAGCATCAATGGCCGACAACTGGACGACGACTGATATTTCAGATCAGAGCGGGAGGGTGGCGATCGTGACCGGGGCCAACAGCGGCCTGGGGCTCGCTACGGCGCGGGAGCTGGCTCGCGCGGGCGCGCAGGTCGTGATCGCGAGCCGGAGCGCGGCCAAGGGGGACCATGCCGCCGCAAGCATCCGGGCGAGCGTCCCGAATGCTTTGCTGGAGGTCGCGCCGCTCGACCTGGCCGACCTGTCGTCGGTCCGGGAGTTCGCCGCCGGCTTCGCTGCTTCGGATCGCGCCCTCGACCTGCTGATCAACAACGCCGGCATCATGGCCGCGCCACGCCGGCTCACCAAGGACGGGTTCGAGAGCCAGTTCGGCACGAACCACCTCGGCCACTTCGCGCTCACCGGCCTGCTGCTCCCGACGCTTCTGAAGGCGCCGGCACCACGGGTGGTCACGGTCTCGAGCTTCCTCCACCGTCGCGGCACCATGCGCTTCGACGATCTCCAGGGCGAGCGCAAGTACGACCGCTGGGGCGCCTACGGCCAGTCCAAGCTGGCCAACCTGATGTTCTGCTTCGAGCTCCAGCGGCGCGCTACCGAGGCGGGCGTCCCACTGATCAGCACCGCGGCGCATCCTGGCTACTCGAGCACCAATCTTCAGTTCGCCGCGACCGACCGCTTCTATGAGAAGGCGTTCGGGTGGATCGGCAATCGCCTGATCGCGCAGAGCGCGGACATGGGCGCGCTCCCGACCCTGTACGCCGCCACGGTCCCCGACCTCCCCGGTGGAACGTTCGTCGGGCCCGGGGGCCGCAAGCAACAGCGCGGGTATCCGACGGTCGTAACCGCGGAGCGCAAGGCGTACGACGAGGAGGACTGGCGGCGCTTGTGGGAGGTCTCCGAGCAGCTGACCGGCGTGCATTATGCGTTCGTCCCCGCGGGGAGGCCGGCATGACCGACGTGCGTCCCGCCGGGGCTCGTCTCGAGGGGACCGATTTCCGAGCCGACGGTGCGGCCGTGCTCGAGTGGGCGGCTCGCTATCTCGAGCGCGTCGGCGAGTTGCCGGTGCTGGCCCAGGTCACGCCGGGTGAGATTCGGTCGAAGCTGCCCACCACCGCGCCCGAGGATCCCGAGCCGTTCTCCGCGGTGCTGAACGACCTCGACGAGATCCTGCTGCCCGGCGTCACGCACTGGCAGCACCCCCGCTACTTCGCGTACTTCGCGACCAGCGCATCCGAGCCGGGGATCCTGGCCGAGCTGCTGTCGGCGACGCTCAACACGATCGCGATCCTGTGGCGGACATCGCCGGCGTCGACCGAGCTCGAGGGAGTGGTGCTCGACTGGACCGCGGAGCTGCTGGGCCTGCCGAGCGGCTGGCACGGGCACATCGAGGACACCGCCTCGACCTCGACGTTCGCCGCGATCATCGCAGCCCGCGAGGCCACCGGCCGCGACCTGATCCTCTGCTCCGAGCAGGCGCACTCGTCGATCGACAAGGCGGCGCGGATGCTCGGGATGCGGATGCGCAAGGTGCCGGTCGACGCCGAGTTCCGGATGCGGCCCGACGCGCTAGGCGAAAGCTTGGGTGAAGCTGCCGTTGTCGTGGCCACAGTTGGTACGACTGCGGTCACAGCGGTGGATCCGGTGCCGGAGATCGCGGATCTGTGTGCGGCGAGCGGGACGTGGCTGCACGTCGACGCGGCCTACGCCGGTGCGGCCATGGTGTGCCCCGAGTTCCGGTGGGCGTTCGCCGGGGTCGAACGGGCCGACTCGCTCGTGTTCAACCCCCACAAGTGGATGCTGACGCCGATGGACTGCTCGCTGCTGTGGACCAGCCGCCCGGACGATTTCCGCGCTGCCTTCAGCCTGATCCCCGAGTACCTGCGCACGCCCGACGCCGAGGACGCGCTCAGCCTGAGCGAGTACGGGCCCGCGCTCGGCCGGCGCTTCCGCTCGCTCAAGCTGTGGGCGGTGCTCCGCTGCCATGGCCGCAGCGGCCTGCAGCGGCACATTCGCAGCGGGGTCGAGCTGGCCGAGAAGTTCGAGGGCTGGGTGGCCGAGGCCGACGGCTGGGAGCTGTGCGCGCCCCGTCACTTCTCGGTCGTGTGCTTCCGGCTCGAGGGCGGTGACGACCGGAACCGGGCGCTGCTCGAACGGGTCAACGCGAGCGGTGAGATCTTCATCTCGCACTGCGTGCTGAACGGCCGCTACGTGCTGCGGCTCGCCGTCGGCCAGATGAGCACCACCGAGGACGACGTGCGCCGCGCCTGGGACGCGCTCCGTCGCGAGGCGGCGCGAGCGTGATCGGCGATCGTTGGGGAGTGACTCCCGCTGAGACGCGCCGTCGCTATCCATGCGACGAGCTAGTGGCGAATCCCGTACTGGAGGCCTGGCGCGGTGTGACGGTGCGGGCCCGGCCCGATCGCGTCTGGCCATGGCTGGTACAGCTCCGTCTCGCCCCGTACTCCTACGACTGGCTGGACAACCTCGGGCGGCGATCGCCGCAGCAGTTGTGCGGGCTCGAGGACCCGGTGCCCGGCGAATCCTTCACTGCGGCCTTCGGAGGAAGGCCGGTCGGTCGCGTCCTCGCCGTGAGGCCGGGGGAGCACCTGACCGGACGGATCATGGGAGCGGTGGCGTCCTACGTGCTGGTGCCGGACGGCACATCGACGCGGCTGCTGATGAAACTAGTGACGCACCGCGGTCGTGCGTTCGCGCCGTTTCTCTCGCTCGGCGATCTGATCATGGCCCGGCGTCAGCTGCTCAACCTGGCTCGCCTCGCCGAGCGGCCGCAGGCGACCTGACCGCCACCCGGGGGTCGTGCTCTACCGCAGATGCTCCCCGGCACCTCGTTCGCCCCGTCCATCCAGAACGTCTCATGCGGATTCGAGGCCACCGAGATGGGGGCGTACTAACCGGCGGGTCGCCACTTCGCGAACTGGCGGGAGTTGGCGCGGGCGTTCTGGGGGCTCGGGTAGGCGAGGATGATTCAGGGCATGCCTGCCACGGTGAAGGTCCGCGGCGACGCGGTCATCCGCACCGAGCCCGACGAGGCGCTGGTGTGGATCACGCTCACGGCGCTCGCCGACACGGCCAGCGCCGGGCTGGCGGACGTCTCGACGCGCGCCAACGCACTGGTGGCGCTGCTCGAATCGCTCGGGATCGCGAAGGCCGCGCGCTCGACGACGGGCATCACCGTCCACGAGGAGTTCGACCACGTCGCCGAGGGGCGACGGTCGCTTGGCCACCGGGCGACCACGCGAGTGTCGGTGCGCCTGACGGACCACGAGACGATCGGCCGCCTGATCGAGCGGGCGGTTCAGGAGCTGGGCGCACACATCGACGGACCGCACTGGCAGATCTCGCCGGACAATCCCGTCCGGCTGGAGGCCGCGCGCCAAGCTGCCGCCGACGCGCAGCGCAAGGCGCGCGCCTACGCGGAGGGGATCGGCGGCAAGCTTGGCCCGCCGTTAGAGCTGTCCGAGGCCGACGCGCAGCACATCCCGGTCCGCGCCAGGGCCGCGGCGCAGCGATTCCCGGGCGGCGATCCCGTTCCGGTGGAGCCGGGCGAGCAGGAAGTCTCCGCTTCGATTCACATCACGTTCGGGCTCCAATAGGGAACAGCCCGAGCAGGCGCGCGGCGGCGGCGCGACCGCCCGTGATCGTGAGCCGGCCGGCGGCGAGCGCGTCGTCGAGCGAGCTCCCGTGCCACAGGATCGCTTGCAGCGTCGCCGGATCCGCCTCGATCGTGGCGAGCGGGTCCGAGACGCTTCCGTGCGCGATATCGAGCTGCGTGTCGGTGGGCCGGACCTCGAACGGCTGGCCGGCCAACCGGATCTCGTAGGTGGTGCCGATCAGCCCGTCCGCCCGCGCCGGGTGGTAGAGCGTCTTGAGCGCGAGCATGAACGCGTCGACTCCGAGCGTCTCGTGGCCGTTCGGGAACGGAGCCCGGCTGCCCCAGCGACCGAGGCCGAGCACGACCGGCTCGAGCTCGCGGCCCCAGTCGGTCAACCGGTAGACGCGCGAGCCGGCGGGTGGGGGCAGCTGGTCGCGGGAGACGACGCCGGCCTCCTCAAGCTCGCGCAGCCGCTGGGAGAGGATGTCGGGGCCCAGACGCGGCAGGCCCGCGCGCAGATCGGTGAACCGCTTGGGGCCGAGCAGCAGCTCGCGGACGACCAGGATCGCCCACCGCTCGCCGATGACGTCGAGCGCGCGCGCGATGCCGCACGCGTCTCCGTATGTCCGCCTTCCGGCCATGATCGTCGGATCCTACCACTTGACAGTACGGTAGACCAACTATAGAGTTGGTTTTTCCAACCAACGATCTCTCTGCTGAGGTGAACGTATGAGCGAGCGAGACAGTTATCCGGCCGGCGTGCCGTGTTGGGTTGACAACCTGGTCCCGGACCCCAAGCGGGCGATGGCGTTCTACGGCGAGCTGTTCGGGTGGGAGTTCGACGGGCCGGGCCCGGGCCCGGGCGATTACTACGTGGCGCGGCTACGGGGCCAGGACGTGGCCGGCGTGGGCCGCGCGCCCGAAGGCGTGCAGCCGGGGTGGAACACGTACGTGTCGGTGACCTCGGCCGACGATGCGGCGCGGGCGGCGGCGGCCGCCGGTGGCCGGGTCGTCGCGGAGCCGTTCGACGTGCTCCCGGCCGGGCGCCTGGCCGCGATCGAGGATCCGACCGGCGGGCTGTTCGGCGTCTGGCAGGCGGCGGAGCGCCAGGGATGTCAGCTCGTCAACGAGGCGAGCGCCTACTCGATGAGCGTGCTGCACACCGGCGAACCGGAGACGGCCGGTGCCTTCTACCGCGAGCTGTTTGGCTGGGAGGCCGAGGGGTTCGGGGCGCCCGGGCTCAGTCTGCTGCGCCTGCCGGGCTTCGTGGGCGGCGAGCCCCAGCAGCCGGTGCCGCGCGACGTGGTGGCGGTGATGGCGCCGCCCGCCGGCGAGACGGCGCCGACGGTCTGGGCCGTCGGTTTCTGGGTGACGGAGGCCGATGCCCTCGCGAACGAGGTGTCCGGTTTGGGCGGCAGCGTGGTGATACCGCCGTTCGACTCGATCCCGAGCCGCCAGGCTCTCCTCTCCGATCCCTTTGGCGCGCCGTTTTCGGTGAGCACCGCGGCGCACTGACTGGCGGCGCGAGGGGGACAACTCGACACTCGCTTCCGGTCGCAGCGCGAATGTGGCGAAAGTACTGCGATGGGAGCCTGAACCTGCATTCACCGCAAGCGGGCGGGCGACTGTCGAGTTAGTACGACCGGAAAGAGGTGTATCGGCGCTAAGGGGCCGAACCGATGGGGCTCCGCCGGTCGAGGGGGTGGGTGGGTGGGCCGCCTGCGGCGGCGTCCGTCGGATGTGGCGCGGCAGGCCGCGTCTGTGAGGCATGGATGCCGAACGCGGCCGTCGCCGCTACCGCCATTACGCCCGTAATCCGTGCCGGGCGGCGTGATCGCGACCACCCCGCCGGGCACGGACGCCCGGCGGAACGGCCCCGGGGAATTCGGCGCCTGCACACCTGGGATGAGGCACCGGGTCGCGCCGAATTCCCTCAAGGAAATCCGGCGCATCCGCGTTTGCGCCCCGACACGAGTCGGCGCGCCGGATTTCCCACGGACGCCGCGCGCCCGGGTTCGATCCGCAATCGCCCCGCGACACCCGCGGCGCGCGGCCCAACAACCGGCTACTTCAACTCAGACGATGTCTTGCCGAGCAACGCCCGCGCCACGATCAGCAGCTGGATCTGCTGGGTGCCCTCGAACAGGTCGAGGATCTTGACGTCGCGGGCCCACTTCTCCAGCAGGTCGCCCTCCGCGTAGCCGATCGAACCGCACAGGGCGACGCACCGCAGCGCGATGTCGGTGCCGGTGCGGCCCGCCTTGGCCTTGGCCATCGAGGCCTGGAGCGAGTTGGGCTTCTTGTTGTCGGCCATCCAGGCCGCCTGCAGAGTCAGCAGCCGGGCTGCCTCCCAGTCGGACTCCATCGCGATGAACTCCGACGCGGCGGCGGACTGGGTGAACGGCGGCGCGTCGTAGTCGATCTCGACCCCGGCCTCCGACAAGAGCTCCCGCGTCCGCTCGAGGCACGCGCGCGCCACGCCGATCGCCATACCGGCGACGAGCGGCCGGGTGTTGTCGAAGGTCTGCATCACCCCGGAGAAGCCGCGCTTGGGCTCGATCTCGGGGCTGCCCAGCAGGTTTGCCGCAGGGACGCGGCAGTCGTCCAGCACGAAGTTCGCGGTGTCCGACGCCCTGATCCCGAGCTTGTGCTCGAGGCGGTCGAGCTTCAGCCCGGGGTTGTCGCGTTCGACGACGAACGACTTGATCGCCGCCCGTCCCGCATCACGATCCAGTGTTGCCCAGACCACGATCAGCTCGGCCCGGTCGCCCGAGGTGACGAAGATCTTCTCCCCGTTGAGCACGTACTCGTTGGTCTCAGAATCGAATCGAGCCGTGGTGCGGATGGCGGCGGAGTCCGAACCCGCCTCGGGCTCGGTGATCGCCATCGCGGCCCACTTGCCGCCGAACCGCTTGAGCTGCTCCTCGTTGGCGACCGCCGCGATCGCGGCCTGGCCGAGACCCTGGCGGGGCATCGTCAGCAGCAGGCCGACGTCGCCCCAGGACAGCTCGATCAGCCCGAGCAGGCTGGCCATGTTGGAGCCGTTGCGGTTGCCGTCCCGGTCCGCCTTGGCGCCATTGGAAGCGCCGTTGCCGCCGACCGAGCCGGCGCCGGCGCCGCTCAGCGCGCCGCCCTCGTTCATGCCATCGATCACGGCGGCGAGCATGTCGAGCTCCTTCGGATAGGAGTGCTCGGCCTGGTCGTACTTGCGCGAGTTGGGGCGGAAGATCTCGGTCGCGACCTGGTGGGCCTGGCTGACCAGGAACTCGAACTTGCGTGGTGTCTCGAGGTTGATCACACCAACAGCCCTCCCTCGACCACGCCGGCGGCGCGCAGGTCGCGGTACCAGCGCTCGACCGGATGCTCCTTGACGTAGCCGTGGCCGCCCAGCAGCTGTACGCCGTCGGAGCCGATCGCCGCGCCGCGCTCGGCGCACAGCCGCCGCGCGACCGCGACCTCGCGGGCAAACGGCATCCCCTGGTCGACGCGGCTCGCGGCGCGATAGGTGGCCAGGCGCATGCCGTCGAGCTCGATCGCGATGTTCGCGACCGTGAACGCGACGGACTGTCGCGAGGAGATCGGCTCGCCGAAGGCCGTGCGCTCGTTGACGTACGGGACCACGTAGTCGAGCACCGCCTGCGCGGTGCCCACGGCCAGCGCGCACCAGCCGAGGCGCGCGAGCTGCACGCACTCGGCAAACGCGTCCGGGTCTCCGAGGAGCGCGCCGGAGGGCAGCTTCACGTTCTCGAGAATCAGCCGCCCGGTGGCGGCGGCGCGCACGCCCATGGCCGGCTCGGGCTCGACGCTCAGCCCGGTGCCGCCCGGCTCAACCACGAACAAACCCGGCTGCGAAGAATTGTCCAACGCGGCCGCGACGATGAAGAGCTCGGCGTCCGACGCGCGCGGGACCAGCGACTTGACCCCGTCGAGCACGAAGCCGCCCTCGACACGCCGCGCCCGGGTCTTCAGATCGAACGGATTGAACAGCGGCCGCGGCTCGAGCACGGCCAGGGCGGCGGCGGGGACGTTCTCGCCGACGAACTCGGGCAGGTAGGTGGCCTGCTGGTCGGCGTCGCCCCACAAACTCAAAGCGGTCGAGACCGCGGCCGGCGCCAGGCAGGCGAGGGCGATGCCCATGTCCCCCTGGGCGAGCGCCTCGGACATCAGCACGGTGGTGACCGCGGAGCGCTCGGCGACCGCGCCGCCCAGCTCCTCGGGCACCCCGACCATGGTCAGCCCGAGCTCGTTCGCCTGCCCCAATAGCTCCTGCGGCGCGGCGCACGCCTCGTCGGCGGCCTCGGCGGCCGGGCGGAGCTTGGCCAGGGCAAAGTCCCGGACCGACTCGCGGAGCATCTGCTGCTCGTCGTCGGGGGTCAGGTCGAACAGGTCGCTGCGGCCGACTCGCGGCTGCCGGGCCGGTTTTGACAGCTTCTGGGTGGCGGCGAACGTCCGGCCGGCGCGGGTGGCCGTGCGCACGGTGGCCTTGGACGCCTCGTGGAGCACGCGCTCGGCCGAGTCGCGCAGGCCAAAGCGGTCGATCAGCGGGTTGCTGGCCAGCCGGTTGAGCGCCCGGAGCCCGACGGCCATTCCGCGTTCGGCTAGATCAGGCATGCGGCGAGCGATCCTAACACGAGTTCATGTTACGTCGATTGATGTAATCGTCCACAAGCGAGCAAGTACCCCGAATGGAACCTGGGAAATCCTGTGCTCCAACGGGGAAAGCTTGCCGCTTATGGACTTCTTACGCGCTGCTCGTCATCCTCAGTTGCAGTTATGCGGGTTTTGATTGCCGAGGACGAGCAGCGACTAGCCGAGGCGATCGCGCGCGGTTTGCGGCGTGAGGGCATGGCCGTCGACGTGGCTCCCGACGGCACCGACGCGCTGGTCAAGGCGCGCGTCGTGCGCTACGACGTGCTCGTACTCGACCGGGACCTGCCCGGGCTCCACGGGGACGACGTATGCCGGACGGTCCGCGGCGAGCGCCCCGAGACCGGAATCTTGATGCTGACCGCCGCCGGCGCGCTCGAGGACCTGGTCGAGGGCCTCTCCATGGGTGCCGACGACTACCTGCCCAAGCCCTTCCGGTTCGCCGAGCTCGTTGCGCGCATCCACGCGCTGGCCCGCAGGTCCACGCCCAGCCGTCCCCCGGTGCTCGAGCATGGCGACATCGAGCTCGATCCGGCTCGCCGGCTGGTCAGCCGGGACGGCGGCGCGGTCGACCTGACGCGGAAAGAATTCGGGGTGCTCGAGGTGCTGATGGGCGCCGAGGGGGCTACCGTATCCGCCGAGGAATTGCTCGAACGCGTATGGGACGAGCACACCGATCCGTTCACCAACGTGGTGCGCATGACGATCATGACGCTCCGGCGCAAGCTGGGCGACCCGCCGGTCGTGGAGACGGTGATCGGCGTCGGCTATCGGATGAGCTGATGCGGCTGGGCCGGGCCGCGTTCCGCCTTCCGGCCCCCACCATCCGTCTGCGCATGACCGCGCTGTACGGCCTGGTGTTCCTGATCACCGGTGCGGTGCTGCTGACGATCGGCTACGAGCTCGTCCGGCACAACCTGAACTCACCTCCGAACTACCGCGAGGAGCTCGAGCGGCTCGGGCTGGCGCCTCCGTACCTTGGGCGTCCGCCCGGGGTCGGCCCCGGCTCGACCGGCTTCCGCATCGCCGCCGCCGTCCGCGCCCAGCTGCGTGCCGACGCCCTGCACCGGCTGCTGATCGAGTACGCGGTGGCACTCGGCGCGATGACGATCGTCTCGGTGGTGGCGGGCTGGCTGCTGGCGGGGCGGGCGCTGCGGCCGCTGCGCGCAATCACCGCCACCGCGCGGCGCGTGTCGGGCGAGAACCTGGGCGAGCGGATCGGCCTGAAGGGGCCGGCCGACGAGCTCAAGGAGCTCGCCGATACGTTCGACGGCATGCTCGGGCGACTCGATGGGGCCTTCGCCAGCCAGCGGCACTTCGTGGCCAATGCCTCGCATGAGCTCCGCACCCCGCTGGCGATCATGCGAACCGAGGTCGACGTGTCACTGGCCGACCCCGACGCGAGTGCCGACGAGCTGCGGCAGATGGGGGAGGCGGTCCGCGAGACCGTCGACCGCTGCGAGCGGCTGATCGAGGGACTGCTGATGCTCGCCCGCAGCGAGGCCGCGACGGGTCGCGAGGAGCCGGCCGACCTGGCCGCCCTGGCGGCCGACTGCGTGACCGACCTGTGGGCCCGGGCCGAGGAGGCCCACGTGCGCGTGCGCGACGATCTCCAGCCGGCCTGGACCCGGGGTGAGCCGGCGCTGCTGGAGCGGATGATCGCCAACCTGATCGACAACGGCATCCGCCACAACGAGAGCGGCGGCTACCTGCGCGTGTCCACGCGCACCGAGGGCTCGCGGGTTCACGTGGTGGTTTCCAACAGCGGCCCGCACATCGATCCGGCCGACGCGGTGACGCTCACCCAGCCGTTCCGGCGGCTCGACCGGGGGGGCGGTGGATTCGGCCTCGGCCTGTCGATCGTGCGATCGGTCGTGGACGCCCACGGGGGCACGCTCGAGGTCCAGGCGCCCGACTCCGGCGGCCTGGAGGTGCACATCACCTTGCCCGCGCTTCCGCGCGTCACGATCATTCCTAAGAAGAGCGCAAGAGCGCTTACGCAGAGCTGATGCTCGCGGCGCTACAACGCCCTTCGTGATGTCTGCGTCCGCATCCACTGCGTACCGCCTGCCCTCTTCCGTTATGGCAACGGATTGCCGGTCACATGCGAACTCGTCGGGATCGATCACCTAGGCCCTGGTTTCTGTACGCGCTGGCCGTGGTGGCGATCGTGGTGGCCGTATTGGCGATCACCGAGATCGGGCCGCCGACGAGCTCGGCCCGCACCTCCAAGGAGGTGATCACGGCCGAGCAGGGCGTGGTGCAGTCGACCGTGACCGGCAGCGGGAACATCTCCGCGGGCACTGACGACACCGTCAATTTCAACACCAGCGGGACGCTCCAGGACGTCTACGTCCATGTCGGTCAGCATGTCAACGGCGGCCAGCTCCTCGCCGACCTCGATCCCACCGCGGCGCAGCTGACGCTCGATCAAGCGAACGCGAGCCTGACCGCCGCGGAGGACAACCTGAGCTGTCTGCAGGGCGTCACCAGCGACTGCGGATCCGGTGGCTCGGGCTCGACCGGCTCGGGCTCGAGCGGCACCGGCTCGAGCGGGTCAAGCGGCGATGCCTCGACCACGAGCTACACCGCTCCCGCCGGCGGCACGATCGAGTACGCGTCGTTCACGCCGCCCACCGGCACCGGCAAGGGCAAGGGCAAGGGGAAGGGCGGCACCGGAAAGAGCGGGTCAGGAACCACCGTGGTGGCGACCAAGACCACGCCGAGCGTGACCGTGACCGTGGTCGTCCCCAGCACGACGCCGTCGCGGAGTGGCTCGGGCTCGTCTTCGAACGGGGGCGGATCCTCGGCGTCGCACACCAGCTCGACGCCCGCGACGACGACCACCAGCACTCCCTCTCCCGGCAGCATCGCCTCCGCCCAGGCGTCCGTGTACTCCGCTCAGGCATCCGTCCACAACGCTGAGACGGCGCTGAACGCCACCAAGCTGTACGCGCCGGTCAGCGGGACGATCGCCTCGCTGTCGAGCCTGACGCCCGGCGATTCCGTCTCCGGGGGATCGGGCAGCGGCTCGTCCTCCTCTTCGACCGGCTCCTCGTCGAGCGCCTCGTCCGGTAGCGGCGGCGGTGTCACGGCCGGCAGCCTGGGCGGGAGCTCGAGCTCCTCGAGCTCCTCGAGCTCGGGCTTCGCCGAGATCGTCAACACGAACACCCTGACCATGACCGTCGCGTTCAGTGAGTCGGACATCAGCAAGGTCGCGGTCGGGCAGCCGGCCACGGTGACGCTCGACGCGCTGCCCGGCGTCGAGCTGGCCGCCCACGTGAGCCAGATCTCGCTCGTGGGCACCACCAGCTCGAGCGTGGTCTCCTACGACGCGACGCTCCAGCTCGACCAGAATGACTCGCAGGTCAAGCCCGGCATGAGCGCCTCGGCCTCGGTCATCACCGGCCAGGCGTCCGGGGTCAACCTGCCGAACTCGGCGGTCACCGGCAGCGGCTCGCTGGCCACCGTCAACGTGCTGAAGAGCGGCAAGACGGTTCCGACGCAGGTGGTGGTCGGGCTCCGGGGCGACAGTCGCACCCAGATCATCAGCGGGCTCAGCGCGGGCGATCAGGTCGTCGTCACGATCACGCTGCCCTCGCTCAGCTCGACCTCAACCACCGGCTCCAGCGGCACGCTCGGCCGAGGTCTCGGCGGGGCCGGCGGCCTTGGCGGCGCCGGCGGGTTCGGCGGCGCCGGCGGCCTCGGTGGCGGCGGTGGCGGCGCGTTCTTCCGGCGCGCAGCCGGAGGCGGCTGATGCAACGTCGGCGGCGCTCCGAGGAGCGGCCGGCCGTCATGCGGGCGCAGCGGTTCCTACGCAACAAGCGTGAGCAGGTCGAGCGGCCGGAGGCACCGAAGCCGGCCACCCGTCCCCGTCCCCGCTCGAGCCGTCCCGGCGTGCCCGTCATCGACATCCAGGACGTGCACAAGACCTACAGCATCGGGGACATCGCGGTGCACGCGCTGCGGGGCGTGAGCCTGCGGATCGAGCGCGGCGAGTACGTCGCGATCGTCGGGGCATCGGGCAGCGGCAAGACGACCTTGATGAACATCCTGGGCTGCCTGGACCTGCCGACCCGCGGGATCTACCGGCTGAACGGCCTTGACGTGCGCGGGGTCGAGGAGGACTACCTGGCCGACGTTCGCAACCGCGAGATCGGATTCGTGTTCCAGAGCTTCAATCTGATCCCGCGCACGCGCGCGCTGGCCAACGTCGAGCTTCCGCTCGCCTACGCCGGGTTGCACCGCGGGGCGCGCCACGAGCGGGCCCTGGCCGCGCTCAGCCAGGTGGGCCTGGCCCAGCGCGTGCACCACATGCCCTCGGAGCTGTCGGGCGGGCAGCAGCAGCGCGTGGCGATCGCCCGCGCGCTCGTGACCAACCCGGCGATGATCCTGGCCGACGAGCCCACCGGCGCCCTGGACACCGTGTCCTCGGCCGAGGTGCTGGGCATCTTCGACCGGCTCAACGACCAGGGCCGGACGATCATCCTGATCACGCATGAGCAGGCGATCGCCGACCATGCTCGCCGCGTGGTCAGGATCAGCGACGGGACGATCATCTCCGACGAACGGGGTGAGCACGCCACGGGAGCGGTGACATGATCGAGACCCTGCGTGTAGCGCTCGGCGGCCTGGCCGCGAACAAGTTGCGGTCGGGGTTGACGATCCTGGGCTTGATGATCGGGGTCGGCTCGGTGATCGTGCTGATCGCGGTCGGCACAGGATCGTCTGCGGCGGTCACGAACCAGATCGACGCGCTGGGCAGCAACGTGCTGCTGGTGAGCGGCGCCCCCTCGCTGGGAGGGCTGTTCTTCCGCGGCGGTGGCGGTGGCGGCGGCGCCAGCGCGAGCGCCAGTACGGGCCTCACGGTGGCCGACGCCAACGCGCTCGTGAACCCGTTCCAAGCGCCCGACGTCCTGAGCGCCTCGCCCGTGGTCACCGCCAACGATGTGACGCTCACCGACGGCGAGACCACCTACTCGCCGTCCTCGTTCGTCGGCACCACACCCTCCTACGAGGCCGCGCGCAGTTACACGATGGCCGAGGGCTCGTGGTTCACCAACGCCGACGAGCAGAACCACAGTCGCGTGCTCGTGGTCGGGCCGACGGTGGTCCAGGAGCTCTTCAACGGCGCGGACCCGGTCGGCCAGTCCGTCCAGGTGAACGGCACCAACTTCCAGGTCATCGGGGTCACCAACTCCAAGGGTTCGAACGGGAGCACCGACCAGGACGACGTCGCGATGGCGCCCCTGACGGCTGTTCAGGACACCCTGACGGGGTACGGCAACATCAGCCAGATAGTCGTTCAGGCAAAGTCACAGGGTCAGCTGAACGCGGCGCAGACCGAGGTGACGAACATCCTCAACCAGCTCGATCCACCCAGCGCGGCGTCGGACGACACCGCCAACTTCAACGTGGTCAACCAGAGCTCGATCATCCAGACCTCGACCGCGAGCAGCAAGGTATTCACCACCCTGCTCGGCGAGGTCGCGGCGATTTCACTCCTGGTCGGTGGGATCGGGGTGATGAACATCATGCTCGTGTCGGTGACCGAGCGAACTCGTGAGATCGGCATCCGCAAGGCGGTCGGCGCGCGCCGCAGCGACATCCTGGTTCAGTTCCTGGTCGAGGCCGTGCTGGTGTCCTTCTTCGGCGGCATCGCGGGGGTGATCGCCGGGATTGTCGGCAGCCAGTTCAAGATCGCCGGCGTGCAGCCGGTGATCGCGCCGTACTCGATCGCACTGGCGTTCGGCGCCGCCGTGCTGATCGGACTCTTCTTCGGAACCTATCCGGCCGGACGCGCCGCATCGCTCCGGCCAATTGAGGCCTTGCGCTTTGAGTGAGCAACGTGAACAACAATCCAGAGGTATTGAGATGAACGCCATCCCCTATGACGGGCCCGAGGAGGAGTGGGACAGCTACGAGGATGAGCAGGACGCCGCGCTCCCCGGGCGTCCCCGACGCAAGGTTTTGACCTGGTGGACCGCTGGGGTGTTCGCCGTGCTCCTCGGCCTGGTGGGCTTCTACGTCGGCGTGCGCATCGAAAAGCACCAGCTGGCGAACTCGAGCTCGAGCAGCGCGTTCTCGGCGCTCGCCGGCGCCGGTACCGGTACCGGCACGGGCACGGGCGCAGCCGGCACGGGCGCCGCGGCTCGGACGGGTGCCACGGGGTCGGGCACGGGTGCGTCGTCACGCGGGGCTGGCGGCGGCGGCGGTGCCTTCCGCGGCCTGTTCGGAGGCGGCGGGGCCGGCGGAAGTGCCTCGGTTGGAACCGTCTCGAGCGTCAGCGGGAACACGCTGTACGTCACGGAAACTTCAGGCAACACGGTTAAGGTCACATTGTCGAGTGCGACCAAAGTGACCAAGAGCGTTACCGTGGGTAAAAACGCTGTGCGACCCGGCGATCTAGTCACGGTCGCGGGCGCCAAGGGCTCGGACGGCACGGTGAGTGCAACCACCGTCAATGACACCGGCGCGAGCCCGTTCGCCTCGAGCACCAGCTCGGGCAGCTCAAGCTCCGGAAGTAGCGCATCCTCCGCCGTCGGCTCGTTGTTCGGCGGCGGCGGCTGAGCAGTATCGATTCACGAAAGGAACAGAAGTTGAAAGTCATACGAAAAGCACCCCGGGGGGCGCTCTTCACGATCGTCGCGCTGGCCTTGGGCTTGGTGATAGCGGCCTGCGGCAGCGCGAGTAGCAGCAGCTCGACCACCGGCAGCGCGAGCGCCGCCGCGAGCGGCTCGAGCACCACCACGTCAGCCTCGTCGGGCGCGAGCGGCCTCAGCGCCCGGCGCACGCAGCTTGTCGCCTGCCTCAAACAGCACGGCGTCACGCTGCCCAGCCGTCCGGCGGGAGCTCCGCCGGCCGGCGGCACCGGGACCGGCACCACCGGCACCGGCGGGCCGCCGAGCGGCGGCGGGTTCTTCGGCGGCGGCGGTGGGGCTGGCCGTTTCGCCAACAACCCGAAGATGCAGGCCGCGTTCAAGGCGTGCGGCGCGAACTTCGGCTTCCGGCGGGGGAACTTCGCCGGGCGGATCTCGCATACGACGATCACCAAGTACGTGGCGTGTGTGAACCAACACGGCTACAAGCTGCCCGCCCCGAACTTCTCGGGCAAGGGGCCGATCTTCCCGTCGAACATCCGCACCAACCCGAAGTTCGTCGCGGCCAGCAAGGCCTGCCAGAGCATCCTGGTCCCGCCCCGACCGTCAGGGGGCACGAGTACGAACTCGGGGGCGTGACCGGATGATGAAGATGAAATTTCCGGGGAATGCGCCCGGAGGCGCGTCGCCATCGAGCATGGGTGGCGGCGAGCCTGAGCCG
>Ga0335074_10005255_pt1 | contig 17906 bp, 17 predicted proteins | sample Lox_Sample_23_FD_206715 | JGI IMG/M metagenome (GOLD analysis project Ga0335074, IMG submission 206715) | Soil microbial communities from Loxahatchee National Wildlife Refuge, Florida, United States - Lox_Sample_2.3 | ecosystem: Environmental > Terrestrial > Soil > Wetlands | place: USA... | reverse complement strand
TGATGCCGGCTTCGAGCGCGCGGCGGAAGAAGGGCCCGGCCTCCGCCTCTTCCAGCACCCATTCCCGCCATTTTTTGGAGCCATAGGTCATAGTCCCGAGACAGATGCGGGAAACCTTGAGGCCGGTCGAGCCTAGATTCACATATTTCATTTGCACGCTCCCTGAATTCGATTATGCACTGGTGACTTGTACCCGCAGCGTTAACCTTCGAGCGTCACAGGGTGAAACCGCGTGTCTACGCGTGTGCGCGATCTGCATGCCAGCTCACTACAACTTTGCGTGCGGCGGCAGCTCATTACGGGCCGAAATGTTTTGTCAAGCATTAAAAATCGATAAGAGCTTTGCGTCGCGTATGGTCGCTCGCTAGAATCCTGCTGAAAATCTCGGCCGGTGGTGGTGGCATGTGATCTTCGACGAAATTCTAGAGCTCACAATCACAGACTACGCCGAGCGAACCCGAATCCATCCAGTCATGTGTCGGTCGCTTGTATTGTTCCTGGCAGATTCGGCCCCCTACCTCCTTTACTTCGGCGAGACTTCTGGATTTGGAGCTGCAATCCGAAGCACGGCTCGTGCGGATTTACGACCAGCGTCGTGGAAAGGGCTGCAATGAAGCGATCCCGCTTGGAGAGTCGCAGGTTTGCTGAGTTCGACAGCAAGAAACAGTGTTCCTCCTGTGCCCCTTAGCTCGATTCCCCCGGCGGACTTTACTTTTATTACGAGGAAAATTTTTGTGGCCTGTTCGGAGCCCGGCTCAGCAGATCTTGTCTTGCTAGCTTTCTTGGCCTCTGCTCTTCGCCGACGACCACCAGCATGTAGCCCTCCCGAAAGGACGTCTTTATCAGCTTTGGCGAAAAATCCTTGTCGATCTTTTGGCGAAGCGAGCTGATATATACGTCGACTACGTTTGACAGACCCTCGTACTTGCAATGCCAGGCCTGTTCGGCGATCGTCCCTCTTGTCAGCGGCCGGTTCACATTGCGCATTAAGTATTCCAGGAGTAGGAATTCCTTAGGGCGTAAGTCGATCGACCTGCCTGCCCGCATTACTGACCGCCGTATGAGATTCAGCTCCAAATCACCAGCCCTGAGAATCGCTGGCTCCGAGTCGGCTCGTGATGCCGCCTGCCGAAGTTCAATTGAGTGCTGGAGCCGGGTGGCGATCTCAGCAGGAAAGAATCCGTCCGTTACGCACTCGTCAGCGCCCGCCTCGTATAGCCAGATGCGCTCTTCCAGATTCGCGTAGCGTTTCCAGACAAACAGCGCGGCGTCTCGCCTAGAACTTCGTAGCGCACCCAAAGCGGCAAGCAGATCCTTAAATTCGAATGGTGTGGAATCAATCAATATCGCGCGCCATTGCTCACGCTCTGCACGCTCTAAACAATCGGCAAGCGATACGACACCCTCAAATACCGCATGTTTATCCGCCAAAGCATCCCGGATGACCTTCCCGAGACTTGTATCAGGGAATACCGTGAGAATCTTCATACATTCTCCGGAGAAGATTCGTCGAATGCATAAGCCGCTATTGCGCGCCGGACTGGGGGAGTCCAGATCCCTCTTCGGGGCTCAATAATCGCAATATGTAGGCACATCTTTGTTGGGCTAGCAGAAGAGAGATATCAGGTACTACTCCACATGTCAATCATTGGAAGCTTAATTATTCATAATGTACTGTCACCAGAATGATGACGCGCGCCAACGAGGGAGCACACGCGCCGTCGAACGGAGCGGGACTGTCGACGCACCATGTTGTTAAGTAACATTTAAGGTGACTTATTATCACTTCGGATCGTAGAATCATGCTCAGAAGCTTGCGAGCTGCAGTTCGGCTCCGGAGGAGTCGCGGTGGGTAGGAAGATTGAGGCTGTTGCACTTCGGAAGCAAGAAATAAAAATCGTCCTCCGGCGGAATGGAGGATTCAACGATTGGACGCTAGAACTCGACGATGCGCTGCATCGCCATATACCATCTGACGCGTTGGAGTGTCTCGTCGAGGCGAAACTCATATCAGCGATGTATTCCTTAGAAACTGAAGCCGACGATTCCAGCCAAACGACACGACCGCCAGTAAGATCAGCACGGACCTTATTTCGGCCTTCTCGTTGAGCGGGCGTGAGAGATTCGTCGGTTCAGAAGGAGGGTTGCGGGAGACCGATCTCACACAAGATGACGGCGGCGGCTACCAAAAGCACCTCCAAAACAACTGCTGACACCACCCCGCGAAAGCAACCCAGCCGATCGCCGTCTCCACCCGGATTGGTAGCTCGCCAAGGGAGGATCTTTCCTCGTAGGGATTCATCTGTCGGTTCGCAAGGTACCGCGGCTGTCCTATTGCCCTTCATTGCAAATTTCAACTCATTTCCCATACCAGCTCCCTATTGCCGTTCTCTGATCGTCGGCTTTTTTAGAGCGCAGCGTCTTGAAGGTTCTATTAAGCTTTCGTCACGGCTGCGCTACGGCATCAAGAGGATTTGCACTCGAGCTAAGCCGGAGCTCGCAGCAAAGACGAAGATTTCGCAGCACCCGTTCCCCTAGCCTCCCAGGTCACAGCTCCCGACCTATCTACTTGATAGCGCACCTGCTTTCGCGATACACAGTGGCCCGTAAGCCCTCAGTGATGATTTTTCAGTCCGACTCAATGCTGCCCAACTGTAGATCAAGTAGACCATGAGCGGTCGGCCGAGTTGCCACGCTTTTCCACAGTAGCTTATGGTGAAGCACTGCACTTGTGACCCCGAATTAACTTGTTTCGCTGGCCGCTTCTCAATGTATATTCTCGATCATTCACCCGGAAATACCAGACCGCGGTCATTTGGCACACTTACTGTTGTCTATCGATTCTAATGCTGCCTCGATTCAGCATGGCTCCAACGCCAGGCTTGCGATCTAGCTGAGTACGGGTTGTGCTGAGTCGGGCACATTTGCTACAAGGGCCAGGCTCAGAGACCGACAGAATCAGGCACCGACTTGTTGACTATGAGCTTTCCCAGTTTTGCTTCTCGTGTCTCTCGCCCGCCGTTCATCTATCCCGAAAGGCGGGCGAGCTGCAATGTTCGAAAGGTGAAGAGTGTGATCAAGAGTCTGCCGGGAGGTTCTCAAAGCCGGTTGGTCTTGTGTGACGACGGGAGGTTGTACGTACTGAAAATGCATCCGAACCCCCAAGGCCCCAACGTACTGGCAAACGAGGCACTTGGAGCGCTGCTCCTTCATGGTTTGGGACTCCCTGCGCCAAAATGGAAACGAATAAGCATCGATCTGCATGCAGTCGAGCTATTTGCGGATTTCGCGATGACCGCGGCCGATAACAACACTAGCTTCCCGATGTGTGGTCTTCATTTCGCCTCGGAGCACCTGGGCAGCCCAGACTGTAACCTGATCGACTTGATGCCGCGGTCAGAATTCAGGAGGGTGAGGCAAAGAGCTGAGCTGATAGGCATTCAAATCTTCGATATTTGGGCGAGTCATCAAGACGAACGGCAGTGTGTTTACCGGAGGCCACATAGCGAGGGCCTCTACGACGTCTATTTCATAGATAACGGGCACCTCTTCGGCGGTCCACGATGGTCTGAAATGATGCGACCCTCGCGAGCATATGCTTTCGGATTCCCGCCGATCATCGTTAACTCCCCTGAGGTAGTAGCATGGTTCAAATTGTTCGAATCTCGACTCCCAAAGCTGCTCTATCATGCCTTAACCCAGATTCCAAAGTACTGGTATGAGGGTGATATATACCGGCTGTTCGCTCGACTTCTGGATCGGTTGGATAACATTCGCACACTCGTTGAGCGTGACTCCACATCGCGTTCGCTTTCCTCGCAGGTGCTTAACATGGGCATAGGGCGGTAATGAGCCTTTGGCTTAGGCAGCGGTAACCTCCACTCGTCGCACTCGAGGACCGCGCATCGGAGATGACGTGTTTACGAGAAAGGATCAGGGGGTGGAATCGGATCCCGTGGAAATGAAGACGTTCGTGGCGATGACGAGCCCGTTTTGCAGGGTCCAGCCTGAACGGGCGGCCGGTGCAACCGGATTCATAAGGGGCATTGGACGACCTGACAGCGCCGCCAGGACCGCACTGGCGCTCTCGAAGCCACACAGCAACGTGTAAACGCTATAGGCTCGGCGCTGGCTGCCCTTACCTTCAGGTGTGCTCCGCATTTGCTAGCGCCGATAGTCGATTCGACGCTCCCCGGAACCCTCAGGCATTCCATATCCCCTTCTGGGACCGCGCGCTGAGATCCCCAAAAGAAACATGTTTGGGATTGTCGACCTTCTTCCCCCCATGCCGATAAACGCATCGTTACTCACTCTCACCGGAATGGTGCGACGCGATGGAGTTGGCATGGCGGATTGCAACTGCGGAACCAACGCAGCTGGCGACGAAAGCACACGGAAAGCTTTTCTCGGCGCTCGCGCTGCAGATCGTTCCTGCAGTGTCTTTCATTCTATTTGTGGGATGTGGATTCAGCCTAAACTCCAATGCCGGCTCCGGTATCAACCAAGGCTTAAGCGGATCGGGAGCTGGACTGTCGAATAGCGGACAAACGATCCCGGTTCCCGGGGCAACTCAAGCACTCACTGGATGCAGTAACCCAAACACAGGCGTCGCGACAAACGATTGGGGCGTCGGAACAGATCCTGTGTACACCCTGGTTAGCAATACAACCCCGGTCGTGGGAACGCCTGTTTATCACTCCAACGCAATTTTTTGGACGTCACGAGAGACTGCTCCCGGCCAGTCCATTTTGCTGACGGGGGCATTTACCGATAGCGCCAAAAGAGTGCGCCTGGCGCTCATTCCGGATGGGACGATCGATTGGCAGACAGTCGTCCGCGGTAGTACGACCGTGGTTTCTCCAACACAGCAGGGAACGACTGGGCTTTCGTTCATTGTGCCGATTAATTTCCCTGCCGGAGTTTACGGCTTTCAGATTGAAGATCCGTCAGCTCCACCTGTTCTTGGACTGGCAAACCAACCTTTGCTGAATTGGGCGATTGGTGTTCCGGCGAGTACAGATGCGGGCCAGGCATTGCAGCACCAGGTCTATGACTGCGGAGTTGAAGCGGGCGGCATCCTCAGAATCTTCGGAAAAAACTTCGCCCCTTCGCAGCAGGTGGTTCTGCAATCCCCCAGCGGGGTGGGCTACGCTTTCGCACCATCCAAAGCGGACAGCAATTCCGTGACGGTTACTATACCCGCGACGATTGCTCCGGGGATGTACAGTGTCTGGGTTGGCGGATCTCCGTGGAGCGTAACGTCAAGCCCAGCCGCACAGATAGCGGTTTATTCGCCACCGTCATGGAAGGTTGCCCATTTTTCCTGCCCGGGATTGGTGGGCGACGGCGCGACGGATAATACGCAGCATCTGCAATCATGTCTGGATCTGTATGCCCCAGTCGCTGGATCTGGGGTAATCACATACATTGACATTCCTGCCGGCAACTTCGTATTGACGGGCGGGGTCACGGCTCGTTCATATGAGGTTCTCGCCGGATCTTCTGCGACGGCGACAGAGTTCGTCGGCCGTCCTCATGGCACGCCTCCGCAGGCATGGTTCAAGGTGCAGCAGTACGTGGCAATGGTGAATCTGTCCTTGCAGGCGCCGGCCAACCCTAATCTTCTTCTCAGCACGGGCACTACGACGGGCAATCCGCTGACTTGTGGGCATCTGTTTTTTGCGAACGTCAACTTTGCATCGACCGCGGATGCGTCCAATGGGGCCGAGATGATGTTTGTCATCGCTGGCCCGGATCTTCAGGTGTACAACTCTTATTTTCTTTCTAACTCCAATCAGGTGTTTGATGTACTTTATGGGGATGGGGGGATCATTTCCGGCAGCCAATTCGTCCTGAACAACTGGACGGGTGTTGGTATCAGTGACAGTCAGAACATCGTGTTCGAGCGAAATGTGACAGATTCGGCCAACACACCGGGTCAAGGAAACGGTGGACATTCCGGCGGCTCAGGACTCAGCATCAGTAGAGGAAACAGTCTCTACGGGCAATCTGCACTCTCACGCGACATCTACGTCGGTTACAACGCCTTCCAAAATATGGGATCCAACGATCAGCAGGTGATTACGAACGACGGGGATGGTGGCTCATATTTCGGAGCAGCTTCTTCTGCTACAGCGAACACGATCACACTGGCAAGCGACCCCAACTGGAATTGGATGGGCACGACGAACCCGCAGGCTTCCGTACTGGTAATTGCATTCGGAACCGGAGTGGGCCAATATTCGTTTATCAAGAGTTACACCGGGAGAACGATCAACCTGTTGACCGCGCTGCAGGTGCTGCCTGACGAAACATCCGTGGTTGGAATTTTTCAATATGAATTAAACATGACGATCGCGCACAACACTCTCACCAATACGCTTGGGGGGTCGATCGTCCTGGGGGATGCTCTCGAGGGCCTCGTCGAGGACAACTTACTAACTAATTCGGGAGGAGGAATTCTCGTTTCTGCATTTGGGCCCTATGGCGGCCCAGCGGCGTTCGGTCCGGTTATAAATACTGACGTTCTACGAAACACGCTCGCAGTAGGAGAAGGCAACTACATTTTTCGGGATGTCGGCTTGGAGGTCTGGGGTATTGGGATTCAGGATTTTCCGGGATGCTTAGTGTCAGGTCTGATGGTTCGTGATAACACGGTGCCTTCTATAAACGTGGTGTACAACACAGACGGCGTAAACGGAATCAGCGCAAACGTAATCGAGCAGAATCGTGCCTACTGGCTACCGACATTTCCCACTCCGGGCTTTCTGGTCCAAGACAACAACCCGCCTCCTTAGCGAGGTTGAAGTTTCTCAATTCATCAAGGTCAACCTATTACGATGAAGGAAACCGGGACGGTCAGACTCCCAGGGGCGTGGGATTCGAGACAAGCCGTCGCGACACTCTCTTTCCCATAGCGATGGCGGGTATTTCCACGTAGCGGTAAAGAAAAGAAGCGAGAAGAAGAGAGACAGGGATGGCAAAAGCCATTAGCACCCCGGTAGCGATCGTCGTTCTAGTTTGATCCGTAAAGAACCGGCTGGCGATCTTAGCTACCAGGATCACCACCGGAAAATGTATGAGGTACAGGCTATAGGAGACGTTTCCCAGCCAAATGGCTCCGCGACTGCGGAGAAGTTGAATTCGGCCTCTCTCCGAGGCAAGCGTTCCGACAAGAAAGAAGGCGGCTGCGCCTTCGACTAGCATCGGGAGCGGGGCACCATAACCGTCGTACAAGGGGATTGGATGTCCGTTCAAGGCTGCAAACCAGAGAAAACGAAAAAAGATCAAGGTAAAGGCTGCACCAAACAACTTCAACGACAACCTGTCGACAAAAACTTTCCATTCTCGTGAGGCCAGCAATACACCCAAAGCAAAGTCGAACATATACGCCAGCGAGTCAAGGCGGTGTGGCGCGTGGGCCAAGAGATATGATACAAGACCCAGCATTACAACAATCCATCCGAAGATTCGCATTCTCGTTAATGCGAGCCCCGCCAGGAGCGGCATCATTGCAGAGCCTACAAGCTCGATAAAAATCGTCCAGACCGGCATGATTAGCGATTTATCAATCGCCAATGCAGCCAGGAATAGTTTCGGGCCGGCAGGAAAGGTGTGGAGGTACAGGAAGAACCACAAGCTTGCGGGTGGGTGCATTGGCCGCCCCGGGTATATCAAGAGGAACCCAGCCGAGACCGCGCTTGCCGCCCACAGTGCGGGAAACAAACGAAACAACCGGGCCGTATAAAAGCCGACAACGCTCGATAGAGAAAGACCTCTACGTGTGAGGGATCCTGTCAGGACATATCCGCTTAGGACAAAGAAAACAATTAAGGCCGCGTGCGCATTGAAGAGGGCGTCGATGGAGATTCTCAACGCAGTTGAAAGCACATAGACGCTGCTCATGTGTGAAATAGCCACGCACAAAGCAGCAAGTCCTCGGAGTGATTGCAGTTCCTCTATTTGTGGGCGCGCTCGCAAACCAAATCCATCTGTGAAGTTTATCTCTCAGGGCTTGATCGCGCTTCGAGTGCACGTTGTTCCAGCTAACGCGGCGCAAACTGCACGAAAAGTCATTTAATTCAATGCTGTGCTGGAAGCCCCAATCCAGGATTCCGTCCGTTCGTAAATCGCGATGTCTGATGGCGATAGGTCATCTTGAGCCTAGGGTTGCGCAACAGCACGACTGCTTCCGAGGGCGCCCTCAAAATGTGGTAGCTCAACAAAATATAAAACGCAGCTCTTATCCTGTTCACGCTTCCGAACGGGGAGTACAGAACGTCCCAGAGGAAACTCACGAGAAGATACGAGTATAGTGGCGCCAGACCAGGGCGAATCTTGCTCACACGAAACACTCCCCGAACAACGAGTACAAGAATGTAAATCCAGCAAATTCCACCCAGTATTCCTCCTTCCACCCATGCCAGTGTCAGGTGAGAATGCGTTGGGATCACAGGATAATCAACTTCGTCGGGTTCGTCCGAATCGGTGTATCCATGCTCATACTGTATATCCTGCTCCAGCTGCATGTATTTGAGTCCATATGGGAAGGAGCCGTGCCCGATGATCGGGCTGTCACGGATCGCCTGGATAGCCACTAGGGTCTCAGGCCTTCCGCCCACTAACACACCATAGTCTCCCTCCGCCTGACCCAGGAATTTGGCCTTTTGCGATTCATCGAACAAACCCGCTTGCGCTGCATACTTGATCGACGCATTCGCCGCGTAGGCGGCACCCCCCGCGAGGATCAGGAGAAGAATAGTTCTGAATATGTCTGTCGTGCCGTGAGGTCCCTTGTGCCTCACACGCCCCTGACCGAAGAGGGGCAAAACTAGCGCTGCAGAAACCACATCAATACCAAGCTGAGAACGGAAGCCGTATTTGAGATTGAGTCCCGCGACGACAGCAACTATTACATAACAAACCCCGTATCTTCGCTTGGCGTAGAAGTACGAAGAGCCGAGCATACTTAGAATCGTAAAGCCCTGGCTGAATCCAAATTTCCACTGAAGACTGAAGTCACGACTGAACTCCCATGAGCCAATCAACAACACCGCAGCAATACTCACCGCAAAGATTAGCATTCGACGGGTTCTATTGTTCAGAAGGATGGCGAGGGCTACGAAGTCGAGGATAAAGAACACGACCCTTGCAGTTCCCTTCATCCGGTTGAAGACTGCAATCCCGTTATAGGTATCTGCAATCTGCGTGCCGAGCAACCAGCCTCCAGCCAACAGGTAAAAAACCAGATATTGGCGGTCGAATGCTCGTCGTCCTTGGCTCAACAGCAACAACGGGAGCAACGGGAAGAGGAGAACCTCACTGCCGGGCAAAGCACCAATCAGGTTGATGCTATAAAGTCCAGCAGCTCCGAGAACGAAAAGCGCAATTTCGGCAAAACGAGCCTGGCTGGATTCCCACAAGGGCTCCGGCCGGTGCCGGTAGCCGATCGGCCTGGCAGTTCCAATGGACATTTGTTGTGCGTGCCGAAAAGCCTAGAGACAAAATACTGAGGCCAGGGTCGCATTACTCTTCCAAAGGATACCAAAGCGGATTCGCGCTTTCCACGTTACCCTGGATCTGACCACTTGGCTCAGATGGTACGTCCGACAGATCGGAGAGCGATCACGCATAGATCAGACGGCGTTGTTTCGTTATAGACTAAAAGGCCGGACACTCGAATCACAGTGTGCTCCGCGTCATTCAGCTTCTCCTCTGATCGTCTCACGCCACGCTGAGGGAGAAGACCGGATCGAACCGGATCAAACGATGAGAATACTTTCCCAGATGTTGCCCAGAAGCTTTCGCCACCGACTACGGAATTCCTTCGATTCTTTGTATTCGCGGGCTCTGCCAGACAAGGTAACCTTGGGTGTCTTGTCTCAGTGGACGATCGCTACCCGCACCGTGCACCAGAATGCCATTATCTACAGCGGCGGTGTTGGCGAGGATATTTCGTTCGAACAGGAATTGGTAAGAAGGTATGGCGTCAAGATTCATGTCTTCGATCCGTCCCCGGTTGCAACCAACACAATTGAAACGGCAAATCTCGATGCTCTCGTCTTTAAACCTGTAGGTCTTGCGGCATCCAGCACCGCCAAGTTTTCGGTTGGGGGCGGGACCGGTGCTGGGACTTGGCTTAAGGCGGGTTCTGGTCAGAGCCTTGCCTGCACCAATATTGCAAGCGAGATGGCCGTAAACGGCCACGATTTTATCGACTTGTTAAAGATAGATATCGAAGGATTCGAATACGAAGTATTGGAAGGCTGCCTCGCTGAGCAGCTTTCGATCAAACAGCTCTGCGTCGAGTTTCACGATTTCTTTCCCGAGATTTCAAGGGCAAAAACAACGAACATGATTCGCGCTCTGCAGTCCAGGGGATTCCATTTGATTCATCGCCACAGGCACGATCACACTTTTCTCCATCAAAGCGCCCTCTAAACGGCCAAAACCTGGTTAATGGAGAAGGCTTGCCAAGACTCACGCTGAGCTCGTTCCGACGTATCATCAGAAGCGGAACGTTTATCCCTGAAATAGACGGCCTAAGGTTCATCGCGATTACCGCTGTCGTATTGCTTCACTGCTACGCAGCCTTTGTTCATCAGGTGTCAACCGATCCGACGCCGTTCGCATGTAGCGGCCAGCCGTGTTCTGCGCGCCCCCGATATTCAAGCGGAGTACTCCGCCTAATCGAACATGGCGGTTATGGCGTTGAATTGTTCTTTTCCATCAGTGGCTTCATCCTGGCGTTGCCCTTCGCAAGACAATATCTGCTAAATTGCCCAAAAGTCAAAATCCGATCCTATTTTTTGCGCCGGATCACTCGCTTGGAACCGCCATACATCATCGCTCTTCTCATTCGGTCTGCTCTTTTATTGGCAAGTGGGGCGCAAGGGATGAAATTCGTAACCATCCACCTGCTGGCGAGCATCTTCTACATCCACAACGTCCTGTTTGGAATTGCGAGCAGAATTGAAGCGGTCAGTTGGACCCTTGAGATCGAGGCACAGTTCTATTGCCTTGCCCCCCTTTTAGCCTTGATATTTAGGATGTCGAGCCGATGGCTTCGAAGGTCATTGCTGCTTATCGCTATCCTAGGGGCGACGCCTCTCCAGCGCGCCTTTCTGCCCGGATGGCATGGGCCTCAAAACGCTGGCGCGTTTAATCTCTCTATTCTCGCAGCCATCCAATTTTTTCTTGTGGGGCTCTTTGTGGCTGATCTCTATGTGGACGGCTGGGATCAAATTCCATACACGCCCATGTGGGATGTCGTTTCAGCACCTCTTTGGTACTTGATGTTCTGGCTGCCACCGCACGGCTTCCGATTCTTCGGACCGCTTATCCTTCCTGTCGTGTTCGTTGGAGCCTTCAAAGGGAGGTTGATTCCGAGAATCCTGCGAAACCCTGTCATCACTACTGTGGGCGGCATGTGTTACAGCATCTATTTAACCCATCGGACCACTGTTTCGGCACTTCAAATTGTTTTAGCTCATCTTCATCTTCGCTTTTCCACGTGGATGATTCTGTCCTTGACGCTTGGCGGGCTGTCATCGTTTGTAGTTGCGGCGATTTACTTCCGACTGGTAGAGCGACCGTGCATGGATCCAGAGTGGCCGCAAAAGCTTCGCATGCGGTTCCGTTTCGCCAGTGATTCCTCCATCCCAGGACAAACCATGCGGTCTGAATCTGTCGGGGCATATCATGACTCATTGGAACGCAAACGGAGCCACCCGATGCAAGAAATTTAACACTCGCCAGCTTTGACCGGTTAGGTTGGAATATCAGAGGGCGAACGGTCGCCGATAGACCGCTCGTGGACCAAATGCAGTCCAACCCGAAAGGCTTTGAGCGTTTGAAACGGCAGGGGCATCGAAATCACCAGTTCGATTTGCTGCGAATATTCTTCGCGACCCTTGTGCTGCTATCGCATGCTCCGGAGATTACCGACGGGAACTCCTCTCGTGAGCTCTTTCACCGGCTCACCGGTTCGCCGTTAACCTTAGGCACGATAGGCGTGGACGGGTTCTTTTTGCTGAGCGGATATTTAATAGTGCAGAGCTGGCTGGCTGATCCGCACCTACTGAACTTCCTGCGAAAACGAGTCCTTCGCATAGTTCCCGGCTATGTTGTCGCGGTCATTGTCAGTACGCTGGTGGTAGGGTTGCTCGCTCCCGGAATTCCTCGATTCTTCCAAGGGATCGATGTGCATTTCCTAAACAGCGTGGCTCTTTTAGGCTCCCCGGCCACTCCGCCTGTCTTTCCTGGCCGGCCTTACGCCGCGGTCAATGGCGCCCTTTATACGATCGCTTATGAGTTCCGATGCTATCTTCTGGTGGCGTTTCTCGGCCTTTGTGGTGTGCTCAGACGACCAGCAATTGTTTTGGCGCTTGCATTTGCCTTTCTTTCTTCGCTTCTCTACGTCCCGCCGTTCGACCGTTTGGACTGGCCAAGACACGTCGTAGCCTTGGTAGGACAGCCGTCGGCTGTCTTTCGATTGACCGCCGTTTACCTGATTGGCTGCTGTTTCTTCTTGCTTCGAGGCAAAATTCGCTTTCGCCCAAGCTACGGGTTGGCTACAACCGCGTTGGTCATAGTGTGCTTTGTCTTCGCACCATCAAGAGGTGAATTGGCGATGGTGCTCGGGGGCGGCTATCTGATGTTTTATATCGGCCAGATGGAGTTGTCGTGGCTATCGTGGATGAGCCACGTTCCAGATATCTCATACGGAATATATCTCTACGGCTGGCCCGTCGAAAGCCTATGGATCTGGTTCCATCGGGGTTCGCCCTGGATCACTTTTCTTGCTTCAACATTCATATGCTTCGGACTTGGTTGGTTGAGCTGGCACTTGGTCGAGCGACCTGCTCTCGCGTTGAAGCGGAAATCAGTTTCCCGGCTTCCGCCGAGGACGCTCACCGATGCAAATATCGTCTCTTCAGTTCCGGGAACTCATTGACGGCAAACTTACTGGATTTCTGAGACAAGTGTCTTTTCGAAAATTGCTCGATCTGACATTCCGACGAGATATGCCGTCACATCTTGCAGCCCATTCAGGCCAGCGCGATGCAAGGGCTGTGAGCGCTACGTAAACCACATCTTGTCCCATGACGAGGGATGAGCGATTTTGTAGGGATGAAACAGCCGAGTGTGGAAGCGTGGGTGAAGTGGCGTGGTTTGCTTTCTGAGCAGCTGGAGAGCGGTCAGAGTGGAGCGGTATTTTGTCGCGAGCGCGGATTGGCGGTCTGGGCTTTCTACGCATGGAAGAAGCGTGTGCGCGAAGCCGAAGCGGCCAAGTTTGTGGAAGTGGCAGTGAAGCCAGTAAAGCCGGAGTGGCGGTCGCCAGCAGGAGACGATAAGACGATCGAGATTCGTCTGCGGAGCGGTCTGAGCCTTTTTGTCGGTCCGGGATTCGAGGCCAGCCACCTGCGCGCCTTATTGTCGGAGTTAGAGGGATGATTGTTCTGCCGAGCTTGCGTGCGTTGGATGGATCGCAGGCGACGCGGATATGGCTCTCTGCCGAGGCGACGGACATGCGTTGCGGCTTTGATCGATTGGCCGAGCGTGTGCGGGTAGTCATTGGTCAGGATCCTCTCGGAGGCCATCTATTCGTATTCCGCTCGCGGCGTGGAGACAGGCTGAAGATTCTTGTTTGGGATCGGGATGGATTTGTTCTTTGGTACAAGCGATTGGAGACGGGTGTGTTCAAGTTTCCGCGGATGAACACGGGATCGCGTTCGGTTGAGCTGCTGGGCAGTGAGCTGGCGATGGTACTGGATGGGATTGACGTATCCAAGCTGAAGCGGGTGCGGCGCTACGAGCGCGGATCGGGAACCAATCGAGATAATAAGCGAGAGCAGGTTATGAGTGACACCTGTGGGAGTTAGTTATTTACTGCAGATGTGGCCACTCAACAAGCCAATACCATCCCACTACCCGATGATCGTGAAGAGCTGCTGGCATTGGCGCGCACTCTCCTGGCGGAGCGCGATCGTAGGGAGCAGGAAGTCGAAGAACTGCGCGTTGAACTGTTGCGCATGCAACAGGAGTTGGAGCGTTTCAAGAAGTGGTACTACGGGCCACGCGCGGATCGTCTTCGATCCACGGGCGAACTGTTACAGTTGCTTCTAAATTTCGCAGAGCAGCTGGAGAGTAAGCCGCCCCATCCCGACGATGTTCCACCACAAGGGGCGCAGGAGCAGCAACTGCGGCGGGTGAAACGGCGCAAGGGTCGGCGCAATCTAGCCAATTTCGAAAACCTTCCCGTAAGCACGCAGGTCTACGAGCTGAGCGGTGAACAGCGGTCCTGCCCCTGCTGCGGCCAGCAGCGCCAGGAGATTGGCTCTGATGAGAGCTGGCAGGTGGAATATCTTCCCGGTCACTTCGAGCGCATCCGTCATGTGCGAAAAAAGTATGCCTGTAGCGATTGTGAGCACAAAGGCGACAGCCCGCAGATGGAAGTCGCGGCCAAAGCAGAAGCCGTGATCGACAAGGGCATGGCCGGCCCTGGGTTGCTGGCTTTCATCGTAACCAGCAAGTTCTCTGATTATTTGCCGCTGTATCGGCTGGAGGACATTTTCGAGCGGCAGGGGTTTGAGATTTCCAGAGCCACGCAATCGGTCTGGTGTGGGGATGTGGCCGACCTGGTCGAGCCGCTCTATGAGCTGATGGCCGAGCAGGTGCGGGCTTCCCATGTGGTGGCCACCGACGACACTATCATGCCCATGCTCAGCCAGGGTAAAGCGGCCAACGCCCGGATGTGGGTGTATCTGGGTGACGATGCCCACCCTTACAACGTCTTCCACTTCACCCTCGATCGAGGCCGGGATGGACCGAAATACTTTCTTAAAGATTACCGGCAAGTTCTGTTGGCTGACGCTTACGGCGGATACAACGGCGTGGTGGCAGGTAATGAGATTACGCGCGCTGGATGCTGGGCGCACGCCAGGAGAAGGATCGTCGAGGCAGAGAAGGCCGCTCCCGAGATTGCGCGGGAGGCGATCGAGATGATTCGTTCGCTCTATGCAGTCGAGAAGCAGGCCACGGCGCTTTCCGCGCCGGAGCGGCTTGACCTACGTCAAGAGCAATCTGCGCCTATGCTGATTCAACTGCGACACAAACTGCTCGGCTGGAAGGAGTCGCTGTTGCCCAAGCACCCCATGGCCGAAGCAGTGAGCTACACGCTGAGCCAATGGACAGAGTTGAACGCCTTCTGCCTGGACGGAGCGGTGCCCATCGACAACAACATCAGCGAGCGGGAGATAAAACGGGTGGTGTTGAACCGCAAGAATTCGTTGTTTGTTGGCAATCCACGCGGCGGTCGAACCGCATCCATATTGGCCAGCCTAACAAGTACCTGCCGCCGGCACGATATAGACCCACAACTATATCTTACCCAGCTGCTGGTCAACTTGCCGTCGGCGCCCATAAGTGAACTCTCCGCATGGCTACCCGATCAGTGGAAACTGCGCCAATCCACACGAACGCTTACTCCATAGACACGCCTGACCTGTGGTTCGCGTAGCGCTCACCAAGGGCTTCGTAAAAAGACGTGCCTTGGCGCTCATGGCTTGATGGTGGAGCCCGACTTAACTACTTAACTTGCTGGGAAAAGCTGTTGAAGTTTTACGTGGAGAGATCTGCGGTCCCTTCCTTGCAACCCAGCTTGTCCATTAAGAACGGCTGAATCGCCCGTTTGCGGCGCAAGTTAACGGACCAACAGTTGAACTTGCCTTCGGAATGCGTATCCCTTAGCGAGGCGGCCCGGGCGAAGCTGAAGGGGCCGTTGCCAGAATGTCAGCCCAGCCCGGAAGGGCTGCTGTTGGTGCTCAGTGGGGCAGCTTTCCTGGCAGCACCCCGGTCGGCTTACGTGGCTGCCGGCCTCGAACCAATGCGCGCGCTCAGGCCAGACTAGCTGGCACATCTTTCCCCTCAGTAATTAACCAGAACTTGTCTGCAATCCGCACGCGCGGTGCTATTCAATGGCCGCCGGGTCGTAGCCGGCCATGATGGTAGTGATTTGACGGAAGGGAATGAAGAAGGCGACGTCCGCCGAGGTCGGCCTTTTGGCCAGAGTTCCAATAACCTTATCGAGCGCTGCCCGGCTTTCGATCCAGATGCCCGCATCTTCGACAGCCAGCAATTTCACACTTCGTAATTTCTCGTTATCGAAAAAAGATGGTCCGATCAAGACAACGTGGTAACCAATCAGCCGCCGCAGTTCGATTTCCATGGCTACGTAGGACGCTCAAGGAAGCATCCTGGTTGCAATATTCCACGCCGCAGACGCTTCCCCAAGCGTAAACGCCGCCAATTCGCTCCCGAAGGTCGAAGAGTCAGGCGAACCGTTACCGGTTGCAATAGCCATTGAATAGCATCCCGCAAAACGGAAATCGTCTTGGCTCCTCCAAAATTTCGCTGGTTCTAAAAGATTGAGATTGCCCTGCTCTCCGGACGACGAAGGCAAGGACAACCCTAAGCTTCCCATATCCGCTTAGGTCTGGAGTAGGATCACCAACGGGCTATCGCTCAGAAATCCTGCATCCTGAGAGTGAATTAATGAGCAAACAGAAAACGTGCTGGTCCGGCGGCCGTTAATCTGTTAGAGACCTGATCCATTTCACTTTGGCTTCGCGAATCGATTTGCTAGGATGCAACTGGCTCTCTTGTGAGTTGCCGCCGTTATCCTGGCCGGTTCGCACGCGGAAATACGAATGATTGACTATGCAAAAGATTTGCAAGAGAAGTATTACGAGGCAAACGCCGCGGTATACGACAGCCTGCACAATGCGGACCACGACCACATACACAATTTAGCGCTGCGGCACATTGACATGATTAGTGATGCCCTCGGTTTTCAAACACTGCTCGATGTCGGCGCAGGCACTGGACGGGGCGTGAGCTTTATGCACGACCGCGGGAAGCAGGTGCGAGGGATCGAACCAGTCGGAGCAATGATTCAGCAGGCCGAGGCAAACGGCGTACCTAAAGGCCTGATAATACAAGGCAGCGGCTACGAGTTGCCTTTTGAGGATTCAGCCTTTGACGTTGCGTTTGAATGTGGCGTCCTCCACCACGTCGCGGAGCCCCATAGGGTGGTTCGAGAAATGATTCGCGTTACGAAACGAGCGGTCTTTCTCTCGGATTCAAACCGCTTTGGGCAGGGACGCCTCGCCGTACGACTATTGAAGCTAGCACTCTACAAAGCCAATCTCTGGCGAGCGGCTCGATTCGTTCAGACCAAAGGAAAAATGTATACCCTTTCTGAGGGCGACGGTCTCGCATATTCATATAGCGTGTTTGACTCTTATGAGCAGTTGGCTGCGAAGACGCAGCAAATCTGGCTCCTGCCTACGGCCGGCCCAAACCAATCCGATAGAAGCTGGTTCCACCCGTTGCTCACATCGACCCACGTGCTTCTATGCGCCTTCAAAGAAAATCCGGGATTTTTCAATAAACCCGCATACTAGGCTAAGGGGCCATCACAATGTGACGGGAGTCGAAGCTTGGGTGTGATCGGTCAGGTCAGTCTTGATCTTTCACTCCACGGCACGCCCACACCAACTCCTGGTTCATTTGCTCCCTCAACCCTCAACCCGCCATACGGCAACTCAAGTGCTCGGCGTATAGCCCGGGTCTAAAGAAGACCGCAGAAGCCAAGGCAGACAAGCCGGGCTTTTGCGGCTACACCCACATTTCTGTTTGCAGAGACGCAGAGACGGTCTGACCCTATTCCGGGGCGGCACGCCTGCGGCGCCCGCTGATGAGGTAGACGGCGGCGCGAAGCTCTAATAGTGGGTCGTCCGAGGGTTCGATGCCTTCGAGGCGGGGGATCGGATCGAAGATGATCTGTTTCTGCTCGTGCACTTGGTCGAGTATGGGTTCGGTAAAGGAGAGCGTTCCAAGATCGA
>Ga0335074_10005254_pt1 | contig 17908 bp, 19 predicted proteins | sample Lox_Sample_23_FD_206715 | JGI IMG/M metagenome (GOLD analysis project Ga0335074, IMG submission 206715) | Soil microbial communities from Loxahatchee National Wildlife Refuge, Florida, United States - Lox_Sample_2.3 | ecosystem: Environmental > Terrestrial > Soil > Wetlands | place: USA... | reverse complement strand
AGATTTAGTGCTTGAGCAGTCCCATCAGCGACTTGCGCAGCTCGGGCACGGCGCCGACGGCGAGGCCGGCGGCAAGCGCCGCGCCCATCGTACCGTAAGGATGCGAGCGCGTCGTGTTGACGATCTGTTGCGCCGCCAGCGCGCCGAGGTCGGCGGCAATGCCATTGGCGACACCGTTAACACCCGGCGACGCCGTGGTCGCGGGTCCCGCCGGGCGGCGGCGAGGGTGCAGCGCCCAGCGCGCGACGAGCGCGATCAGCCCGGTCCAGATCAGACCGGCCAGACCGGTCAACCCGGCAGCGGCGGCCGGCGAAAGCCCCTTGCTCTCGATCCACAGCATCAACGCATCGCCGAGGAACCACGCCGTGACGGCGAGAACGATAAGCGCGACGATACCCGCCGCGACGGCAATGGCGATGCGAGTCACCGCGGGCTAACCGCGGCGCGCGTTGAGCAGCATACCGAGCAGCAATCCCGTGGCGAACGAGGCGAGCGCCGAAGCAAACGGCCGCTCCTCGATCTCCTGGGTCACGTTCTGCGCCTGGCGGCGGACTTCGCCCCAAACCTTCTCGGCCGATTCCTGTGCCTTGCCGCTCGCTTGCGAGTAGCCGTTATTGGCAAGATTGCGCACATCCGTCGTCATCTTGGCAAAGTCGGCGCGTAGCTGCTGAATGTCGGCCTGCAAGGCCGCAAAGTCGGTTTCCATCGATGCCGCCATGGTGCAGCTCCCTGGTTGCAGACGTGAACAGAACGCCGCCCGCGACCAAAGGTTTCAGGAGCTAACCGATAAGAACCGCCTTGCCGATGACTTTGCGGTCGATCACCGTCTGCACCGCATCCGCGGCGCGCTCCAGCGGAAAGCGGTGCGAGATGCGGGGCTTCAGCTTGCCCTGCCCCGCCAGCTCGAGGAGCAGCTTGGTGTTGGCGCGGCCGACCTCCGGCTTATGCTCGGTCGCCCCGCCGAGCCTAACGCCGATCACTTCGAGGCACTTGATGAGCAGATAGTTGGTGCGCGGCGTCGAGGGGCCGCCGCCCAAAAAGCCGAGCACCAGGATGCGCCCGCCAAACGCCAGGCAGCGCAGCGACTCGTCGAAGACATGGGCGCCGATCGGATCGTAGCAGATATCGACCCCGTCATGCGCGCCGGTCAATTCCTTGACCCGGTCGCGGAACCCTGCGCGGTAGTCGATCGCGTAATCGGCGCCTTCATCGAGGCAGGCCCGGCGCTTCTCATCCGTGCTGGCGGTGGCGATGACCTTGGCGCCGAACAGCTTGGCGACCTGGATCGCGGCGATGCCGATGCCGCCCGCCGCGCCATGGATCAGCACCCAGTCGCCAGCCTCCAGCCGGCCGCGCTGGATGAGCGCGTGATAGGCGGTGTGATGCGCGCCACGGAACACCGCCGCCTCCTCGAGGCTCATGCCGGTGGGGATCGGGTCGCAATCCTCCGCCCTCGAATTGGCCAGCGTGCCGAAGGCGCCGAGCCGCACCCGGTTCATCACCGGGTCGCCCGGCTTGAAGCGCGTGACACCGGGTCCGACGGCGACCACCTCTCCCGCCGCTTCGTTGCCGGGGATGAACGGCGGCTCGGGACGGAACTGATATTTGCCGGCGAGCATCAGCACGTCGACATACTGGACCCCGCGAGCCGCGATCCGCACCTGCACCTCACCCGGTCCCGGCGGCGACGGGTCGGGCAGCTCGCGCAGCGCCAGCACCTCGGGTCCGCCAAACGCCTCGCAAACGACCGCCTTCATGCACTATCTCCAATCGTCCAACGCATAAACGTCGGGGCGACTGTAGCCCGGTTCATTGGGCCGATGCAGCGTGACGACGTTATTCACGGCGCGGAAGCCGCGGCCAGTCATCTGGCGATAGGCTTCCTCGCGGCCAGCGTTTACACCAGCCAGCACCGTTCCCATGCCGACCGCCGCGGCGAGCGCCTCCGCCGCATCAAGCAGTGCGGCGAAGCGCTCGCCGGCTCCGGGACCGGAGCGCGCCGCGCCGAACTTTATAAAGAGGCAACCCCCGCCCGCCTCGCTTGTCGGCCCCCAGTGACAAACCGCGAACCCGCCGAGCCGGCTTGCTCCGTCCCATAGCAGCAGCGTGTCACCATGACCGCGCGCCGCGTTGGTGCGGATTTCCGCCCGCAGGTCGAGGCCGGCATAAAGCGCGTCGGTCAGTTCGTAGCTGGCCGCTTCGGCCGCTGCGCGTCCCTCGGGAGCAAGCGCCGTGTAGCGCGAATACTCGGACAGCGTCCCGGCCGCCGCCGGCGCTGCCATGATCGGCGTCAGAAACCGCGGGTAAAAGCCGAATTTTTGATAGAGATGGATGTGTTTCGTGCTGTGCGGGAAGGTGCAAAGACCGGCATGGCTCAACCCCCACTCGTTGAAGGTGTCGGACGCCGCCGCGACGAGCGGCTGAGCAAGTCCGCGATCCCAAAAATCCGGACGGATCGACAGCGGCCCGAAAAAGCCGGCGCTGCCCCAGCGTGTCGCAAAATTCGATCCCGCGAGCTGACCGTCATGATCGATCGCAAAGGATTTGGTGTGCTCGGCGCCGTGGCGGCCGTAGATGTAATCAAAATCGGTCCAGAAATTGTCGAGGTCCGGCGCGCCGAGAAACGTGCCGAACGCGGTTCGCATGATGCGCTGGGCTTCCTTGAGGTCAGCCTCGACGAGCGGTCGGGCACCGGCCATGTTCGTCTCCTCTCCTGTCCGCGCCAATGAGCGTCCCGCCGCTGTGCCTCGCAACCGCGTGGCGGTGACGATTTTCGCCAACGCTGGCGCAAAAACCTCGTATAGTTTTATGACAAAGTGGGGCGCCTCGACCATGGGTCGGCCCGCAAATTGATAAAAGGCCTTCGCAGCCGCGCGGAACGCGACACGAAGGCAGCGAACAGGGGAGGTTTCAAATGCATTTGCGTCATTGGTTCGGCATGCTTTCCGCCGTCGCGGCGAGCCTGCCCTTTGCCGCCAACGCCGCGGATTCGATCAAGGTCGGCTTTCCGATCCCGCTGTCGGGGTTCGCGTCCGTCTATGGCGTGCCGATCGAGAAGGGCGCCGAAATGGCGGTCCAGGAGATCAACGCCCAAGGCGGCGTGCTCGGCCGCAAGCTCGAACTCCTGGAGCGCGACAGCAAGGCCAACGCCGACGAGGCGGTGCGCGTCTCGCGCGAGTTGATCATCAAGGACAATGTCGATTTCCTGGTCGGCACGCTGACCTCGGCCGAGGCCCCGGCGGTATCGACGGTGGCGAAGGAAAACAAGATCGTCTTTATCGCGCCGGCATCCGAAACGATGATGCTGACCGATGCGGAGCACATCCATCCCTACATCTTCCGCGTCGCGACCAATACCGAAATCGAAGGCTCGACGGGCGCAGCCGAACTGGCGAAATGGAAGGACGTCAAAACCGTCGCGACGATCTCGCCCGATTACTCCTATGGCCGCGATGTCGAGGCCGCCTTTGTCGCGACGCTGAAAAAACTGCGTCCCGACATAACGATCGTCGATCAGCAATGGCCGAAACTCGGCGAGCCGGACTTCACCGCCTTCATCACCGCACAGATGGCAAAGAAGCCGGATGCGATCCATTGCTCATTGTTCGCTGGCGACTTTGTCACCTTCGCCAAGGAGGCGGCGGGGCTCGGTTATTTCAAGGCGATCGACAATCGTCTGGTCGATGGCGCCGATGTCGGTACTACCGACGAGGCGCAGGCGCTGGGCAAGGATTACCCGTACGGCATCATCGGCAACGGCTACGACCCGGTGATCTGGGGTGGCGCCAACGAGCCGACGGCGCACAAAAAATTCATCGAAGATCTGAAGAAGTTCACCGGCGCGAAATATGCCTCGGGCTGGTCGGTTATGGGCTACGAATCGATCTATGCGCTGGCCGAAGGGATCAAGAAGGCCGGCGACACCAAGTCGGACGACGTCTCCACGGCGCTGGCGGGGATGACTTGGGATACGCCCGTCGGCAAACGCACCTTCACCGTCAAATCGCACGAAACCCTCTCCCCGCAATATTGGGGAACGATGGTCCAGGACCCGAACTACCCGTTCGCGATCATGAAGGATCCGCAGCTGCTGCCGGCGTCGACCGCGACGAATTGACCACGGCGGGGTTGCCGGGCGTGGGGCTTGACTCGCGCGGCGGCAACCCGCGACCTGCGGTAAATTCGCGCGCCAGGGTAGCGTTCTTGACACGATTTACCCCCCGAACCATTGTCACGCGCCTTAAACCGGATAAGGGGCGCGCCGCCGCACTTCGCGGCGGCGTTTGTTGGGGAGGAATTTCATGCGGTTGCAACATTGTCTCGGGCTGGCCCTCACCGTCGCGGTGAGTGCGCCGCTGGCGGCCCAAGCCGAGGATACGATCAAGATCGGGTTCCCGATCCCGCTATCGGGCCCGACAGCGGTTTATGGCGAGCCGATCCTCAAGGGCGCGCAAATGGCGGTCCAGGAGATCAACGCGGCCGGCGGCGTGCTCGGCAAAAAGCTCGAGTTGCTGCCGCGCGACAGCAAGGCCAACGCCGACGAGGCGGTGCGCTTGTCGCGCGAATTGATCATCAAGGACAATGTCGACTTCCTGCTCGGCACGCTGACCTCGGCCGAGGCGCCGGCGGTCTCGACCGTCGCCAAGGAGAACAAGATCGTCTTCATGACGCCGTCGTCGAAGAGCACGATCCTCACCGACGCGCAGCACATCCACCCCTACATCTTCCGCCTCGCCTCGAACACGGACGTTGAAGGTCTGGCCGGCGCCGAGGACATGGCCAAGTTCACGAACGTCAAGACGATCGTGACGATCGCGCCCGACTATGCTTACGGACGTGACTCGATCGCCGCGTTCATCAAGGCGCTCAAGGACAAGGCGCCGAACATGCAGGTCGTCGATTCGCAATGGCCGAAGCTGGGCGAGCCCGATTTTACCGCCTTCATCAACGCCATGATGAGCAAGAAGCCGGATGCGGTTTACTGCTCGCTGTTCGCCGGCGATTTCGTCACCTTTGTCAAGCAGGCGACCCCGCTCGGCTTGTTCAAGGCGATCGACAACCGGATGATCGACGGCGGCGAGGTGGGCACGCCCGACGAGGCGCAAGCCCTGGGCGCCGACTATCCCTACGGCATCATCGCCAATGCCTATGATCCGGTCATCTGGAGCGGCGGGAACGAGCCGCCGGAGCACAAGAAATTCATCGAGGATTTGAAGAAGTTCACCAACGCGAAGTACGCCTCGGGTTGGTCGATCCAGGGTTATGTCATGGTCGAGGCGCTCGCCCAGGGCATCAAGAAGGCTGGCGACACCAAGTCGGACGACGTTTCGAAGGCGATGGCGGGCATGACCTTCGATACGCCGGTCGGCCAGCGCAGCTTCAGCGAGAAGTCGCACGAGACCTTTGCGCCCGAATACACCGGCGTTATGGTCAAGGATCCCGACTACCCGTTCGCGATCATCAAGGATCCGACACCGATGCCGACGGATTTTCATCCAAGCAACTAGCGGCGGCTGAGCACGAATGGGCGTCGCCCGCGAGCACGACATAATCGCGGGCGACGCGCGCACATTGGGAGATCGATAAGCGGTGGCGGCCTCGTTTCTGTTCAGCCAATTCATGGGCGGCCTGACCACCGCGATGTTCCTGTTCCTGATCGCCTCGGGGCTGTCGCTGGTGTTCGGCATCATGCGCGTGATCAATTTCGCGCATGGTTCGTTTTACATGCTCGGGGCCTATCTCGCCTGGCAGGGCGTGCAATGGTTCCACCCGACCGGCGCCGGGTTTTGGGCGGCCTCGCTGTTCGCCGCCTGCGCCGTGGGCGCGCTCGGGGCGGTGGTCGAGCGACTGTTCTTCCGTTCGCTCTACGGGCGCGACGAGCTCTACCAGCTGCTGTTCACCTACGCGCTGGTGCTGATCCTGGGCGACGCCGCCAAGTACCTGTGGGGAACCGACCAGCTCTCGGTCTCGACCCCGCCGATCCTGACCGGCAGCGTGCAGATTTTCGGCGCCACCGAGCCGCTTTACAACCTCTTCATCACGGTGCTTGGCCCGTTGATTGCGTTCGGCGGCTGGCTGGTGCTGAACCGCAGCGGGGTCGGCCGCTTGGTTCGCGCCGCGCAGATGGACCGCGAGATGCTCGATGCGCTGGGCGCCAATGTCGGCACGATCTACACGGGGATGTTCGTCTTCAGCTCGTTCCTTGCCGGGTTGTCGGGCGCGCTGGTGACGCCGATCCAGAGCATCGTCCCGGGAATGGATGTGCTGATCATCGTACAGGCGTTCATCGTCGTGGTGATCGGCGGGATGGGTTCGTTCTGGGGCACGTTCTGGGGCTCGGTGATCTATGGCGAGGTACTGTCGTTCGGCATCCTCATTTTCCCCGGCTTCTCGCTGTTCTCGGTCTTCGCGCTGATGGCGGTGATCCTGATCGTGCGCCCGTGGGGCCTGTTCGGACGGCCGCTGTGACCAGCGAAACAACGACCACCGATCCCGCGGTGGCGGCGGCCGCGGCCGCGCCCACCGGGAGGGTCATCGGCACCGGCTCGAGCCTCGTCAGCCGCATCCCGTGGACACTGATCGTCTTTCTGATCGCCTGCTCGGTGCCGTGGGTGGGCGGACGCTACAACACGTTCCTCGCCGAGCAGATCGCGATCGACGCGCTGTTCGCGGTAAGCCTCAACCTGTTGCTGGGAACGACCGGGTTGGTGTCTTTCGGGCACGTCGCCTATTTCGGCGTCGGCGCCTATGTCTGCGGCATCCTGATGAAGACCTACAGCGTGCCGTTCATTATCGCCTTTCCGGCCTCGGGTCTCGGCGCGGCGCTGTTCGCGCTGGTCTCGGGCTATTTCTGCGTCCGCCTGATCAAGCTCTATTTCGCGATGCTGACGCTCGCGTTCTCACAGATCATTTGGGCCATCGCCTATAAATGGAACGACGTGACCGGCGGCGACCAGGGGCTGCCGGAAATCCCGTTCCCCAATTTCGACTGGCTGAACCACGTGCCCTGGCTGGGCGACCTCAAGACCAGCGACCAGTTCTATCTGCTCACGGTGGTGCTGATCGCGGTGTCGCTGGCGATCATTCACCGCATTGTCCGCTCGCCGTTTGGACGCGTGCTGACGACGATCCGCGACAACCCCGAGCGCGCCGCTTTCATCGGCGTCAATGTCAAGCTGTACCAGCTCGCCGCTTTTGTGGTCGCCGGAACCTTCGCCGGGCTCGCGGGCGCGCTTTACGGCATTTTCAGCCGCGGCGTCTTCGCCGACTACGTCTTCTGGTCGAAATCCGCTGAGGTCATGATCATGACGATCCTCGGCGGCATGAATTATTTCTGGGGTCCGCCGATCGGCGCCTTCGCGCTGGTGTGGCTCAATCAGGAGATCACCGACTACACGCAGTATTGGCCGTTTTTCCTAGGCGCCATCCTGTTGCTGCTGTTGTTCGGCTTCCCCGGCGGCATTCTCGGCGGCATCGATCAGTTGTGGCGGCGTTTGCGGAGAGCGCGACGTGCTTGAGGTGCGCGGGCTCAACAAGTCGTTCTCCGGTTTTCGCGCGGTTTCGGATGTCGATCTCACCGTCGAGACCGGCCAGATCGCCGCGGTCATCGGCCCAAACGGCGCCGGCAAGTCGACCCTGTTCAACCTGATCACCGGGCATTTGCGCCCCGATATGGGCAGCGTTACCCTCGACGGCCGCGACATCACCGGCGCGGCGCCGCATAAGATCGTGCGCATGGGGGTCGGCCGCTCGTTCCAGCGCACCAACATTTTCGCCAAGCTCACCGTATTCGAGAATTTGCAGGCCGCCTTTCTCGTGCATCATGGCCGCGGCCGCGATTTCTGGTCGCGCGCCGCCTCGCTCTACCGCGACGAGACGACCGCGCTGCTCGGCTCCATCGGCCTTTCCGAGCAGCGCGACACGGTGGCCGGCACCTTGAGCTACGGCAACCAGAAGCAGCTCGAACTCGGCCTCGCGCTGGCAAGCGACCCCGCCCTCTTGCTGCTCGACGAGCCGACCGCCGGCATGTCGGCGGCCGAAACGCACGAGACGATCCACCTCATCGAGCGCATCGCCGGCGAGCGGTCGCTGACACTGCTGTTCACCGAGCACGACATGGAGGTCGTCTTTCAGATCGCGCAGAAAATCGCCGTCCTGCACCAGGGTCAGGTGATCGCCGACGGCACACCCGAGGAGGTGCGCGCCGACCCCGAAGTGCGGCGCGTCTATCTCGGCGAGCATTAGCCGATGTCCGAACCGCTGCTCACCGTCGACAGCATCCACACGGCCTACGGCCTCAGCCGCGTACTGTTCGGCATCTCGCTCGAGGTCAATTCCGGTGAGTGCGTCTGCCTGCTCGGCCGCAATGGCGTCGGCAAGACGACGACGATGCGTTCGGTGATGGGGATGACCCCGCCGTCGAACGGCCGCGTGCTGTGGAAGGGGCGCGACATCACCGGCCGGACGCCGCACCAGGTGGCGCGCGCCGGCATCGGTTTCGTACCCGAGGACCGGCGGATCTTTGCCGAGCTCAGCGTGTGGGAAAATCTCGACGTCGCCGCACGCGCCGGCGGCCGGCGCGGCCACTGGACCGTTGATACCGTATACGAGCTGTTCCCGAAACTCGAAGAGCTGCGCAATCGCCAGGGCGGCTTTCTCTCGGGCGGCGAGCAGCAGATGCTAACCATCGCCCGCACCTTGATGGGCAACCCGGAACTTTTGCTGCTCGACGAGCCCTCGGAGGGTCTGGCGCCGCTGGTCGTCGACATGCTGCGCGAGAAGATCGGCGAGCTGCGCGACCAGGGGCTCACCATCCTCTTGGCCGAGCAGGGGGTCGAGTTCTGCCTCGCCCTCGCCGACCGGGTCTATGTGCTGGAAAAGGGCGCGGTGCGCTATGCCGGCCCCGCCGCCGAATTGCGCGACAACAAGGAACTGCGCGAGCAGCTGATGACGATCTGAGGCGTGTCTGTCGTCCCGGCGAAAGCCGGAACGATACGTTTAACCTAACTGTAGCCTCACAGCATCCCCCGCAGGCTCCAGCCGCGTGCCAGTGAGAGCGGCGCGGTCGGTGAGGCGCGCCAAGGTCTCCGCTTCCGCGGCCAGCCGGCACGGCACCGTCTCGTTGGCGTCGTTGTGGCGCACAAAGCGGAAGCTCGCGTCCTTGACCGCCTGTCCGTCGATCCCGACCCGCGCCATCATGCCGATCCAGTCGCCGTGACGGCGGCCGCCATGCCCGGTGTGGAATGAGAAGCTGCCGAGCCCGTAGAAGATCGGCTTGCCTTTGTAAACCTCGACCGGCAGTGAATAATGCGGGCCATGGCCGATGACGATATCGGCGCCGGCGTCGATCGCCGCGTGGGCGATCTCGGTCATGTAGTCGAGCACTTCCTCGCCGAGCCCCCAATGGCATGAGGCGACGACGATATCGGCCTTTTTCCGCAGCGCGACGATGTCGTCGGCAAAGGCGGCGAGATAGGCGCGGTCCGGCCAGGTAACGACGATCGGCGGCACGCCGGGCCGGTTCATCGGCGGGATTTCCGGTCGCGTCTTGTGCGCCGGAACCTGATAGGCGGTGTGGGCGCGCAGAGCGGCGATACCGGCGCTGGTGGCACTCGCCTCGTGATTGGTCGGCCAATAGACCGAGCTGCGCTGCACAAAGCCGATGCGCAACCCGCCGCGCTCGACGATCGCCGGCGCGCGCGCCGCGGCGAGGGCCGCGCCCGCGCCGGTATGCGCGATGCCCAGCCGGTCGAGTTGCGCGAGCGAGCCGAGAATAGCCGCGCCGCCGTAATTGACGTTATTGGCGAGGCCGACCGCGCAAAACCCACCGAGCTTTAGCGCCTCGCCGGCACTCGCCGGATCGGCGAAAAACCCCTCCTGCTCCACGCTATGGCCGTCCGGTGGGCTGTACAGCAAGCATTCGAGGTTGCCGAAGAGCGCATCCCCGCCGGCAAACGCCTCGCCCATCCGGCGGAATGGCACCGCCGGGTCCTCGAGATTCATCAGGTTGACATCGCCGACGAGGATCAGGTTCGGCATTGGCTTCCTCTCGTGCCGTTCCGGGGCCGGCTCTCCGAGCCGCTCGGAATGACAGGCCTCAGGCTTCGACGTCCTCTTCTTCGGCGGCTCGGGCGGCGATCTCGGCCTCGATATCGGCGAGCGATTTTTTGCCGCGGGTCGCCTTGGTGACCGCCTGGTCGAGCTCGTCCAGCGTGCACAACTCCAGCCCCACCGGATGCCGCGCCTTGATGTTCGGGCTGTTCCAGTGGGTTCGGTCGCGCACCGCGTTGATCGTCGGCTTGGTGGTCCCGACCAGACGGCAGATTTGCGCGTCCGACAATTCGGGGTGATTGCGCAGCAGATAAAAGATCGCGTCCGGCTTATCCTGTCGCTTGGCGATCGGCGTGTAGCGTGGCCCCTTGTGCTTGACGTACTGAGGCGGGATCGCGGTCTCCGACAATTTCAGCCGCGCCTCGGGATCGCCCTGGCAACGCTCGATCTCGGCCGCCGTCGTCTGACCGTTGGCCACGGGATCGAGCCCCAGCATCTGGGTCGCCACCTCGCCGTCGGCGATCGCCTGCACCTCCAGCGGATGCAGACCGCAGAATTCCGCAATCTGATCAAAGGTCAGCGATGTGTTCTCGACCAGCCACACAGCGGTCGCTTTCGGCATCAACGGTGAGCGCATGGTAACGTCCTGAAATAGAGGGCATCGGCATGGCGCGGCGTACCGCGCTGCGTCCCTATCGATATAATGGGCGGCGGCCGCCGATGAAAGCGGCAAGCGCGGGCGGGGAGGCGAAGATGGACGAGGAAGAGCTGCCACGAAGCAAGAAGCCGGCCCCCTTGAAGGACCTGGCGCTCCTGGGAATTGCCGAGCTCGAGGCATACATCGCCGGCCTCGAGAGCGAAATCGCCCGCGCCCAGGCCGAGATCGCCGAGAAACGCAAGCATCGCGGCGGCGCCGAGGCGCTGTTCAGACGCTGAGGTTTCCTCCCATCAACGATCGGCGAGCGGAGGCTTTCCCTGCTCTTTGCGCACGTCGTTGATGATCTGCAGCACCCGCTCGCGATAGGGGCGAAATTGGATGCCGAACTCGGTGACGACGCGCGAGTTGTCGATCATGAAATTGCCGCTGAGTTCGCGGCCGCCGGTCTCATGGTCGAAAGCGATCCGCGCGTCGGGGATGAATTCGCGCACGATATCGGCGATCTCACCGAGGCTGATCGTCTGCCCGCCGGTGTTGTAGACCGCGTGCTCGGGTTTGTCCTTCATCGTCACGCGGGCGAAGATCTCGGCGATCTCGTCGACATGGACGGGCGCGCGCATCGAATCCTTGTAGGGCATGGTGACCGGCTCGCCGCGCGCCGGCTTGGTGACGATGAAGACATGGTCGACCGAGCCGAAAATCTTGTCCGGCCCGGTGACATTGGCCGGACGGATCGTCGTGATCTCCATGCCGTGCTTCTCGCGGTAGTCCTGCGCCTGCCACTCGTTGAAAATCTTGTGCATCGCGTATTGCACGTGGCCGTGCTTGAAGTCGGTCTCGTCGACCAGGCGCTCGCCGTAATGCTTCTGCTCGCCGCTGACCGCCACCGAGCTCGCATAGACGACACGGTTGACCCCGGCGAGCCGCGCCGCTTCGAAACAATTGTCCATGCCGAGCACGTTCAATTTGAACGCGACACGCGGCGGCAGATCGCTGCCGATGTAATAGGCGAGGTTGACGATCCGGTCCGGCTTCGCCTCGACGATGCGCGCCAGGAAATCGTCGAACTGGCTGACATCGCCGCGCACCACCCGCACCTGCTTGCCATAGGCCGAGTAATCCGCGGTCTGCGGGTTGATGTCCATGACGACGACCTCTTCGCCGCGCTGGACGAGGAGCGGGATCAGGCGCCGGCCGATAAAGCCGGTGCCGCCGGCGACAAAGGTAGTCATGGCATGTTCCTCCCCAAATGGTCTGGGAGAAAGGTTAGACCTGCTGGCGCCGGACCGGCAACGGCGCGCGGCGCGGCTCAGCCATCGACCGAACCGCACCAGCCGGGCAGATAGTCAGCCTGTTGGTTCTTGGCGAGTTTCAGCGCGTCATCGAGCGCCCGCTTGAAATGCTTTTTGATCCGCCCGCGGTCAATGCGGTGGCGGAGAAAATCGGCCCACAGAAACTCGCTGAACGGCGTGGTGTCCTTGGCAAAACCGCCAACGCGGCGCAACTCGCCGGCCAGCGAACGGTAGGGATCGTCGATCAGCTCTTCGATTGTGTCGGGTATCTCGCGATAGTGCCGCCTCTCGCCTTTCTCATCGAAGGGATGCATCAGGCCACGGTTGTCGAGCACGAACCAGAACGAGTCGGGCTCAAGCCGGCTGAGGTCGAGCACCACCGTTGTCGCGACATGCGTCACACCTTCCTCGTGCAGCGCGCGGGCGAGGTGATGATGGTCGGTAACGTAGGGCCGGTCTTTCGGCCCCAGCACCACCGGGATCATATGACTGGCGAGGAACGCGCCGGCCTTCTTGCCGTGCCTCTCGCGCCAGCCGCGGCGCTTTTCCTCGACCTCGCGCATGCCGACGGTGATCTGCGTCGGCCGCAAATCCTTGAGCGGCGTCGAGTGGTAGACGGGTTCGCGGATCATGGGGGCTCCTGCGATTGCTTGCGCTGCGCCCGATCTTACTCCCCCCTCCTATTTCTTCTGCGCCGCCGCGCTCTTTGGGTTGAGGCTCTGGATGTGGCCGCTTTCGGTGCCGGCGGTCGGGTCGATGACCGCGTTGATCAGCGCCGGCCTGCCCGAAGCGAGCGCTTCGGTCACCGCCTTGGTGAGGCTCGGCGTGTCGGTGCAGTGATAGCCCTTGCCGCCGAACGCCTCGATGAGCTTTTCGTAGCGCGCGTCGCGCAGGAGGCCGGTCGGGGTGTAGGGCATGCCCTCGGGGTCGCCGCGATAGACGCCGTTATTGTTGAAGATGATCGTCGTCACCGGCAGGTCGTAGCGGCAGATCGTCTCGATCTCCATGCCGCTAAAGCCAAACGCGCTGTCGCCCTCGATCGCGACGACCGGCTTGCCGGTCACCGCGGCGGCGCCGACCGCGTAGCCCATGCCGATCCCCATGACGCCCCAGGTGCCGCTGTCGAGCCGGTGGCGGGGCTTGTCCATGTCGATGATGTTGCGGCCGAAATCCAAGGTGTTGGCGCCCTCGTTGACGACATAGACATCGGGCTGGGTGGCGAGCGCGTTGCGCACCGCGCGCAACGCCGACGAGAAGTTCATCGGGTTCGGGTCGGCGTTGAGCCGTGCCGCCATGCGCTCGACATTCTGCTGCTTGCGCTTGCCCATCTCGTCGAGCCAAGGGCCTTGCGGCTTGACCTGGCCGGGCTTCAGCGCGGCGTTTAACGCGGTGAACACCGATTTGATGTCGCCGACCACCGGCGCGACGATCGCGCGGTTGCTGTCCATCTCGGTCGGCGAGATGTCGACCTGCACAATCTTGGTGTTCGGGTTCCACAGCGGCGCGCGGCCATGCGACAGGAGCCAGTTGAGCCGCGCCCCGGCGATCAGCACCACGTCGGCCTGGCCGATGGCGAAGGAACGCGCGGCGGCGGCGGATTGCGGATGGTCGTCGGGCAGAAGGCCCTTGGCCATCGACATCGGCAGGAAGGGGATGCCGGTCGCTTCGAGGAAGGCGCGGATTTCCCTTTCGGCGCGGGCATAGGCGGCGCCCTTGCCGAGGATTGCCAGCGGCCGCTCGGCATGCGCCAAAAGGTCGAGCGCGCGCGTGATCGCTTCAGGCGCGGGCGGGGAGGCGGGGGCGGGGTCGACGACCTTGACGAGCGATTTGCGGCCGGCCTCGGCGTCGAGCGCCGAGCCGAGCACCTCGGCGGTCAGATCGAGATAGACGCCGCCCGGCCGCCCCGATGCCGCGGCGCGGATCGCCCGGGCGATGCCGATGCCGATATCCTGTGGGCGGTTGACGCGGTAGGCGGCCTTGCAATGCGGGCGGGCGACGGCGAGCTGGTCCATCTCCTCGTAGTCGCCCTGTTCGAGATCGACGATCGCGCGGTCGCTCGATCCCGAGATGAGGATCATCGGGAAGCAGTTGGTCGTGGCGTTGGCGAGGCCAACGACGCCGTTCAAGAAACCCGGGGCCGACACGGTCATGCAGATGCCGGGCTTGGCGGTGAGATAACCGGCGATCGCCGCGGCGTTGGCGGCCTGCTGCTCATGGCGAAAGCCGAGATAGCGGATGCCCTCGTTTTGCGCGAGCCGCAACAAGTCGGTGATCGGGATGCCGGCGACGCCGAAAATCGTGTCGACCCCGTTCAGCTTCAGCGCCTCCACCACCAGGTGGAAGCCGTCGGTCATATCGCCAGAGAGTTCCGCTTCGCTCATATCGGTCCCCGTTCCTGAGTGGCGTAGGGTCTAATGAGTGTTAGCCTCGATCGTCAACCGAAGTCACGTTTTCGGAACGGCGGCGCATCCAGCCGGGCGAGGTTCCTGCATCGTGCTGCCGGCGAAAAGTCACATAATTGGCGTAGGGCTACTCCTAGCCTTCTCCCGCCCCCGAACGGAGAACAGCCATGCCCCTGACGACAGACGAAAAGCTCATGGCTTTGAGCCAGGAAATCGTTACCGCGTTTGACAAAGTCGACGGCGGCGTTCATTCGGGTTTCCGGCCCGCGCACGCCAAAGGCATCTTGTTGACCGGCTCATTCACACCGGCGCCGGACGCGGCGTCGCTGACCCGGGCCCCGCATCTGCAGCGATCCTTGACACCGGTGACGGTGCGGTTCTCCGACTTCGCCGGTATACCGACGATCCCCGACAACGACCCGCAAGGCGCCGGACCGCGCGGTTTCGCGGTTCGCTTTCATCTCGGCGAGCATGTTCACACCGACATCGTGGCGCACTCGGTCGACAGCTTCCCGGCGCGCACGGCGGAGGGCCTGCTGGCGTTCCTTAATGCGCTGATTGCCACCGATCCGGCGGGGCCGCATCCCAACGCGATCGAAGAGTTTCTCGGTGCGCATCCCGCGGCGATGACCTTCGTGCAAATTCCCAAGCCGATCCCGACCAGCTTCGCGCATGAGTCGTTTTTCGCGGTATCCGCGTTTAAGTTCACCAACGCCAGCGGCGTCAGCCGTTATGGGCGCTATCGTATCTTGCCGGTCGCGGGAAACGCCTATCTCGACGAAGCCGCCGCGGCGGCGCAGAGCTCCGATTTTCTGTTCGACGAGCTCAAGGTGCGCATCGCGAAGGAACCGGTCAGCTTTCGCGTCGTCGTGCAACTGGCCGAAGCCGGCGACATCACCGACGACGCCACGGTCCGCTGGTCCGAAACCCGCTCGCAACTGGCTTTCGGCGAGATCAACCTGACGGAAATCGCCGCCGACAATGCCAAGGCCCAGCAGCACATAATCTTCGATCCGATCCCGCGGCTCGACGGGATCGACGCCTCGGCCGATCCGCTGTTCGAGCCGCGCGCCAATGTCTATCTGATGACCGGAAGACGGCGTCGCGCCGCTGCGACGTAAGCCAAGATTCCTTGCGCTGCAGTTACCGTTGGGAGATCGGCGCGGGCGGCATGGCTGCGGCTCGCGCACGATGCTCGACTTAAGCGATATCCGTGCGATAATTAGCGATATACATATTCTCAAGACCCCTCGCAGAGGAGCGCCCGTAGATGGATGCAAAGCAGGCAACTTTTATCGCCGGTCCACTGACCTTCGCCGTCAAGCACGAGTTGTGGGACGAGAACATCCAAGACCACGCCGACCAGGGCGTCGCGATCATGGTCAAAGCGCAGGTCGCCGGCAAAGACACCACGCTGCTGCGCTTCAACTGCTTCGACGTCGAGAAGAGCTACGATTACGGCCCCGAAAATCGCGAGCTGTCGGTCGCCGGACCGGAGATGTTGGGCGGCGCGATGCTGACCAACCACTACCAGATGGATCCGATCGCCTGCGGCAATCCGATCGGCTGGACGATCAAGACGCTCGGCTCAAAGCTCGACAAGATGCTGGATCGCGCCGGCTATTCGGCGATCGCCAAGACCGTCGACTACAAGGCGGTCAAGAAGGTGCTGCCCGAAGTCGAGGCCTGCGCGCGCGAGGTCTACGCGACCAAGCGCAACACCGTGAAGCACAACCGCGGCACCGACATCTTCGAATGCGGCAATTTCCGCTTCGGGCTGGAGATGCGCCGGCTGCCGATGGGCGATGGCGGGCTGGCGATCCATGTTCTCGCCGATATCGGCGGCACCCCGGGCAAGGCCTATACCGAAGAGACCGAGATGCTCGCGTTCGACCATTTCTGGAACGGCGCGCATTATCATTACGGTCCGCGCAACAAGAACCACCGCATCTACTGGGATCGGACGCTGGTCGAGGATCCGCTGGAGTGGACGCTCGAACAATTCGAGGCAGGCAAGCTGCCGGCGATGATCACCCGCGCCGGCTATCCCGGCGTCGCGGCCGATTACGACGCCGGCAAGTTCGCCGAGGTGTTCCCGAAGATGAAAAAGCGGGCTCTGGAGATGTGGAAGGAAGGCGAGCGGCTAACCGGCCACCCCGGCCTGCCGCTGGAAGCGACGCCAAACCTCGCCGCCGCGGAGTAACGCTCCATTCGCCAAGATGCAGACCCTCCGCCCGCCCGGGCGGAGGGTTTTGCTTTTTGTACCCGCGACAATTTTTTGCGCGGCGGAATTGCCCTACAGTGGCGTTAGCCGTGGAGGTGCCAAGATGAGGCCGGACGGCGTGGCAGAGCTGGGTGGCGGGCGATGGGGCAGTTGGATTCGAATACTTTTTGGGCTGAGCTGAGCGCCTGCGAGCATTTTGTCCAGGTTTACGAGAACGATGGCGCCTTTCTCGCCACACTGGCCAACTTCATCCATGGCGGACTGGCGCGGGGCGACGCGGCGATCGTGATCGCGACCGAGGCCCATCGCGAAGGCCTGAAGGCGCTGCTGACGGAGCGCGGAGTCGACGTTTCGGCCTACCGGCGGGACCACCGTTACCTCGCGCTCGACGCGGAGGAGACGCTCGCCCGGTTCATGGTTAATGGCTGGCCCGACGACGATTTGTTCGAGTCGGTGATCCAGGGCGTGTTGCGCCAGGCGCGCGGCATGCAAGGCCGCAACATTGTCGCTTTTGGCGAAATGGTGGCGCTGTTATGGGCGCGCGGCGATTCGGGGGCGACGGTGCGTCTGGAATATCTCTGGCAGCAGCTGTGCGAGAAGAAGCTGTTCCAGCTGTTCTGCGCTTATCCGAAAATCGGCTTCACCGAAGCTCCTGCGGAATCAATCGCTCGACTTTGCGACCTCCACTCCAAGGTTCTGGCGGCCTAGCACGACTCGCAACCATTCCGGCGGCATTTTGCGGCTCGAATAAGATCGTTGCCGGTATCTGGTATACCAGATACCATAGAGAATGCCTGAAGCTTCAGCCCGTGCCCCCGGCGCAATCGACATCCCACGGCTCGATCCGCAATCGACGTTTCGCGACCTCGCTTATGCGGCGCTGAAGCGGGCGATCACCGCGATCGACATCTATGACCGGCCCGATGAGGTGCGGCTCGACGAGCGCGCCTTGTCGGCCGATCTCGGGGTCAGCCGCACGCCGATCCGCGAGGCGATGACGCTGCTCGAACAGGAGGGATTTGTCCGCACCTTGCCGCGCCGCGGCATCTACGTCGTGCGCAAGACGAAGCGCGAGATCGTCGAGATCGTCACCGTCATGGCGGCGCTCGAAAGCATGGCGGCGCGGCTCGTCGCGCTGCACGCGCCCGATGACGACATCGCCGAGTTGCGCCGGCTGATGGACGCGTTCCACGACGGCACCGACGGCGAGCGGCTGGAGGAATATTCCAACGCCAACATCGCCTTTCACCAGGCGATCATCCGCATGAGCGGCTGCGCGCTG
>Ga0335074_10005253_pt1 | contig 17908 bp, 13 predicted proteins | sample Lox_Sample_23_FD_206715 | JGI IMG/M metagenome (GOLD analysis project Ga0335074, IMG submission 206715) | Soil microbial communities from Loxahatchee National Wildlife Refuge, Florida, United States - Lox_Sample_2.3 | ecosystem: Environmental > Terrestrial > Soil > Wetlands | place: USA... | reverse complement strand
CCGTGGCCGCCGTTCACATTCACGGTCAGCCACCGCGGCTGCGACGGGTAGGTGCCGTCCGACGTGATGACCAGCGGGTTCGAGTAGTTGTCGCTGGCCCCGTTGATCAGCCAGTAGCTGCCCGCCGTGGTGTGCCCGGTGGGCAGGTGATTCGTCCTGATCAGGACGGTGTCGGCCTCGACGCCACACGGAACCAGGCGCAGCTTGCCGTCAATGATCGGCGAGGTGTTGTTCCAGGCGCCGATGCACATGGTCTCCGGGCCGCCGTTGTTCGGGTTGAAGGCGAGCTCGAACGTGTAGTCGTTGATCAGCCCGGCCAGCTTCAGCAGCTGGCACTGGCGGGCCGTGAAGACCGAACCGGGGTACGGCACCACGCCGCTGCAGTACTGCGTGCTGATCTTGCCGCTGTGGATCTCGGAGAAGTCCTCCTTCGACGCACCGTTGCTGCCGGCCAGCAGCCGCACCAGGGCGTTGTTGCTGTTCCACCCGGAGTGCACCCCGAGGATCGCGTGCTTGCCTGGCTGCAGGAAGTGAACGTCCACGCAGTTGTTGGCGCAGGCGTTCGTCGCGTTCGTGATGTTGGGAGTCCCCGATGCGTTGGCCGACGCGGCCGACATACCGAGCATCGCGGTGACGGCTACTCCGGCCGCCAGAGCGTAGCCCGCACGGGAAAAGCGGATGCGCATCCTTGATTTCCTTCCTTGGTTGCCGGACCGGCTGCCCTCGTGGCGGCGGCCTGGGCGGTCAGGCGTGAGCCGATCGGTGTATTTCGATGGGTCTGGCTGATGTAGAGCAATGTTTCCCGCCCTGCCAGTAACGCTGGTCACGCTACCATAGGTAGTCATTCGATTACTCGAAGTGACAACTTTGGTCCCGGCCAAACGAGAGGCCCCGAACGGCCAAAGCCCGGCGTGCCCGGATAGCCCGCTGAGGGCACCTTTCTCCGTGGCGCCGCCGCAGCGCCGGCCCGCCCCCGCGCCCGGCCGGGCGCGGGGCGCAGCATCCCCCGTCGTAATGCGACTGAGCATTCTGGTTGCCATTCCCCCGTTGTAATCGCAACCTAACCGGACGTACGTGGTAATGCGTTACTAATTCCGATCTCGCTTTTCAATTCTCGTAGGCATGACGCGCCACCCGGACGCCTGGTTGTCATGACTCCGCGCACTTTTCTTAATATGCAGGCACGTACTTTTGGGATGCTATTTACATAGCGCGTGATGAAATGGTGCGCAGAGAATGGCTTGTTCGGATGAGCCCGGACGCTGGGTATTAGCGTGGATTGGCCCGCTGCAGACGAAAGACGGGGCCGGCCCGACGTGCGGGCCGGCCCCGTCTCGGGGTGGTGGCGCTAACTCAGGCCGACGAAGCCGGCCCGTTGTCGTGATCGCCGTCCGCTCCGCCCGCCGCCGGGGCGAGCGCGTCGTAGGCCTTGAGCGTGGAATCGCCGGTCGCCAGGTTCTTCTTCACCGAATCGAGGATCGCGAGGCCCTGGCCGACCAGCCCGGCCGCGATCTCGCCCAGGCCGTCGACGCCGTTCAGGACGCTGATGTTCGCGCCGGCCAGCCCGCCGGCCGCCTCCCGCACGATCTGCGGCAGCTGGTCGATCAGCATCCGGTCCAGGGCGATCCGGTTGTTCGACGCGGCGGCCTCGGCCTGCAGCCTGACCCGCTCCGCGTCGGCCTTGGCCAGGATCTCCACCTTCTCCGCCTCGGCCTGGGCCGGCTTGATCACCTCGGCGACCAGCTGACGCTGGCGCAGCTCGGCCTGCCGCTGGGCCAGGTCGGCCTGGGCCGCGATCACGTTCATCTGTGCCTGCGCCTGGGCCAGCGGCCCGGCCTGCGCCGCCTCGGCCTGCGCCTTGTCGATCTCGGCCTTGTACTGGGCCTGGACGACCGATGTCTGCCTGGCGTACTCGGCCTGCTTGCGCTGGGACTCCTGCTGCGCCTCGGCCGCGGCCTGGTTCGCCTGGGCCTGCGCGATCTGGGCCTGCCGCTGGATGGCGGCGTTGTGCGGCGCGGCCATCGCGTCGATGTAGCCGGTGTTCATGTCGTCGATCGACTGGATCTGCAGCGAGTCCACGGTCAGGCCGATCTTGGCCATCTCGGCCTTGGAGCCGTCCAGCACCTCGGTGGCCAGCTTCTGCCGCTCGGTCACGATTTCCTCGACCGTCATCGAGCCGATGATCGACCGGAGGTGCCCGGCGAAGATCCGCCCGGTCAGCGTCGACATCTGATCCTGGTCGGACAGGAAGCGCTGCCCGGCATTCACGATGCTCTCCCCGTCGTTGCCGACCTTGAACGCGATGACCGCGCGGACATTGAGCGCAATACCCTGCTTCGTCACGCATTGCTCGGAGACCTCGGCCTCACACATGGACAGGGTCAGGAAGCTGGTCTTGCGGAAAAACGGCGGCACGAAGGCGCCATGGCCGGTGACGACCTTGAAGGGCGCGCCGTCGCGCCCGAACTTCCCGCCCGATATAAGCATCGCCTCATCGGGCGCGGGAACACGGTAGCCGAGCATCTTTCATCTCCAGTCGGGATCTCCCGGCCAGTGCCGGGAGTAGTCATAGCCTGCATTACCCGTCTTACTGCACATTTGGGTCATCTGGGAAGGGGTTCAGCGGGTCGGTCCACTCACTCACGTCAACGGTCCGGTTGCCCCGCGATTCGATGACCAGAACGGAGGCGCCCTTGGGCAGCGGGGCCGGCGACCAGGCAATGTAGGCCTCGGTCCCGCCCCGGATCTTGACCAGTACCTCCCCCGGGCCGGCCGGCCCGCGGGTGGCCACGATGAGCACGCCGATGCAGCCGATAAGCGAGGTCTCTCGCGCCACCGTCAGCCGCTCCTCATGCCTTCCGGACTGGATGCTCACAGTATGCCGCCCGGCCGCTGGCGCGCGGGCCCCGAAGGTCGCGGCAGGGAAGGGCCCGAGCCCGCCGAAGAAAAGTTCGCTGAGGTACGGCAGAGGCGGAATAGGCGGGCGGGGTCCGCTGTTCCTAGACATCGCCGGTGCGTTGTGTCCCCCGGGCCGCAACTACTGCCTTCGCGGAATACCGTCCGGCTGGAGCCGCGTTGTGCCACTCGCCGAGAGGCGACCGCGCATCGGTCTATGGCACGCCCTCGAGAGCACCGCGCTCCGGGGGCGTCGTCATGTCTGGCCCTGGGCCCTCAGCCCTTCAGCGCGCCGGAAACCAGCCCGCGCACGTAGAAGCGCTGCAACGCCACGTAGACCACGATGCACGGGATCATGGCGATGACCGCGCCGGCCAGCAGCAGCCCGTAGTTGACCGCCCCGTACGTGCCGGTCTCCGCGTTGCTCAGCGCCACCGGCAGGGTGAACAGGCTGTCGTTGGTCATGAAGCTCAGCGCGCCGAGGAACTCGGTCCAGGAGAACAGGAACGCGTACAGCGCGGCGGTCGCGATCCCGGGCAGCACCAGCGGCCGTAGCACCGACATCAGGGTCCGGGGCACCGAGGCCCCGTCCACCCGGGCGGCGTCGACGATCTCGCGCGGCACCTGCAGGAAGCTGTTGCGCATCACGTACACGCCGACCGGCAGGTTGAACGTGGTGTAGAACAGCGCGAGCCCGATCAGGCTGTTCAGCAGGTGCAGGAAGTGCATCTCGAGGAACAGCGGCGTCAGCACGGCCTGGAACGGGATCATGAACGCCAGCAGCACCAGGCCGAAGACCAGGCCCGAGCCGCGGAACCGGAACAGCCCGAAGCCATATCCGGCCAGCGTCGACACCGCGGCGGTGAGGAGGGCGGTGAGCACGCCAACGATCAGGCTGTTCACCACGTTGCGCAGGATGTCGTCCTGGCCGGAGAGCAGCGCGCTGTAGTTGGCGAACGTGAGGTGACCGAAGCTCGCGGCGGACGGCGGGTTGGTGACCGTCGACTCCGGCTGCAGCGAGCGGAACGTCTCCCAGAGCAGGGGCAGGACGAACACCGCGCTGATCAGGATGCCGCCCACGATAAACAGCGCCAGGCCGCTCCCGGCCCGGCCGCCCGCGCGCCGGGCGGGCCGGCCGCCTCGCTGGCCGGGAGCCTGGCCGTTGCCCGCGTGACCGACCGTCGCGGTCGCGCCGGACTGCTGCTGGCCGCTGCGCACCGAAGCCATTAGTCAGCGTCCCTCTGCAGGTAGTGGAATTGAACGAAGGTGATCAGGCCGACCACGATCACCAGCACGACCGACATCGCGCTGGCCAGCCCGACGTCGGTGTCCGCGAACGCGGTCTGGAAGATCGACATCACCACGGACTCGGTGCTCGTTCCCGGGCCGCCGTCGGTGATGATGAAGAACTGGTTGAAGGCCAGGAACGAGCCGACCACCGAGATGATCAGGCTCAGGGCGATGGACCGGCGCAGCAGCGGCAGCGTGATCCGCCGCTCGGCGCTCCACCAGGACGCCCCGTCGACCCGGGCCGACTCGTACAGGTCGGTCGGGATGCCCTGCATGCCGGCCATCAGCAGCATCATCGTCAGTCCGGCGGCGAACCAGATGACGAGAATGCAGATCGCGGTGGTGGCCAGGCCGGTGTGAACGGTCCACGCGGTGGTGTTGCTCACGAGATGGAGCTTGGACAGCACGAAGTTCGCGGTGCCCGAGCTCGGCTGCAGTTCGACCACGGCCATGAAGCTCTCGGCCACCAGCCCGACGATGTAGGGCAGGAAGATCAGCGTCCGGAACAGCGTCGTGCCCCGCCGGTTGGAGCGCACGAACACCGCCAGGGCGTAGCCGACCACGAAGATCGGGATCGTCACGATCGCGGTGTACTTCAGCGTGAACACGATCGACTGCAGGAACACCGAGTTGTGGATCAGGCTCGAGTAGTTGGACAGGCCGATGAAGTGATACGGCCCGACCAGCGGCCAGTTCGTCAGCGAAATGTAGATCCCGAAGCCGAGCGGGAACAGCGCGAAGACCCCGACCAGCAAGACCGCCGGTGCGGTGAGGGCCAGCCCGGCCCGTGCGTCCCTGCGATCGGCGGCGCTGCGCCGCCGCGGCCGGAACCGGCCGGCCCCGGCCCGCCCGCCCGGGGCGGCCCGACCGGGCGCCTCGGTAGCTGCCAAGAGTTCTCGTCCTCCATTGATTGGCCTGCGCCAGGCCCCGTCCCTGGCCCGCCGGGACGGGGCGCGGCGCAGGAGCCGGTCAGCTCTTCACTTGCTGCAGCGTGCTCGAGATCCCGGACTGCCCTTCCGAGATCCCGGCACTCAGATTCCCGTTATAAACGGCATCTTCGAACATCTTGAACCATGGCGACCCGGGCTCGTTGTAAACGGCGTCATAAGCCAGGGTGTATTCGACCGAGCCCTTGGCCAGGGCCTTGAGCGCGACCGCGTCGTACGGGTTCTTGGCCGCGAACGCCGGGGTCAGGATGTCGGTCCGGATCGGGGTGTCGCCGAGCGAGGGGTACTGCTCCTGCTGCGCGGGCTCGAGCACCCACTTGATGAACTCCCACGCGCCCGACGGGTTGGACGCCCCGGCCGGGATCACGAAGTCATCGCCGCCGTCGAAGGTGCTGTAGCTGTCGCCGGTGACGCCGGGCAGCGGCGCGTCGGCGAATTCCGAGGGGTTCGTCATGGCGGTGGCGAACCCGTAGTCGCCGGGCAGGATGCCGACCTTGCCGGCCTCGAAGTCCTTGCCCCAGGTCAGGCCGTTCTGGGTCTGGTCGTTGACCGGCACCTCTTTGTTGGCCCACAGCGTGTGGTAGTCGGCCAGCATGGTCTTGAGCGGGGCGTCGTTGGCGACGTTGGCCGTCTGGGTGCCGAGCGGGCCGCTGATCATGTGGACGCCGTTGGCCCACAGCGAGGGCAGCATGGTGAAGCCGAGGCAGCCCTGGCAGTCACCGGCGAACGAGAACCCGTAGATGCCGTGGCCGAGCGCGCTGATCTTCTTCGCGTCGGTCATGATCTCGGAGTAGTTCGTCGGCGGGTCGTTCGGGTTGAGCCCGGCCTCGGAGAACAGCTTCTTGTTGTACCAGAGCACCGACAGGTCGGCCAGGTACGGCAGCCCGTAGTACTGGCTGCCGATGGTGGCCAGGCGCAGGTGCCCGGGGCTGAGCGCGCTCTTGTACGGCAGCGCGTCGATGTACTTGGTCAGGTTCATCAGCGCGTTCTCGTGGGAGAACGTCGGCACGTCGATGTCGTTGAGGCCGACCACGTCCGGCGGCGAGCCGGCCCGGATGGCGGTCGCCAGCTGGCTGGTGTCGTCGTTGGGCGGGGTCAGGTGCAGGACGACCTTGAGCTTCTTGTGGGTCGCGTTGAACTCCTTGACCAGGGCCTTGGCCGGGCCGTCGGTGGCCTGCCGGGCCCAGAAGTGCACGGTGCCCGTCGCGTTCACGCCGAACGTCTTCACCGACGCCGACGATCCCGACGAACCACCCGACGAACTGCAGGCCCCGAGGGCCAGGGTCGCGGCCGCCGCCACGGCGACGATCGATAGGTAGCCGGCGCGTCTCATCGATGCCCGCCCTTTCTTCTTCGAGCCGCAGCCGCGAGCGAATGCCGCGGCCAGAACCGTCCGTGCATGTTCGTCGACCTCCTCGGTGAGGGGTGGTTACAAGGTTTCGTTGGAATCGGCATCCGGGTCGGCCGCGGGGCCCGGCCCGGCGGGCGACCGCGCCGGCCTGGTCCACGGCATCCAGACCCGCATGGCGCGGCCATCGCGGTTGTCCCACTGGAAGTACGGGACGGCCACCGCCGCGGCCGGATCGCCGGAGATCCCGGGATCCGGTTCAGCGAGATAGGGCAGCCCGTCCGGGCCGGCCGGGTCCAGGCGCACCGCGGGCGCCTGGATCGCCACGGTCCGGCCGACGCCGGGCAGCTCGATGTCGCGCTCGGCCAGGTCGCCCGGGGCGAGCGCGAGGTCCTCCACGCTCACGCCGCCCGGCTGGTCGGCCTGCTCGAAGCAGTACACCAGCGGGCCGCGTTCCAGCGCGGCGCTCCCCCGCAGCGCGTCGACGCGCCGGAGCGGGTAGGTCAGCCGGGGCGAGACGTTCAGATCGCAGCGCAGCACGTCGCCCGGCATCCAGTGCCGCCGGACGATGAGGTAGCCGCCGTCGCCCGGACCCGGGGCCACCACGCTGCCGTTGACGCTGAACCGGGCGTCGCGGCTCCATCCGGGCACCCGGATGGCGAGGCCGCAGGCGTCCGCCGGGGCCTTGCGCACCTCGATGTTGACCGTTCCGGACCACGGGTACCCGGTCGTCATGTCGACGCGCAGGGCTCCGCCCGCGAGGTTCGCCTCGACCGTCGCGCCGGTGAACTGGTGCAGGTAGAGCACCTCCGCCGCGGTCGTCGCGACGTAGTGCCCCAGCGAGGCCAGCAGGCGCATGATGTTCGGCGGGCAGCAGGCGCAGGAAAACCACTCGCGGCGCCGGCCCGGATCATCGCCCTCGTAGTGACCGTCGCGGCGCTGCAGCGGGTTGACGTAGAAAAAGCGATGCCCGTCCGCTGATATCGCGGCGCCGACGCCGTTGTACAGCGCGCGCTCGATGAGGTCGGCGTACCGGCTCTCGCCGGTGGCCAGCAGCAGCCGCCAGCTCCACTGGATGCTGGCGATCGCCGCGCAGGTCTCGTTGTAGGCCCGGTCCGGCGGGAGCTCGAAGACGTCGCCGAACGACTCGCCCGAGTGCCGGGAGCCGACGCCGCCGGTTAGCGACGTCTTGCCGCCGACCATGTCCTCCCAGCGGGTCACCGACGTGGCCAGCAGCTCGTCGTCGCCGTGCTCGACGGCGACGTCGGCCACCCCCGCCTCCAGGTAGAGCGCGCGCACGGCGTGGCCGACGATGGCCGCGGACTGGCGGACCGGCTCGTGGTCCTGCAGGTAGCGGCGGCCGAAGCCGGAGTCGCCGATCAGCCCGTGCCCGCGCTGCTCGATGAACTGGCTGGCCAGGTCCAGGTATGGCCCGTGCCCGGTCTCACGGTAGAGCTCGGCCAGCGCGGTCTCGATCACCGGGTGCCCGTCGATGCCGACCTTCCGGCCCGCGAACGTGTCGACCAGGTGATCGGCGAAGCGCCGGGCGACCGGCAGCAGCGGGGCCCCGCCGGGCACCCGCGCGTGCGCGATCGCCGCCTGGATCAGGTGGCCCGCGCAGTACATCTCGTGGCTGGAGGAGAGCCTGGAGTACCGGGGCTCCCCGCTGACCTGGATGTAGGAGTTCAGGTAGCCGTCGGGCTGCTGTGCCTCCTCCAGCAGCGTGGCGGCGCTCGCGGCGAACTCGGCCAGGTTCGGCGCGGGCGCGTGACCGAGCTCCCAGCCGATGGCCTCGAGGGTCTTGTAGATGTCGGAGTCCATGAACACCGGGCCGCGGTAGCCCTCGTGCGCGCCGGCGATGGCCAGGCGGAGGTTGTCGAGGTTGCCCGCCGCCTCCATCTGCCGCAGCGCGAGCGGCAGGCTCGCGGTGTGGCTGCGCCGCTGCCAGTCGTGCAGCAGGCCGCCGGTCAGCCGGACTCCGGGACCATCCGGAGGGCGGTGGGCAACGGCGGCCGATGCCGTGGGGCTGGCCGGCCCGCGGGCCGTCGTGGGCTTAGGCGCTTCAGGCAACGACGCGACTCCAACCTGCTTCCCCGGCGCGAGCGGGGCACCCGGGCCGGCACGGTGGTACTGGACCATGATCATTGTTAGCGTTAACCATCTCCGGCCGCCGCCAACCTTGATCGTCAGGAATAGGTTTTCCGCAGCAAGGTAGGACCCCGCCCGGTGCCCCGTCAAGGCTGTACAAACACGGTTCTATTACGATATGAAGGCTGGAACCAAGGACGTAAACCGGAGAAATCGTTTGCCTGCTGCTGAATCCGACACCAGACGCGCCACCATCAGGGACGTCGCGGCGCACGCCGGCGTCTCGATCGGGACCGCGTCGAAGGCCCTCAACGGCCAGGGAAAACTCCGCGCCGAGACCAGGGCCCGGGTCGTCGCGGCAGCGCGTGAGCTGGGCTTTTCCCCGAACGTGCTGGCCCGGGGGCTGCTGGCGGGCCGGACCTACACGGTGGGGCTGATCACCACCGACAGCTTCGGGCGGTTCAGCATCCCGGTCATGCTCGGCGCCGAGGACGCGCTGGGCGCCGGCCAGATCTCGGTGTTCATGTGCGACACGCGAGACGACCCGGCGCGCGAGCGACAGCACGTGGAAATGCTGGCCGGCCGGCAGGTCGACGGCCTGATCGTCACCGGCCGCCGGATCGAGCCGCGGCCGAGCGTGGGCACCGGCCTGGGCATGCCGGTGGTCTACGCGATGACCCAGTCCCTGGACGGCGACGAGCCGGCGGTGCTGCCGGATGACTACGGCGGCGGCCGGATCGCGGCCAGCCATCTGCTCGAGGCCGGGCGCGCCCACCTGGGGCACATCACCGGCCCGGAGCGGTTCCTGTGCGCGCGCCGGCGGGCCAGCGGGTTCTGCGACGCGATCGCCGAGGCGGGCGGGTCGTTCTCGGCCCATCACGTGCTGTACGGCGAGTGGAGCGAGGCCTGGGGACGGCAGGCGGCCGGCATCCTGCTGCGCAGCCACCCCGACGTGCAGGGCATCTTCTGCGGCAGCGACCAGATCGCCCGCGGCGTATCCGACACGCTGCGGCTGCTCGGGCGCCGGGTGCCCGACGACATCGCGCTGATCGGCTTCGACAACTGGGAGCCGATGGCGTGCGGCGCCGATCCGCCGCTGACCAGCATCGACATGTGCCTGGAGGACGTCGGCCGGGTCGCCGCCGAGCACCTGCTGTCGGCCATCAACGGCGAGCCGACCCACGGGCCGCACACGGTGGCGTGCCGGCTGGTGGTGCGCAGCTCGTCCGGGGCCGCCCCGGCCGCCCCGGACCCGGCGGCCGCCCCGGACCCGGCGGCCGGGGCCCAGATTCCGCCGGGCGCCCAGGATCCCGCGCGGTAGTGACGCGAACAACGCCCGCGGTCCGAGCGAACGTTCGCATGGTTAGAGCGCCAGATTGACGGTTGGTGACTACGTTCTGTTGTCCCGGCGAACCGATCCGGCCCGGCCGGCCGACGGCTCGCCGGAGTCAGATTGAGCCGAGTCCGGGCGTTCAAAATCGTCTTGAACTGTGCTGATGCCGTGCACATGCGCTCCGGGCCGACGCCGGACGCCAGGCGGACGGGCCCGAATCTGGGTCTTGACCCAGATTCGGACAGGTTCTACCGTCTAGGCGAACGTTCGTTCAGCCAGATCACGACAAGGCAGGACGGAAATGCGCCGTCGGTACGTCTCGATCAAGGAAGTCGCGGCCAAGGCCGGCGTCAGCTTCCAGACCGCGAGCAAGGTGCTGAACGGCGGCAACGTCCGGGTGTCCGAGGAGACGGCGGCCCGGATCATGGCCGTCGCCGAGCGGCTCGGCTACCGGCCGAACACCGTGGCCCGCAGCCTGGTCCAGCGCTCGACCGCGACGATCGGGCTGATCGCCGGGGACATCACCGACGCCGCGCTGTCCCAGTTCACGCTGGCCGCCGAGCGCACCGCGCGGGCCAACGCCCAGGCGGTCCTGGTCGGCAGCCTGGCCGAGGGCGGCGAGGACGGGGCCGCGGTCGCGCGGATGCTGATCGAGCGGCGGGTCGACGGGATCATCGCGGCCGCGCCGCAGCTCGAGGAGGACCCCGAGGTCGCCGACCTGCTGCGGCGGTACGTCCCGGCGGTCAGCCTGCACCACGTGCCGGGCGGCGGCGTCCCGCTGGTCGGGTCCAACCACCGGGCCGCGAGCCGGACGGCCACCGAGCATCTGATCCGTCTGGGCCACACCTCGATCGGGACGGTCACCGGGCCGTTCCGGCGGCACGTCGTGCGCAGCCGGCTGCACGGGTACGAGGACGCGCTGCGGGCCGCCGGGATCGAGCCGGGCGAGGACCTGGCGGTCGAGTCCGACTGGACGCCCGGCGGCGCGGCCGCCGCGACCCGGCTGCTGCTGCAGCGCGACCCGGCGATGACCGCGATCTTCGTGCACAGCGACACGATGGCGATCGGCGTGCTCAGCGCGCTGGCCGCCGCCGGGCGCCGGGTCCCGGACGACGTCGCGGTGGTCGGCTGCGACGACATGCCGTTCGCCGCGTACCTGATCCCGCCGCTCAGCTCGCTGCGGGTGCCGTTCGCCGAGACCGGCGAGCAGGCGGTCAACCTGCTGCTGCGCAGCATCGCCGGCGAGCCGCCGCCGGAGGAGCCGGTGCGGCTCCCGGTCGAGCTGATCGTGCGTGCCTCCTGCGGCGGCCAGAGCCCCGGGAGCGCTCCCCCGCCGCAGTCAGGACTGGAGGTTTCGTGACCCGCATCGCGGTCGACCCCGCCCGGGGCCTCGGCGACCTGGACCGCAACGTGTTCGGCGGCTTCGTCGAGCACCTCGGGCGGTGCATCTACGGCGGCATCTACGAGGAGGGATCGCCGCTGTCCGATGAGCGCGGCTTCCGCCAGGACGTGCTCGGGCTGCTGCGCGAGCTGCGGATGGGCGTGCTGCGCTGGCCCGGCGGCAACTTCGTCAGCAACTACCACTGGGCCGACGGCATCGGGCCGAGGGACGCCCGGCCGCGGCGGCCGGAACTGGCCTGGGGCGGCGAGGAGAGCAACCGGTTCGGCACCGACGAGTTCCTGGCCTACTGCGCCGAGCTGGGCACCGACCCGTACATCTGCCTCAACATGGGCACCGGGTCGCTGCAGGAGGCGCTGGCCTGGGTTGAGTACTGCAACCGCCCGGCCACGACGGCCTGGGCCGCGCGGCGCGCGCAGAACGGCCACGAGGCGCCCTACGGCGTGCGCTACTGGGGCCTCGGCAACGAGATGTACGGCGCCTGGCAGGTCGGCGCGGTGTCCGCGGACGAGTACGTGCGCGAGGCCACCCGCTGGGCCCGCGCGATCAAGATGCTCGATCCGGACGCGGTCCTGGTCAGCTGCGGGATGAACGGCTGGAGCGACTGGGACAGGACCGTCATCGACGGCATGGCGCCCCTGGTCGACCTGCACTCCCTGCACATCTACACCGGGTCCGACGACTACTGGACCAACGTGCTGCAGCCGCACCAGGCCGAGCGCGCGATCCGGTGCGCGCGGGCGGCCATCGAGCGGGTCGCCTACGTGAAGAAGATCGCCCGGCCGCCGCGCATCGCCTACGACGAGTGGAACGTCTGGTTCCGCACCGACGACGGCACGCTCGAAGAGCGGTACAACTTCTCCGACGCGCTGGCCGTCGCCACCTACCTGAACATCTTCGTGCGCAACTGCGCCTGGGTCCGGATGGCCAACCTGGCCCAGATGGTGAACGCGATCGCGCCGATCGTGACCAGCGAGCAGGGCGCCGTCACCCAGCCGATCTACTACCCGGTGCTGCTGCACGCCCAGGCGGCGCTGGCCGTCGCGGCCGACGTGCACGTGGACGGGCCGACGGTCAGCCCGCTCACCAACGGCCACCACAGCCGCTGGCCGCACCGCGTCGCCGACCTGGCTCCGTTCCGTGTGGTGGACGCGGCGGCCACGACGAGCGCGGACCGGAGCCGGCTGGCGGTCACGCTCGTCAACCGGAGCCCCGACCAGCCGGAACCCATCGAGATCGTGCTCCGCGACCAGGCCTTCGACAGCGTCGTCGAGATCCGGAGCCTCACCGCGGAACGCGGGCCCGGCGCGCGCGCCCGGCCCGACATCGAGGGAGCGTGCCTGGAGGAAGGGTCGGAGAAACCCAAGGGCCCGGTGCTCTCACTCACGCTCCCGCCCCAGTCGTTCACCGTCATCGAGGCGGCGACGACCACCCCGTAGGACGCAACAGCCAGCGACCGAACGCGAGGAGTCCCCGCAGATGTTAACGCTCACTCGAAGGCATACCCGCAGATACCCGGCCGCGCGCGCCGCGGCCTGGGTCGCCGCACTCGCCGCCGTCTCGGTACTCGCCGGGTGCGGCAGCAGCGGCAGCTCCACCCCGAAGAGCACGTCTACCGCCAAGGCCAGCGCGAGCCCCAGCGTTCTGGCCGGCGGCGCCAGCTGCTCGTCGAGCGCCACGAAGGTCACGTTCTGGGCCTGGGTGCCCGGGATCGGCCGCGCCGTCACCGAGTTTAACAAGACGCATCCGTCCATATGCGTCACGCTGGAGGACGTGGGCGCCGGCAGTCCCGAGTACGTGAAGATCTCCGACGCGCTCAAGGCGGGCAGCGGCGCGCCCGACGTCGCCGAGGTCGAGTTCGACGAGCTGCCCTCGTTCGAGATCACCCACAACCTGGTCAACATCGCCAAGTACGGGGCGTCGAAGTACCAGAGCGACTTCGTCCCGTGGGCCTGGCAGGAGGTCAGCCAGGGCTCGGCGGTGTACGCCATGCCCAGCGACTCCGGCCCGGTCGGGTTCTACTACAACGCGCAGCTGCTGTCCAAGTACCACATCACGCCGCCGGCGACGTGGGCCCAGTTCGCGACCGACGCGGCGACGCTGCACGCCGCCGACCCGTCGGCGTACCTGACCAACTTCGCGGGGTCGGACCTGCAGTGGATCATGAGCCTGATGGCGCAGGACAACGCGTTCCCGTTCAAGTACACCGGCGGCAGCAAGGTGACGATCAACTGGACCGGCGCGGCCCAGATGGCGTTCGCCAGCTACTGGCAGAACATGTTGTCCAAGCACGAGCTCAACACGGTGACCGACATCACCGCGACCGCGTTCGCGGACATGGACAAGGGCATCGACGCCAGCTGGATCAGCTCGGCGTGGGGGCCGTCCTACTTCGCGCCGGACGCCAAGACGTCGGTCGGGCAGTGGCGGGCGGCCGCGCTGCCGCAGTGGACCGCGGGCGCGAACGTCGCGGCCAACTGGGGCGGCTCGACCTACCCGGTGTTCAGCCAGAGCGCTCACCCGGCCGCGGCGGCCGAGTTCTCTGAGTGGCTGACCGCCACCGACGCGTCGTGGAACATCGTGAAGACGCCGCCGTCCTCGCTGTTCCCGACGTACGTGCCGCTGCTGAACAGCTCGTCGTTCAAGGACCTGACGTACCCGATCTCGGGCACGTCGACCCCGAACGTCGCGTTCACCGCCGCCGCGCCGGACATCTCCAGCGTGCAGTGGCCTCCGTTCATGACCTACGCGCTCACCCTGTCGGCCACCACGTTCGCCGGGGTGATGAACGGCAAGGAGACCCTGCAGCAGGCGTTCACCACGTTCCAGGGCCAGCTCGTGACGTACGCCAAACAGCAGGGCTTCACGGTCTCGACCTAACCCCCCGACGTCGAGAAGGGAGGAAGCGGCGCCGCTCCCCCGGCTTCTGGCCGGCGGGCGCGGCGCCGCGCACCCACAGTGAGCAGCACCGCGATACGGACGCCCGCAGCCCGCGCGGCCCGGCCGGGCCGCCCCAGGCAGTCGGCGTGGATCCACCGGCGGGACCGGCGCGGGCTATGGTTCGTCATCCCGTTCCTGGTGGCGTTCCTGCTCTTCATGATCGCGCCGCTCGGGTACGCGATCTACACCAGCCTGTACACCAGCCGGATCATCGGCGGCACCGTGTTCTCCGGGGCCGCCAACTACACCACGACCTTCCAGTCGGGTGAGTTCTGGTCCGGCACCGTCCGCGTGATCATCTACGCCGCCATCCAGATCCCGGTAATGCTGGCCATCGCGTTCTTCTTCGCGACGATCTTCGATCTGGGCGTGGCGAAGTGGGGCCGGCTGTTCCGGACCATCTTCTTCATCCCGTTCGCCGTGCCGGCCGTGGTCGGCGCCGTGATGTGGGCGTTCCTGCTCGAGCCGCAGTTCGGCCCGTTCGTCCACGCGGCCAACGCGGTCGGGTTCAACAACGTGGACTTCTTCTCGACGAACCTGATGCTCCCCTCGATCATCGTGATCGTGATCTGGGAGTGGACCGGCTACAACATGGTGATCTTGTACACCGCGCTGAAGTCGGTACCGCGGGACGTGGTCGAGGCGGCGATCCTGGACGACACCCCGCTGTGGAAGATCATCGTGCGGGTCAAGCTCCCGCTGGTGCGCCCGGCGATCGTGCTGCTGGTGTTCCTCAACCTGATCGGGGCGCTGCAGCTGTTCACCGAGCCGCTGATCCTGCAGTACTTCGAGCCGTCGGCGATCTCGGTGAACTACACCCCGGTGCTGTACATCTACAACACCGGCATCGCCGGGGCCCAGTACAACCTGGCCGCGGCGGCCGCGGTCGTGCTCGGCCTGGTCATCGTGGTCATCTCGGTTGGCTCGCTGGCCTTCCGCCGCTCGAGGGGTGGTGTCTCCTGATGAGCTCCGCGGCCACCGTAAAAAGCCATGGTCAGAACGCCCCGGCTCCCGGCGAATCGCCGTCCGGCCGCGGCCGCTGGCTCCGGGGCGGCGGCGGGCGCCGGCGCCGGGCCGCACGCGACAACCTCCCCGAGGACGTCATCCCGATCGAGATGTACGGGCTCAAGCGCGGCACCACCACGGTCCTCACCACGGTCTGCGTCCTGTTCGCCCTGTTCACCCTGGCGCCCATCGCCTGGATCGTGATCAACTCCACCAAGACCCAGGCGAATATCTTCGAGACGTTCGGCTTCTGGTTCGCCCGGCCGTTCGCGCTGTTCCACAACTTCGCGCTGCTGGGCCAGAACGTCGACGGCTACGGCACCTACATCCAGTGGCTCGGCAACACCGCGCTGTACGCGGTGCTGGGCGGGGGCGGCGCCACCGCGCTGGCCGCGTTCGCGGGCTACGGCTTCGCGCGGTTCTCGTTCCGGGGATCCCGGGCGCTGTTCTACCTGGTCATCACCGCGCTGCTGGTGCCGATCAGCGCCATCACGCTGCCGCTGTACCTCACCTACGCCAAGGTGCACCTGATCAACTCGATCTGGGGCATGATCCTGCCCAGCATGGTCAGCCCGGTCGGGGTCTACCTCATGCGCGTCTACGTCGAGGTGTCCGTGCCGCGCGAGCTGATCGACGCGGCCCGGCTGGACGGCGCCAGCGAGCTGCGGATCTTCTTCCGGCTGGCCCTGCCGCTCATGGTGCCCGGGCTGATGACCGTGCTGCTGCTGAGCATCGTCGGGGTCTGGAACAACTACTTCCTGCCGCTGATCATCTTCAGCCAGAACCGCCTCTACCCGCTCACCGTGGGCATCGGCCTGTGGGCGCAGCGCGCCCAGAACAGCGGCAATGCCGAGCTGTTCCCGCTGGTGGTGATCGGCGGCCTGGTCACGATCATCCCGCTGATCGCGCTGTTCCTGGTGCTGCAGCGGTACTGGCGCAGCGGCCTGCTGCTGGGCAGCATCGCGAACTGAGTCGGAGGAGGAGCTCCCGTGTCCACGGTCTCGCTCGAAGGGCTGACCAAGGTCTATGCCAACGGCGTCGAGGCGGTGAACGGCCTCGACCTGCACGTCGCCGACGGTGAGTTCGTCGTCATCGTCGGGCCATCGGGGTGCGGCAAGACGACCGCCCTGCGCATGGTGGCGGGCCTGGAGGAGATCACGTCGGGCACGCTCCGGTTCGGCGACCGCGTGGTCAACGACGTCTCGCCGCGCGAGCGCGACGTCGCGATGGTGTTCCAGAACTACGCGCTGTACCCGCACCTGAGCGTGCACCAGAACATCGCCTTCTCGCTGGCCAACCGCAAGGTGCCCCGGGACGAGCGGGATGTGAGGGTCCGCGAGGCGGCCGCGGTCCTCGGCCTGACCGACATGCTCGACCGCAAGCCGCGCCAGCTGTCCGGCGGCCAGCGCCAGCGCGTCGCCATGGGCCGGGCCATCGTGCGGGAGCCGTCGGTGTTCCTGATGGACGAGCCGCTGTCCAACCTCGACGCGAAGCTCCGGGTGCAGATGCGCTCGGAGGTGCTGCGCGTGCACCGGAAGATCGGGGTCGCCGCGCTCTACGTCACGCACGACCAGACCGAGGCGATGACGATGGGCGACCGGGTGGCGGTGCTGCGCGCGGGCATGCTGCAGCAGGTGTCCGGGCCGCGTGAGCTGTATGAGTGCCCGGCCAACCTGTTCGTGGCCACGTTCATCGGCTCACCGTCGATGAACCTGTACGAGGGCGCACTCGCCGCCGACTCCGCCGCGGACGATCGGGGCGGGGCGGCGATCGTCCTCGGCAGCCAGCGGCTGTCGCTGCCGGCTGAGGTCCTGAAGCGCAACCCGGCGCTCGCCGGGTACCTGGGCCGCGCGGTCATCGTCGGCATCCGGCCCGAGCACCTGTCCGACCCGGCGCATTCGGGCGCGTCCCCGGAGCCGGGCACCGGTCTGACCGCCGAGGTCGACTATGTCGAGGTGCTCGGCAGCGAGCAGCTGGTCCACTTCACTATCGACGCGCCCCGGGTCCGCGACGAGTCGGACCTGGCCGGGGCGGCCGGCGACGCCGACGAGGGCGAGATCGTGGCCGCCTCGGTCTCGGAGGGCGTGGCCCGGGTCGATCCCCGATCGGCGATCCGGAGCCGCGGCCAGGCGGTCTTCGGCGTCGACGTCGAGCGGCTGCACTTCTTCGACCCGGCCAGCGGGGACGCGATCGCGCCCCCCGGGCAGGCTGCGGCAGGATGAGCTACGGCAGGATGAGCTACGGCAGGATGAGCTGAGCCGGGCGGGAAGCTGCGGCGGCCGGCCGGCGTTGACCATGGGTCGGGGGCGGCCTGCCCATGGCCGCTCGCCCGCCCAACCACTGACGAGCAGAACGAGAGGTTGGCCGGATTCAATGGCTGACGCATTGCCGGAATCGACCATCGCGGCGCTGGACGACCCGTTCGCCCGGCTGACCGGGCCGCTGGCCAGCACCACCCGGCTGGACTTCACGGTGGTGGATTCCGCCCCGCTCACCCCGCACATGCAGCGGCTCCGGCTGACGGCGCCGCAGCTGGAGGGGTTCGAGTACTTGCCGGGCCAGGACGTGATGCTGCTGGTGGCGGCGGAGGGCAACCGGCCGGTGCGGCGCCGCTACACGATCCGCCGGCTCGACCGCGCGGCGCAGGTGCTGACCCTGGACAT
>Ga0335074_10005251_pt1 | contig 17910 bp, 17 predicted proteins | sample Lox_Sample_23_FD_206715 | JGI IMG/M metagenome (GOLD analysis project Ga0335074, IMG submission 206715) | Soil microbial communities from Loxahatchee National Wildlife Refuge, Florida, United States - Lox_Sample_2.3 | ecosystem: Environmental > Terrestrial > Soil > Wetlands | place: USA... | reverse complement strand
CGCAGCGCGAAGCAGTTCTGGCCCTCGGCGCAACGCGCTGGGAGATGATCCGCATGGGCGTCCTGCGTAATGCGCGCATCGGCATTGTCGGCGCCATCATCCTCGGCCTGGGCCGCGCTCTGGGAGAGACCATGGCAGTCGCCATGGTCATCGGCAACAGCCCCGAGATTCACCGCTCGCTGCTCTCCAACGGCAGTTCCATGGCTGCCGTTATCGCCAATGAGTTTGCTGAAGCCACCAGCGACATGCATCGCAGCGCGCTGATGGAAATCGGCCTGGCGCTTTTTATCGTTACCATCATCGTCAACGCGCTGGCCCGCCTGCTGGTCTGGGCCGTCACCCGCGGCGCGCCGGCGCAGACCCACTAACCGGGAATCCATCGCAATTGCGCAATCTGGGAATCATCGAGGAAGGGCTGAGTGCGAACTGATTACAAGCTGCGGGCGAAGTTTCGAGCGCTGACCGATCACGCGGCGACGGGCATTGCAGTTCTCTCGACTCTTCTGGTGGTGACACCGCTCATCGCCATTTTCATTTATCTGGTTGTTCGCGGTGTTGGCTCGCTTAACCTCGCCTTTTTTACCAAGGTTCCCGTGCCCGTGGGTGAAACCGGCGGGGGCATGGCCAACGCCATCGTCGGCTCGGCTGTCCTGCTTGGCCTGGCCAGCGCGATCGGAATTCCCATCGGCATCGGCGCCGGCATCTATCTGGCAGAGTTCGGCCGCGGCACAAAAATCGCCAACGCCATCCGCTTCACCGCCGACGTTCTCAACGGCGTGCCCTCCATCGTCATGGGCCTGGCCGCCTATTCGCTCGTAGTGGTCCCGCAAAATCACTTCTCCGCCTTCTCCGGCGGCGTCGCTCTCGGCATCATGATGATTCCCACCGTCTGCCGCACCACCGAGGAGATGCTGCTGATGGTGCCGCACGCAGTGCGCGAGGCGGCTCTTGGCCTCGGCGTTCCCAACTGGCGCTCCGTGCTTTCCATTACCGTGAAGACGGCCTCGCCCGGCATCATCACCGGCTGCATGCTGGCCTTTGCCCGCGTGGCTGGCGAAACCGCGCCCCTGCTCTTTACCGCGCTGGGCAACCAGTTCTGGAGCACCAGCCTCAATGAGCCGATTGCCGCGCTTCCCTTGCAGATTTACGTCTACGCGCTCTCGCCCTACGACGACTGGCATCGTCTCGCCTGGGCCGGCGCGCTGGTGCTGATCGTCTTGATTGTTCTTGCTGTCTCGCTGGTCCGCTACGTCACCAGCCGCGGAGTTTTGAAAGGGACGAGCTAAATGCAATACCGTTCACTTAATTGGCGGCTCGCAGTCAGAACAGTGTGGGTGCCCCATCCTTCGCGCTTTTTGCGAAAAGGGTGGGACTGGCCGACACTTCCCCGGTGCGCGGGTTCCATAAGTGAACAGCATTGGAGCTAAATGGCATTTCCCGCTGTAGATTGCCGTCATGAACGTTTCGCCACGCGGCAATTTGTTTTGAGGAGGCTGCCACTCAAGTCCCGCCGTTTTAGCTGAAGTGCAGAAGGAGAAATGCGCACGTGGGTGTAGGCATTGAAGTCTCGAACCTGAATGCGTGGTACGGAACAAATCACACGCTGCAGGACATCAATCTGAATATTCCGGCGAACCACGCCACCGCGCTCATCGGGCCCTCCGGCTGCGGCAAGAGCACCTTCGTTCGCTGCCTCAACCGCATGCACGAAACCAATCCCATCGCTCGGGTCACCGGCTCGGTGCGCATCGGCGACCTTGATATCTACGCCGACGCCAAGCCGGTCGAGATTCGCCGCCGCGTCGGCATGGTCTTCCAGCGACCCAATCCATTTCCCACCATGTCGATTTACGACAACGTCGCCGCCGGCCTCAAACTCAATGGCTATACCAATCGGCGCGAACTCGACAGCATCGTCGAAAAATCGTTGAAGAACTCGGCCCTCTGGGACGAAGTGAAGGACGATCTCAAGAAAAAATCGGGCGCCAGCCTCTCCGGCGGCCAGCAGCAACGCCTGTGCATCGCGCGCGCCCTGGCCGTCGATCCTGAAGTCCTGCTGATGGACGAACCTGCCTCGGCCCTCGACCCCGTCTCCACCTCCAAGATCGAGGACCTCATTTTTCAGCTCAAGTCACAGTACACCATCGTGATTGTGACGCATAATATGCAGCAGGCGGCCCGCGTGGCAGAGAAAACCGGCTTCTTTCTGAATGGCCGCATGGTTGAGTTCGATTCCACGCACAAGATCTTTACCAATCCTTCTGACAAGCGGACGGAGGATTACATTACAGGCAGGTTCGGATGACACGCATTCGTTTTCAGCAAAGCCTCGAAGACCTGAAGGAGAATCTACTGGTGATGGCAGGCCTCGCGGAGCAGGCCATTCAGCGGGCCATTGAGGCCTATCGCGTCCGCGACCTCTCCATCTGCGACCTGGTCAACCGCAGCGAAATCGCCATCAACCGCATGGAACGCGACATCGATCAGTCGGCACTCGACCTGCTCGCCATGGAGCAGCCCATGGCCATCGACCTGCGCTTCATCCTCTCGGTCATCAAGATCAACGCCGATCTTGAGCGCGTCGGCGACTCTGCCAAGAGCATCAGCGACCGAGTCCGCAGCATGGAACAGATGGCCGCTGTAGATCTCCCCGTCGATATTCCCCGCATGGCCACTCTGGCCGCCGACATGGTGCGCAAGAGCCTGCAATCGTTCATCGAAGCCGACGCCGAGTTGGCCCGCGGTGTGCTCACCATGGACGATGCCGTCGACGCAATGAACCGTGCCGCCTACAAATCCCTCACCAAAGTGATGGAAGAGCAGAGCCACATCGCTGGGCAGGCGCTCAATGCTCTCATGATCTGCCGGGCCCTCGAGCGCGTAGCCGACCACGCCACCAACATTGCTGAGGATGTCATCTTCTGGGTGCAGGGCACCGATGTGCGTCATCACAAGAGCATGGCCAAGAACGAGGCAAAATCACCGGTGCTGTGACGCGCCGCCAATCCTGGCATAAAAGCCAACCGCGTCTGCCGGGCTTTTTGCATGATTCATGCTTCTGCCGCGCTGGCCCAATGCTGTTCAAATAATTGATCAGCTCGCCGTCAGAACCAGGTGGGTGCCCCATCCCAAGAGATTTTTTCGCTGCGGAATTTCCTGAAATGCGAAGGGGCCGGGGTCAGTCTCCGCGCGGAACGATTCTCACGCCCATTCCGTTTAGTTTGGTGCGTGCGACGCGCGCCTCAGGCGTCTGCGGGTGCCTCTGGAGCAACTGCCGCAGCTCGCGAACCCCCGCATCCTTCTTGCCCTCGTCAATCAGCGCCAACCCTTTGTGCAGTTGCGCCGCCGGAGCCTTGGCGTTGCCGCTGAAGCCCTCCAGCACCGCGTTGTAGGCGTTGATCGCATCCTGATAGTCCTTCCGCTGGTAGGCAATCTCGCCAAGATAGAACTGCGCGGTGCCGGCCATGTCGTCGAGCGGATAGTAGTGCACCACGTCCTGGAACTCCGCGGTCGCTACGTTGTACTTGGCGGCGTTAAAGTCGCGCACCCCCGACTGGAACGTCTCCTGCAACGGAGGAGCCGACGGCATCGCGTTGGCGGCTGCTCCCGTCGGGGCGCCCGGCAGCGAGTTGTCGCCGGGCTGTCCGGGCTGACCCGGTTGGCCAGGCTGACCGGGCTCCGTCGTGGTCGGTGGCGGCGCCTGCAGCGTCTGAATCTGCGACTGTAGATCCTTCACCGTCTGTTGCAGCTTGTCCACGCGCGTCTTCAGTTCGTCGATCGAATCGTTGATCGACTGCATCTGCCCCGACGTCGTATCCAGCTTGCCGTTCACCGCATCGTTTTGCGCACTCAGCCTCTGCTGCAGATCTTTCACTGCGGTCTGCATCTGGCCGGCTGCGTCAGACGTCTGCTGCGTCAGATTCTGCAAAACGCCGAACTTCGTGTCCATGGTCGACTGCAGCCGCTGCACCATGTCCAGGAGCTGTTGCACCTGGGTCTGCAGTTCGACAATCTCTTTTGATACTGCGTGCGCGGGAACTCCGGCCGGCGCCAGCATCAGCACTAAAACGGCCGCCGTGACGAGACGATTGCGAAATGTGCGTTGTCTTTGCATCTTGAGTCCATGATAGCAAGCGGCAGCCAATCCTCCGGCTGCCGCTTGTCGGTTCAAATTTCGGTTCAAATTGCCGTGATGGCCGGGTGCCCTCCTGCCGGGTGCAGCATCCTGACTTGCGAGCGTAACGCGCAGCGAGTCAGGAGGGAAACCAGGTACGTTAATCCGGCGAGTCGAATACCCGGCCCTCGCGACGTTTTTGTTTTTGTCGCCAGAGTGGGTGACCACATCATCAAAAACCAACCAAGGCCGGTTCTGTTACGGTTGATCCATCGTAAAGCCCGCGCGGCGGTTCAACTGCCAGCACTGCTCGTTCGATTCGGTGCAGAACGGCTTTTCCTTGCCGTAGCTCACCACCCGAATCCGGTTCGCCGCAACCCCCGCCGTGATCAGCGCATTTTTCGCCGCATCGGCGCGATTCTGGCCCAGGGCCAGGTTGTACTCGTCCGATCCGCGCTCGTCGCAGTATCCGCCAATCACGATCTTGATGTTCGGATTCCTGTTCAGAAAGTCGGCATCCTTGGCCAGCGTGGCCTGCGCATCGCTGCGGATATCGTAGGTGTCGTAGTCGAAGAAAATGTCCTGCACGTTCGACTTGAACATCTCCTCCGCGCTCATCGAGTTGGTGGGCACGCTCACCGCCGGCGGCCCATTCACCGTCACATCCGCTGACGCCTCAGCCGTGCCGCCCGGTCCCGTTGCCGTCAGGTGATAGGTCGTCGACTGGGTTGGCGTCACTGTCTTTACGCCTGAGCTGGGCACACCGCCGATGCCGTCAATCGTTACCGACGTCGCATCCGTTGTCTGCCAGCTCAGCGCCACCTGGTCGCCGGCCGAAATTACGCTGGGCGTGGCTTTCATCGTCGCCGTTGGTGCCGGGCCTGTGGCGGCCGGCGGCGCGGTTTCTTCAGGTGCCGGCGGCTGCTTCTTCTTGCAGCCCGGTAACGTTGTCAAGGCAAGCAGCAATACAAAGGGGACAAAAACTGTTTTCCGTAGGTTCAATGGCGTACTCCTTCTCAGATTCGAACTTTCTTCCGGTTGATCTCGTAGCCGTCAACTTTCATTGGGTTTCTTTGCCGTAAAAATAATAGACCATCGCTCCTGGGCCCACTTGCTCACGCGCTGCTGCAAGTGATGATGCGCACAATCTCGAATACGCTCACTGCCAGCTCCAGTTGGGCATCGTGTTGTTGCCCGAGTGCGTCAATTGCCTTTGCTGCGTACCGTCGGCAAGCATCGTCCAAATCTCTGTCCGGCCGCCGATGGCCCGCTGAAACACGATGTGCCGTCCATCCGGTGACCACGACGGGCAGTCGTTATTGCCCGACTCATGCGTGATCTGCAGCCAGTTCTTGCTGGCGATCTCGAGCACGTAAATGTCCTGCGCCCCTGGATCGCCCGGCCCGTATTTGCGATTCCAGGCGAAGGCCAGCATTCCGCCGCCCGGGTGCCACGAAGGCGACACCGCATAGCCCTGATCGGTGATGCGCTGGACACTTGAGCCATCCTGCTCCATGATGTAAATCTGCGGCTCGCCCGTCCGCCCTCCGGTGAACGCGATCTCGGTATTGGTCCGGGGGTTCCACGTCGGCGAGACATTGGGGCCCTTCAGGGAAGTAATGCGATGCGCGCTGCCGCCGTTGGCATCCGCGACCCATATCTCCGAGTCGCCCGACCGCGACGACGAGAATGCGATCTTCGATCCGTCGGAGGACCACGCGGGTGTTAGATTACTGCCGCCTGCTGTGCCTGCCGGAAAGGCAACCGTGCGGCCCAGGTCGAGCGAAAACATCCTGATCGCCCATCCCCCTTTGCCCATCGACGCAAACGCCAGCCGCGAATTATCGGGAGAGATGCGCGGCGAAAGCGAAATATCGCCCACATGTGTCACCGGGTGCTGGTTCTCGCCGTCGTAATCCATCACCCAGATCTGTTTCGACCCGGTGCGGTTGCTGACGAAGTAAATCTTGGTCTCGCAAATCCCGTTGATGCCTCCACCCAGCCGCGAGATGATCTCATCGGCAAACCGATGCGCGATGGTGCGCGCCATGTCTTCGCTGGCGGCCTCGTTGTATTGCTTGCCCAGCACCTGGGGATTGGCTGCGTTGCTCGCGTCGTCGAGCCATCCGTATACCACCAGTCGCCCGTTGGTCACGCTGAATGCCCCGAACGCCACCATCGCCGCATTCGCGGGAGCCGCGCTCCACTGGGAAAGCACAATCTCCTGCTGCGAGCCGGGCATGGCCTGCGGCGCCAGGCTCTTTGACACCATGGCGAAGATGCCTGCATTGTTCAGGTCGTTGAACAGAACGGCGTCGAAGATTGACTTGAGGGCGGGTGTCTGGGGGTCGTTTCCAACCGGTTTGAAGTCCGCCGCTGCCAGCCGTATAGGTTGGCTGTCCAGGTGGGAGCCGGTGTGCACCCAGTCCTGCGCATTGCAACGGAGGCTGTTCAGGCTTGCCAGAATAACAATTGCAAAAAGCAAACGCCGGGAGCAAAAAATCATGCTGGACGCAATCCTTCCTCGGTCAAGTCGTACAAGTTAGATTGCCGGGTTCAGCGGGCTGCCGCGCAAACAGCAGAATCAAACTAGCAAACTCGCATTCTCCTCGACTGCCGGCCGCTTCTCAACGGGCTTCAAAAATCAACCCTTTTCCGAATCCATTGTATTTGGATGCGCGAAAAACCTGGAATGCTGCCCGTGGGTGTCAAAAAACGTCTTTCGCACATTGAATTGGCCTCAAATTCAATCACTTCCCGTACTCGCAGGACTACAAATCTAGTACTCGCAGTAATACTGAACCATCAGCGAGCTCTTGGTGTATTGACTGGGCAGCGGCCCGAAGGTGTCGACGCGCTGCGCCGCGCGCACGCAAACGTTGTCCCATGTTGAACTTCCGCTTGAAGTATCCAGTTTCACCGGCCCGTGCGAACCGTCTTTGAAAATCTGGAATTCGATGTAAGCGCGAGCTCCCTTGGGGGTGCGCGGATCAGCCATCGCGCGATAGCTGTTCGAGTCCATCTTGCGGTCGATCTGCTGTACGTACCAGCTGAACATGCTGCCAAAGCTCACATCGCTCACCGACGTATTCCCGCTGGTGAAGTTCTGCTGCATCGCTCGCGGAATCGATGTCCCATTCTGCTCGCCGTAGCGCGCCAGGTCCTGTTCCTTGGGCGGCGGCTGGTGCGGTGGCGTCTTCGGCGCGGTCTGCTTCTGCGGCTTCACTTTCTTGCCTACAATCGGAATCGCAGTTTCGTCCACCTTGTGCGTTTCCTTCGGGCTCGGCAGAGCCGGCGCCGGGCTGGGCGTTGGTGTAGTCAGCACATTCTTGTTCAGCGGCTGTGTGCTGGGCAGCGGAATCGCGTTGCTCACCAGGCTCACCTGCATCGCTCCGCTCGCGCCCTGCCCACCCCACAGGTTGTGATGGAACAGCCCCATGATCCAGCCGTAGTAAATCAGCAATCCGAACAGCGCCAGGTGCAGCGCCAGCGACCCCGCCGCAGGCCCCGCCAGCGGTTCCCCCGTGAGCTGCCGCTCAACCAGATTTCCGCCCTCAATCGCGCCGTTCATGTCCTATTCGCCGCCGCTGCTCGCGGCCAACCCCTTGGTGTCCAGCGGCTGGGTCACAATCGACACATTCGTGATGCCGGCCTGCTTCACCGCATCCATCACGCTCGCAAACGCGCCAAACGGCACGCGCTCGTCGCTCCGCAAGTAAATCGCCTGGTGCGTAGGGTCGGCGCTCGAGTCATGCAGCTTTTGCGTCAATTCGTGAATGTTGATCAGCTGGTCGTTCAAAAAAACCTGTTGATCGCGGTCGATCGTCACCACCATCCGCTGCTCGGTAATCTGCTTCACCGTGCGCGTCTTGGGCACGTTCACTTCAATGCCCGACTGCAGCACCGGCTCGGTGATCATAAAGATCACCAGCAGCACCAGCACCACGTCCACCAGCGGCGTGATGTTGATCTCGGCCAATGACGACCGCGTCTGCCCGTTGCCAGTTGTGAAGGCCATGTAATGCCCCACGACGCTCGTGCGTCTTTCCTACGAATTGGATGCCCCATGTCCCGATTTTGGGACATGCGAAACCACGAATCTCACACTGCCACTTTCAACTAGCCACGGACCCGGGTGTCGCACCCTCGTGACGTCTTTGTTTTTGTCACTAGGGCGGGATACCAACTGAGCAGATTCAACAACCTTGCGCCCCGCCCTAGCCGCTACTGCAGCGCCCCGCGCCTGGTTTCCCGCGGAAGCGCGTCTTCCACCGGCGGCGTCGGTGCCCGCACCGGAATCTCTTCCAGCGAGTTCAGTAACTCGCGGCAAAAATCGTCCACTGCCGACGCAAACACCTTGATGCGCGCTGTGAACTGGTTGTAAGCCACCAAAGCCGGCACGGCCACAAACAATCCCGCCGCCGTGGTGATCAGCGCCTCGCTGATGCCCGGCGCAACCGCGCGCAGCGTTGCCGAGCCCGCCGTGCCCAGCCCGTGGAAGGCATCCACCACGCCCATCACCGTGCCGAACAGGCCCACAAACGGGCTGGTAGTGGCAATCGTCGCCAGCCACGTCATGCGCCGCTCCAGCATGGTAATGGCTTCGCTCGCGGCCGTCTGCGCCGAGCGCTCCAGCGGCGTAACATTTCTCGGCGGTCCTGACCCGCCCGTCTGGCGCTTGTAGGTTTCGTAGACGTCCTCAAACACCTGCGCCAGCGGGCTTGCCGGGCAATCGCTGGCCATGGCTGCAATCTCACTCAGCCGCGACGCGTTCCGGAACAGCTTCACAAACCGCCGGCTCTGGCTGGTTGCTCTCCTGAACGTCCCCGTCTTGCCCAGGATCAGCGTCCACGAGTAAAGACTGGCAAACCCAAGCAGCACCAGAACGCCCACCGCGATTCCGCCGATGTTGCCGAACATCTCTCCCAGCGCGCCGAATCCCTGCGTAGGCAGCGGCGCACTCGTGGCCGCGCCTCCGTCAGCCTGCAAAAACAACGCCAATGCTGCGATTAGAATCGGAATCTCTCCTTCCAGCGGTTTCACGGTCGCTGTGTTCCGAAGCCACCATTGTTGAAGCGGCATTCGCCTCAAGCGGAACATCAACATTTGATGCCCGCAAAGGCCGGGGTGATCAAAAACCGCTCTCTTTCCACGTTAACAGACGCCGTTCGCCGCCCCAAGTTATCGATTGGGTGCCTCCCCCGCTGCCCGGCAGCCTCTCCATCGCAACTCCAACAGCCCGTTCATGCTATGCTGCGCTCGGATAAGGTGCCCCATCCTGGCCGGTGCGCGCAACGCCCGAACCGGTTAGGGTGGGAGACCATGAACCTTCACCGGACGAATCACGGTAGAACAAAAGAATGCTCGTCGAACTCCGCGCTGAAAACTACGCCGTCATCGATCACGCCGTCGCCTCCTTCGGCCCTGGCCTGAATCTGCTCACCGGCGAAACCGGCGCCGGCAAGTCCATCCTGGTCGACGCGCTGGCCCTCCTGATGGGCGGCAAATCCTCGGTTGACGTGGTGCGCCACGGCGCCGACAAGGCCGCCGTCTCCTGCGTCTTCGAGTCCACACCCGGCGCTGAAACCATCCTTGAAGAAAACGGTATCGACGCGGAGGGCGTCGAGATCATCCTCCGCCGCGAGATCCTCTCCTCCGGCAAGGGCCGCGTCTTCGTCAACAATCAGCCGGCCACGGTTGCCGTCCTCAAGCAGCTCGCTCCCGAACTGGCTCTCGTCCATGCGCAGACTGAAACACTTTCCAGCTTCGACGAAGCCCAGCAGCGCATCCTTCTCGACCGCTTCGGCGGCATCTCTGGCGACGCCGTCGCCGATGCCCACGCCCGCTGGCGCCAGGCCCAGGACAAGCTCAACAACCTTCTCCAAGGCGAGCAGGACCGCCTGCGCATGGTCGACCTGTGGACCTACCAGCGCAAGGAGATTGAATCCGCGCGCCTCCAGGCCGGCGAAGACGAAGCCCTCGAGACTGAGAAGCGCGTCCTGGCCAATGCCGAAAAGCTCTACGCCGCGGCCATGAGCGCATTCGAGCAGTTGTACGAGGGCGGGTCCTCGGCCGAAGCTGCCCTGCGCGCGGCTCTGCGCAATGTTGAAGAACTGGCCCGCTACGACGCGCGCTTCACTGAGTCGGTGCAGCAACTCGCCTCGGCCCGCGCCATCATCGGCGACATCGGCTCTGCTCTGCGCGATTACTCCGAAGGCATTAACGCCGGCCCCGAGCGCCTGGCCGAAATTGAGGATCGACTAGCCGCGATCGACCGCCTGAAACGCAAATACGGCAAGACCGTCGCTGAGGTAATCGCATTTGGCGAAGAAGCCGCGCGCCAGCTCTCTGAAGTCGAAGATCGCGACGAATTGATCAAAAAATATCGTGCAGATATGGAAGCCGCATCTGCTGCCTACATCAAAGCCGCCTCAGCTCTCACCGCCGAACGCCGCGCCGCCGCCGGACACCTCGCCAAGCTCGCCGAGGTCCAGATCAATTCCCTGGCCATGAAAGTCAAATTCCAGATCGACGTTGTCTCCGCCGCAGCGCCCGGGCCAGATTTGAATAAGCCGGGCGCAGCCAGGCAGAGCCTTGTATCAGGGCGCGGTTTCAACCGCGCCGAAGACGCTTCAAATGAGGAAGGGGCTTTAGCCCCTGAAGGAAACTCCGCCTGGACCGCGCAGGGCTGGGACACCGTCGAATACCGCATCTCCACCAATCCCGGCGAACCCCTCAAACTGCTCATCGAAATCGCCTCTGGCGGCGAACTCAGCCGCGTCATGCTCGCCCTTAAAGTAGCGGTTGAAGAATCCTCTTCCAAAGCAAGAAAGAAAACCACTCCCCGCACCCTGGTCTTCGACGAAATCGACATCGGCATCGGAGGCCGCGCCGCCGAAGCCGTCGGCCACAAGCTCAAAGCCTTGGGCCGCGCCCAGCAGGTGTTGTGCGTAACGCACCTGCCCCAGATCGCCGCCTTCGCCGATCAGCACCTCGCCGTTGAAAAACGCGAGAAGGACGGCCGCACCCAGACCCGCATCCGCGTCCTCGACGACCGCGCCCGCACGCACGAGGTCGCCCGCATGTTGTCCGGCGCCAAAGTCACCGACACGAGCCTCCAGCACGCCGCCCAAATGATCGCCGCCAGCCGGTGAACGGCGATTGACGCTCACTTCGAATGTAGATACAATATCGTATATACGGAGGCGCGGCTTGCGCTGGACGTGGGACCCCAAAAAGGCGAAGAGAAACCTTGAAAAACACAAAGTCAGCTTTGAACTCGCCGAACGTACCCTGGGTGATCCGCTGTGTATTTCGGTCCCCGATCCGTATCCAAATGAGGAACGGTGGAGAACGCTGGGCTCGCCGAGCACCGACGGAATCGTAGTTTTATATGTCGTCCACACTTGGCCCGAGGACGAATCGGGGGCCGGAAGGATCGTCAGCGCGAGGAAGGCAACCAGCCATGAGAGGCAGGAGTATGAAGAAAGGCAATCCTAAACCGTTAACCCCGAAGCTTCGCGCCGAGCTTAAAGCTTTGGCCGCCATGCCGGAGGGCGAAATTGACACTGTCGAGATGCCTCCCATCACCGATTGGAGCCACGCGGTGCGCGGGCCGTTCTACCGGCCCATCAAACGTCCTCTGTCGCTGCGCGTGGATGCCGACATCGTCGACTGGTTCCAACGCCAGGGACAGGGCTATCAGACGCGCATGAACCTGGCTTTGCGCGAGTATGTCGAGCGGCGCCGCAAACGCGCTTGAGGCTGGCTCGCATTCCCGCGTCAACCAGCGCGTGCCCGCACCCCCGAATTCGCCCGCACGCTGTCCGGCGCCATAGTCACTGACACCGGCAGGCAGCACGCCGCCCAGATTATCGCCGCCAGCCGCTGATCTCGCCGCCCGAAAACACCGCGCCCCGAACCCGCTTCGCGAGTCCGGGGCGCAGTCCAATCAAACCGCAAGCGCCTCGGCCCCACCAGCCGTATCCATGGCCCCAGTCACGGTGCGAGTCTTGCTCGATGATCTGAATCACCGAATACGGCGTATTGCCCAGAGTGAATCCGTCGTGTCAGCATGATGCCCCGGAGCCTGAACCGACGTCCCGCATAACCTCAACGAATTTCCAGGAATCGGCCTGTGGGGGCCGTGCCGCCGGCTGGCCGTTACGCCCGTGGCCGCAGGCCCTAGGAAACCAACCCATTGCGCGTTGGCGCGGTCGTCGAGCCCCGCACCTCCAGGCTCGTCGACACCAGGAACTCCCGCTGCAGACTTGGATTCGACCCATCCTCGGACTGCGCCCGCAGCGCCTCAAACGCTGCACGCGCCAGGTCCGTGCGCGACAGCCGGATGCTCGTTAGCGGCGGCAGCGTGAATTCATCGAACGCAATGTCGTCCAACCCGATCACTGAAAGATCCTCGGGCAGGCGCAATCGCTTGGCCCACGCCGCGCGCAACACGCCGATGGCCGTCAGGTCGTTGGAACACACTATCGCCGTCGGCCGGGCGTCATGCCCCCATAGCTTTTCAAATCCGGCCATACCGCCCTTGAGCGTATGGTCGCATTCGATCACAAATCGGTCCTCGAGCGGCAATCCGGCCCGCTTCATCGCATCGCGAAAATCGTTCTCCCGCGTCAGCGCCGAGTGCAAACTGTGCGGCCCGGCCAGAAAGGCGATATGTTTGTGGCCCAGCTCGGCCAGGTGATTCACTGCCGCGCGCATTCCCGTGGAGTAATCCAGCAGGATCGTACTCGCCTTGGGATCGTCCAGCTTGAATTCGGCCAGCACTATCGGCACATTGCGATGCGTAAGCTGGTCGAGCACCGGTTCTTCTTCGCCGAAAGTCATCACCGCAACGCCGTCAACTTTGCGCTCCAGCATGCGCCGCACGCAGGTGGTCAGCAGCCCCGGGTCGCTGTTCGTCGAACTCACCAGGATCTCGTACCCGTGCGCCACGGCGATCTGTTCGAAGCTCTGGATCAGCTCGGGAAAAAATGGGTTGGTGATGTTCTCAACGATGATTCCGAACAGCCGGCTGCGGCCCGATACCAGCGTGCGCGCGTGCGTGTTGGGAAAATAGTTGAGCTGCTTGATCGCCTGCCATACGCGCTTCGACAGTCGCTCGCTCACCAGCGGTGAGCTGTTGATGGTCCGCGAAACCGTGGCGATCGATACCTTCGCCACTGCGGCCACGGTGCGTATATCGGGCATCTCGCCCGGTGGCTTTGGGATAGTCTTGCGAGGCACGAACCAATCCTAATTCAGTTGAACGTCCCATTGAAGCGTGGACGCAGTTTTTTCTTTGCTTTGCCCCGAGTGAATCACACCCGCTCGGCAATCAGCAGCCGCAGGTCCCGCAAGTTCTGTCCCGTCGGTCCGGTCACAACCGAGTCGCCCAGCGCCGTGAACAGCGGGCACGCATTGAATTCGGCCAGCGATTCTTCGGGATCGAAGCCGAACGATCGTGCCCGCGCCACCGTCGTTGGATCGGCAATCGCCCCGGCCGACCGCGTGTTTCCATCAATGCCGTCTGAACCCGCGCTCAGCACCGTCAGTTGTTCGCCGGCATACTTCTGCAAATCCAGCGCGCACTCGAGCACAAATTGCTGATTGCGCCCGCCCGCCCCCGGCGTCCGGTTCATGGTCACCGTCACCTCGCCCACCGAGATCAGGCACACCCGGTCATGACTGGACCTGAGATCGTGGAACCTTTCCAGCAGGTATTTGGCCGCTTTCGCGTAATCCCAATCGTCGCAGCTGTTATCCACCACGGTGTGGTAGCCGGCCTTCTGCGCCAGCGACCGCGCGTTTTCCACCAGGTCGTGGCTTGAAAGCAGAACCTCGAATACGGAGTCGCGAAACGCTTCGTCCTCGCCGCTCATGGTGACGGCCGAGGTTATCCGCCGGGTCAGCTTGGGCACGAACGGCGGCAGCCAGCCTTTGTTCCCCGGCGACTCCGGAAGATCCTTGCGCTCAAAAAAACCCCGGACCCGCGCCGGCAGTTTCTCAGCGAGGTGATACCTGGCAATCAGATCGCGCACTTCTGCAACTGTTGAGTGATCGGGCGACGTCGGCCCTGACGACAATGCGTCAAGCGTGCGCAGCGGTACGTCGGGCAGCAGGAGGCTCACCTTGAGCGATTCAGGCGCAGCCATCGCCAGCCGCCCCCCCTTCACCGCCGAAAAGTGCTTGCGCAGGGTATTGATCTCGTTGATCGGCGCGCCCGAGGCCAGCAGCAACTGGTGGAATTCAATCGTATCGTCGAGAGTGATTTGCGGATCGAGCGGCACATCGAACAGTGCCGACCCTCCTCCCGAGATCAGGAAAAAAATCAGCGTATCTTTCTTCGCCTTGCGCAACATCGCCAGCGCTGCCCGGGCTGCGGCAAACGAGTCCTCGTTGGGCAAGGGATGCCCGCCCTCAAAATAGCGGAATCGCCAGTTGCGGCTCCTTGGCTGCTGGTTGGTGCAACAGATCCCTCGCAATCCCTTGCGCCGCTTCATCCGATCCAGCAGAACCTCGAGCATCGGTCCTGCCGCCTTGCCCAGCGCGATCACCAACACGCGGCGGTAGTCGGCAAGATCGATGGTCGCCGGTCCGCTTCCGTCAGGCAGAAGCCTGATCATTCGGCTTCCCTCAAAACGAATTCGCCGGTCAAATGCCGATGCGATATTGCAGGCTTCGAGTGCGCCTTCGAAGATATGCGTTGCCGCATCGTGCAGTGTATCCATTACTGAGTCGCTGACTGGGGTCATGCAAGGTGCTCCTTCAGCCAGCCGGCCATTGCCTGTTGCATGGCAGAAAGTTGATGAGTAAAGAAATGGTCTGCGCCGGAGATAAGAATCAGCCGCTTCGGTTCGGCCGCGCGGGCCGCAATCTCCTCAAGCTGCTCCGGCCGTGCGAATTCGTCGCGCGCGCCACTTAAGAAAAGTTTTGGAAGATGAGCTTCTTCGAGAAGGGAATAACGATGGACCCGGCCCCCTACTTCAACCGGCAACCCCAGCGCCGCAACGGCTCGCACGCGCCGGTCAGTGCCATGAGAGCCGCAACAGGCCTTCAGCGCCATGGCCGATCCAAAGCTGAATCCGGCCAGCACAATCGGCCGCCCAAACTCGCCATCGAGCCAGTCGAGCGCGGCCCGCACGTCTTCACTTTCGGCCTTGCCGTCGTGCACGCCTCCGCTCAATCCCACCCCGCGATAGTTGAACCGCAGTACCGGAAACTCAAATCCCCAATGCCGGCGGTTCATCACCTGCATCGCGTGGTACACCACCCGGTTGTGCATTGTGCCGCCGGCCGGCGGATATGGGTGGCACACCAGTGCCGCAAAGGCCGCATCGCTCGCGCCCTCGTTCAGCAATCCCTCGAGTTTGCCCGCGGGGCCGGCAATCCACACGCTGCGCAGCACTCGGTGTGACGAGCGGCCTTCGGATGCATGCGCCTCCGGCCTCCTCTCGGCCCTCTCCGGCGGTTTTGAAACCTCCAAAACCCCCGATCCAGCCGGAGCAATGTGATCGTCGGCGCTAGCACTTGCGCAGATCATGCCACGAATGATTCTACCCCCGATGCTTCGTCACGCCACGAGTTAAATCGGTGTAGTACCGCATCCCGGACCGGCGCATCGCTCTTCGACGACCACGTTTTCTCCTGCCTCGCACGGCAAATTAGCCCGCGCTTGCCCAGCGGGAGTCTCCTGTATCCTTGCTGCATCATGATCCGCAATCTTTCGCCTGCAACAATTGACCCCATTGGGCTTACTCGCCAGTTATGTGAGATCGAATCCACCACGTACTACGAGGGCAATGCCGGCGATTTCCTGGCGGTTTTTCTCTCCGCCAGTGGCTGGGAAGTGGAGAAAACCCCTGTCCCTCAACCGCTTGAAAGCGCCTCGGCCGGCCCTCGCTGGAATGTTTATGCGGGCGTCTCCGGCCAGTCCCCTGAACTGGTCTTTTCTACCCACATCGACACCGTCCCGCCCTACATCCCCTTCAGCGAGGATGAGGACTTCATGTACGGCCGCGGCGTCTCTGACGCGAAGGGAATTATCGCCGCCCAGGTAGCTGCGGCCAGCGCCCTGCGCGAAGCCGGCTTCAGCGTGGGAATGCTCTTCGTCAGCGGCGAAGAGCGCGACTCGGCGGGCGCCAAGGTTGCCAATGCCAATCCAAAGGGCAGCCGTTTCCTCATCAACGGCGAACCCACCGGCAATTGTCTTGCGCTGGCTTCAAAAGGTGCGCTGCGTGCAGTCTTCAAGGCCACCGGCAAAATGGCGCACTCCGCCTACCCCGAGCTCGGCGACTCCGCCGTGCACAAGCTGGTCGAAGTTCTCGGCCGCGTGCTCTCCATCCCGCTGCCCTCGCTCGAAGACGTAGGCCCCGGCACTCTCAATATCGGTCAGATTCACGGCGGCCACGCCCCCAACGTCATCGCCGATTACGCTGAGGCCCAGGTCCTCGTTCGTCTCGTCGGCGATTCGGCGCCCATCCGCGCCGCGCTCATCGATGCCTGCCGCGATCAGGCTGAAGTCGACTTCACCCTCGATATTCCCTTCGTCCGTCTCCGCGCCGTCGAAGGCCTGCCCACCATGATCGCCAAGTTCACCACCGACATTCCTCAGCTCTCGAACTGGGGCGAGCCGCTGCTCCTCGGCCCGGGATCGATTCTCGTAGCCCACACGCCTTTTGAAAAACTGGCCAAGAAGGAACTCCTCGAAGCCGTCCAACTCTACATTGAGGTCGCCAAAAAGCTGCTTGGATAAAGCAAAACTACGTCATGAGTTTTGTAATATAATCCCGCTCCAATGATCTTTTCGCCATGGCAGGGAGCATACGCTTGGAGGTAACTGTTTGGACGAACAGTGCGAAGGGAGCGGCCGACGCAACATTCGGTTTAGGGGTATCCAAGCCCGATCGCGAACGCTATTTCCGAGTTGAAACTCCCACAATCTTCCTAGAAGTCGAAGGGCAAGTTATAAAGAAGACATTGCCGGACTCCTTCTGGGCAGGTGGCCCACTCATCCCGGCATCGGAAGGCAGGTGGCCCACTCACCCTGGTATCGGAAGCTGTGCCCCGTTCATCGCGGCCTTATCGCGATGAGCGGGTCTTCCGGCTAAGCCTTGTCAGAGTTACGATAGCAACATGCCATATGGCCTGAAGCGGTTCCAGAAGGCGGAAGCCTTTCATTTCATTACTTTCAGTTGCTTTCACCGTCTTCCGTTCCTTGAAGCGCCGGAACCCAAGGAGACGTTCGAGGTCGTTCTGGAACAGACCCGTGCACGTCATCGGGCCAGGGTCTATGCTTACGTCCTCATGCCTGAACATATCCACTTGCTGATGAACGAGCCGCCTCATATCCTGGTGGCTCAGTTTCTGAAGGCGCTGAAGCAGATCACGTCACGCAAGCTGCGAGGCGGTCGCCCACAGTTCTGGCAGGACCGTTACTTTGACTCGAACATCTATGGCGAAAAAGCCCGGTCCGAAGTGATCCGATATATCCACCGGAACCCGGTCAAACGGGGACTGGTCGCATCGCCCGAGCAGTATCGATGGAGCAGCTTCAACCACTACGCTACCGGAGTCCGGGGAATCGTTGAAATCGAGTCGGAGTGGACGGCAAGAACTCGCGGCCCACTCATCGCGATAAAACTGCGATGAATGGGGCACAGATTTACTTAGTGGGGTAGCTGCCTTAATACAGTAGACTCAAGATATTGTGGTTCGCACGCCTGAAGTCGCGAAGCAGCCTGATTATCCAGGGACTTGGCAGCAGTTTCGCGCGTGGTTTCCTGACGAGCAGTCGT
>Ga0335074_10005250_pt1 | contig 17914 bp, 18 predicted proteins | sample Lox_Sample_23_FD_206715 | JGI IMG/M metagenome (GOLD analysis project Ga0335074, IMG submission 206715) | Soil microbial communities from Loxahatchee National Wildlife Refuge, Florida, United States - Lox_Sample_2.3 | ecosystem: Environmental > Terrestrial > Soil > Wetlands | place: USA... | reverse complement strand
CTCGAGCGTGACGAGACCGACGAGGCCGCGACCGCGGCGCGGCGGGCGGAGCTGGAAGCCGGGCTGGCCGACGCCCGCACCTCCGAGGCCGAGCTGGAGGCCGCAGAGCAACAGCACGCACCGCGCCTCGCCGCCGCACAGGAGGCGTTTTTCGGGCTCTCCAGCCTGTCCGAGCGGCTGCGCGGCGTGCTCAGCCTGGCCAGCGAGCGACACCGGCACCTTTCTGCTCCCCCGGAGCCGCAACGCCCCGGCCGTGATCCGGACGAACTCGACGCGGAGGCCGTAACGCTGCGCGAGCAGGAGGCCGGGCTGCGCGAGGAGCTTGACGCCAGCCGCGATCAGCTCGGCGAGGTGGTGGCCGAGCGCACGGCAGCCGAAGCAGCCCTGGCCGAGACGGAGCGGCGGCTGGCCGCCGAGTCCCGGGCGGCCGCGCAGCGAGCGGAGCGGCTGGCCCAGCTGCGCAACCAGGTCGGCGCGGCGCGCAGCAGGGTGACGGCGGCGCAGGAGGAGGCCGGCCGGCTGAACGCGGCCTACGAGCAGGCGCTTTCGCGTGCCGAGCAGGCCCAGCGCGATCACGCCGGGCTGCAGGACGTCGTTTCCGGCCGAGAGGAGGGCAGGGCTGACCTTGCCGCCACGCACGACATGGCGACGGCCGCGCTGGCGCAGGCCGCCGACCGGGTGACGAGGCTGCGCGCCGCCGAGCACGAGGCCAGCGACGCCAGGGCCGCGCTGCGTGCGCGTACCGAGGCTCTGCAGGAGGCGATCCGGCGTGGCGCCGACGCGTCGGGTGCGCTGCTGGCCGAGCCGGGCAAGTTCGCCGGGGTGCTCGGCTCCGTGGCCGACCTGCTGACCGTGCAGGAGGGAGCGGCCGACGCGATCGCGGCGGCGCTCGGCACCGCGGCAACGGCGGTGGCCGTCGCCGACCTCGACGCTGCCGTGAAGATTCTCACCACGCTGAAGGGCGACGACGCCGGGCAGGCGGCGCTGATGATCGCCACCGACCGCTCGCGGCCCGCCCGTCCGGAGGGACCGGACGGGCCGGATGCCTGGGCCGGGGCCCGGGAGATAGCGGCGCGGCATTCCGTCCCTTTCTCGCTTGACCTGGTTAAAGCCCCGGCGGAGCTGGCCGAGGCCGTTGAGGCGCTGCTCGCCGGGATCCTCGTCGCCGATGATCTCCGGCAGGGGCTCGATCTCGTGCGCGAGGAACCCCGGCTGCGGGTGGTGACCAGGGATGGCGACCTGATCGGCGCGCACTGGGCCCGTGGCGGATCGGCTGGGGCGCCGAGCCTGCTCGGGCTGAGCGCGGCGGCCCAGGACGCGGCCGGGCAGCTTGCAGAGGCCGAGCGCCGATGCCAGCGGGCCGAGCGGGAGCTTGCCGAGGCAGGCGAGGACGAGGGCTCGGCCCGGCAGGCGCTGGCCGAGGCGGTGGCCGCGCTTCAGGAGGCCGACGCCGCCACGGCCGCGACGTCCGGCAGGCTGGGCACGCTGTCCGGGGCCGCCCGCGCGGCCCAGGACGAGGCGGGGCGGCTGTCGGCCGCGATCGCGTCGGCAGAGCGTGCGCGGGAAAAGGATCTTGCCCAGCTCGCCGACCTGCAGGGCAGGCTCGCGGCCTGCGAGGCGGAGGCGCCGCAATCCCCCGAAGCCCCCGGTACCGGGTCAGGGCCACGCGCCGAAGAGCCACTCGCGCCCGGCCCGGTCGACAAGAATGCCCTCGCCGCGGCCGCCATGGCGGCGAGAAACGCCGAGATGGAGGCCAGGCTCCAGGTCCGGACCCTGGAGGAGCGGCTGCGCGCGGTCGCGGGCCGCGGTGACGCGCTCGCCGCCGCGGCGGCCGCGGAGCGGCAGGCCATCCAGCGTGCCAGGGAGCGGAGCGAGCGGCGGGCGCGGGAAGCGGCGGTGGCGGAGGCGGTCGCATCGGGGGCCACGATCGCCCTGGCCGCCATCGAGCGATCCCGGGTCATGGCGGACGCGGAGCGGCAGGCGGCCGAGCGGGCTAGCCACGGCCGCGACGAGAGGCTCAAGGCCGTCCGGGCCAGGCTCCGCGAGCTGACCGCCGAGCTCGAGACGGCGGTGAGCACCGCGCACGGTGCGGAGATGGAGCGGGCCGCCCGCCGGATGAAGCTGGAGCAGGTTGCCACGCGGGTGACGGAGGAGTTCGCGATCGACCCGGACGTGCTGGTCGCGGAGTACGGTCCCGACGTCGAGATCCCCGGCGCCGACGAGGGCCAGATGCCGACGCCCTACGACCGGGCGGTGCAGGAGAAGCGGGCCGCGTCCGCGCAACGTCTGCTCGATCAGCTCGGCAAGGTGAACCCGCTGGCGCTCGAGGAGTTCTCCGCGCTGGAGGAGCGGCACGCGTTCCTGTCGACGCAGCTCGAGGACCTGAAGAAGACCCGGCGGGACCTGCTGACCGTGATCAAGGAAGTCGACGACCGGGTCCAGGAAGTCTTCGCCTCGGCCTACGAGGACACGGCCAGGGAGTTCGAGGACATCATCGGCAGGCTGTTCCCTGGCGGGGACGGCAGGCTCATCCTCACCGAGCCCGACGACCTGCTCGTCACCGGTATCGAGATCGAGTGCAGGCCTCCGGGCAAGAAGGTCAAGCGGCTGTCGCTGCTGTCCGGCGGCGAGCGCGCGCTGACCGCCATCGCGTTCGTTGTCGCGATCTTCAAGGCCCGGCCGTCCCCGTTCTACGTCCTTGACGAGGTCGAAGCCGCGCTGGACGATGCGAACCTGCAGCGGCTGCTGCAGATCTTCTCCGAGCTCAGGGACGCCTCCCAGTTGATCATCGTCACGCATCAGCAGCGGACCATGGAGGTCGCGGACACGCTGTACGGGATCAGCATGCGTGGCGATGGTGTCTCCACGGTCGTGAGCCAGCGGCTGCGAGAGCCGGAGAGCGCCTGACCTGCCCGCGCGGTGGGCGCGGTGGGCTGGCGCGGGTCATGTAGGTGTCTGGGAGACTGGGGCGGTCATGGTAGAGCTAATCATCATCATCGTGGCCGTCGTCGTTGTCGTCGGCGGCGGTGGCACCACCTTGCTCGTCCGCTCCCGTCGCAGCGCCCCGCCGACGCTGGATCGTGGCGCCGGCCGTGGCGGTGCCGCAACGACGGAAGCCGGGCCGGCGAGCGCCACCGGGCCCGCCGAGCGCGGCCAGGCGGGAACCGCGCCGCCGCTGGAACCGGACGTCGCCGCGCCGCCCGCCCGGACGGCTCCCGCCGCCGAGAAGCCGCCGCCGTCGGCCGGGCGTCTCGTGCGGCTCCGCAGCAGGCTGGCGCGGTCCCAGTCCGCGCTGGGCGGCGCCCTGCTCGGCCTGCTGTCCTCCGACCGCCTGGACGAGCAGACGTGGGAAGAAATCGAGGACACCCTGATCACGGCCGACATGGGAGTCGCGCCCGCCCGCCAGCTCACCGGCGAGCTGCGAACCGACGTGAAGGTGGAGGGCACCAGGGATCCCGAAGCTGTCAGGTCGCTGCTGCGAACCCTGCTGCTCGAGCAGGTCGGCACCGATATGGACCGGTCGCTGCACACCGCGCGGCACGGTGACCGGCCAGCCGTCGTGCTCGTCGTCGGCGTCAACGGGACCGGGAAGACGACCACGGTCGGCAAGCTCGCGCGCGTGCTGATCGGGGACGGGGAGACCGTTCTGCTCGGCGCGGCCGACACGTTCCGCGCCGCCGCCGCCGACCAGCTGCAGACCTGGGGGGATCGCGTGGGCGCCCAGACGATCCGGTCCGACCGCGAGGGCGCCGACCCGGCGAGCGTGGCGTTCGACGCGGTCAACGCCGGCATCGAACGCGGGGTTGACGTTGTGATCGTGGATACAGCCGGGCGGCTGCACACCAAGACCGGCCTGATGGACGAGCTCGGCAAGATCAAGCGGGTGATCTCCCGGCACGCCACGGTCGACGAGGTGCTGCTCGTGCTCGACGCCACGACGGGCCAGAACGGCCTGCGCCAGGCGCGGGTGTTCGCGGAAGTGGTCGACGTCACCGGGGTCGTGCTCACCAAGCTTGATGGCACGGCCAAGGGCGGGATCGTGATCGCCGTCCAGCGCGAGCTCGGCGTGCCGGTGAAGCTGGTTGGCCTCGGCGAGGGCCCCGACGACCTGGCTCCGTTCGAGCCCGAGGCCTTCGTCGACGCGATCATCGGCAGCTAGCCCGCCGCCCCCGCCTCAAGGCAGAGGGCGCTCTGCTCATATCAGAACATAACAGTGCATTGGATGACAGTTTAGCTATCTATTAGACGGCTAGATGATTTTTCCGCAATCGCTTGGTCACTTTACGGTTACATGTATGAGTCGGACGGTCGGGCGATATATCCTGCAAGAGGCTGGATGCAAATTGCGTTAGGCTTGTCCCTTCCTCGGGGGGAGGATTGTTGGATACGGCGCGCCTGAAGGAGAGCTTCGCCCGGGTCGCCATGCACGGCGACGAAGTCGCGCTGTACTTCTACTCCGATCTCTTCCTCAGGCACCCGGAGACCAGGGACATGTTCCCGATCTCCATGGCGGAGCAGCGCGGTCACTTGCTGCAGGCCCTGGCCACGATCGTCTCGGACGTCGAGAAAACCGGCCAGCTCACAGAGTTCCTTCAGGCATTAGGCCGCGACCACAGGAAATTCGGGACGCTCGCCGCGCACTACAAGCCCGTTGGCAGCAGCCTCCTCGCCACCCTGGCACACTTCAGTGGGCCTGCCTGGACACCCGAGCTCGCAGCCGACTGGGTGGAGGCCTACGGCCTCGTGGCAAAGGTCATGACCGAGGCCGCGGCGCAGGACGAGAAGGTCAACCCGCCGTTCTGGGATGGGACCGTCTTGTCCCATGAGATGCGGACCTTCGATATCGCGGTCTTCCGCGTGGTCACGCTCGACACCCTGGAGTTCCAGCCCGGCCAGTCGGTGGCCATCGAGTCCGAGATGCGGCCCAGGATCTGGCGCTTCTACTCGATCGCCAACCCGCCTCGCGAGGATGCGACGCTGGAATTCCACGTCCGCGTCATCGACGGGGGCGCGCTGAGCCTGGCGCTCGCGCGAGGGCTCACCCCGGGCTCGCGGCTGCGGCTCGGCCCGCCGGTCGGCGCGCTGACACTCGATCCGGGGTCCAGCCGGAAGGTGCTTCTGATCGCCGGGAGCACCGGGCTCGCGCCGCTCAAGGCGATCGCGGGGTCGCTCGCCGAGCGCGCCGAACCGCCCGAGACACACCTGTTCGTCGGTGCCCAGGACGCGGCGAGCCTGTACGACCTGCAGGATCTGAACAAGCTCGGCGCGGAGTGTCCCTGGCTGACCATCGCGCCTTGCGTGTCCGGGGACCCGGAATACCGCGGCGAGCGCGGGACGCTGCCGGACGTCGTTGCGCGGTCGGGCTCATGGGCCGACCACGACGCGTACATCGCAGGGCCAACGTCCATGGTGGAAGCCATGACCGAGCGGCTTTCGTCGCTGGGCGTCCCAGCAACTCAGGTTCACGTCGAAGATTTCGGTTGGAGCGAGCCATGTCCGTAATCTCACGAACCGACAACAGGCTGACCCCTGACGTCGTGCAGGCGGTCACGTTCCCCTCCGCGCGGCTCGGCCGGCGCGGGCTGGATGAAGAGCACGTCAGGGCGTTCTGTGGTCAGGTAGAGAGAGAGCTGGTCAGGCTCTTCAACGAGCGGACGGCGCTGGCCGATGAGGTTCAGCGGCTGCGGCGGCGGGTGCTCGGCCTGTCCGGCGATGACGCCGAGGCCGGCTACCGGCAGGACGACGCGCACGTCCAGGCGGTGCGCATCCTGTCCAAGGCGCAGCAGACGGCCGACAACTACGTGGCTGACGCACAGGAGTACAGCAGGCAGCTCGCGCAGGATGCCAGGCGCCGCAGGGACGAGATACTGACCGAGGCCAGGAGGCACGCCGCGGTCATGCTCGACGAGGCGCATTCCGAGGCCAGCAGCGCGGCCGAGGCCGCTCTCGTGGCCCCGGCGACCCAGCCGGACCCCGATCGCAGGGAGCTCGAGGCGGAGCTGGCCTACCTGCGCACGTTCAGCGACGTGTACCGCACTCACCTGCACGCCTACCTGGACGCGCTGCTGCGCAACGTCGAGGAATGGGAACGCGCCGAGAAGAGCTCCCTCGCCGCCGCCAGAGCCAGCCTGCCCCGCCTCCCGCAGAATCCGCAGCCTGCGCCGCCGACCGGATAGCCTGGAGTACGGGTCAGTGCGATGTGCACGCCCCGGGCAACACGAGCCGGGGCGGGGCGTCCGGCACGTGCCCGGTGACTGACAGGCCACGCGCGAGGACGGCAGCCAGACGTGTTCGAGACACTTTCCGATCGGCTTACCAAGGTCTTTTCGTCCCTGCGCGGGCAGGGGCGGCTATCCGCTGCCGACATCGACGCGACTACCCGCGAGATCAGGATCGCGCTGCTGGAAGCCGATGTCGCGCTGCCGGTGGTACGGCAGTTCATCGCTCGCGTCAGGGAGCGAGCATCCGGAGCCGAGGTCTCCGAGGCCCTCAACCCCGCGCAGCAGGTCATCAAGATCGTAAACGAGGAGCTCATCGAGATCCTCGGCGGCGAGGCGCGCCGGCTGCGGTTCGCCAAGGTCCCGCCGACCGTGATCCTGCTGACCGGACTCAACGGAGCCGGCAAGACGACGGTCGCGGCCAAGCTGGCCCTGTGGCTGCGCCAGCAGGGGAACACCCCCATGCTGGTGGCCGCCGACCTGCAGCGCCCCAACGCGGTCCAGCAGTTGCAGGTCGTCGGGGAGCGCGCCGGAGTGCCGGTCTTCGCCCCATCGCCGGGTAACGGCGTCGGGGACCCGGTCGAGGTGGCGCGGGCGTCGGTCGACGAGGCCAAGCGCCGGATGCAGAACATCGTCATCATCGACACCGCGGGCCGCCTCGGCATCGACGAAGAGATGATGCAGCAGGCCGCCGCGATCAGGGACGCGGTCGACCCCGACGAGATCCTGTTCGTGGTCGACGCCATGATCGGGCAGGACGCGGTGACAACCGCGCAGGCGTTCCTCGACGGCGTGGGCTACGACGGCGTGGTCCTGACCAAGCTCGACGGTGACGCACGCGGTGGCGCCGCCCTGTCCATCGCCCAGCTCACGGGCCGGCCGGTCATGTTCGCGTCGTCAGGGGAGAAGCTCGAGGACTTCGATCTCTTCCACCCGGACCGGATGGCGTCCCGCATACTCGATCTCGGTGACATCCTCACGCTGATCGAGCAGGCCGAGCGGACCTTCGACCAGGATCAGGCCGCGTCGATGGCCGAGAAGCTGGCCTCGGGTGAGGGCTTCACTCTCCAGGACTTCATCGAGCAGCTGGCCATGGTGCGCAAGCTCGGGCCGATCGGCAACCTGCTCGGCATGCTGCCCGGGGCCGCCCAGAACCGGGAGATGCTCAGCCAGATCAATGACAAGGATCTGGACCGGGCCGAGGCGATCGTGAACTCGATGACCCCGGCCGAGCGCCAGAACCCAAAGATCATCAACGGCTCCCGCCGGGCGCGGATCGCCGGGGGCTCGGGCGTCACGGTCGGCGAGGTGGGCTCGCTCATCACCAGGTTCCTCGAGGCCCAGAAGATGATGCGGCAAGTGATGGGCATGCCGGGCATGGGGCGCGGCGCGCGGAAGGCCGCCCGCAAGGGCAAGAAGAAGTCCAAGGGCGGGCGTCCCGGGTCGGGCGGCGTGGCAACGCGCCCGGCGCCCGGGCCTGCCGGGCTTCCCGCGGGCAACGGGCCGATGCCCCCGAGCTCAATCCCGGGGCTGCCCGACGGGTTCGGGGCGGGCGACGGCGGATTCAAGCTGCCGCCGGGACTTGGCAGGCAGCCGAACCTGCCGCCCGGGCTGCGCGGTCCGGTACCCAACCGGCGCGGGCGCCCGGGCAAGAAGGGAAGGTAGCCTGCCCGCTGCCCGCGGCCGTGAAGGGGAGAGGGCATGAAGCCGGCAGGGACGCAGCGGCAGGCGCGGTTGGTGGGCGATGACGCTTCAGGTCGCAGCATCTGGCAGAATGTGAGCGCGACGGCGGCTTCGCGGGGCCCTCTCTCACTCGCTGAGCCGCTTCCGATCGGCGGTGCCGCCAGTTCCTCACCTGACCCTCGTGCCGCCAGCCAATCAACGTTTGGGAGAAGACCGCACCCGTGGCTGTAAAGATCAAGCTGAAGCGCCTGGGCAAGATCCGGGCGCCGTACTACAGGATCGTTGTCGCCGATTCCCGTACCAAGCGGGACGGGCGGGCGATCGAGGAGATCGGCAAGTACCACCCGAAGGCAGAGCCGTCGTTCATCGAGGTCGACTCGGAGCGGGCGCAGCACTGGCTGTCCGTGGGAGCGCAGCCGACCGACCCGGTCAGGAAGATCTTTGAGATCACCGGCGACTGGCAGAAGTTCAAGGGCCTGCCCGGCACCGAGGGCACGCTGAAGACCGCGGCGCCCAAGGAGGACCGGAAAGAGATCTTCGCCGCCGCGGTCAAGGAGACCCTCGGCGACGCCGCTCCGGCCCCGAAGGGCAGGAGCAGGTCCGCCAAGGATTCCGACGCGGCCAGCGACAAGGGTGGCAAGTCGGCGTCCAAGGCCGAACAGGCCAAGGCCGAGCAGCCTAAGGCCGAGAAGCCCGCCAAGGCCAAGGCGGACCAGCCGGCGAAGGCCAAGGCCGACGACGAAGCCAAGGCCAAGGCGGACGGCAAGGCCGCGGGCGACGCGAAGGCTGCGGCGGACGGCAAGGCGAAGGACAAGGCCAAGAGCGCGAAGGACGAGGCAGCCGAGGCAGCCGGCGAGGCGCAGGAAGCCGAGGCCGACCCCGCCGCGGTGGCTGCGGACCCCGACTCCTCGGACGGGAACTGACGTGCTCGAAGAGGCCCTCGAGCATCTGGTACGGGGGATCGTCGAATACCCCGACGACGTCCGGGTCGACAGCCGCGGTCTGCGCCGGGGCCGAGTTCTCGAGGTCCGCGTGCACCCGGACGACCTCGGCAAGGTCATCGGCCGCGGAGGGCGGACGGCCAGGGCGCTGCGGACCGTGATCGGCTCGCTGGCCGGCAGCGCGTACGTCAGGGTCGACCTCCTGGACACCGACGAGATTCGCTAGCCAGCCATGCAGCTGGTCGTCGGCCGCGTCGGCCGGCCGCACGGGATCCGCGGTGAGCTGACCGTGCAGGTGCACACCGACGAGCCGGACTCCAGGTTCGCGGCTGGCTCGGTTCTGGCGACCGAGCCAGCCGCGCGGGGTCCGCTGACCGTGTCGTCGTCTCGGTGGCACTCCGGCCGCCTCCTGGTCACGTTCGCGGGTTACGACGACCGGACTAGCGCCGAGGACCTGCGCGGGACGCTGCTCGTGATGGACTCCGCCGACGTCGGCCCGGCCGACGACCCGGACGAGTTCCACGACTACGAACTGGTCGGGCTCGACGTCGTGACCGTTGCTGGTGAGCCGGTCGGGGTGGTGGCTGACGTGCTGCACCAGGGGCAGGACCTGCTGGTGATCCGGCCGGGCCGGCCGGTGGCCGAGGACGTCCTGGTGCCGTTCGTCGCGGCGCTGGTGCCCGAGGTCGATGTCAAGGCCGGCCGCCTGGTCATCGACCCGCCACCGGGGCTGCTCGACCTCGGTGCGGCCGGCTAGCGAGGCGTCGCGATGCGCGTAGACATCATCACGATCTTTCCCGAGTACTTCGCGCCGTTGCAGGTCTCGCTGATCGGCAAGGCAGCCCAGCGCGGTGATATCGAGTTCGGGGTGCACGACCTGCGGGCGTGGGCCCACGACGTGCACCATTCGGTGGACGACGCCCCGTTCGGCGGGGGCCCGGGGATGGTGATGAAGCCGGAGCCGTGGGGCGAGGCTATCGACGCGGTGGTGCCAGCGGACGCCCCCGCCCGGCTGGTGCTGCCGAGCCCGGCCGGGGTGCCGTTCACTCAGGAGCTGGCGGCCCGCTACGCGCTGGAGAGCCGCCTCGTCTTCGCCTGCGGCAGGTACGAGGGGATCGACGCGCGCGTGGCCGAGGAGGCACGGTCGCGGATGCCCGTCGACGAGGTGACGATCGGTGACTACGTGCTCGCTGGCGGCGAGCCGGCCGTGCTGGTGATGATCGAAGCGGTGTGCAGGCTGCTGCCCGGCGTCATCGGCAACGCCGGCTCCGCGTCGGACGACTCGTTCGGCGGCGGCTCCGGGCCGATGGCCGGGCTCCTCGAAGGCCCCGCGTACACCAGGCCGCGCGTCTGGCGGGGGCGGGAGGTGCCACCGGTGCTGCTGTCCGGCGACCACGCCGCCATAGCGCGCTGGCGTCGCGATGCCGCGCTGCGCCGCACCGCGGCCAACCGCCCGGACCTCGCAGCGAAGCTGGCCACTGGCCGCCGCGCAGCGCCCGACGGTCTCGATTCCCGCGATCGTGAGGTACTCTCTGAGGCTGGCTTTCCATTCAGTGGCCAAGATATGGCAGACTGAATGCGCCGCCCCGCACACGTGAGTTAGCAGGGCGTGGCCTGGCGCCTGGCGCCGTGGCCCCCAGAGACCGAACCAGCGCGTTCGCAGGCGTGCGCGTGATGGGAACGAGGAACTGCAGCGATGCACACCGCGATTGCCGAGCTGGAGCAGGCACAGATTCGATCGGACGTCCCGGGCTTCCGCCCGGGTGACACGCTGAAGGTTCACGTTCGGGTCGTTGAGGGCAGCCGTTCGAGGATCCAGGTATTCCAGGGCGTCGTCCTTCGCCGCCAGGGTGGCGGAGCCCGCGAGACCTTCACGGTCCGCAAGATCAGCTACGGCGTGGGCGTGGAGCGGACCTTCCCGGTGCACAGCCCGTCGATCGACAAGATCGAGGTCGTCACCCGCGGCCGGGTGCGCCGGGCGAAGCTTTACTACCTGCGCTCACTGCGGGGCAAGGCGGCCCGGATCAAGGAACGGCGCGAGCCAGCCCGCCAGGGCTAGCCGACCGCTCGGGTGGCCGGAGACGGTTCGGCCGACGAGGCGCGGGGGTCGCGGGACGAAGTGCCGCGGCCGGATCGCGGCAGCGCGCGTGCCCGGCTCGGCTCGGAGATGGGCCAGGTGCGGAAGATCCCGGAACCAGGGTCGGAGTCAGCGGTGGACGGCCGCGAAGACGACTTCAAGCACGTCCTGGCCCGCCCGGACGGGCCTGAGATCACCGATGACCGCCCAGGGGAACGCGTCGGCGCAGCCGGGCGTGCGGGCTCCCGCACGGCCGCCAGGAACGCCGCGGACGGCGAGGACAAGGGGCCGCAGACACCCGGCAAGAGGCGGCCTCGGGGCCGGTCCTTCCTGCGCGAGCTGCCCCTGCTGATCGTGATCGCCCTCGTGATCGCGCTGGTCATCAAGACGTTCGTGGTTCAGGCGTTCTTCATACCGTCATCGTCGATGGAAAACACGCTCGACATCGGCGACAAGGTGCTCGTCAGCAAGCTCGTCTACCACTTCCGCTCGATCCAGCCCGGCGACATCATCGTGTTCAACGGGGACGGCTCGTGGGAGCCCGAGCCTGCGTCGGGCCCGGCCAGCGGCGACCCGCTGGTGCGGCTGTACCACGTGACCCTGGATCCACTGTTTCACGCGATCGCCGGCCTGTTCGGAACGGAGCCCGGGCAGGAGGACTTCATCAAGCGCGTGATCGGCGTCCCGGGCGACCATGTCGCCTGCTGCAACGCCGCCGGGGACGTGACCGTCAACGGGGTAGCCCTGCACGAGCAGTCGTACCTGTTCCCGGGCAACCCCCCGTCGATGCAGCGATTCAGCATCACGGTGCCGCCCGGCAGGCTGTGGGTCATGGGCGATCACCGCAGCGTCTCCTGGGACTCCCGCGGGCACATGGACGATCCGGGCGGCGGCACCATAGCGGAGAACATGGTGATCGGCCGGGCATTCATGATCGTCTGGCCGCCCAGCCGGTGGCGGATCCTTCAGATCCCCTCGACGTTCAGCCAGCCGGGCATCGACTCCTCGCCCGCGGCCCGCGCCGCGGGCGCGGCCGCTGCGGCCGGCACGGCCATCGCCCCCGCGGCGCCCTACCTGCCGCTGGAGGCCGGTTTCGTCCTCGCGGTCCCGGTGACGCTGGTTCAGCGGCGGCTGCGGCGCCGCAGGCTCCTGGGCGCCGTGCTGCGCGGGCTCCTGAGGCGCCGGTGAGGCAATGGACACGGCGACGACGCGGCCACTGGGCTACACACCGAGGCGAGACGGCGGGCTGGCCGGATACGAGCGGGTGCTGGCCCGCGCCGGCCTTGCGCCGGTCGCCGGGATCGACGAGGCGGGCCGCGGGGCCTGCGCGGGCCCCCTCGTGGTGGCTGCCGTCACGCTGAACCCGCGGCGCCGGTCCGATCCTGCCGGGATCGCCGACTCCAAGACGCTGACCGCCGCGGCGCGTGAGGCCGCCTACGAGGAGGTCGTGGCGCGCGCGCTCGCCTGGCACGTGGTTGTGATCCCATCCAGCGACATCGACCGGCTCGGGCTGCACGTGTGCAACGTCGCCGGGATGCGGCGCGCGCTGGCCGGGCTGGCCAGCAGGCCCGGCTACGTGCTGACCGACGGCTTCCCGGTCCGCGGCCTGGCGGTGCCCGCGCTGGCCATGTGGAAGGGGGACGAGGTCGCGGCCTGCGTGGCTGCCGCGTCGATCGTGGCCAAGGTCACCAGGGACCGGATCATGAAGGACCTTCACCAGCACTACCCGCAATACGGTTTTTCCCGGCATAAAGGGTATTCAACCCCGAGTCACATGGCCGCGCTGGCCGAGCACGGCCCGTGCCCGCAGCACCGCGCATCCTTTGCCAATGTGATCGGGGTCATGCGCGCCCGAGACGGCTTGCCGGCGGCCGCCATCGAGGACCTTGCGGCCGAGGAAGCCGCGCCGCTGGCCGACATCGAGGCGATCCCTGACGGCGAGACTGGGGAGCCGGCCGGGGCAGGGGCAGAATTGTCTTATGGTTGACCTCATCCGGCCCGCGCTCGGTTGGCGCGGGCCGTGACCGGCGTCACCCGGCAGCCCCGGCGCAGGGCGAGCGGTCAGGACGGAGGGAGCGCATGAGCGCGGAGGATCTCGAAAAGTACGAGACGGAGATGGAACTCCAGCTCTACCGCGAGTACCGCGACGTGGTCGGGCTGTTCAGCCACGTGGTTGAGACCGAGCGCCGGTTCTACCTCACCAACCAGGTCGAGCTGGACGTCCGCACCTCGGACAACGGCGAGGTGTACTTCGAGGTCACCATGCAGGACGCCTGGGTGTGGGACATGTACCGCCCCGCGCGGTTCGTGAAGAACGTCCGGGTCGTCACGTTCAAGGACGTCAACGTGGAGGAGCTCGCCAAGAGCGACCTCCAGCTGCCGGAGCCCGACGACAAGCAGCAGGGGTTTTCCTGACCGCGCTCAGCTGAGCACTCACGCGCCAGAGCGGCCGCCGCATTGAAGCACCCGGTGCCGACAGTCCGGGTCCGGTAATCCACAGCCGGCGGCTGGCGTCACGTTCCATCCACAACGCAGAAGCGCCCTCAGCGCGCGCCCCTCCGGTTCCGTCAGCCTCGGAACCGGAGGTGGTGAGGTTGAACGCCAAGGATGCGCTGGGCAAGCACGGAGAGCAGCTCGCCGCGGAATACCTGCAGCGCGCTGGGTTACGGGTGCTCGCCCGCAACTGGCGGTGCGCCGAGGGTGAGATCGACATCGTTGCCGCGGACCGGCGGGTGCTGGTCGCCGTCGAGGTGAAGACCCGCTCCGGCACCGGGTTCGGCACCCCGCTGGAGGCCGTGACGCCGAAGAAACGCAGCCGCCTGCGGCGGCTGGCGGTGCAGTGGGTGATCGCCAACGGGGTCCTGTTCGACGAGGTGCGGGTCGATGTCGTCGAGGTGCTGAAGGACGAGCAAGGCGGCTACTCGCTCGACCACATCCGGGGGGTCGGCTAGATGCCGCTGGCGCGCACCCATTCGATCGCGCTGGTTGGCGTGCAGGGCCATCCGGTCGAGATCGAGGCGGACATCGAGAACGGGCTCGTCGGCCTCATGCTGGTGGGCCTGCCGGACACGGCGCTTCGCGAGGCGCGGGACCGGATCCGGGCGGCGATCGTGAACAGCAGGGAGAAGTGGCCGAACCGCCGGATCACCGTCGGCCTGTCGCCGGCCAGCCTGCCCAAGCGCGGCAGCAGCTTCGACCTCGGCATCGCGATCGCCATCCTGGCCGCCGCAGGGGACATTCCCCCGGCCCGGGTCAGCGGGCTGATGTTCCTCGGTGAGCTGGGCCTCGACGGCAGGCTGCGTCCGGTACGCGGCGTGCTTCCCGCGGCGGCCGCGGCGGCGGCGGCCGGGTTCGGGGCGGTCGCCGTGCCCACCGAGAACGCACCCGAGGCGTGCCTGGTGCCGGGCCTGCGGGTGGTGGCGGCGCCGAGCCTGGGCGTGCTGCTGGAGTGGCTGCGCTGCCAGGATCCCGTTCCCGGCAGCGCGGGCGCTGTAGCGGTCTTCGAGGGCGGTGCTGCGCCCGGGCCGCCACCGGGCGCCGGATCAGGGGCCGGAACGGGACGCGACTTGGCCGATGTGGTCGGGCAGCCGACGGCACGGCGGGCCGCGGAGATCTGCGCTGCGGGTGGTCACAATATTTTCCTGGTCGGTCCGCCCGGCGTCGGCAAAACCATGCTGGCTGAGTGCCTGCCGACAATTCTGCCCAGTCTGGATATCGAGGCTGCTCTTGAGGTCACCGCTATCCATTCGATCGCCGGGACGCTGCCCTCGGGATGCCCGCTGTTGACCGCGCCCCCGTTCTGCGCGCCGCACCACACCGCGACCAGGGCAGCCATCGTGGGCGGTGGCACAGGTGCCCTACATCCGGGCGCTGCTTCGCTTGCCCACCATGGCTGCCTATTTTTGGACGAGGCTCCCGAATTCTCAGCTGACGTACTGGACGCGCTCCGTCAGCCGCTGGAGTCGGGAGAGATCGTGCTGGCTCGCTGCGGCTTGTCGGCCCGCTTTCCCGCAAAGTTCATGCTGGTGCTGGCGGCCAACCCGTGCCCGTGCGCCAGCGCCGCGACCACCCGCACCGCGTGTTCCTGCACGCCGCTGGTCCGCCGCCGGTACCTTGCCCGGCTGTCCGGGCCGCTGCTGGACCGGGTGGACGTGAAGGCCGAGTTCCTGCCGGTGAGCCGGGCCGAACTGCTGAGCGACCGCAAGCTCACGGAGCCCAGCGCGATCGTGGCCGAGCGGGTGGCCGCGGCCAGGGAACGGATGGCGCACCGGCTGCGCGGTTCCGGCTGGCGGCTGAACGCGGAGATACCCGGCAGGGAACTGCGGCGGCGTTACGCCCCGGCGCACGGAGCGCTGGTGCCGCTGGAACGGGCGATGGACCTGGGTGAGATCAGCGCCCGCGGGGTTGACCGGGTCATCCGGCTGTCCTGGACCGTTGCGGACCTCGGCGGCGTTGCGCGTCCCACGGTGGCGGAGATCAGCTACGCGCTGGGCCTGTGGCTGGGCGTCGTGACCGGTTGACCGGGGTCGCTGCGCGGTCCCGGTTCCGCGTCAGCAGGGCCCGAACCCGCCGCGCCGCAGGCCGTCGAGGAACGCCCGCCATTCGCCCGCCGCGACGATCAGGCTCGGGCCGCCGGGGTTCTTGGAGTCCCGGACGGCCACGACACCGGGCAGGTTGCGGGCAACCTCCACGCACTGGCCGCCGTTGCCCCCGCTGTAGCTGCTCTTCCGCCAGGCGGCGCGGGACAGTTCCACACCCCGGGAGGTCATCCCGCACCTCGTTTCTGCGTCAGGTTTCATCCGAGCTCGGCCGCCGCCCCCGCGATGAGATCGATCGACGCGGCCTTACCGAGTGCCTCGGCGCGCAAATGGTCAAAGACCACTGTATAGCGCCCGATCTCCTCCTCGGCCTCCAGAAACAGGCTGCCGGTGAGGTGCTCCAGATAGACGACGGTCGGATCGGCGGCGTCCGGGAACTCCAGGATCGTGAACGGGCTGATCGGCTGTACCTGAGCGGCGGTGGTGACCGGCAGGACCTGCAGCGTGACGTTGGGGCGCTCGGCCACGTCGATGAGGCGCCGAAGCTGGGACCGCATCACCGCCGGGCCACCGACCTGCACCCGGACCACGCTCTCGGTCAGGACCAGCCACAGGTCGGGCGGCCCGGGCTGGTCCAGGATCCCCTGGCGTTCCATGCGCAGGGCGACCTGCCGGTCGATGTCCTCGGCGCTGCCGGGATAGGGCGCGGCGCGGAGCACGGCCCTGGCGTACTCCTCGGTCTGCAGCAGGCCCGGTATGACCATGGACTGGAAGTCGCGGAACCGTACGGCAGCGGCCTCCAGCCCGACGTACGCCTCGAACCAGGTCGGCAGGGCCCGGCCGTACGTGTGCCACCAGCCCTTCTGGCGGGCCTCGCGTGCCAGCTGGACCAGCAGGTCTGCCCCGGCGCCGGTGACGCCGTAGATCTCGAGTAACTCGCGGACGTCGCCGGGCCTGATGCTGATCCGCCCGGTCTCGATCCGGCTGATCCTGGTGCCGGAGCAGTCCAGGCGGTGGCCGACCTCTTCGCAGGTCAGGTCCGCTTGCTCCCGGAGGCGGCGAAGCTCAATGCCCAGTCGCTTGCGCCTTACGGTCGGGCTTGGGCTGGCGGCCATGACGCCTCCGATCGTTGCGCAATTGCGCAGGTCGCAATTTTTCGCATCATACGGGAACGTATCTTGCCAGTACGCACGATGCTGGTGCATGCTTTAGCGCATGATACCGGCACGAATCGTACGTGAACGTGTCGCTGGGCGCTCCGCCGCACCCGGGCGTGGCTGACCGATCGCGTCGGGGTGGCGCCTGGCCGCTGGAGAGTTACCTGGAACTCGGCGCCTACCCCACGGCCATCCCGTGCGCCCGGCTGCACGCCCGGCTGGTGGTCACCGAGTGGGGGCTTGGCGTTCTCGCCGACGCGGCCGAGCTTGTCGTGTCGGAACTGGTGACCAACGCGGTACGGGCCGCCGACGGGTTAATGCGAAGCACGTACGACGGACGGCGGCGGGCTGGACTGCCGCCCGTGCGGCTGTGGCTGCAGTCCGACCGGCGAAGCCTGGTCGTGATGGTCTGGGACGGAAGCGACCAGATGCCGCGGCGCGCTCCGCCTGACGCGGAGTCCCAGGGTGGCCGGGGGCTCTGGCTCGTCGACGCCCGCAGCGACGAGTGGGGGGCGTTCAAGCGCGAGCAGGCCAGCGGGAAGGTGGTCTGGGCGAGGATCACCCGCGGCTGAGCGGGCAGCTGGCAGTGGCGCGCGCCGCCTGTGGCGCCGTAATGTCGCCGAACGGGCAGCGCTTGTACGTCACGACCTTGGGCGCCTACGGCCCGCATGGCCGGCTCTGGGTCATCGACGTCGCGCGCGCTGAGAGCGGCGCCACGAATACCGCGGTGGTGCGGCACGTGGCCGCGGGCTGCCAGCCGACGCGCGTTGTGGTATCTCCGGATGGCCGCACGGTATGGGTGACGGCTCTGCAGTCCAACGCCCTGCTGGCGTTCTCGGCGGCCAATCTTGAATCCGGTCCGTCCAACGCGCTGAAGGCGGCCGTGCGCGTTGGGTCGGAGCCTGTCGGCCTGGTCCTCGTCGATGGGGGCCGGGTCGCGCTGGTCGCGAACTCCAACCGTGGCCTGGTGGCCGGTACCGGAAGCACCCGACCGCAGACCGTCAGCGTGGTCAGCACCGTCGCCGCCCTCGACCACCGGTCTGCTCTCCTAGGCGCCGTCCGGGCTGGCCTGTTCCCCCGAGACATCACCTTCGACCAGGCGACGGGCCAGGTGCTGCTGGCCAACTTCGACTCGGAAAGCGTTGAGGAGTTCCCGGAGCCTGCGGTGCCGTGATCGGGTTCGCGTGACTCCCCAGGGCAGGCGCATCTGCTCGCGGCTAGCACCTGGTGCCGACAGATTGGCGGGGGTTGTGCACATCCAGGCCGGTGCTGGCGTGCTGGTCCACAGGGGACGGGCCGC
>Ga0335074_10005249_pt1 | contig 17920 bp, 10 predicted proteins | sample Lox_Sample_23_FD_206715 | JGI IMG/M metagenome (GOLD analysis project Ga0335074, IMG submission 206715) | Soil microbial communities from Loxahatchee National Wildlife Refuge, Florida, United States - Lox_Sample_2.3 | ecosystem: Environmental > Terrestrial > Soil > Wetlands | place: USA... | reverse complement strand
CAAGTCCGTTGCGCAGTTTACAACGGGACACTTGGTTCCGGCTTCGGTCAACGGTTCGAACCCGTCGGCCGTCCAGATGCAGCTGTCGCAATCGCCGCGTGATCCCACCAGTTTCTGGACACTCCCCGATGGTCCCGGGTTTGTCCAATATCTGGACAATATCCGCGCCCAGATATGGTTGGATAATCCTGTACGCCCGTTGACGGTCTGTACGCTGTTGCCAATGCAGCGGCGGCCACAGTGCGATGTACTCCGCAACCCAGGGCCTGAACCAGGTGCTACTGCACGCTGGCCAGCAGGGCCTTGCCGTCGTCCAGCGTCAGGCCGAGCGGGTCGCGGGTCGAATGGGGGTCGGTGCTGCCACCGCGGGCAACGTCGTGGGTCTGCCTCATTCCATCGGCGCCGCTCAGTTCGATCGTCACCTGCCATTCCATTTCTGCCCCCGGTCTTGCATGCTCCGATGTTAGCACCCCGTGTTTGGGACGGTCTCTGGAACGCAGCTCAGCCTTTTGCCAAGATTGCATAGCGGTGCGGCCGCAGCGGCGGTAACTTTGGGGCTAATACACTGCAAACTCTTCACGGTCTATTTGGCAGCGACTGACCTGTGGGGTGGTGAATCACGCCTCCGGTCGGGGAGGGATGTCCTGCGATGCAAATACCTGACTTTATATGTCGTCAGGCGTTTAGAGCGCCAATCACGGTTCAAGCGCCGTGAGCGCACAATTCCAAGCGGTTGGCGTGATCGTACTGCTCATCGGAGCAGCCTATGGCGATCAACATTCTCTGGTGGCCGCGCATTGGTCAGAAGATCGCCGGATTATCGGCCAGCTAGACCAGGACGATGGGTGCTATATTGATGTAATAGTGGACAATGTGCCGTTTCGTATGCTGGTGGACACTGGATCTAACGACCTTGCATTTAACCGTAGCCATCTGGAGAAACTCGGTCTCAATAAGAAAGGGCTCACCTACAGTGAAGCGATCGACACGTCCAATGGCACAATACAGTCGGCGCCTATTGTAGTACACGAACTGCGCATCGGTGGTTTTGTCCTGCACGATTTGCAGGCCATGGTCGATTCCGAGGGTACGGACGAGCCGTTGCTCGGCATGTCGGTGATCAAATACATGCAGCTTGAAATAGGCCGCAACGGATGCGAACTGCGCTGGTGATGCGTTGCGCGATTGGGAGATCGTGCGCTTGCTCCACGAGTGGTGCGGGAGGTCACGCATAGGGGCGAGGCTTGCATCCGGCTGCCGCTCAAGGGCTATGGCAACTGGTGCTGTGGGGCCGCATCAGCGTCCCACCCTCCGCGTGCTTGTCCGATCCGGTCAAGGTCCGGGATGGATCCTGGTAATCTTCGACCCTTCCAGACCCAGACCGGCCATCAATCCCTTTTGTCCGAATGGAAACGCGTACACGTCCTGGCTGAGGGTTGTGCTGGTCAATGTCGCGGCCTTGCCCTTGTCCACGACGACCACGCTCGGACCGGATCCGATCGCCCAGCCGTCACTCTTGGAGAGATAATCCAGCGCTCCCTGGTTCATAAAGAACAAGGCATAGCTGAACGCCTGGCCGCCGGCCTGAAGACCGAATGATGCGGCGGAGATGTTATAGTACGCTGTGGTCTTGCCATTCACCAGCAGCGCTCCGTTGCCGCTTTGGCCGCCTATGATGAAGCCGCCTTTGTAGATGCGGGGAAACACCAGGATGGCGGTCGCACGAGCGCCAAGCTCACGCGCTTTGGTACTTTCCGCGTAAAGCTGGTGCAGCGCCTGGTTAGCTCGCCGGCTGATATCGCGTGCCGATGCCGCATTGGCACGGTTCGGATGTATAGCAGCAGTACTGGATACGAGCGCGACGAGTGACAGAAAGGCACGTCTCGTACTGATCATTGGTGTTCCCCGTTGTCACGCTGATCTGTCGGGCCTGACCGCCCTCACTGCCGCGCCATGGCGATGCGGATAGCTTCCTCCGGCGAGACAAGATGATCTGCACTCTCGGCCGCGTCAGCGATGGCGAGTTGCACCCCCCTGACCTGGCCGTTGAAGGCATTGCCGCGTGGCCCATAATCTGGGGACACTGGGGCTCCGCTGTCCTCGCCGACGTCGCAGCCGTCATCGGCGGAGAAGATCATCGCCAGCGTCATGGGGATATCCCCTTCGCCAACCGGCTTGCCGTCAACGTAGAGCGTCGCCTTGCCGCCCTTGCCCAGGCCGCCACCGGCATAGGCGAACTCCATGCGCACCTGGTGTTCGCCGGCGGGCAGCTTGCTCGCGGCCTCGACATAGAAATGCTGCACACCACCCAGGTTGTAACAGTATTTGAGCTTGCCGGCCTTGGCGTACAGGCTCCAACCGCCGATGTTTGCACCCTGGGCGATGATCACGCCCTCGGCGTCAACTTCCGGCACCACGATTTCAGCGGTGACCGAGTGGGATTTGTTCTTGATGCTGAGGACGCAGTTCTCGGACAGTCGGCCCATGCCAGGGAAGAGAAGCTGGGTCTTCCCCTTGATCAGCACCGGCCGCCCGGCAATGTCCGGGTTCATGCGTCTTGCGAGGTCGTCGTCCATCGGCAACACGTTGTAGCGCGTGGCTTCGATCAGCCACAGGCGCTGCAATTCATGCAGCTTCTCCGGCATTTGCCCGGACAGGTTGTTGCTCTGGCTCCAATCCTTTTCCGTGTCGTAGAGTTCCCAGACGTCGTCGTCGAAAGCAGGGGTCTTCTCGCCGATGAGCAACCAGGGCGTCTTGTGCCGCGTCACCGCGGTCCAGCCTTTGTGGTAGATGCCGCGATTGCCGAACATCTCGAAATACTGGGTCTCGTGTCGTTCCGCCGCGTGGGCGTTGTTGAACGAGTAAAGCATGCTGACGCCCTCGATGGGCCGCTGCGGCACGCCGTTCACCGAAACCGGCTCAGGCAGCCCGGCTGCTTCGAGGATCGTCGGCGCGACGTCGATGACGTGGTGGAATTGCCACCGCATCTCGCCCCTGGTGGCGATCCCGTTCGGCCAGTGGATGATGGTTCCGTTACGTGTGCCACCCCAGTGCGACGCAACCTGCTTGGTCCACTGGTAAGGCGTGTCCATGGCGTGCGCCCAGCCGACCGCATAGTGGTTATAGGAGTCCGGGCCACCGAGCTTGCCGATCCGGGCGTTGAGGAATTCCGGTGTCTCGACCGCGGCCATGCCGTTGAAGTTCAGCATCTCGTTGAACGTGCCGTGCAGCGTGCCCTCGGCGGAGGCGCCATTGTCGCCGATGATGTAATAGACCAGCGTGTCGTCGAGGATACCGAGCTTGTTCAGGCCATCGACCAGGCGGCCGACGTGATGATCGGTGTACTCCAGGAAGCCGGCATAGACTTCCATTTGCCGGCGCAACACCGGTTTCAACGCCTCCGGCATGTCGTCCCAGGCCGGGATTTCCTTGTGGCGGGCCGTGAGCTGGCATTCTGGCGGAATGACACCCAGCGTCTTTTGCCGCGCGAAGATCTCGTCGCGGAGCTTGTCCCAGCCCTGGTCGAACTTGCCCTGGTACTTGTCGGCCCACTCCTTCGGCACGTGATGGGGGGCGTGCGTGGCGCCGGGCGCGAAGTAGACGAAGAAAGGCTTGTCGGGAGCCAGCGCCTTCTGCTGCGAAATCCAGGCCATGGCCTTGTCGGTCATGTCCTCCATGAAGTGGTAGCCCTCCTCGGGCGTCTTCCTGGGATCAATCGCCGTGGTCCCTTCATAGATGGTCGGGTACCACTGGTTCGTCTCGCCGCCGATGAAGCCGTAGAAATACTCGAAGCCACCGCCGCCGGTCGGCCAGGCGTCGAAGGGTCCGACCGGGCTCGTCTCCCACACCGGCACTTCGTGGCACTTGCCGAACTGCGCCGTGGAGTAGCCGTTCAGCTTCAGCGTGCGCGCCAGCGGCGAGATGGCGTTGGGCAGCACCGAACTGTAACCCGGCGAGCCGGTGGCGATCTCGGTAATACCGCCCATGCCGGCGGAATGGTGGTTGCGCCCCGTCAGCAGCGCCTGGCGGGTCGGCGAGCAGAGGGCGGTCGTGTGGAAGCGATTGTATTTCAAGCCGTTCGCTGCCAGCTTCTCCGCGGTCGGCGCCTGACAGGGACCGCCGAAGGGGCTCGCGGAGCCAAACCCCGCATCGTCCAGTAGAATGAGCAGGACATTAGGTGCGGACTTGGGGGGGCGTAATTGCTCAATCGGCGGGAACATCGTGTCCGGATCTTTTGCGTCATAGGTGATCAGGCCACGGCGCCCAGTGTTCGGCATCGGCAGGTGGGATCGGAGGTTCCAGTCGTCGCTGTTCATGATCTCGGATCCTTTGTGCAGAGGCCGGCACGAGCGTTCATCGGCGCAGTCCTGAGAAATGCGCCCGGGGGCAACAGTCAGCCGCGTGCCATAGGCGAGCAGCTGCGCACGCTGGTAACGAATTTGCGCCACGCGCTACTATGCGGAATTGGCATACAGCCTCGGGAAATCGCGGCGTGGGGCGTCCGGCTCCAGGCGGCGCGAACGATACTGACGACCTCGACCGCGCGATCCACCAAGCCGTCAGCGACCTGAACGACGAGCGGATGGCCTTTCCGTTGGCCGAGCAACGCATCCCTGCATCGCGGCGCCCACGTAGAGGCATTCGGCCAGGTGCTCTGCCGGGTACGACCCGTCGAACACCGCGTCGGCCAGGGCGAGGCCCTCACCCGCCTGCATGGCGCACAAACGCGAGAGCGCCTGCCTCGCCGCCTCGGGAGCGTCCGCCACGTCGAGTTCACTGCAGAACCGATCGAGGATATGCGCGAAATCCTCGCCGTCCGACAGGTCTTCCTTGGACAGCAGCGGCATCCGGTGCGCGAGGCGCAGACCGGTTCGCTCCTGGTCGGGCGTGCGCGCGACCGGAACCGAGTACTGTACCCTGTGCTGCGCTTCGGCGATGCGCGAGAGGAACATCAGATAGGGACCGAGCGGATTGCCTGCCGCCAGCGCCGCGAACCGCTCCACGCGGACCCCGAACAGCCGATCGGGATCGGCCAGGGGGCCTGGTTCAGCTGCCTTATTCTTCAGCCACAGTTCTCAAGAGTTGGTATCGGGAGACAGAGACATGCTGTCGTGGGTAGAAGCACAAGAAACGCCGATAATCGCCCTGTTGGTGTTTGCGTTTTGCTACTTGCTAGGCGCCTTCATGTTTGTCATCGCAGCGTTCATCTCGCGGTCGGAAGCCGCTCGGGACCTGAGTGCGACGACACCTGCGATGATGACCCCGCTTGGCGTAGTTATCGGTCTCGTCATTGCGTTCTTAGCCGCGCGCGTATGGTCGAATATGGATCATGCTCATGCTTACGTCGCTGAAGAAGCGAGCGAGATCAGAGAAGCAGCGCTACTGACTGACATTCTACCCCCGGAAGTGAGAACAGCGGTCCACGGCGATATCAAACATTATCTCGAGTTTGTCGATGCTGAAGACTGGCCGGCCATGCTTCAGGGACATGCAAGTCTTAGACGACTACCGGAGGGCCTGCCGGACGCGCTGAAGACGCTGCTAACCTTTGTCCCGCAACAACCCGGTCAAGGGGTCGCGCAGGAACATGCGGTGCGTGCGATCGAAGGTGCGCTACAAGCCCGGCGGGATCGAATCGTCCTCAGCGAGGCGGCAATTGCGCCGGTACAGTGGCTCGTCATTGTCCTGCTTGACGCACTTATTCTGCTGACGATTGCCATGCTCCATGTTGGCCGACACATAACGACAGCCATAAACCTGTTTATATTTTCGACGGCTGTGGCTGCTTGTATTGTTCTGCTCATGATCAATGACCGCCCATTCACATCAGGTGGCATAACAGTACGGCCGATCCCGCTGCAGGAAATCCACTTCTAATAAATAAACTTCCGCCTTCCATCGCGCTCACCCAGTTGCCAGCCTTGCTTGGGGTCCCGGGCGGCGGGCGCAATTTTGCCGAACGGCTGCTGACGCTCGGCAGCCAGCTTGGTGCAGTCAACATGGTGACGCTGACGATCGGACTTTCCGCACTTGTGGTGCGGTGAGCGATGGCTGCCGGGCCGTCCGGTCGCGCTCGCCGTTGTCGCGCTCTCCACCGCGAAATGCGCTGCCACGTTTGGGAACTACGAAACACGAGATCCTGGCTTGCGAGGGGGCAACGTCAGCCGCGATCAAGCCTTCAGAGCGGCAGGCATCGCCATCCTGTTCAGTGCCTGGAACACATCAACCGCTCCACCCATTCCCTTCGCCACCATGTGGTCGATCGGTGACCGGCGTGCGAACGGGGGCGCTGACCTTGCCCGCCGTACGCTCAGTCTCGCGCCGTCCGACAGCCTGCCGGTTTGCTGGAATCGCATAGCGGACTGGCAAGACGCCATGTTCAAAACAGCGGGGATGCCGATCGGCCCGGCGAGTGGCATCATAACGCTGCGGCATCGGGTGAGGCCGGATCAACGGGCGGCCACGCGCCGGGTCAGGAAGAACCATGACCAGGGAAACGTCGAAGGCGATTGGCTACCTGCGCCGCCGTGCGATCTTGCAGGTTGTTGCTGCCGGCGGGCTCTCAGCCGCGCTGCCCGGGTGCAGCCCGCCCGGGCGTGGCCCCCCGGTTCCGCTGGGCCGAACGACGCAGGCCAGTGTTCTGGGGGTCCCGAACGAACGTTTCTTCCCTTTCTACGGGACGGAACCGCTAGAAGCTGAATTTGCAGCTGCGGCAGACCGGCTGCGGCGAGCACAAGGCCTGGGTCCGGGTGCGATACTGCCTGAGGTGCAGCTACTGGCGGTGTCAGGTGGCGGCGAGAACGGCGCTTTCGGTGCGGGGGTGCTGTGCGGCTGGTCGGATTATGGCAACAGGCCGGTATTCGAACTCGTTACCGGCGTCAGCACGGGGGCGCTCACTGCCCCTTTTGCCTATCTCGGCTCCAGCTACGACTCTCAGCTCCGCGCTGTCTATACAGAGCTGAAAGCATCCAACGTACTCGAAACGCGTGGCCTCACCGCCGCAATATTCAACGACGCAATGGCGGACAACGCCCCGCTATTCAAGACCATCTCTATCTATCTCACCGATGCGATGCTTACCGCCCTGGGAAAGGCGTATGAGGAGGGGCGGCTGCTACTTATCGGGACGTCAGACCTCGACGCCCAAACTCCCGTAATTTGGAATATCGGCGCCATTGCCGCGAGCGGGCATCCGCGGGCGTTGGACACAATCCGGCGCATCCTCCTCGCCTCCGCGGCAATTCCCGGTGCATTTCCGCCGACTCTGTTCGATGTATCGGTTAATGGGGTCAGGTATCAGGAGATGCATGTGGACGGCGGAGCGTTCGCGCAAGCCTTCCTTTACCCCGCTGGCGTAACACGACAACGGCGCGCACACATGGAGGGAGGTCGGCAGGTAGTACCGGCACGGGCTTTTGTCATCCGTAACGGTCGTCTCGATCCGGATTGGGCTGCCACCGAGCGAAGCACCATGGGAATCGCTTCACGGGCCATCTCAACGATGATCGCGGCCAGCGGTATCAACGACGTCATTCGAATGTACAACGCGACCCGGCGCGACGGCATCGATTTCAACCTGGCGTATATCGGTTCCGATTTCACCCAGAAGCTGCCGGCACCCTTTGACCAGGGCTACATGCGCGCTCTCTTCGACTATGGCTATCAGCGTGCCCGCCGTGGCTACGAGTGGGCGAAGCAGCCGCCGGTGATGTAGGCTCGCACGGCCCCGATTGGGGCGGTTGCGGGCCGCCGCTTCCGCGCGCGAATTGGCGGTGATCGCGCTTAGACGAATGATTCGTCTCGCCATCGGCGCCGCAATGGCTGGGCAATCGCCGTGCTGTGGCCGGCGCAGTCTGCATTACAGGTGTGTTGGTCGCGGCAAGCGCCCGAAATCGGGTGGGGGGATCCGGCGTTCCGAAGCCGCCTCATAAGCCGAGGCGATCTGTAGCAACACGTCCTCCCGGCCCGGTTCGCCGCGAAATACCAGTGAGAACGGCAGACCCGGCTCCGGCAACGGTGTGGCGACATCGGAATGCACCATTTCGTAGCGCCTGCGATCGGTGCTGAGACGGAAGACCGGGTCATACGCCGTGGTGACATAGCCCGCCGGGATCAGCACCTCGGTCAGACCGGCGTTTGGTCCATACAGCGTCTCCGGCAACAGATTTGCCGGATGGCCTGGTTCATGCGCACCGCCGATCTTGCCAGGCACCAGCGGCGTATGCAGGCGCACCAGCGCATCCAGCTGATTCTCCAGCAGCACCATCATGTCTACGCGCCGCAGCAGCTCGCGCAGCATGATGCGCTCGTTCACGCCCTGCCTTTGGCCGGGCGGGTTACGCAGGTCCGCCACGTCTTCCCAATTTCGGAACGCTGCGCGCCCGTCATCGCCCCAGAACTTCGAGCGTTCGTTCAGCGCAGCGAAGTCGGTCAGCGTCTCGGTGAACCCGCGTGCCTGCCAGTCGGCCGCCCTCCGCGACAGGTATTGCGGGATATGGAAGCGAAACGCCATCGCCAGCTCCTGCTGCTGGATGGTGGCGATGTCGAGATTGGCTGGCGGCGGGATCCGGGCCTCCGCCATCCCGAGGCAATAATCGATCGGTCGCATGCGGCCAGAGCCGAACACTTTGCCGGGCATGAATTCGGTCGGCAGGATGGCAGCGGCAAAATCGGGGAACAGCGGCTGACCTTTGGCGTCCAGACGGAACAGGATGTCTGGCATGAATACCGGCACCAGCCGCGCCAGGGCGGTGCGGAAATCGGTGCTCATTTGCTCAAGTTCAGGATCAGGGGCCCATAACGGATCGCGCGATTCCACCAGCGTGGCGCCCAGGTGACGGTGTAGCATGGCTTTGATTTCCGCCACCGCAGCCGGAACGATCGGCAGGCGGGAGGTGTGGCCGGGCGGCACCACCATCGATTCACGAATCACGCCGATACGCCTGCCACGCAGCGCACCGGGGGCACCGGAAGCGCAGGCATAGGCGACATATGGCGCCGGCCGCGAGGCCGGCCGCGGCACCGTGGTGTAAACGTCGCGCGGGTCGTAAGTGCCGCTTGCCGGGTCGGCGAGCGCATCCAGTATCCTCGCGCAGTCAGCGATGCCGCGCGCATGGATACCGCTGCGGTCGCAATAGATGTCCGCACCGATCGCGCCGCCGTCGAAGCCGAACATGCCCTTGTGCATCAAGATCAGCGCGACCGCATTATGATTGGACGGCCCGCGGCAGGAGGCGCGGGTTTCCTCGCCCAGCGCGCACATCACCAGGTTGGTGCTGACCGCAACCGCCGAACCAGAGCTGGAGCCGAGCGACGCGGAGCGGGTGGTGTCGTAGGGATTGGCGGGATTGCCACCCCAGGTGCTGCGCTGGTAGCCCAGTGTGGAGGGCAACACTTGGTCCGGTACATGCCGCCCGCCCGGGTCGCCCGCGCGGCCGTTGTATTCGGTGCACACCGCCTTGGCGAAGATAATGGCGCCCTTGTTGCGCAGCGTCTCCACCAGCATGTGGTCGCGCGCCGGCACGTCGATGTCATACGACGCGTCGCCGCCGCCGGTGGAGCGCATGTCCTTGGTGTCGAATGGATCTTTGAAGGCGAACACCACGCCATACATGGGCAGTTTCGCCAAGTCCGGATTGCGGCCGTACGCTGCGTCGAGTTCTGCCGCGCGCTCCAGCGCGTCCGGAAGGTGGCGGAAGGTTTCGCACATCGGTGGTGCGCCGGTTGGCAGCGGGCCCTCCGATGGGTGGCGGTCGAAGTTGCCGCGGCAGGTGACGGAGCGCTCGCCTCGGATGTTCAGTGTGGAGAGTGCATTGACCTGCCCGGCTTTAGGGATGCCGACGATCATGCCGTATTGCTGGTGCACCGAGGGATCGGAAGCGGTCGGCTCCATGCGGCCGAACTCCAGCGGCGGCCCTTGATACTGGTCGAGATCGGGCAGCACATCGGCGGCCGGCACGGTCTGTGTGGGAAAGCGCAGCGGCGCCATGCCGCGAATCGCGCCCGGCCCACCAGGCACTGGTGCGCCGTCGCGCGTGACCAACACGCTGGCCACGCCGTTATAGGCGCGCACCCGATCGATGTAGCCGCGTATGACCTGAACGCAGGTGATCCGGCCGTCCCGAATCGCCTGGTGCAGTTCGTCGATGGTGGCCTCTTCCAATTGGAAGGTGGCGGCTTCGTGCGGTTGCGGCATGCGTGGTTCCCTTAGCCCTGGTCGTGTCGACGTGGCAGGACGGCCGGGGCAAAGCTCCGCCTCCGCCGCGTTGGTTGCAGCCCGCCTTTTGCGCCAGGTACCAGGCCCAGTATCTGCGCGGCCGTCCAGATCACAATGCCATCTTGCCCCAGGGCATGGTCGTACAGCGCCTTGAGATACATGACTGCAGAGAGGGCGGCTGTGTTGCTCCAGCAAGCCGCCTACGTACCCGGCGCTGGAGCTGTTGCTATCCGCGCGCTGCCCTGGCGGTCGGCCCCGACTCTGTCACGCTCAAGCGGTTACACCAGGACCTGTACTGCTCTTGGCCTGGCCTCTGTCGTGCGTGTCCTCCGTGGGCAAGGTGAATTGGAAGGTCGCGCCATGGCCGTCGTTTGCACAGGGCCACAACTGTCCTCCATGCGCCACAATGATCGAGCGGCTGATCGACAGCCCCATCCCCATCCCCTCCGTCTTGGTCGTATAAAACGCCTCGAAGATCCGCCCCAGGGTTTCCGCAGTCAGCCCGATGCCGGTGTCTTGGACCGAGACGAGCACCATGCCAACCTTGTGCGAGCCCGACCTGATCTGCAACTCCCGGGGCCGACCCGCCACCTCTTTCATGGCTTCGATCCCGTTCATCACCAGGTTGAGGATAACCTGTTGCAACTGCACGCGGTCGCCGCGCACCGGCGGCAAGCCGGTAGCCAGTTCTGTACGCACCAGCACGGCGTGGCGGCGCGCTTCCGATTCGACCAGGGCAAGCACCTCTTGGATTGCGTCGTTGAGGTCAAGCGCGGACGTAACCGGAGGCGATTTCTTGACCAGCGAGCGGATGCGGGTGACGACTTCACCAGCTCGGTTGCTGTCGCGGATCATGCGGTGCAGACACGCCCGCGCCTCATCGAGATCGGGCGGTTGACGGTCCAGCCAACGCAGGCAGGCACTGGCGTTGGTGGCAAGTGCGGCGAGCGGCTGGTTGATCTCATGTGCAATCGAGGCGGTCAATTCTCCGACGGTCATTACGCGCGTCAGATGAGTCAGTTCCGCCTGTGCCTGACGTAGCGCTTGCTCGGCCTGCTTGCGCTCGGTCAGGTCCAGCACGAAGGAGACACCCCGGCTTCCCGATTCATTGAAGCTCGTCGCGCCGACCAGCACAGGCACACGGCTGCCGTCTTTCCGGAAATACTCCTTCTCGTAGGGTTGCAAGCGCCCGGTCAGCCTGATCTCCGGCGTCCATCGTTGTTCGTGGCGCCGCAGCCATTCCGCGGGCGTTAGATCCGTCCAGCGAAGCCGCCCGGCGAGGAGATCCTCGCGGTCGTATCCCACGATCTGGAGAAAGGCGTCATTGGCCTCAAGAACAGGACCGTCATGCTCCCAGATGAAGATCCCGACAATATTGGCTTCGACCAAGCGGCGGATCTTCGCTTCGCGTTCCGCGAGCTCGTGGTACAACTTGGTATTCTCCAGCGCGATCGCGGCCTGTGATGCGACCAGCCGCAGCACCGAAATTCGGACCGGGGTGAAAACGCGCGGCGCCAGACTGTTCTCGAGGTAGAGCACGCCAATGAGCTTGCTCTGGTTGATCAATGGCAAGCAGAGGATTGACAGCACCTGGTGTTGCCGGATGTAAGGATCCGCGGCGAACGCGGGTTCGGTCTCGGCATCGTCGAGGATCACGGTCTCCTGCGTGCGAAGAACGGTCTGGACGACCGTCGCCGGCACCATCGCTGTGGTCACAGGCTGGTCGTGCAGGGATACGACAATTGTATCCTCACCCGTTACCGCTTCGGCAGCGATCCGCGGCTCGGTTCCCTGTGCAACAATCAGCAAACCACGCTCGGCGCCCGCCTGCGCAATGGCCGTGCGCATGAGCATGTCGAGCATCTTCTCCAGTACGATCTCTCCCGACACCGCTTCCGACACCTTGATCACAGTCGCGAGGTCGAGGTGTTCGACCGGAGTCCCGATTGTGGGCGGCGGCCCTGGTACTGGCTCTTTTTCGGTCAGTTGCGGATAAAGCCGATCGAGTTGCTGCACCTTCCCATCAGCGCCCCAGCGCAAATAGCCGTAGCGGGCGTCCTGCAAATACACACGGGCAATCTTTTCGAAGCCACGCGCCGCGTAAAAGCGCGCCGCGAGTTCGTTGGCGAGTGCCTCATTGTGAACAAACTCATTGGCGCGGGCCGATTGGATGGCTTGTTCGTAGAGGTGCGCGGCATCAAGATCGCGGCCCTCCAGGCGGGCGATTTCGGCACCGACCAGGGCTGCGCGGTTCTCGAAATTCTCCGGACAATCCGCGGCCCAGAGCTGGAGTTGCCTGTAATGTGCAGTGACAGCGTCCAGGGTTGACTGGCGTTCGTCGTCCGCCGCGGAATCGACGGAGGCAGCTTGAGACAGCGCGCCGTAGAAGTGATATTCCGCCGTTTCGAGCTGCGAAGACGCGATCCACAACAGCCGTTGCGCTCGCGACGAGGCGTCTATGGCCGCCGCATAGTCCCCGGCAAAAAAGCGCGCCTGCAGCTTGCGGGTCCAATAGAAGAACTCGGCAAGAGCCAGATCCGGGTTGGCGGCCAAGTGGCGCTCGATCCGCGACTCATCAAAATGCGTATCGTCGAAGGAGCCAAATGTCAGCGTCAAGCCGCGCAGCGTCCGGATCAGTCCGAGCTGGATGGCAATTCGTTCAATGATAAGCCCGAACCGCGCCCTCTCCGCAAACGCGAGGCCATGCTCGGCTTCGCGTTCCACATCGGCAAGCGGATCGCCCGCCATGAGCAGGTTCGTGTTCAACTGGTTGCCGCAGTAGGCGGCGTAAGTAAGGTCGCCGATTGCGTTTGCTGCCTCGAACGCGCGGCGCAGCAAATCGCGGCCGTCCCGGACATGTCTCGTCCAGGGCAGTACGCCATAGGCGAAGTCTAAATAGGTCCTGGCCTGGAATCGCTTCAGTCCGCGTCCTTCGACCAGGTCATAGCCCAGCTGACCGAAGCGATACAGGGTCTGATAGTCGCCGAAGCGCGCGCCGGCGGTCTTCGACAGCCGTACATAGGCGATGCACGAAGCATCGCTGTTGCCGCGCTCTAGGCTGAGATTGACTGCCCGGCAGGTGACCAGGAGAAGCAGGTTCGCATCCGTATTGAACGCCGGTGGCCCCATTTTGGTCAAGACGTCCAGCGTCGCGAGGGAGGCTGGGTCGCTCATCAAAGGCAGCTCGATCAGAGACTCGATGGTGCGGCTGCCAAGCTGCGACCATATCCGCTCGTACTCGGGGCGTGCTTCCTCGTCCGTCGGATGCGGCGACCAGTCGACGCCCAGGTGCCGGAGATAATCGAGACCAACGCTAACGGCGCGGCTGCTCTGATCGAGGGTCGTGTACAAGTCCACGCGCAAGCATGCGACCGTGGCTCGCTCCACCGTACTAGCGGCTCGGATTGACAGCGCCGCCAGGCGCTGTTCCGCTTCTACCAGCGCGCCGGTGAGGAATTCGCATTCGGCCAGAGCCAGCTCCAGAGCGAAAATGAACTCGTGCCGGCGTTCCCAACAGTCCTCGGCCAACAGGGCCGCAGCGGCGGTGAGATAGATGAGCGCCGATGTGTAGGCGGCCGAAGCCTTCGCGCGCTGGCCGGACGCCAGGTTGAGTTCCGCAAGCTGCTCCCGTTCCTCTGGCGCGGTGATCAGCGCCGCGCCGCGGTTGAGCTGATTGACGATGTTGAAGATCGCCTCTTCCCGCTGCTCCGGTGGCGTCCGCGCCGCCAGCAGTCTGCCAATCTGCAAATGGTTCGCGGCACGCGAGTCGTCCGAAATCAGCGAATAAGCGGCTTCCTGCACCCGGTCGTGGATAAACCGGTAGGTGCCGTCCACCCGCTCAACCAACTCCTGACGGAGGGCTTCCCACAGCATCGCCTCGACCTGCTCCGCTGAGGTCCCGAGCACGATCGCGAGCATCGTGATCTCGCCGTCGTTGCCGAGACAGGCCAGGAGCTGCAGCGCCTTCTGCGTTTCGGGGGGGAGGCGAGACAGCCTGCCGACCATCAGGTCCACCACATTATTGGTGTAACCCTTCGCCCGTATCCGCTCGAGATCCCACTGCCAGAAGGAGGACGCATGATCGAATGCGAGCAAGTCCTCCTCGGCGAGCGCGGATAGAAACTGAGTAGCGAAGAATGGGTTGCCAGCCGTTTTCTCGTGCACAAGCTGTGTCAGCCGCGCGACGCGCTGCGGCTCGCAGCGAAGCGCGTCTGCAATCAACTGCCCGAGGTGCTCCTGGGCCAACGGCGGAGGCGTGATCTCTGCTATTCTTCCGCCGCCGCTCCTGATGGCTGCGAGCTTGCGCATCAGCCGATGCGCCGCATCGACCTCATTGTCTCGGTAGGCGCCAATCAGCAGCAGGTGCTGCACGTCCGCCTGGGTCAGCAAATCCTCGATCAGGTCGAGTGTGGCCGCATCGAGCCATTGCAAGTCATCGAGAAACAGCGCCAGCGGATGCTCTGGCCGCGCGAAGACGCTGATGAATCGCCGGAACACCAGTTGGAAACGCCTTTGTGCGTCTTGTGGCGGGAGGTCGGGGACTGGCGGCTGTTCGCCGATGACCAGGTTCAGTTCGGGGATGAGGTCGGCCATGAGCCGTCCGTTCAGCCCCAGCGCCTCCAGAAGCGTTTCGCGCCAGCGCGCCAGCTCGGCCTCGCTTTTGCCGAGGAGAGGTCGCACCAGGGTCTGAATTGCCTGGACCACCGTCGCATACGGGATGTCGCTCTTGAACTGGTCGAACTTGCCTGAGGCAAAGAGCCCGCGCGACGGCACCAGCGCCTTGTGCAGCTCGTGGACGACGGCGGATTTGCCAATGCCGGAATAGCCCGAGACCAGCACCAGCTCCGGCGCGCCGCCCTTGACCACGCGATCAAACGCGGCGGCCAAGGCATCGACCTCGCGCGCTCTCCCGTAGAGTTTTTCTGCAATCAAGAGCCGGTCTGGCGTGTCGTTTTCACCGAGCGGGAAGTCGTCGATCCGGTGTTGCGCATCCCATGCGGCAACGCAGTGCCGCAGGTCGCTCTCCAGGCCGGCGGCGGTCTGGTAACGCTCCTCGGCGATCTTGGCGAGGAGCTTCATGATGATCCGGGAGATCGGCGTCGGGACATTCCCCAGCCGCTCGCTTGGCGGCACGGGCTTCTTGGCGATGTGGCAATGCACCCACTCCATGGGCTCGGTCGCGGTGAACGGCAGGGTGCCCGTAAGCATCTGGTAAAGTGTGACGCCTACCGCGTAGAGGTCGCTGCGGGCATCGACCGAGCGGTTCATCCGCCCCGTTTGCTCCGGGGCCATGTAGGCCAGCGTGCCGGCGATCACCGTGGGTGGGTTGGGGGCCTGGCGCTGACGCGGCAGGTGCAAGGCGATGCCGAACCCGGTCAGCCAAACAGCGCCGCTCGTCCTGTCCACCAGGACATGCGCCGGCTTGATATCCCTGTGGATGAGCCCAAGCTGATGCAGCCGGGCTACGGCCCCGGCGAGCCCGAGGGCGAGGTGCAGGAATGGTCCCACCGCCATCGGCTGACCCATCAGCCCCTCCAGCAGTTCGCCACCCGGGTCCTCGAGCAGGAGCATGGTCCGACCGCGTTCGCGGACGAGTTCCAGCGGCCGGACGGCCCACGTTCCGTCGAGTTCATCCTTCAGTCCGTATTCGTGCGAGAGGCGCTCCAGGATGTCGGGCGGCGGTGGTTCCGCGGCGGGCAGCAGGGCCAGCACGGCGCGGCGAAAGCCATCGGCGCCCGTGCGCCATCCTCGGCAGAGCACGCGATGTTCGCTGTCCTCCCACAAGACCTGGAGACCGTCATCGCGTTCGCCAAACGGAAAGATCAGGTCCAATTGCCGCACTCCGTCGGCAAGCCGGCTGTGGCCTTCGGTCAACCAAGCTGGCGCACCGGCACATGTTGGGTGTCAACAGCCTGCTACAGGATCATATCAAAGCCAAGGCGACATGACGACGTCCGTCCCTGACAAACTTCGCGCCACCATCGTTTATGGGTGACGCACCACAACAATTTTAGACAATCATTGAATTGCCGGCGCGTCCGGTCACTCGCATTCCCGTCGTGGAATGCGTTCGGCGCGGAGCATTAGACCGGTTCGCTTCTGCCCAAGATTAGGGCTCGAGACGGAATGAACGAGTCGCTTGAGGGGCGCACCGGCTCCCACGTGCCATGGTGCGCGCAGCCTGCCCCGGCGAATTGGCCGGGGGCGCACCATCCACGTCTTTGAAGCCGCAGCACGGAAGTCGTGGATGGCCGGCCTGCGCCGGCCATGACACGGTACCTCGAGTGGTGGGGGCAACACGTTTGTCGATGGGCCGCCGCGAGAAGGGGATCGACGATATCACTGCCGACGTCGATCCGATCGACCGCCGTCCGAGTAATGGGATCGCGGCGGCAACTTGCCGCCTTGTCAAATACCAAGAAGGGATGACCTGATCCGGCCAGTATTTCATGCCATGCTCTCCAGAGGCGCCAGAAAGCAAGGGGGACTCCCTCATGCACGACGTGTCGCGTCCAGCGCTATCCGACCTATCGCCCGAGGAACTTCGGACCAGGGCTGCCGAATATGCCGCAATGGCGACGACGGCGCGGCCTTTCGGGACGGGAGATGCGTTGCGAAAGCTGGCGTCGTCGTTCAATGAATTGGCGGCGGAGAGGGAGGCAGCTGATCGATCAATGCGCTGCTGGCGCGGCGGTCGTTGATTGAGTTGCGCCGGTGGTGGCGGCGGATCACGCCGGCCCGACGCCAGCCCGCCGGCCAAGCTTCATCCGCTCGAGACCACGATGGGCGATACCGTCGAGAAAGCGAGGGCGGCCGAGGTATGGCGAGTCGAGGTCGAGGGTGCACCTACTGCTGCGGTCTGCAAAATATGTATCCGCTAAGGCTCTGAGGCGGAATAAACGAATCAGCCGAGCGACGCACCAGGCTTCCTGTGTCATGGTGCGCGAAGGTGCACCATCCACGTCTTTGCAGCGTCTATCAAGGAAAGCCGTGGATGGCCGGCCTGCGCCGGCCATGACACGGCGAGCACTGCCGCCGCGCGAATGACGCACTTATTTCGCCTCAGGCCCTAAGCCCCCAGATCGGCGAGAAGCTCGTTCGCTACAGTGTTGATGTCGAATTCCGGATGGATCAGCAGACGGGACAAGACGTGGCACTCACCGGCATCGCGGATCAGGAACGCATGCCCGGATTCGGCGATCTCGTACACGAGCTCGAGTGTGCCACCCTCATCGCCAGTTGCCACAATGGGAGATCGTCCATCCTTCAGGGCGGTGAGCAACGTCCGTGCTGCAACGGCCGACATCCTCAGAAGGCCGAGCGTGGCGGAAGATTGCCCCACAGTGTCCGCTACCACCTGGATGGTCATACTCGCTCGTGAGATGGCGGGTTGCTCAGGAATGACCCTAAACGTCAGGGTGAGATCGCTGCCCGATATGTCGATCGGCGTGTGCGGTTGCCGGGTGAGCAGTACTTGGCCTTGGTCAGCGGGTACTGGCGTTGCGTTAGTTGGTATTGGCTCTGCGTTGGGTTCCTCGGCAGGGAAATCAGGGATGGATGCTTCAGGTGGTGCGCCACGGATTGGGGCGAGGGTCATCGAGCTTTTCCTGCTTTACCGACCATTTGGCAGGAGACCACACGGTCACCCGGTTGTCACCCAGCCTTGGGCGACCTCATCATCGGCATCAACGGCAGCGGCCTGAC
>Ga0335074_10005248_pt1 | contig 17922 bp, 14 predicted proteins | sample Lox_Sample_23_FD_206715 | JGI IMG/M metagenome (GOLD analysis project Ga0335074, IMG submission 206715) | Soil microbial communities from Loxahatchee National Wildlife Refuge, Florida, United States - Lox_Sample_2.3 | ecosystem: Environmental > Terrestrial > Soil > Wetlands | place: USA... | reverse complement strand
GAGGGCGTACACGGCGCCTTTGCCTTTGCAGACGAAATGCCGCTAACGGTCCGGCAGGCCGCGTCCTTCCTTGGCGTCAGCCCTCAAACGGTGTATCTTTGGGTTGAGCGAAAGCAGATTCCCCATCTCCGCGTGATGGGCCGAAACGTCCGGTTCCTCAAATCGGATCTCGAGCCCTTCCGCGCCGCATTCAAGCAGGAGGTGGGAAATGGCAAGACCTAGGAAACACGATGGACGTCTCTTTCGAAAGGAGGAATCGAAGTTCTGGTGGATGGATTATCGCGATCGCGCGGGTAAACGCCAGAGAGAATCAACGAACACCGAGGACTGGGAAGAGGCTCAGAAGCGATTGCGCGAGAGATTGCAAGCCCGCGACAGCAACACACTGCCGTTGCTACGCAAAGGCGAACAGCTCACATTCGCGCAATGGTCGGAGCACTTCCTGGAGGCATTTTCGAAGCCGCCCATCCGGGCACCGAAGACGCATCTGTCCTATACCCGGGTGGCAAAGCATCTTAACTCTGGATTTGGGGAGGTCCTCTTGGTCGATCTGACGGCGGATGTGATCGAGACATATTTGCGCCGCCGTTTGGAGCAGCGCGTTCAAATCACGCGGTCAGAGGGCAAAGTCGCTAAAGGGTTCGTCAAACCGAGCACGGTTCATCAGGAGTTTCGAGTGTTGCGGCGGATGTTGAACGTTGCCGTCCGCAAGAAGCTATTGGTGGCGAACCCGTGCTTCGGCGTAGAGTTCCCGGTGCGGGTGAAGGGGCTCTTTCGCCCGCATTACATGACGTGGTCGGAGCAGGAGAAGATCGAGGTCTCCGCTCCGGATTACCTGAGCAACGTGATCCGTATCGTCACGGAAACGGGCCTGCGGATATATAAGGAGCTCGCCCCGATGAAAAAGGAGGACGTGGACTTAGCAAACGCATTCGTGTGGATTCCGGATTCGAAGACTGCGAGTGGAGTTGCCGAGGTACCGTTGACAGAGTTCGCAGTTGAAGCGTTCAGAAAACAGATCGCGATCTCGGGGCCGGGGCCTTACCTGTTTCCCAACCCAGACAACCCATCCGGCTATCAGGCCAGCTTCAAGAAGGTCTGGGCGACGACGCTTCGGAAGGCGGGAATTCCTTACTTCCGGATTTACGATCTACGATCGACGTACGCGACTCGCTTGAGCGCCGGTGGCGTGGCCGATGAATGGGTTACGCAGCTCCTGCGCCAGGGTGACGCGAAGGTGTTCAAGAAGTACTCACAGATGAAGCTGCAGATGAAACGCGAAGCTCTCGCTAAGCTGAATCGCAAAGCGAACGACCAGGGGAGTTCTGGCACAGGAGAGGCCGCGTGAAGGGGTTTTGGCACAGTTTTGGCACAGTTGGAGCTCAAATGGAGAGTCCTGAGGTTGGAACATTCGGGGAAGTCTTTTGTTTTCAGAGAAGTTATGGAGCCACCCGCCGGGATCGAACCGGCGACCTGCTGATTACGAATCAGCCGCTCTACCAACTGAGCTAGGGTGGCCCGCGTCTTTGATAATACCGCGATAATACGGGGCGCCGAAACTGCTGCCGAACCGCCAACGATCCGGCTCACCTCGCATTCGGGAGCAGGCCTTGTTCCACGAGCACGGGCGGCCTGCGATGGTGCGTGGCCTGCTCATACGCGTAAGCCCAGCCGAGCAAATCTCCGTCTTTCCACAGCCGGGTGGAGATTTCCAAACCGAACGGAAGGCCGCTGGGGTAAAACGTACCCGGCACCACCACCGCGGGAACGCCGATCATGTTCACCCATCCGGTGTCGCTGTGCGGGCCGCCGCTGATCTTGCCGTCCTGCGGCATGGTTTCATCAGGCGGCGGCATGGAGGCCGCGGGATACACGAATCCGTCCAGGTGCATTCGATCCAGTGTTTCGGTATAAGCTTCGAGCGCTTTTTGGCGCGGTGCGATCACGTTAGCTTGCGCTTGCGGATCAGTTTCGAAGACGGCTTGCGCGACCGTGCGGCGATCCTTCGGCGCGTCCGGATCCTTGCCTCCGATAATGGTCGCCGGGAGCGGAGAGCCGACCACCTTTTGATATTCCTCGGCCGAGTGATATTGGGGCGGACCGAATTCTGCCAGGAATTTTTCCGTACCTTCGCGGATATAGGGAACCGTGCCAACGCGAGCTACGGTGACGGCGAAGGTATCGGGAAGAATGGAATCGTCGAAGACTACGGTCGCGCCAGCGGCGCGCAGGCCATCCAGAGATTTCATGAAAGCCTCGCGCGTCTCAGGCCGGAGGGGGAGTCGAGCAGCTTCGGTTTCCTTTTTGACTTCGGCCGGCGATTCAGGGGCGGGCATGCCCTGGAAGGGGATCCCTGCGCCATCAAGGATAAACTTGGGGACACCGAACCGTTTGCCTTTTAGCGCGTCTGCCTTCAAATATTGCGTATAAGGACCGGGCTGAGCCTTGGCGGCAGAGCCGACGGTGCGCGGATCGAGCGGATCTTCGCCGGCCATGACCCCGAGTGCGATGGCGGCATCGGTCACGTCGCGAGCGATTGGTCCGGTGTTATCGAGCAGCCAGTCGAGCGGGGCGATGCCAGCGATACTCACCAGTCCGCGTGTGGGGAAAACGCCCACCACCGAGCTTGTGGATGCGGGCATCCGGATCGAGTTGCCGGTGTCGGTTCCATTACCGAGCACTGCATAATTCGAAGTGACGGCTGTGACGGTGCCGCCGGAAGACCCACCGGGGCTGAAGCGCACGTCATAGGCATTGCCAGTGCGGCCGTAAGCGGTGCTGCGGTTGGTGTCGCTGGCCGCAAAATCCGGCATGTTGGTCTGGCCGATGATGATGGCGCCAGCAGCGCGAAGCTTGGTGACGATGGTCGCGTCTTTGGGCGCCACCAATTCGTGGCCGGGAATCATATAACCCTTCCATCCGTCGGTAGTGATCAGGCCCTTGATGCTGGTGTTGGCCTTCGTGACGATTGGAACGCCCCAGAGCGGACCGCGCACGAATCCGGCGCCGCCTGCTTTGGCATCCGCATCTTCACGCGCCGCGGCTGCAAGAGCGCCGGACTCATCGAAGTTCTGCACCGCGCGATAAATCCCGTTGTACTTCCGCGCGCGCGCGATGTGCCAACGCACCACATCAGTAACGGTGTACTTATTGCTTTTGTAAAATGCCTCCAACTGCGGGATCGTGACCTCCATCATGTCGCGATCCATGGCTTGCTGGGATGCGGTTTCCCCGGCCGATGAAGTGGTGGCGGGCGCTCGGGAACAGGCGGCCTCAAACGTAGCGGCCACAAGCAGGAGAAGATAAAATTTGGAAGGCATTAATTAAAAGATAAGCTTCAAAGCGAGTTGCGTGTTAAATGGTTCGCCGGGGCCGATGCCGGGAGAGCCGTTGTAATCGCCAATGGTGTCCGACGACTGGCCGAACCCGCCGCCAATCACGCCGCTGGGTGGCGCTAGATTGACGCGATTAAAGATATTGAATAGCTCCAGACGAAACTGCGCGTGCAGCCGCTCCTTGATCGGAATATTCTTGAGTAACGCGAAATCAACATCGCCGTAGCCTGGTCCGCGCAAAGTGTTCCGGCCGACAGACCCGAAACTGCCCTGTGCGGGATCTACAAAGGCCGCCGGATTGATCCACTGCACCGGCTGGCCTTGAACCTGTGTGTGGCTGACGCCGGCATAAGGATTGCCCACTTGATCGCCGCGCGTCGTATTCTCGCCCGTGCCACTGGTATCGTAACTGGCGAATACCGTAAAGGGCAGGCCGGTATGGAATTGCATCTTGCTGGTCATTTCCCAGCCGTGTGTAAGCCACTGGGGCCCCCACGACGATCCGGGAACATCGTACACAACGTAGCCGCTGAAGTTGTGACGAATATCGAAGTCGGAGTCGCCATAATCATTCTTGAAATTCGTGCTGTCCTGGGGGATAGCGCCGACGTACGCCGTGATCTCGTCCAGGCTGTGCGCCCACGTGTAATTGAACTGTGTACTTACTCCATGCCATACCCTGGTTAGGAGCGTCAACTGCAGCGAATTGTAGTTCGATGTCCCTGAACTCGAAATTTGATTGATGACCCCGAAGTTGGGGTATTGGGAAAAGTAGGGGCGGCTGGCCTGCTGGTACGTGAACCCTTGGGCGTCGGCGCCGGGAATGAAGCCGCTGCCAAGCGCAGCCTCATTAATATCCGTCGCCACCAGGAGGCGGCGGCCCTGCGTACCCACGTAACCGACCTGAAGAACCGCGTTTTTCCCGATCCCTTTTTGGATATTCATGTTGTAACTCAGGTCGTAAGCAGGTTTGAAGTTGGGACTTACCGAAAAGAGGTTGACCACGTTGTTCCCAGTAAGTGAAAGCGTGGAAGGGAACAGAAGCTGGCCGGGAGTAATGGTGTAGTTGTTCTCCTGGATCAAATAGACGGGGTTCGCGCCGGCCGGATTTCCCTCCACGCCAATGGGCCCATTATTCTTAGTCGAGGGTGTTGCCAAACTGAAGGAGTTATCGAGAAACGGGACAATGGCCGGAGTATCGAAGAAGATGCCAAATCCGGCGCGGATCACCAGGTCGCTCAGTCCGGGCTGATACGCGAGGCCCACACGCGGGCTCAGCGCCTTCCAGTACTGCGGATACAAATTAGCCACTTGCTCACCCGCCACCGCGAGGCCGCCCAGTGCCGGGTTGAAGACCGAAAGATCGTCCTTGCCGTCGTGAATGGGGCCCTCATATTCGTAGCGCAATCCGAGATTCACGTTCAACTTGCGTGTCGCTTGCCAGGAATCCTGTGCGAACAGGTTGAAACTGTTCATTTTGACCAGGCGCTCCTGGTCGCCTTCCATAATGGTGGATTGGTAGACATAACCCGCCATGAAATCGGCCAGTGCCGCAATATTCGAATCGAAATTGGGGTTGTTCAGCAGGTTGGCCCAAGGGCCCTCGGAGCCGTTGAAGAAGAAAGCACCGCGTCCGCCCGTGGTGTACATCGAATCGATTTGCGCCTTCCTGAATTCGCCGCCGAATCGTAACTGATGGGCTCCTTTTGTCATCGATAACGCGTCCGAAACGTGGCCGGTGATGTCTTGACGCCCGGAGTCCGGAGTAAGTCCAGTCAAGGCGAAGTTGCCGATGGAAATAAATGGAGCGCCAACCAGATTTGGGGCTGTTACACCGGTGTTGAGGCCGAGGGCCAGTGGATCGATTGCTGTATTTGCGTCGGAGAAGACCTGCTTGAAGTAACTGACGCCAAATAGTAACTGATTCGACATGGTCGGGGTCAGGACGGTGTTATAGATGACCGAGTAATTCTGCACATGCATGGGTCCCACCTGGTAGTAATAGGGGACATATGATCCTACCGGGGCAACCTGAATGCCTTGCCCCACGAACCAGCGGAACGAGAGGCGGTTATTGCTGTTGAAGCTATGATCGAGCTTGACCAAGCCATTGTGGCTGAAGCCGGTCTCGGGAATCGGGCTGAAGTAATTACTCGGCGTTCCCGGTCCCGTGAGCGCGCTCGTGGGATACAACGCGTTGAGTAAGGGCGCTGCAATCGGATTTACGGGGACATTGTATTGACTTAGTAACTGGAGCGCTTCTTGCTGGTAGGCGGCCGTGGGCGTGGTGGTCAGCGCCTGGCTGCCGATCACGAATTTCTGTTCTTCGAAGGTGGCGAAATAGAAGGTCTTGTCTTTGATGATGGGGCCGCCGAAGGAAAATCCGTAGTGTTGATTTCGCAGCTCGTTCTTCGGACTATCGGGAGGCGCGAAAGGCGATTGCGCGGCGAGGGCCTCGTTGCGATTGTAATAGTACGCGCTGCCGTGAAGTTGATTGGTTCCCGATTTGATGATTAGGTTAATGGTGCCGCCGGGGTTGCGTCCGGCTTCCGGGCCTCCCTGCGTCTGCAGCGAGAATTCTTCTACCGAATCAAGAGGCAGAAGGACGCCCGGGATGCTCTGAATGCCGCCCTGGTTGACGGCCATGATGTTCCACCATTGATCGTTGTTGTCGGTTCCCTCAATCTGCCAGTTGACCTGATTGGCACGGGCGCCGTCGACGGATCCGTTGGCGCCCGCCGCGTAGCCCGAGAAACTCGACGATAACGCGATCATCTGCGTGAAGTCGCGTCCGTTAATGGGGAGATCCTGGACGGTCTTCGTGCCGACGGTGGTGTTCAGAGTGGTGTCGGTGGTCTGCACCGCGAGGGCGGCGGCCGAGACCTCGACCGTTGAGGCAACCTGGGCAACCTCCATCTTGACGGGCAGGTTATAAGTGGTTCCGGCAGATACTCCGATCGCGTTGATGGTGACCGTGGAAAACCCGCTTCGCGACGCCACAATCGAATAAGTGCCGAGCGGAAGATCGGCGAAAGCGAATTCACCGGCGCTCGAAGACGTTGTCGTGTAGCCCAAGCCGGTGGCTTGATTGGTGGCTTTCAATTCGGCGCCGGGAATGATGGCGCCGGTTTGGTCGGTGACAATTCCGCTGATGCCTCCGCGGAACGTTTGTGCGTAACTGATCGCCATTGCGATCGAAAGGAAGGTAATTATCAGAGCGTATCGCATGTTCACTCCTTGACGGGCGAAATAAGAGTTCGAGCGCCGCAGTCAAGACCTGCAGACACTGCTCACTCAAAAACATCGAACAAGGATCGACGAGGATGGTGCGACGGGGCGGCGACTACGCTACGCAGTGTTGCGAGAAACGAAAACTGCGTCATCAAAGAGCGACGGGCTCTCAATGACCCTGTTGCAAAATTGTTCCTTATTGCACCACAGCGTCAAAGGATTGTCAAATTGCGGCGCCAATTTCCGCGCGCCCCGGAACTATTTCCGCAGCTCCGCATGGGTCTGCAAATAGCCGAGCACGTTCGCGCGCGACAACACCCCATCCAGATGATGGTTGGAGATTACAGGAAGCTGGTTGAGATCGAAGCGGCTCATCGCCTCGAGCGCAGCCATGAGCGGTGTGTCCGGCGCTACCGATTGCAGGTCGTCCAGCGGACGCATAATGTCGTGAAGCGTGGTGAAGGGCCATTTTGCGCGCTCCACTTGCTTGACTTCATGCGGTGTCACCAAACCTGAGACTTCGCCCTTGTCGACCACCACGAAACACCGTTGCCCAGTGTGAAGCAGTTTCTCCTCGACGAAGTTCTGGAGGTTCAGCCATCCTTCAACCGTCGGGCAGTCCCGCGTCATCACATCGGCCACGCGCACGCCTTTCAGCGCATCGCTCAAGCCGACCTGCATGTCGCTCTCCCTGGCGGCTTGCAGCAGGAACCATCCAATGAAGGCCATCCACAAGCCACCGAATCCTGCGCCGCTGAAGAATTCGTAAATCCCTACAGCGATGAAGCCGAAGGCAACCACCTGTCCGGTCCTGGCGGCCAGACGTGTGGAGCGATCCGCATTCCCGGTTTTCCACCAAATAATCGCGCGCAAGACGCGGCCGCCGTCGAGCGGGTATCCGGGAATCAGGTTGAACACGCCCAAGGTCAGATTGATGTATCCCAGCCAGAGCAGCATGGCCGTCCAAGGATCGGAAGCAGGTTGCCCGATCAGTCGCGCGGCTGCGACGCAGGCCGATCCGATCACGACACTGGTGAGCGGCCCGACGAATGCCATCCAGAATTCGAGCTTGGCGCTGGTCGGATTTTTCTCGATTTGGGAGACGCCGCCCAGGGCGAAGAGAGTGATCTCCTTGACCGGCAGCCCATGGGATGTCGCTACCAGCGAGTGCGCCAGCTCATGCAGCAGAAGCGACACGAAGAAGAGGATGGCGGTCCCAATGGCCATGGTCAGGATGACTTGGTCGCCCCAGCCGGGATTGCTGGCGTGGAACTGCGAAGAGAGCGAGTAGACAATAAGGAGCGCGATCAGAAACCAGCTATAGTGGAGGCCGATTTCTATCCCGAAGACTCTTCCGAGCTTGATTTGCGATCGCAAAGTCTATATCGGTGTGCCTGAAATTCCCCGTCAGGCGGCAAGCCCACCGGATCGAATCGATCCGACCGCCATCATAGCATCCGGGCGATAACATCCGGCTGATTTCGGAGGGAGCAGGATGGGCGCGGGCATAAACCCCCGTTACCTCCGGGCTAAGGGAAATCCCTGATTCTGACCTCCTTAATAAGCGCAATTGCCTACACACGTTAAGCATTTCGCTGCGTGGCAATTCCTGCCTCGCGGACCTAAGATGGAGACGAGATCGGGCTTCATGAGGTGCCGGCACTGTAATATTCCGCTCGCGCCGTTGCGCAGCCTCGCCGATGGCGAGTTCTGTTGCGACGCCCATCGCGATGCTTTTCGCGCGGGGGAAATAGCTGCGCCTCAAGAGCCAATTCCCGCGCCGGAGGAATCTGCGAAGCCCACGGCGGCAATTCCTACCGCTCTCCAGAAACTGCGGCTCAGGTTTGCACCGCGTCCCAAACCCGCGCCCGCACCTGTTGATCCGCCGGTCAGCCAGCCGGAACCGGTCCTTTCCGAGGAAGTCCCCGCAATCGAAGCACCCGCACTGGAAGAGCCTATGATCGAGGCACTTGCAGTCGAGACATCCATGATCGAAGCGGCGCCCACCATCGAAGCGGCCACCATCGAAGCGCCCACGATCGAAATACCCATATTCGAGGCGCCGGCGATCGAAGCGCCCGTATTCGAACGGAGTGTGGAATTTCCACCGGAATCTCCAGCCGAGGAATACGAAGCCGCGGGCGAGCCTTACCTTGCGCAGTCCGAGGAAGACATCGCGGTAGAAGGCATTGCCTCAGATGACTCCGAGGTTGTGGAAGAGCCCGCCGAGCCCGTTTCTGTGGGCGGTCAGTTCGCCGCCTCCTGGCAACGCCTCCGCATCACCTGGCAGCGTGCTCCTCGGGATTTGAAATTAATTACCGTCGCGCTGCCGATTTTCGTCACGATCGCCGTGACCGGGTCGTTCCCCAAGGTGCCGATCCAGACGGTCGCGCCAGTGCAGGTGGCCGAGGTCCAGAAGGCAGTCAACGATCAGTGGAAGAACCTGACGCAGACCATCTCGAATCGTGCCGCGGTTGCTTACGCCGACGATTTTCGTTCGGGCCTGGACGCCTGGGAGGGCCGGTCCAACATGACCAGGAGCTGGTCGTACGATGTCGCGGGATTCGTTCGCCCCGGTCCGCTCGCGCTGTTCAAGCCGTCGCTCGAACTCACCGATTATCGCTTCGAGTTCCTGGGCGAGATCGATCAGCGGGCGCTGGGCTGGGTGTTTCGCGCCAAGGATCTGAAGAACTACTACGCCATGAAGCTAGTGGTGGTCAAACCGGGGCCGTTGCCGTTAGTCGATTTGGTCCATTACGCGGTGATCGACGGCAAGCCGGGCCGCGAGGTCCGCAAGCCCCTGCCGATGACGGTGCGTTCCGACATGCTGTATCGGATTCTGGTGGACGTGCGCGGATCCGATTTCACCATAATGGCGCAAGACCAAGTGGTCGATTTCTGGAGTGATGCTCGCCTGCAGCACGGCGGTGTTGGATTTTTCTCGGGCCGCGGAGAGCGCGCCCGGTTGCGCTGGGTGGAAGTTTCGCATCAATACGATGCGCTGGGAAGAGTGTGCGCCTATCTTGCGCCCTATGGGCTGGAGGGCAGAAACGGGAGTTTCAATTAACTTATGAGCCAAACGACGCCTAAAACATCGTCTCTCGAATCGGCTAGGACCGCCAGTCTCGCCAAAGCGGTTTCCTTGCATATGGATGGAAAGCTTTCCGAGGCCCTCGATGAGATCAACCGGGTGCTCGAAAGCGGAGACACCACACTGGAGATTCTCTCCGCCAAAGCGCAGGTTCAATTCGAGCTGGAGATGTACGAGGAAGCGGCGCAAAGCTACGCGAAGCTGCTAAGCATGCATCCCAGGCACGCCAACGCGAACCTCAACCTGGCGGTGTGTCTCGAGCGGCTGGGGCGCTGGCAGGAAGCGGCGGATTTCTTCGAGAAGGCCGCGGAAGCGCAGCCGGATCGGCTGGACGCGCGCCTGGGCCTGGGCATCGCGCAGTTGCATCTGGACAAATCGGATGCGGCGGCCGAAAGCTTCGACCGGGTGCTCGAACAGCAGCCCGAGAACGTTACGGCTTTCTTCGGAAAAGCGGTGACGCTGCAGCTCCAGTGGAATTTCGACGAAGCGGCTCGCATCTATCAATCCATTCTGGCCGGCAACTCCGAGTTCGAGGAGTGCCTCATCAACCTGGTGACGATCGGCATGGCGCGTAAGGATCACGCCATGATCGCGGATTATTCGGAAAAGCTGCTGCGTCTGCGGCCCAATTCGCAGACCGCCCTCGAGGGCTTGGCTACCTGCGCGTTTGCTGCCGGCGATTACGAAGCTGCCTTGCGCTATTGCAGCAAGCTCGTGGAGTATACGCCCGAAAGTTTCGACCGCTGGTTCAATCTCGGCGTCGCGGAGCAGAAGACCGGCAATCTGGAAGGCGCCTCGAAAGCGTATTCAGAAGCCGTGCGCATTCGGCCCGATGCCAGCCAGGCGCACGTCAACCTCGGGGTCATCCATCAGGAATCGGGTGATTTGGCCAGCGCGCGCACCGCCTACGAGAAGGCGCTCGAGATTTCTCCCGATCAGTTGGACGTGCTGCACAATCTCGCATCGGTGCTCGATAAGCAAGGCGCCAAGGACGAAGCGGAGCGGATTTACACCCGTATTCTCAGCAAGAACCCCGATCTTGAAGAAGTCTGGTTCCGGCTGGGCTACCTGCGTCTGGAGCGGGGCGACTCGCGCGGCGGCGCTGAAGCGTTTCAAAACTGTACCGAAAAGCGCGCCGGCTGGGTGGAGGCCGAATTGAATCTGGGCATTTGCTGCTGGAACATGGGCGATCAGGAAGGCGCTGCGAAAGCGTTCGAAGCGGTTCTCGCGGCCAATCCCGATTCCATCGATGCCTTGCGTGGACTGGCGGCTCTGGCCGTCCAGCGCAACAACTTCGATCAGGCTCTCGAACTCCAGGCGCGCCTCATTGAGAAAGGCGAGCGCAGCCCCGAATTGTTCTACAACACCGGCTTGCTCCTGCAGAAATCCGGACAGTTGGGCGATGCGGAGCGGCTGTATCGGGAAGCGTTGCAGGAACGCGATCAGTTCCCCGAAGCACTGCTCAATTTGGGCCATGTGCTGAAAGGCTTGGGCCAGCAGGATGAGGCGCGCGATTGCTGGAAGCGGGCGCTCGAGCAAAAGCCCGATCTGGCTGAGAGCTACTTCGGCAAGGCCAACTAGCTTCGCCGATTCTACGGCCAGAACAGCAGAGCGAGAAACAGGCACAGCCAGATCCCGGCCAGGAAGTGCCAGTACAGCGCCGCCACGGCCGCGCGGCTGCGTTGCCGCTCAAAATCGAATAGCACCACTTCCGGCCGCACCGACGCTTTCACCAGCAAAAACATCAGCGCCGCGATGCCGCCCAGCAAGTGCAGGCCGTGGGCGCCGGTCAATACATAAAACAGCGAGCTGTGCGGATTGCCGCGCAAATAAATCCCTTGCTGCGAGAGTTCGTGTAAACCGAACACCTGGCAAGCCAGAAACGCGAGGCCGATCGCAACGGTTAATCCCAGCCAGCGTGAGTACGTCACGCTGTTTCGGCGTCCGAATGCTCCTCGGGCCAACTCCATCGTCCAAGTACTAGCGAGAATCAGCGCGGTGCTCAACCATAGCGCCGGCGGAACGTGGATATGCTGCCAGTGTGCGGGCGTGCCAGCGCGCTCGTGATACGCGAACCCGATGGTCACGAACAACATCGTGATCGAGACCAGCAGGAACCGCATGGCGAGCAATCCCGCGCCGGGTATGCCACCACTGTTATTGGCGCCGCCGCGATCATCCGGGCCGCCTCCGCCACGGTCGAATGGATCGTGACCGCGAGGACCGCCGCCGTTCGGTCCCCCGATTTTTACTTGTGGGGTGTCAACTGCGGACGCCATAACCCACCAGGATAGCGCCTGCGGACTCCGCGCCGTGCTATCACTGAGGAATGTCGAACATCAGCAGGAGGCAATTTGGGGGCGCGTTGCTCGGCGCGGGCGCCTTGAGCATGCGAGCGGCGCTGGCAGCCGGCGCGGGCGTGAGCGGAGTTCTCGAATCCTCATTACAACGCCATAAAATCCCCGCTGCTGTCGCGATGTCCTGCACTCCATCCCAGATCACATATACGGGCGCGTTCGGCGTGCGCGATTCGAAATCGGGAATTGCAGTCACACCGGAATCGCTGTTCATGATTGCTTCGATGACCAAGCCGGTAACGTCAGCGGCGGCGATGCAGTTGGTCGAACAAGGCAAGCTGAAGCTGGATGAGCCGGCCGCGACATATATTCCGGCGCTCGGCACTTTGAAGGTGCTGCATGGCTTCGACCGCGCGACCGGCAAGCCAATCTTGAAACCGGCGACGAAACCGGTTACGCTGCGGCGCCTGCTGACGCATACCTCGGGCTTTGTTTACGACACCTGGGACGCGGACCTGCTGCGCTGGGAAAAAGTGAGCGGAGAGAGCTTTTCGCCTGGCACCGTGGCGCCGCTGACGCCGCTGATGTTCGAACCCGGCACGCGCTGGCAATACGGAACGAGCGTCGACTGGAGCGGACGGTTGGTTGAAACGGTGAGCGGCTTGACGCTCGAACAATATTTCCAGAAGAATATTCTCGGGCCGCTCGGGATGAAAGATACGAGCTTTATTGTCCAGCCCGAGAAATTCGCCCGGTTAGTGAGCGAATACCAGCGGCAGCCAGACGGCCGGCTCACGGAAAACCCGCGAGTGCTGCCCGCGCCTCCCAAAGCTTATAGCGGCGGAGGCGGTCTTTATTCGACCGCGCCGGATTATGTCCGCTTCATGCAAATGATCCTCAATCATGGGAAAGGCCCGGATGGCGCGGTGATCCTGCAGCCGAAGACGGTCGACATGATGGCGACCAATCAAATTGGCTCGATCAGCGCGGGCAAGCTCAAGACCGTCCGGCCCAAAATTTCAAGCGACGTGGACTTTCACCCCGGGCACAAGGACGGCTTCGGTTTTGGGTTCTTGATCAATAGCACGGCGTATGACGGTGGCCGGCGCTCGGCGGGGAGCTTAGCCTGGGGCGGGGTGGCGAACACCTATTTCTGGATCGATCCACATAAGCAGGTAGCTGCCGTGATCATGATGCAGTTTCTTCCGTTCGCTGACAAAGAAGCGCTCGCGGTGCTGGCTGATTTCGAACGCGCGGTGTATGCGGCCTAGCTCGTCACGAGTGTTCGCTACCAGTGCATGCGCTCACGCAGGGAAGTAACATGCGCGACGTGATGGCGGCCATGCCAGGCGTACAACGCGGCGTTATTTTCCAGGCTCACCTCGCCTAATTCCGGATGCCGGAAGGTCCGCTTCCAATCGGCGGGAGACAGCGAACGGAGCAACGGCACCCAACGCGCGTGCAGCGATTCGAGCAGTGTTAGCGACGGCTCGATCGGCAAAGTGCGGGCGTCGGACAATTCGGCCCACAGCTTTTCTTCATAGGGCTTAATCACGGGCTGGTCTTCGGTGAGCGCCAGGCGAAATCGGACGTAGCTGTTCATATGGCTATCAGGCACGTGATGCGCCAGCTGGCGGACGGTCCAGCCCCCGGGGCGGTAGGGCGTATCGAGTTGCGCGTCGTCGAGGTCCGAGACTGCGGCGCGCAAGCGGGCGGGCGCTGCGGCAATCTGATCGACAAATGCGCTCAGCTCCTCGGCGGTCACCGATTTTGGGAAGTGAAATTTGCCGACAGGATAGCGAAGGTCGTGGTCATCCATGAATTCAGAATACCGGGGCGCGCAGGCCTTGACCACGGCTCCTCCGCAAGGTAGACAATAGGGCATGACGACCAAGGTAAAACCCGTTCCTGAGGGCCACCACACGGTCAGCCCGTATCTTGTGGTACCAGGCGTCGGCAAGCTCATCGAATTTGTGAAACAGGCGTTCGGCGCAAAAGAGATCTACGTTTCGAAGCGCCCCGATGGCGCCGTAATGCACGCCGAAGTCAAGATAGGCGATTCGATCATCATGATGGGCGAGGGCGGCGAGGGAAAGTACTTCCCCGGTATGCTGCACCTTTATGTGGAGGATGTCGACGGGGTGTACGCGCGTAGCATCCAGGCCGGCGCCAAATCGATTCGCGTTCCGGCCGATCAGTTCTATGGCGACCGCTCGGGCGGCGTCGAGGACGCATTCGGCAATCAATGGTGGATCTCGGCGCACGTCGAAGACGTGCCTCCTGAAGAGATCGAGCGCCGCATGAAAGCCGCCGGGGCGTAGGCGGGAATAAGAACGTAAACGGGATGGGATGTTTCAGGGCGGCCTGCGCTAACATGAGATATCTTCATGCCCATCGACTGGTTCCCGCTGTGGCTCAGCTTGCGCGTGGCCTCCATTTCCACTGCCATCGCGCTGGTTGTGGGTCTGTGCCTGGCGTGGATTCTGGCGAACCGGCCGTTTCGCGGTAAAGAAGTTTTGGACGCAGCCATCACCCTGCCACTGGTGCTGCCGCCGACCGTGCTGGGCTACTATCTGCTGGTCCTGCTCGGCCGCGCGAGTCCGATCGGTCGGGTTTACGAATCGATTTTCGGCGAGCCGCTGGTTTTTACGTGGCAAGCCGCGGTGGTAGCGTCGCTGTTCCATTCCACGCCGCTGCTGGTCAAATCCGCGCGCGCCGCGTTTGAAAGCGTCGATCGATCCTATGAACGGGCCGCGCGCACGCTGGGCGCCACCGAACTTCGTCTATTTTGGCGCGTAACGCTGCCGCTGGTGCGCCGCTCCGTGCTTGCGGCGGCCGCACTCGCATTTGCGCGGTCGCTCGGCGACTTCGGCGTCACGCTGATGATCGCGGGTGATATTCCGAATCGCACGCAAACCGTCTCCATCGCGATTTTCGACGCGGTGGAGGGCGGCAACGGCGCGGCGGCACGGGTCCTAGTGCTCATTATTTCCGCTGTTGCGCTCACCATCCTGACGCTCGCCAACCGCTTCACCTCGAATCCGTTCGGTCCCCGCCAAGTCTCGTTCTAAATTCGTTTATGATCCAGGCGCGAATTCGAAAACGGTACCCGGCTGGGCCGGATTCCGCTGGATTTTTGCTGGATCTGGAATTTCGCGCAGCCGCCGGTGTGACCGTGCTCTTCGGCTCCAGCGGTGCGGGCAAAACGCTCACGCTCGATTCCATCGCCGGATTTGTCCGGCCTGACGAAGGCCGCATTTTGCTGGACGATGAGATTCTATTCGATGGCGCGGCAGGCGTTCATCTCGCGCCGCGCGTACGCCGCTGCGGATATGTGTTCCAAAACTACGCGTTGTTTCCCCACATGACGCTGCGCCAAAATCTGGAATTCGCGGTGGAGCGGGCGCCTCGCCTGGGCCGGCATCGCAAGGTCAGCGAGATGCTCGAAAAATTCCGTCTCACCGAGGTCGCGGGGCGCAGGCCCTATCAAGTATCGGGCGGGCAGAAGCAGCGCTGTTCCATTGCGCGCGCCTTGATCGGCGCGCCGCGTCTGCTGCTGCTCGACGAACCGGGCCGCGGCCTGGATGCGCCGCTGCGGGCAGAATTTTATGACGTGCTGCGTCAGGTGCGGCAGGACTTTGGAACGCCGATTCTGTTGGTGACGCACGACACCCGGGAGTGTTTCGAATTGGCCGACGAAATGGTGGTGATGCGGGAAGGGCAGGCAGTTCAAAGCGGAACGCCGCGCAAGGTTTTTGAGCAGCCGGCGACCGTTGATGTGGCGCGATTGCTGGGACTCTACAATGTCCTCGCGGTGGAGATTCGTGCGCTCGATCCGGGCCGTAACAGTAGCAGGCTGCGGTTTCAGGATTTCGAATTGGCCGGTCCGTATTATCCGGGGCGCCTGATCGGCGATCAGGTGTGGCTGTATATCCGGCCCGATCAGCTTTCGGCTGCTCCCCGCAACGGGCGGCCGGCCTTCAATCAGATTCCAGCGACCCTGCTTCGTTCAGTTGAAAAACCGGAGGGTTTACGGCTGGAGTTTTCCGGCGGCATCTCGGTGGAAGCGACGCCGGACGCGCTGGAACGGCACGCGGGTGCGAAGGAATGGGTAATCGAATTCCCCAGCCGCGACCTGCGAATTGTGTGAGGCGCTACTGCATCACTGATTCGCTCGAGGTTGCCGCGCGTGCGGCCCGCGCCGGCGTGGAGATGATTCAGATTCGCGCCAAGGAGCTTTCCGGGCGCGCCTTGGCTGAGCTGGTCCGCGGCGCGATTGCGGACGCCCATCAAGCCCGCATCCTGGTGAATACCCGCACCGACGTCGCACTGGCTTGCGAAGCGCATGGCGTGCATTTGCCTGCCGGATCGGTGGCGCCAAATGTGATTCGCAGGATCGCACCCGCGGGATTTTTGATCGGCGTTTCGTGCCACACCATTGACGAACTACGCACGGCCGAGCGCGAAGGTGCGGATTTCGCCGTTTATGGACCCGTTTTCCCGAGCGCCACCAAAGCCCTTACGCCGATTGGCCTGGATGCTTTTCGCCAAGCCGCCGGCAGTGTGCGGTTGCCGGTATATGCTCTGGGCGGCGTCACATCCGAAAATGCTGTGCAATGCATTGCGGCGGGTGCAGCGGGAATTGCAGGCATTTCGCTGTTCGCCTAGCCACCCGCGGCGCCGCTCCCACGCACTGGCCGGTTGACTGCTGGAGCCAGTGGATTTACTCTGGAAAACGCTGGAGGTGATATGGTTCGCGTGAGCGCGCCCGCCTGCATCTGCGTGGTTGCCGCATTCTTTGGCGCCGGCGGCCGGATGGCGACAGCGGATACGTACCCGGTAATCGTGATGGGCAAAGTCACTATGGAGGATGGTTCGCCGCCTCCGTTTAGTGTGGCCATCGAGCGAGTCTGCTCCAATTCGTTCGGTGACGCGCCGGGCCCGGTGACCAACAAAAAGGGACAGTGGGAGTGGCGTCTGGAAATCGATGCTTTCGCCACGCGTTCCTGCGTGTTCCGCGCGTCGCATACCGGATACGTTTCGACAACGGTCGACGCATCCAATCTAAACCTCCAATCGCACGACACCACGCTGAAGGTTCCTCCGCTCGTGATCTCGCGAGTTACCGCCGATCCGTACACCATTCACCTCGCGGGAGACGATATTCCGCGGCATGCCAAGGGGTCCTTTGAGAAAGCCTTGAAGGCGATCGATGCTCGCAACTATGATGAGGCAATCCGTGACCTTCAGGCGTCAGTAGCGGCAGTGCCGAAATTCGCCGATGGCTGGCATGCTCTGGGCGTGGTGTACGACACGAAGGAAATGCTGAAGGAGGCGCGGGACGCATACGCTCGCGCGATTGAAGCCGAGCCCAAAGAACTTCCTTCGTATGTGACGCTAGCTCGGCTGTGCGTCAAGACGAAAGACTGGCAGTGCGTGCTCGATAACTCCGACAGCCTGGTTAAGTTAGATACGAAGCACATCTACCCGGAGATTTACCTCCATCGCGCCGTCGCCGAGTATGAGCTGAAAAACCTTCCCGCCGCGGAGGAGAGCGCTCACGAAGCCATCCGGCTGGATACGAAGCATAAGTATCCGCGCGCGGAGTATGTCCTGGGTCGGATTCTCGAGGCCAAAGGCGACATTAACGGAGCCCGCGAGCACATGCAGAAATATCTCGATCTGGATCCGACCGCCAAGGATGCCGAAGCTGTGGAGTCGGATCTGCTGGGCTTAGGCAACCCGAAAAAAGCCGGTACGGAACCGGAGCTTGAGCCGCTGTAAGGACCAGCGACCATCCCGGCAGTTCAGTCAGGGTAGTACTTGATCGTTCGAGCCATCGAAACCACCACGACATCGTCGCCGGTAGCCGGATCGGGCTCAACGGTTGTCTTCCTCGTCCAGTTTCCCCTGGCATCAGTCGTTTCGACTATTGTGCGCCTCCCGGCATGAGAAGTGTCGTGCTCGT
>Ga0335074_10005247_pt1 | contig 17923 bp, 15 predicted proteins | sample Lox_Sample_23_FD_206715 | JGI IMG/M metagenome (GOLD analysis project Ga0335074, IMG submission 206715) | Soil microbial communities from Loxahatchee National Wildlife Refuge, Florida, United States - Lox_Sample_2.3 | ecosystem: Environmental > Terrestrial > Soil > Wetlands | place: USA... | reverse complement strand
TCCCGTGCGCCAGCAGGACCCGGCGGCCCGCGAGCTGGTCCACCGGCTCGGCCGGGGGCAGCCACGGGGCCAGCCCGGCGACGGCCGACACGGCCGGGTGCCCGGCCACCCGGAACGCCGCCCGGGCGCCCATGGAATGGCCGATCAGCACGACCGGAACCGGTCCGAACCGCGCGACGATCTCGTCGATCGCCTCGCGGAGGTCCCGCACGGGCGAGGCGAGCTCGCCGTTCCAGCCCCGCACCCGGTAACGGGGGCGGGATACCTCGATCCCGCTGCCGCGCAGCCCGTGCCGGATGGCGAGCGCCAGCGGGATCATCCGCAGCACGGCCGGGTCGAGCGGGGTGACCGGCTCGGCGCTGACCTCGGTGCCGCCGTGCGCCACGATCACCGCCCCGCGAACGCCGGCCATCGCGCTCCTGTCGCCCGAGCCCTGGACCGTCTCGCGGTTCATCGGCCACCGTCCCCTCTGGCTTCCCGCAGCCTATCGGTGCGCGTCAGGCGAATTCGCGCCGGAGTTCATCGCGGCGGGAGGGGACGTCGAGGAGCGCGCGGCCGGCCGGCAGGGCCGCCTCGACCTGATCACCCCGGCCGACGCCGCCGCCGACGCCCGAGACGCCGCCTACCTCGCGCTTCTCACCGACGATGCCGCCGGACGGCGATCAGGGCACCGACCACGGCCGCGAGGCCCTTCGCCGCGGGCCCGCGCAGGTGTGGGGCGCCGAGCCGACGGGAACTCTTCCCTTGACGCTGAACCCGGTCATCGACGCGGACCCGGTCTCGTCGGCTGCGGCCGTGGCCCGGTCGGTACTGCTGATCATCGACCCGGGGACGCCCCCGGCCGTGGTCGCCGCCGCCGGCATCACGCAGTACCAGCGCCGCGGCGCCGACGGGGGCGGATCACCCGCCGCAGCGTGCAACAGCAGTCCGTTCGGCCGCTTCCCAAAACCGAGAAAGGCCTGTGGAGAAACCGTGACCGACACTAAGGATCAGTCCGCCCAACCGCTCAGCTTCGAGCGGGATATCCGGCCGTTGTTCCGCGATAAGGACCGGACCTCGATGCTGAAGGCATTCGACCTCTGGTCCTTCACCGACGTGGTTGCCCACGAGGACGCGATCCTTGAGCAGGTCCGCTCCGGCCACATGCCCTGCGACGGAGCCTGGCCGGCCGACAAGGTGTCCCTGCTGGCGGACTGGATCGGCCAGGGATCGCAGCCCTGACGACGGCCGGCTGCTGCCGAGCGGCCGGTGCTTAAGGCCTAGCCTGCGGGTAGTATCCCCGCCGTGGCCGAGATCGGGGTGCGCGAGGCCGTCCTGGCCGACCTGCCGCAGATCGCGGCGGTGGCGCGTGCGGCCGGGCAGGACGAGGAGTGGGGCGGGGCGGGCGCCGCCTACATCACCCACCTGCTCGCGCACGGCCGGGTCGTGGTCGGGGTCTCCGGCGGTTCCGTCGTCGGCTTCGGCGCCACCCGCGCGATCGGCAGCGGCCCCGCCGCGGTCAGCATGCTGTGCGACCTGTTCGTCGACCCGCGGCTGCACGGCAGCGGCTGCGGGCGCGCGATGCTGGCGGAGCTGTGGCCGGGTCGCGGCCGCCGGATGACGTTCAGCAGCCTGCACGGGCACGCGCTGCCGCTGTACACGAGCTTCGGGCTCGATGCGTGGTGGCCCCTGCTGTACCTGCGCGGCCGGGTGGACGCGGTGCCCGCTCCGGATGGCTGGCGGGCCGAGCCGGCCACGCCGGCCGAGGTGGCCGCGCTGGAACTGGCCTGGACCGGAGTCGACCGCTCGGACGACCATCTGGCCTGGTCCCGCCGTCCGGGCGGGGCCGGCCTCCTCGCCCGGCGGGCCGGCCAGGTCCTGGCGAGCGGGACCGCGGGCGGCGCGGACGGCGAATTCGGAGCGACGCACCTGGCGCTCGCCCCGTCGGCGGACCCCGCCGACGCTGTGCTGGCGATGCTGGCCGCGCTCGAGCCGGAGGACGGGCAGGCGGTCGTCTGCCTGCCCGGGCCGCACCCGGCCGTCCGGGCGCTGCTCGCCGCGGGCTGGCGGGTGACGGAGTTTGACCTGTACATGGCGTCCGAGCCGGGGCTGCTTGACCCGATCCGGGCGGTGCCGTCCCCGGCGCTGGCCTGAGCGCCGTTGCGCCCCTGACCACGGTTCAGACAGGCGAACGTGTTTGCCCATCTATGGCACGAATTAAACCGGTGGATGCCCAGATTTACGGCTGTGATGTGAAAGAGCGGGGGGTGGCGGGCTCGGGCCGGATGTCCCATTATTAGACAAACCGCGCGTCGCCCGTCGTTCGCAATGTCGTGAGAAAGGGGTGCCCGTGAGCATCACAACCCGAGCAGCGGTCTGCCGCGTGCCCGGCCAGCCGTGGGAGATCACCGAGCTTGAACTGGACGACCCGAAGGCCAACGAGGTCAGGATCAAGTTCTTCGCCGCCGGCCTGTGCCACTCCGACGACCATATCCAGAAGGGCGACGCGCCGATGCGGCTGCCGGTGGTCGGCGGGCACGAGGGCGCGGGCGTCGTCGACGCGGTGGGCGACGCCGTTACCCGGGTCAAGGTCGGCGACCACGTCACCTGCTCGTTCATCCCCGCCTGCGGCCAGTGCCGGTACTGCTCGACCGGCCGCCAGAACCTGTGCGACGCGGGCAAGAACGCCGGCACCGGGATGTTCCCCGACGGCACGTTCCGGTTCCACCAGAACGGCGAGGACTTCGGCGGCCTGTGCGTGCTCGGCACGTTCTCGCAGTACGCGGTGGTGCATGAGTTCTCCGTGATCAAGATCCCGGATGAGATCGGCTTCGACGTCGCCGCGCTGGTGGCCTGCGGCGTCCCGACCGGGTGGGGGTCGGCGGTGCGGGCAGGGGGCGTCCGCGCCGGGCAGACGGTGGTGATCTACGGCGCGGGCGGCGTCGGCAGCAACGCGGTCCAGGGCGCCAGCCTGGCCGGGGCGAAGAACGTCATCGTGGTGGACCCGGTCGAGTTCAAGCGGAAGATGGCCACCACCGAGTTCGGCGCGACGCACGCGTTCGCCACCGCCGAGGAAGCGCACCAGTTCGTGGTCGAGACGACCTGGGGCGAGCTCGCCGACGTCGCCATCATCACCGTCGGCATCCTCCACGACGAGGTGATCGCGAACGCCATCAAGGTCGTGGGCAAGTCCGGTCAGGTCACGATCACCGCCGTCGGGAACGGCTGGGTGAACGAGAACCCCGGCATGCTGATCGGCTACCAGCGCCGGATCCAGGGCTCGATCTACGGCGGCTGCAGCCCGCTGGTCGACGTGCCGCTGCTGATCGGCCTCTACCAGGCCGGCAAGCTCAAGCTCGACGAGCTCATCACCCGCCGTTACGCGCTCGACGAGGTGAACCAGGGCTACCAGGACATGCTCGACGGCAAGAACATCCGCGGCGTCATCATCCACGAGCATTAGCAGGAAGGAACGTAGATGAGCATCACCACCCGCGCCGCCATCGCCCGGGCCCCGCACGTCGGCTGGGAGATCGCCGACCTGCAGCTCGACGAGCCGAGGGCGCACGAGGTCCGGGTCAAGCTGATGGCGGCCGGCCTGTGTCACTCCGACGACCACATCACCACCGGGGACGCCCCCATCCGGCTGCCGGTCGTAGGCGGGCACGAGGGCGCCGGCATCGTCGAGTCGGTCGGCCCCAGCGTGCAGCGGGTCAAGCCGGGGGACAAGATCGTCTGCTCGTACATCCCGGCCTGCGGCGCCTGCCGGCCGTGCTCGACCGGGCATCAGAACATGTGCGTGAAGGGACTCAACGCCGGCACCGGCATGTTCGAGGACGGCACCTGGCGGTTCCACCTGGGCGATCAGGACTTGGGCGGCTTCTGCACGCTCGGGACCTTCTCCCAGTACGCCGTCGTGTCGGAGTGGGCCACGGTGCCGCTGCGGGAGGACTTCCAGGACATTCCGTGGGAGACCCTGTGCCTGGTCGGCTGCGGCGTCCCGACCGGCTGGGGCTCCTCCGTGCACGCGGCGGGCGTTCAGGCGGGCGACACGGTGGTGATCTTCGGCGCGGGCGGCGTGGGCAGCAACGCGGTGCAGGGCGCGCGCTTCGCCGGGGCCAAGAACGTGATCGTGGTCGACCCGGTTGAGTTCAAGCGGGAGATGGCCACCACCGTTTTCGGCGCCACCCATGCGTTCGCCACCGCCAAGGAGGCGCACGAGTTCGTGGTCGAGACGACCTGGGGCCAGCTCGCCGATCACGTGATCATGACCCCCGGCGCGGTCACCGAGGAGATGGTGAGCGCGGCCGTGATGATGACCGGCAAGGGCGGCAAGGTGACGATCACCGCCGTCGGCCACATCAACGAGCGCGCGGTCCACTTCCACGGGGGCGCGCTGATCGGCTACCACCGCCAGGTCAGGGGCGCCCTGTTCGGCGACAGCAACCCGCTGTACGACATCCCGATGCTGCTCGGCCTGTACAAGTCGGGCGACCTCAAGCTGGACGAGCTCGTCACCCGCAAGTACACGCTCGACCAGGTGAACCAGGCGTACCAGGACATGAACGACGGCAAGAACATCCGCGGCGTCATTATCCACGAGCACTGATCTTGCGGGCCGGTGGCAAAGAGCGCCACGGTACCGGCCCGCAAGACCAGTCGCGTCTCCCGGGGGGACGACCCTCCGGAGCCCCCGATGCGGCCTGCGGCCGCAAACCGGTGTGTGCGTCGGCCGCGTACCGGTGCGGGCCTCGGTCGTGACCCGATTCGGGCTGGGCCATGATTGTGTTCCGTTTGGGCGGCGTTCTCCGGGCGCGGGCGTCAACGTGTGCCGGAGGGGGCGCCCCGCGACCCGAAGTACCCGCGCTGACGCTTATTCGCGTCCGGCCTGTGGTGGGTGGTGACGGTGGGGATCGTGTGGCGGTGTCCGACCGCCGGTCGAGCGTCTCGCTCAGGGGAGCGGCGGTCGGCTATGCCAGCGACCCCGAACGTTTCCTGTCGGCCGCGCCGTTGACCTTGATAGACGATGTCGATGGCGGAGCCGGCAGACCGCGCGTCCTGTCGCTGGCGTAGCCGACAGGGCCCCACCCAGCGCTCCGCTGCGGCCAAGCGCCGCTAATAGGCGGCGAGGAGGCTTGCGACCTGTTCTTCGAGCGACGTGGTCGCGGTGCGGCGGTTGTCAACGGCCACGTGCGGGGCCGCGGGCGCGGAGTCGAGCCGCATTCGCGCGGTGAACGCGTCGAACTCCGCCAGCTTGGACGTGTCGCGCCCGGATCCGCGGGCGGCGAGCCGACCGCGCAGGGTGGCGGCGTCCGACCGGACCCAGACCAGCCTCACCGTCCCGCCGCCAAGCTCCGCTACCCAGGACCGCCAACGGCCCGCGTCATGGATCTGCTGGGTGAACGGCCCTGACAGCAGGACCGGGCAGCCGTGCGAGCGGATCTCGCGCGCGGTCGCCGTCATGCCCGCATACTCGTGCGCCTTGACGTGCTCGTCGTACCAGGGGCCCTCGCGCTGACCGGCCGGGCGGCCGGCCGCCGCCAGCGCGGCGGCGACGAACGACCCGTACATCGTGTCCTTGTCGAGCAGCGCGGGCACCGGCGCGAGCGCCGCCAGCAGCAGCCGCGCGACCGTGCTCTTGCCCGCTCCCGGCGCCCCGGCCACCACCCACGCGATCGCGACATCCACGTCCACACGCTAACGCGGCCGCGGCCGGCCTACCTCTTCTGGAGTTTGACCGCCGTGCCGTATGCGCAGATCTCGGTCCAGTTCCCACCCATCTCCGAGGTGTCGAAGCGCATCGCCATGACCGCGTCACCGCCCCGGGCCTGTGCCTCCTGGCTCATCCGGTCGATCACCTCATTGCGGCTGTCGATCAGGTTCTTCGTCATTCCCTTGAGCTCACCGCCGGCCAGCGACTTGAAAGCGGAACCGAACTGAGAACCGATGTTGCGGCTCCGCACGGTCAGGCCGAACACCTCGCCAAGCACCTCGGTTACCTCGTAACCAGGAATGTCATTCATCGTCGAAATCAGCACGCCACACCTCCGAGAGGGATATGGCCGCGCCATCCCGGCGGTAAACGCCTCTATTTACTGAGAGTAATCACGGGGAGACGCCGACGCTGGCGATTGCCTGGCGGATCGATGCGGCCGGATCGCCCTGGTGGTAGACGTGTTCGCTCGATTCGATGTTGTCGAGGAACTCCTGGTAGCGGACGGCGTACGCGAGGTGCGCCAGCGGCTCCGCGATCCGCAGCGCCTCGGCCGGGCGGGAGCCGGGCGCGGCGGCGGTCCAGGCCGCGATCCAGGCGGCGGCCGTCTGGCGGCGACGGTCGGCGGGCAGGAAGCCAATCGCGCGCAGCCCGTCGAGCACGGGGTTGCCCCAGTGGGCGTCGGCGAAATCGAGGATGACCGGCGGCCCGGCGCCGCAGCGCCAGTTGCCGGGGTGGAAGTCGCCGTGTACGACCGTGTCGGGCAGGCCGCAGTCGGCCAGCATCGCCCATCGCGGCTGGAGGCTTCTCGCGGCTCGCAGTTCCTGAGCGCTCAGCTCGGCCCCGACCGGGCCGTCAAGCAGGTCGCGGACGGCCGCCGCCAGCGTGCCCGGGCGGCGGTCCTGGATCGCAGGCGGCCGTGGGCCGATGCGGGCCTGCGCGGCCGTCAGGCGTCCGACCGCGTCGGCCGCGATCTGCGGGGACGCCCCCCAGCAGTCCGCGCCGGGCACGTCCGCCAGCAGCAGGCGGCCGGGCGCGCTGGCCACGACCGTGGGCACTAGGCCGGGGTCGACCGCGGCGAACGCGGCGATCGCGGCCGGCTCGGCGGCGGCGAAGCCGGGGATGGCCTTGAGCCAGACCGTCCCTTCGGCGGTCGGCAGGCGGAACAGCCCCGACAGGTTCCAGGTCTTGATCTGCACCGGGCGCCCGGTGAGGCCGACGTGCTCGGATGCCCACTCGAGGAGTTCCCGCACGCCCGACGGCCGCGCCCAGGGCAGCCGGAGCGGGTGGTGGTCGTCGTCGGCGAAGTCGCACGGGGCGAGCTTCCCCGGCGGCTCGAGTGCCTCCACGTGGTAGGTGACGTGCCCGTCGCGCGCCCCGTCGGAGCCCTCGACCGTGAGCAGCCGCAACACGACGACCGGCACTCCCAGCATGCGCTCCAGCCGCGCGACGACCGGCTCGACCTCGGCCCACCACGGAACCTCGACCGGAAACGGCCCGACCTTCCCGGCGCAGCTGCCGCCGTGCGTCACCACCGCCGTCACCATGCGTCCCATTGGGGCGCGCTCGCCGTTGCGTCAGGGGACGGTGACGACCGGCCCGTGGGCGTGGTTAAGGACGGCGTGCCTGACGGCGCCGGGGCCGGGCAGCAGGCCGTCGGGCCGGTGCCGGCCGAGGACGACCAGGTCGGCCCGGGCGGACAGGCCGACCAGGGCGCGGCCGGGGTGCCCGTAGACGAGGTCGTAGCTGGCCTCGACGTCGGGGTACCGGGCCTGCCCGTCGGCCAGCAGCGCCTGCAGCTGCCCGGTTACGCGTTCCTCGATGGCGTGCGAGCCCGGCGCCGCCATCGCCCGGGCGGCCCGGCTGACGTCGCCGCCCGAGTCCCAGGCGTGCACCGCGAGCAGGCTGGCCTTGCGCAGCGAGGCCTCCTCGAACGCGAAGTCGAGCGCGGCCGACGCCTCGGCCGGGTCGCCGATGCCGACCGCGACCTGCGGGCGGGCGGCGGTCGTCTGCTCGCGGACGACGACGACCGGGCAGGCCGCGTGGGCGGCCGCGTAGCGGCTGACCGATCCGAGGATCAGCGCGGTGAACGTGCCCATGCCGCGCGAGCCCACGACCAGCATCGAGGCGCCCGATCCGGCCTCGGTGATCGCCTGCGCGGGCGATCCGCCGAGCCCGTCGGCGTCGACCAGGATGTCGGGGGCGACCCCGGTCGCGCGCTCGGTGGCGGCGGCGAGAGCGCGGTCACGGTCGTTGACCACGGTGTCGGCCACCGTGGGGACGCCGGACGCGGTCTGGTGCTCGGCCATCCTCGGCGGCAATGCCGCCGCCGAGACGATCCGCAGCGGTAGGCCGCGGAGCTCGGCCTCCCGCGCCGCCCACTCGACCGCGCGCAGTGATTCTTCCGAGCCGTCAGTAGCGGCGACGATCGGGCCTGCCGTCATCGTGAACCTCCATGCCGATCCCGGCCGCGCCGGGGTGAATCGCGAAGTTCCGTGCCCCCAGGATTCCCGCCGGATGGCCGGGACGAACCGGGTACCTGGCCCACGGCGAGATCATGAGCCTCGGCTCCGGCGGCTGTCAAGAGGCCTCGGGCGTCGGCTCAGCGGCGGCCTCGGCCGAGACCGCCTGCCGGTAAAGGGCGAGGATGGCGGGCCCGAAGCGGACGCTATAGGAAAGCGACGGCGTGTCGCCGCCCTCCTGGTAGCCGCCGATCACCCCGACGATCGTGCCCGTGCGCGACCCGGTGATGAACTTCGTCACCCACGGGCTGCCGCTGGTGCCGCCGGTGTAGCCGGCGCATTGGAACTTCAGCTGGGTGTCGCTGAACCGCGACGTCCAGTTGACGCACGTGATGGGGACGTTCTCGCTGTTCGGGTAGCCGGTGACGTGCACCAGGTACCCGTAGCCCTGGTCGGTGCCCAGCCGGCTGGCGCCCAGCACCTGCTCGATGTTCCGGCCTTGGTTGGGCTCGAGCACCACGAACCCGACGTCGAAATCCGGATCCGACGAATTCGCCCATTGCGGCGCCACGATCAGCTTGGCGGGCGTCCACACCCCGAACGGCTCCTGGCCGTCGCGGTAGTCCGGGATGAATACGATGTCGCTGTCGTAACCGCTGCTTCCCTTGCCGCCATCGATGCAGTGCGCCGCGGTGATCAGCAGGTTCCGGCCGGGGCTGGAGACGACGCTGGCGGTGCAGAAGTGGTTGCCGCCCGGGCCGTGCTCGAACAGCGCGCCAACCCGCAGCCCCGTACGCGGCCCGGCCGTGTGCGAGTCGGCCGACTGCCCCGGTGCCGGCAGCCGCGTGGGCGTGAGGCGGAACGGCAGGGCGCCGAGGAGCCTGGTCCGGTCCCAGTAGGCGGCCGCGGCCTCGGCCGGGTGCCGGACCGCGGCGGGCGCCGAGGAACAGCCGGCCACTCCCAGCAAGGCGGCCGCGAGGGCGGACGCGCACCACCGGCTCAGGCCGGGCCCCAAGCGGACGGTCACCGCCCTGCCACCCCCCACCGACAGCATGAGATGGTTTAACCGCACCATAAATCTACTGTCGGTCAGATTGTGACTACATCTTGGGGTCGCCGGGCCCGCCCAGCGGGAGCATGAGCAGAGCATTCTCCACCACCTCGGCCAGCGCCGGGTGAATCCAGTACTGGCCCCGGGCCATGCTGGCGACGCTTTGCCCGGACGACATGGCCTGGACCAGAGGCTGGATCAGCAGCGAGGCCTGATAGCCGAGGATGTGGGCGCCGAGCAGCCTGCCGGTGGCGGGATCCGCGTACAGCCGGCAGAATCCGCTGGTGTCCTGCAGAGCCCATCCGTAAGCGGTGTCGTGATACGGCCGGGTGGCCTGCACGTAGGGCCGCAGGCCGGCCAGATCCTGCAGGCGCGCGCCGACCGTCGCGATCTCCGGGTGGGTGAACACGGCGGCCGGCACCCAGTCGTGCTGGAACGGGCGCAGGTCGTCCGGATGGGCCAGGTTGTGGGCCACGGTCCTGGCCTCGGAGTTGGCGACGTGCTTGAGCTCGAACGGCGAGCTCGCGTCGCCGATAGACCAGACCCCGTCGGCGGTCGTCCGGCCGTACTCATCCACCTGCACGCGCCCGTCGTCCCTGACCTTGACCCCGGCCAGCTCCAGGCCCAGGTTGTCGCTGTTCGGCCGGCGCCCGGCGGCCACCAGCAGCAGGTCGCCCGCCACCTTGGTCCCGTCGTCGAGGACGACGGCCGCCCCGCCCGCGCCGTGCCGCTGGACGGAGGTGATCTTCGCCGCCAGGTGAACGTCCCAGTGCTGCCGGGCGAGCGCGGTGAAGCGCTCGGAGACGTCCGCATCGAGGGTCGCGAGCAGCGTGTCGGCCTGGTTGACGATGTGAATCTCAACGCCCAGGCCGGAGAATATGTGGGCGAACTCGGCCGCGACGGAACCGCCGCCGACGATGACCATGCTGGCCGGGAGTTGGTCGATTCGCATGATGTTGTCGGACGTCCAGAACTCGACCCCGGCGTCGGCGATCACCGGGGGGATCGTCGGCCGCGACCCGGTCGCCACCACGATGTTGTCGGCGGTGATCCTGGTTGCATCGTCGATGACCAGCTCATGCGGGCCGGCGAAGCGAGCCCGGCCCTCGAACAGCGTCACGTGGCCCGCCTCCGCCCGGTGGCGGCGGCCGGCCGCGGAGACCCGGTCGATCTTGGAGAACGTGCGGTCCCGAATCGACGGCCAGTCCGCCCCGGTCACCTCGGCCTCGATGCCGAAGGCGGGCGCAGTGCGGGCCTGAACCGCCACGTCGGCGGTGTGCACCAGGATCTTGCTCGGTATGCAGCCCCGGTTGAGGCAGGTCCCGCCGAAGACGCCGGCCTCGATCAGCGCGACGGGCCCCGCGGCGTCGTGGTCCGGCACGATGGTGTTACCGGACCCGGATCCGATGATGGCCAGTGAGAAATGCCGCATCCTCGCATCGTAGGCGCTGGCAGCGTCGCTACGGCTTCCTGGCGATGCCGCAGTAGCAGCTCAGGCCGGATCCGTCGGCGGTGGGCGGGGTCGACGAACCCCACCACTGGGCGAGCGGCTGCAGGCCGGCCCCGGCCATCTCCATCCCATCGAAGAACCGGGCCACCGTTGCCCGATCGCGGGGCGTGATCGTCAGCGACGAGGTGGCGTTGTAGTTGCGGGCCATCGCGGCGGCCGTCTCGGGCTCGATGTCGCTGGCGGCGTGCGCGATCACCAGGTAGCTGCCGGGCGCCAGGTCGGCGGTGATCCGCGAGATGAGCTCGTGCGGGTTCTCCGCGTCGAGCAGGAAATGCACCACCGCGATCAGCACCACGGCGATCGGCTGCCTGAAGTCGAGGGTGCGCCGCGCTCCGGCCGAGATCGTCGCCCAGTCCCTCAGGTCGGCCTGAATGTAGTCCGTCCTCCCTTCCGGGCTGCTCGTCAGCAGTGCCCGGGCGTGGCTGATAACCAACGGGTCATGGTCAACGTAGACGATCCGCGACTCCGGGGCGGCCCGTTGCGCCACGTCGTGCGTGTTGTCGGCGGTGGGCAGCCCGGTTCCGATGTCAAGGAACTGGCGGACGCCGGCCGCCGACAGCTCCGCCACCGAGGTGGTCAGGAAGCGCCGCAGCATGGCCGCGACCAGCGGCAGCTCGGGCATCGCGGCCCGCACGTGGTCCCCGGCCTCGCGGTCGGCGCGGAAGTTGTCCTTGCCGCCGATCCAGTAATTCCACATCCGGGCCGCGTTGGCGACGCCGGTGTCGAGGCCGGGGAGCGTGACGCTGCCGCCTTCTTTCGCGGCCTCCGGCGAATCTTGCGTCACCGCACGCTCCTTCGGCCCTGCGCTGCCCGCGCGCTGTATCCGGATGTTTCGGGCAAAGACTATCCTGCCGCGATCTTGGATCACCCGGCAGTCGGACATAGGCTCTTGTCGATGGAAGGCTGAGTCAGGGAGCCTGGTGCTGTTCCGCTGACCGGGTTTGGCGGCGGAGACGGAGCGTTCATGGCGGGGGACCGATCGCAGGGTCTCTCGATGCTCCGCTTGGTCGCCTTTGTGAGCGCCCTGGTCCTGGTCGACACGGTCTTCTTCACCGCGCTCACGCCACTGCTGCCGCATTACACCCGGGAAGCCGGGCTGACCAAGGCCGGAGCGGGCGTGCTGGTCGCCTGCTATCCGGCCGGGACGCTGGTCGGCTCACTGCCCGGGGGGATGCTGATCGCCCGTATCGGAGAGCGTTGGGTCGCGCTGCTCGGACTGGGCCTGATGAGCGCGGCAACGCTGGCCTTCGGCTGGTCGCACACCGCCTCGGTCCTTGACACGGCCCGTTTCGTCCAGGGACTCGGCGGCGCCTGCACGTGGGCGGCGGGCCTGGCCTGGCTGTCCGCCAGCGCCCCGGACGAGAGGCGCGGCGAGTTGCTCGGCACGGCCTTCGGCGCGGCCGTCGTCGGGGCGCTGTTCGGCCCGGTCGTCGGCTGGGCGGCCATCCAGGTGGGGACCGGCCCCGCGTTCTCGGCCGCCTCCGTCGCCGGGGCGGCGCTGATGCTGGCCTCGTTCGCGGTGCCGTCGCCCAAGCCGGGCGGATCCCAGGCGCTGCGCGAGGTCCTGCCCGCGCTGCGCGATGCGCGGCTGGTCAACGGCATGTGGCTGATGGCGCTTGCGGGCATCGCCTTCGGCGTGGTGGACGTGCTGGCCCCGCTGAGGCTGGCCCGGCTGGGCGCAAGCAGCACGGTCATCGCGGCCACGTTCCTGTGCGCGGCGATCATCGAGTCGTGCGTGTCGCCGGTCGCGGGAAGGCTCAGCGACCGGCTCGGGGCGCGGCGGCCGGTGCTGATCGGCCTCGCCGTGGGTGCGCTGTTCGGCGCCCTGGTAGGGCTGCCCGGCAGCGCGCCATGGCTCATCGCGGTGCTCGTGCTCGGGATGCCGTTCTTCGGCTCGCTCTACACTCCCGCGGCCGCCATGGTCAGCGAGAGCGCGCAGGACCAGAAGCTCAATCATGGCATCGCCTTCGCGCTCGGGAACCTAACCTGGGCTGCGGGCCAGGCCATCGCGTCGTCGGGCGCGGGCGCGCTCGCCGAGGCCACCTCGGACAGGGTCCCGTACCTGCTGCTGGGCGCCGCCTGTCTGGCGACGCTGTGCGGCCTGCTGCTGACCCGGCCGTCGGTGGCAGCCGATTTCCCGCCCAAGGCCGACTGACGCGCTCCTGGCGCTAGTCGTTCGCCGATTCTCCGCCACCGCCGGGCGGCCGTTCAAACAGGCCCGACGTGATCGTCCTCGACCTCGGGCTCCCGGACATGGAGGGGGTGGAGGTCTGCCGCCGGATCAGGACCTGGAGCCAGGCCCCTTGCTCGACTTCGAGTTCCTCGCCTACCTGGCCAAGGACGCGGGCAAGGTCTACGCCTACCGGATCAGGCGCAAGCCCGGGGACGAGGACGGGCGGTTCCTGCCGAGCGACCCGTCGATCGGCTACCGGCTGGCCTGGCTGGGTCAGTGACGAGGACGGAAATCACCACGAACGGGTGATGACGACCGACCAGGCCCGGCGTGAAGTTCTGGGTATGGCTGACGAGCAACTGCCCACGCAGACGACGGACGCGGGCATTCCTGTTGAAAGCGATAAGTACTCGCTGACCGTGGGCGTGGGCGGCCCGATCCTGCTGCAGGACAGCTACCTGATCGAGCAGATGGCCCAGTGGAACCGGGAGCGGATCCCGGAGCGGCAGCCGCACGCCAAGGGCAGCGGCGCGTTCGGCCGGCTGGAGATCACTAAGGACGTGTCCGCCTACACCAAGGCCGCGTTGTTCCAGCCGAACACGACGACCCCGCTGGGCGCCCGGTTCTCGACCGTGGCGGGGGAGCGCGGCAGCCCCGACCTGTGGCGGGATCTGCGCGGGTTCGCGCTGAAGTTCTACACGTCCGAGGGCAACTACGACATGGTCGGCAACGCCACGCCGGTGTTCTTCATCAGGGACCCGATCCACTTCCAGAACTTCATCCGCTCCCAGAAACGCCGCATCGACAACAACCTGCGCTCCAACGACATGCAGTGGGACTTCTGGACTCTGCTCCCGGAGACCGCGCACCAGGTGGTCTGGCTGATGGGCGACCGCGGCCTGCCCAAGAGCTGGCGGCACATGAACGGGTACTCGAGCCACACCTACATGTGGATCAACGAGGCGGGTCAGCGGTTCTGGGTGAAGTACCACTTCAAGACCGACCAGGGCATCGAGTTCTTCACCGACGCCCAGGCGGCCGACCTGGTCTGGTCTGATTACGACTATCACACCAGGGATCTGTTCGAGGCAATCGCCCGGGGCGAATACCCCAGCTGGACCATGTACGTGCAGATCATGCCGTTTGATGACGCGCCCGGCTACCGGTTCAACCCGTTCGACCTGACCAAGGTGTGGCCGCACGCGGACTACCCGCTGGTCGAGGTGGGGCGGTTCACCCTGGACCGCAACCCGGTCGACAACCACACCGAGATGGAGCAGTTCGCGCCGTCGCCGAGCAACCTGGTGCCGGGCATCGGGCCGAGCCCGGACCGGATGCTGCTGGCGCGGCTGTTCTCCTACGCAGACTCGCACCGCTACCGGCTGGGGGTCAACTATCAGCAGATCCCGGTCAACGCGCCGGCCGCGCCGGTGCACACCTACAGCAAGGACGGCGCGATGAGGGTGGTGCCGCGGTCCGACCCGGCCTACTTCCCGAACTCCAAGGGCGGCCCGCAAGCGTACCCCGAGCGGTACGCGCCGCCCAGCTGGTACACCGAGGGCGACATCATGCGGACCGCGTTCGAGAGGCACGCTGAGGACGACGACTTCGGCCAGGCCGGCGTGCTGGTCCGCCAGGTGATGGATGAAGCCGCCAGGGACCGGCTGGTCGCCAACACGGTCGCCCAGCTGCTCAACGGCGTGACCGAGCCGGTGCTGCTGCGCACCTTCGATTACCTGCGGAAGGTCGACCAGAGCCTCGGTGATCGGGTGGAGAAAGGAGTCCGACAGCGGCCGCCGGCCTAGGGCTGCCGGTGGAGCGGAAAGCTGGCGTAGCGACGCGCACGGCCGACCGGCCGTGCATCGACTGCCTTGATCCCACCGTCGCCGCCGCCCGGCCGACCTGGCGTCTCTCGCGACCGGTCGCGTTCTGGCTGATCGCCTACGCATTCGCGGTGACGATGCTCGGCACCACCCTGCCGACCCCGCTGTACGTGATCTATCAGGGGCAATGGCACTTCTCCACCAGCCTCATCACGCTGATATTCGCCTCGTACGCGGTTGCCGTGCTCACCGCGCTGCTGTTCGCCGGGCGCTCGTCCGACCAGGTTGGCCGGCGTCCGGTGCTGGCGGCGGCGATCTGCCTGAGCATTGTCAGCGCGGTCACGTTCATCCTCGCGCCGAACGTCGGCTGGCTGTTCGTCGGGCGGGTGCTCTCGGGCCTGTCGGCCGGGCTGATGACCGGCACCGCCACCGCCGCGCTGACCGAGGCGGCGCGGTCCGGCGCCGGGCGCGGTGCGTCGCTGGTCTCGTCGTCAGCTAACCTGGGCGGCCTCGCTCTCGGCCCGCTGCTCGCCGGGCTGCTGGCCCAGTACGCGCCCAATCCGACGGTGCTTCCTTTCGTGGTTCAGCTCGGGCTGGTGGCCGTGGCCGGGCTCGGCCTGCTGGTCGTGCCGGAGACGGTGACCGAGCGTTCCGCGCTGTCTCTCAGGTTCCGCGGCCTCGGTATCCCGCAGGCGGGCCGGGCCGCGTTCATCGCGGCCGGGTTCGCTGGGTTCGCCGCGTTCTCCCTGCTGGGGCTGTTCAGCGCGCTTGTCCCCACGTTCCTGGTCGGCGTGCTGCACGACACCAGCCACGCGGTCGCGGGCGCGGTGGTCTTCCTGGCCTTCGCCGTCGCCGCCTGCGTCCAACTCGGAGGGTCTCGGCTGCCGACCCGGCCGGTGGTACTAGCCGGGCTGACGGTGTTCCTGGCGGCGCTGGCCTTGATCGTCGCCGGGCTCTCGGCCGCGTCGATGCCTCTCTTCCTGGCCGCGACGGTGGTCAGCGGGGTCGCGGTCGGCGCCGTTTTCATGGGCAGCCTGGCCACGGCCAACCGGCTCGCCCCGGCGCAAACGCGCGGCCAGGTCATCTCCACCTATTTCGTGTTCTGCTACGTCGGCCTGACGGTGCCCGTCATCGCGGTCGGATTCGGCGCGCAGGCGTTCGGCGACTTCCGCGCTACCCTCGCCGTCGCGATCGCGCTGGCCGTGATCGCGGTGGCGTCGATGGTCACCATCCGTCGCTCTCCGGCCTTAGCCCGCGCGCCGCCTGCGCGAACGCGGCGAATTCCGCCAGCGCTCGGTCGGCTTCGGGCAGGAAATCGAACAGGACGAAGGAATGGACGCTGTCGGCGACCGGGCTGAACGTCACCGGGACGCCGGCCCGGCGCGCCCGGTCGGCCAGTCGCTCCGCGCTGGCGAAGAGCGCCTCGGGCTCGGCCGCCTGGATGAGCAGCGGCGGCAGGCCGGACAGGTCCGCCCGCACCGGCGAGACCATTGCCTGGCCGGGGTCGGCATCGTGGATGTAGCAGGCGGCAAGCTGAATCAGCGCGACCCGGTTGAGCCACGGATCGGAGTCGGCGGCGGGACCGGGGAGCTCCGGGCCGAGCGCCAGGTCGCAGAAGGGCGATACGACATGGATTCCCGCCGGCATTCTGCTGTCCGGGCCGCCGGAGTCGCGCAGTGCCAACGCGAGGCTGAGGGCGAGGCCGCCCCCTGCGCATTCGCCGCTCACGAAGATCGGGGCCGTCGGGTACCGGCGGGCGAGCCAACGATAGGCCGCGAGGACGTCCCGCACCGCAGCCGGGAAGGGGTGCTCGGGCGCGAGCCGGTAGTCGGGCACCAGTGACCAGCCGTCGACGGCCTCCGCCAGCCGTCCGGCCAGCGGCACCGCCAGCTCAGCCGAGCCCATCGAGTAGCCGCCGCCGTGCAGGTGCAGGACGACCGGTGCGTCGTGCCGCGCCGGTCGCCCGACTTGCAGGGCGGGCGTTCCGTCGCAGCTGACGCCGGCGGCCGGCCTAACTGGGTCGGCCGGGTGCAGCCGGCCCCGCAGGAACTCCGCGTAACCCCGGCGCTCGCCGAGCCAGCCCGCCGCCCTGTGCTCGCCCGTCAGCGCCGTTCGCCACAGGTCGAAGGCCCGCCGCGCCTGCGGCCGGCGCATCGGGTTGCCGGCCACGTTGAGATTCTGCTCGAACTCCGCGGGCGACCGCGTCGCGGCCGCGACCGGATCGTGGGCGAGCAGCCATTCCTGCATGGGCGGTCCGGCCGGGCTGAGCCGCTCTAGCCCGCGGTAGTAGCCGTTGCGCGCCCGGACTTGGGCCGGATCGCTGGTCTGGCTGTTGCGCAGGTTCACCCGGGAGGACTCGAGCATCCGGGCGGTGCGCGGTTGGCGCCGGAACGCGTACTCGCGCAGCGCCGCCGGCTCGTTCCCCGGCCCGGCCCGCCGCAGGCAGGCGGCGAGCATGACGGCGTCTTCGAGGGCCATGCCGGCGCCCTGCCCGGCGCTGGGCGGCGCCGGGTGCGCCGCGTCACCCAGCAGTGTGACCCGGTCCGTCCCCCAGAACTCCAGCGGGTCGCGGAAGTAGATCCCGGTGATCAGCGCCTCGTCCATCTGGGCGAGCAGATCCTGTATCGCCGGGCACGCGTCCGCCAGGGAGGCGCGCAGGTCGTGCAGGTCACCGGAGGTTGTCCAGGACTCGCGGTTCACCTCGGTGGCGGGCACGAACGCGCTCAGGCTGTAGACGCTGTCGGCATGCCGGTCGTGCCGGAGCGGATAAAGCAGCACATGGCGGCGCGGACCGAACCAGGCCATGATCTTGGCGTCGTAGCGCTGCCGCACCTTCTCGCGCGGGATTAGCCCGCGCCAGACGACGACGCCGGTGAACCGGGCCTCCCGCTCGCCCATCAGCAGCTTGCGGGTCGCCGAGCGCAGGCCGTCGGCGCCGACGAGCAGATCACCACGAATTTCCTCGCCTCCTGCGAGCTCGACGCGCACGTCGTGCGCCGTCTCCTCGAAGGCGACGACGCGGCTGCCCGTCCGCACGCACTCGGGCGGCAGCGCCATCAGGAGGCTCGTCATCAGGTCGGCGCGGTGCCCGCAGTAGTAGGGCTCGCCGTACCTCGCCGCCCGCGGCTCCAGCGACGACGCGGTGATGATCTCGTCGTCACCCAGGCCCCGCTGCTCGGAGATGTCGATGCGCGCCGCGGTCTGCCGCCAGT